>Ga0105047_10015420_pt1 | contig 12036 bp, 9 predicted proteins | sample MAT04_FD_78384 | JGI IMG/M metagenome (GOLD analysis project Ga0105047, IMG submission 78384) | Freshwater microbial communities from Lake Fryxell liftoff mats and glacier meltwater in Antarctica - MAT-04 (megahit assembly) | ecosystem: Environmental > Aquatic > Freshwater > Ice > Liftoff... | reverse complement strand
TACAACCGGGCCGCGTCTTGTAGGCCCGGTGTCCCCACCGGGCTGACGGGGCAAGGGCAGCCAGACTTCGGCCTACAACCGGGCCGCGTCTTGTAGGCCCGGTGCCCCCACCGGGCGGCCCAAGTCAAATCCACGGCTCAGGAGTTCCGAGCCTAAGCGCCGCTGAGTTCGCCGGCTGGTCGTTTATTTCAACAGCCCTGGCGCGTTGGCTTGGGGGCCACTGTCATTTGGTTAAGCCGTCCGCCGGGGCGCTTGCGCTTGCTCCTGCGCTTAATCCTAATCTCAGCGCACCGAAGAAGATTACGATTAAGCGCAGGAGCAAGCGCAAGCGGCGAGCACCTCGACTCCCATCCGGCCTAACCGTAACGATTCAATCGCAGCCAGGGCTGACGGCGCGGGCCACCGCGTGGGACAGGCGTCGCGCCTGTCTCCAGCTTCATTCCCTGGCGTCACTAAAAGGTGACCGCACCCCAGGCCCGTCAACGCGGAGGTGGAACCGTTTCAGACCCTATCAGAGACAGGCGCGACGCCTGTCCCACGCTCGCAGCCAACCCTTGAACCAGGACTGCGATTGAATCGTTACGGGTTAACTCAGTAGGGGCAGTGTGGCGTGGGGGAGATTCGCGCCCGGCGGAAAGTCGTCGCTTCGCCGACTCGTCAGCCGCCGTCGCTTGTGCCACGCTGCCGCGGTGAAGCACCCGCCGAGATCCATGATCGGCACGCGGTGGGCGACGCTCTTGTGGCGGCACCTGCGACGCGTGTTGCGCTGGCGGCAACTCTACATGCCGAGCGAGGAGGTGCTGCACTTGCTGCTGGCCGGGGGCGTCGGCGTGCTCGGCGGCGTGGTGAACCTGGCCTTCTACTACGCCATTCACTGGGCGCAACTCTGGTTCCTGCACGACTCTCGCGATCCGGTCGAGGTCGCCGAGGTGCTGGGGCCGGCGGGCCGGCTGCTCATGCCCGCGCTCGGCGGCTTGCTGGCCGGCCTGGTGCTGCAATGGGGACTCACCGCCGTGGGCCGCAGCGGCACGTCGAATTTGCTGGAAGCCGTGGCCGCCGGCGATGGTCGCCTGCGCTTGCGCAACGCGCTGGTGAAGGCGGCCTCCTCGCTGGTGAGCATCGGCGCTGGCGCGCCGGTGGGCCGCGAGGGCGGCATCGTGCAGATGGCCGCCGTGCTGGCGTCGAAGTGGGGGCAGCTCGGCAAGTGGGAGCCCTACCGGCTGCGCTTGCTGGTGGGCTGCGGCGCCGCGGCGGGCATCGCGGCGGCCTACAACGCCCCGATCAGCGGCGCGGTGTTCGCGGCGACCGTGGTGCTGGGGAATTTTTCCATGAACCTCTTCGCGCCGCTGGTCTGTGCCTCGGTGGTGGCCTCGGTGGTGACGCGGAGTTTCTTCGGCCTGCGGCCGTGGTATGACGTGCCGGCGTTCGATGTGACGAGCCTGGCGCAATTGCCGTGGTTCGTGGTGCTGGGCGCTCTGGCGGGTGGGCTGGCGGCAGTGTTCTTGAAATTGCTGCGGCGGAGCGAAGCGTTGTTCGACGGCTGGAAACTGCCGCTCTGGAGCCGGTTGGCGACGGGCGGCCTGGCCGTCGGGGTACTCACGCTGGCGTGGCCGCAAATCTGGGGCAACGGCTATCTCGTGACCAACCGCATCCTGCACGGGGAATTCCCGGAGGATGCCTCGCCGCTGCTCTGGCTGGCGGGCTTGCTGGTGGCGAAGCTGGTGGCCACGGTGCTGGCGGTGGGCTCGGGCATGGTGGGCGGGGTGTTCACGCCGACGCTTTTCCTGGGCGCGGCGCTCGGCAGTCTCGGCGGCGAGGCGCTGCATGGCTTTGATTTGGCGCGCGAAATTCCCACCGCGGCCTTCGGGCTGGTGGGCATGGCGGCGGTGCTGGCCGGCACGACGCGCTCGCCGCTGCTGGCCATGATCATGGTGTTCGAGATCTCGCTGAACTACTCGCTGATGCCCGCTTTGATGCTGGGCTGCGCGGTGGCGACGCTCGTGACGGGCCGCTTCTGCCGGGTCTCGATTTACACCGCGGAGCTGCGTCGCCGCGGCCTGGAATTGCCGCCCGAGAGCACCGAACCGGGGGCCGGCGTCGAGCGCACGGTCGGAGACTTGATGCGCGCTCCCGTGCCGCCGGTGTCGGAGACCGCGCGGCTGGTGGAGCTGGGCGCGCGTTTCTTGAAAAGCCCGAACAACTTCCTGCCGGTGGTCAACCCCGAGGGCCGCCTGCTGGGCATGGTGGCCTTGCAAGACCTCAAGCCGTATCTCAACGAGTCGCGCGAGCTGGGCCTCATCGCGCACGACTTGATGCGTCCGCCGCCGCTGTGCCTCACGCCGCAGGAATCGCTCTTCGAGGCGCTGCCAGCGGTGCTGGCCAGCGAATTGCGCAACATCCCGGTGGTCAACAGCCGCGTCGAAATGCGGCTGGTCGGCGCCCTGGTGCGAGCCGAGGTGCTGGGCCGGCTGGCCGAAGCGAGCGCCCCGGGGCGACGGTAGGGACCCTCCGGCTTGCCGGGGATCAGTTAGGCCGTCCGCCGGGGCGCTTGCTCCTGCTCTTGCTCTTAATCCTAATCTCGGCGCACCGAAGAAGATTACGATTAAGAGCAGGATCAAGCGCAAGCGGCGGGCGCCCCGCCGTCCAGGCTTCAGCGTTGCCCAATGCGGCGGGGCCGGCGGGGTGGGAGATTGAAAAGGCTTGGCATTCGGCGGGCTTGGCCCAGTTTTTTGTCCGTGATTCATCCCACCGCCATCCTGCACCCCAGCGCCCAGGTGGACCCCACGAGCGAGGTCGGACCGTATGCGGTGATTGATGCCGCGGTGCGGGTCGGGCCGCGGTGCCGCGTCGGCCCCTTCGTGCATCTCACCGGCCACACGACGATCGGGGCGGAGAATATTTTCCACGCCGGCTGTGTGATCGGCGACGCGCCACAGGACGTGCGCTACAAAGCTGCCCCCACGCGGCTGCGCATAGGCGACCGCAATGTCTTTCGCGAGCACACGACGGTGAACCGCTCGAACAAGCTCGAGGAGGACACTGTCATCGGCTCGGGTTGCTTCCTGATGACCCACGCGCACGTCGCGCACAACTGCCACTTGGGCGACGGGGTCGTCATGGCGAATGATGCCACCCTCGGGGGGCACGCTACGGTGGGCGACCGGGCGTTTATCTCGGCCAACTGCCTGGTCCACCAATTCACGCGCGTCGGCTCGCTGGCGCTGATGCAGGGCGGGGCGGGCATCAGCCAGGATTTGCCGCCCTTCTGCGTGGCGCGGGACAAGAACTTGCTGTGCGGGCTGAACACGGTGGGCCTGCGCCGCGCCGGCTTCAGCCCGGCGGAGCGGTTAGAGTTGAAGCAGCTTTATCACTTCCTCTTTCGGGAAAGCCGGAACCTGCGAACCGCCTTCGCCGAGGCCCGGGCGCACTTCACCAGCGGCCCCGCCAGTATCCTGCTCGATTTTGTGGCCGGAGCGAAGCGCGGCGTGCTGGCCGACGCTGGGCCGCGGCGGGAGGACCCCGCGGCCAAAGTGTGACCCAGGCCGAAGCACCGCTGGCATTTAGTTAACCCGGAAGGGAGTCGAGGTGCCCGACGCTTGCGCTTGCTCCTGCTCTTAATCGTAATCTGCTTCGGTGCAATGAGATTAGGATTGAGAGCAAGAACAAGCGCAAGCGCCCCGGCGGACGGCTTAACCAAATGGCAGTGGGCCATAGCTCCCGACGTTTTCAGCCGGCATCGGAGTCGTAATGGCTGCACTTTGAGTTTGACAAGCCGACGCCCGGTCTCCAAAGTCTCCGCCATGCAGACACGGCTCCTCAGAACTCAGAAAAATTTCATCCGCTGGTGCTCCGGGTGCTTGGTGGCGGGGATGGTGCTGGCTGCGGCCTCCGCCCGTGCCGGCTTCTTCACCGGGGATTTCGCGCCCTCGCAATGGACCGTTAGCCCTGCGGGAGCCTCGGCAGTGTGGACGCCTCCGGTTGATCCTACCTTCGTTACCGTTGCTGGAGATCCCAACGATGTGAACTCCATCACCACGTTTCAGCTCGCTCCGGTCACCGCGAACTATTTGGTCAAGCTTCGCGTTACTTTCCACAGTGGTGGGGCCACGACGGCGGAGTTGAAGATGAACGCGCCGGGCTATCCGGATCAGACAGTGGCCATCTACCCTGGTGATACGACGCCGAAGGAATACACCTTCACCATGGATGGTGGTGACTCAATTCAGTTTGGCATGACCGCGAACGACGTTAAGAACAAGCTCCCCGCATCGTTTGACTTGGAATTGTTGGATGTGCAAGCGATTCCCGAGGCCTCAACATGCATTGCGGCTTTGGGGCTCCTCTCGCTGTGCGGTGTTCAGGCTTGGCGTGGTTTCCGGGGCACGAACTCCTCGGTGCCTCAGGTAGCCTGAAGCGATTTCTGGGCCAGTCGGTTTGCCATTCCATTTTAGCCAGGGGATCTCTCTGAGATCCCCTGTTTCCTTTTTGGGCAGGGTATTTATCCCCCGCTGATTCCCTCCGCCGGACGATGGGGCAGCGCGTATGCATGAAGGCGAGGAAGGCCCTGATGAAAGGCTGGAACTCGGTGGTTTGGAGTCCCGGCTTCAGCCGGTCGGTGCCGAAACCGCTTGAATTGCTTGGCCGAAAGGTATGAATGCCTTCATGCATACACGCTGGCGATGGGGCTCCAAATGGAGAAATGGCTTTGTTTTCCCGGCCTGCCGACGCACCATCCGCGCCCGTTTTTCGGGTGACTTTTCACCGCCGTGACCGGCATTCCCAACTCCTTTTCCATGAAGCGCACACACCACTGTAACGAACTCCGCCTGGAGCACATCGGGCAACCCGTCACACTTTGCGGCTGGGTCCATTCCCGGCGCGACTTGGGCGGCGTCATCTTCATTGATGTCCGCGACCGCGAGGGCCGTACGCAGACGGTGTTCGATCCCTCGGATTTGGCTAAAGAGATTTTCGATCAAGCCGCCGGATTGCGCAACGAGAGTGTCATCCGCGTGGCCGGCAAAGTGCGCCGCCGGCCCGACGGCACGGACAACGCCAAGATCCCCACCGGCCAAGTCGAGGTGATGGCCCAGGAACTCGAAGTCCTCAATCTCGCCGACCCTCTCCCCTTTCAGATTGATGATCCAGAGGCCGCCGCCAAGGTCAACGAAGAGGCTCGGCTGAAGTACCGTTTCCTCGATCTCCGCCGCCCGGAGATGGCCCGCAACCTCCGCCTGCGCAGCAAGGTCGCCACGGCGGCCCGCGGGTTCTTTGACGAGCAGGGTTTCCTCGAAGTCGAGACGCCGATCCTCTTCAAGTCCACCCCCGAGGGTGCCCGCGAATTCATCGTCCCGAACCGCCGCGAGCCAGGCACTTTTTACGCCCTGCCGCAGTCGCCCCAGCAGTTCAAGCAAATCCTCATGGTCGCCGGCGTTGAGAAGTATTACCAGCTTGCCCGCTGCTTCCGCGACGAGGACCAGCGGGCCGATCGCCAGCTTGAGTTCACGCAGATTGACATCGAAATGTCCTTCATTGATCGCGAGGACATTTACACGCTGATCGAGGGCTTGCTGAAGCGCATCTGGAAGACCGCGCTCGACGTGGACATCCCGACGCCGTTCCCGCGCCTGAGCTTTGCCGAGGCCTTGAACCGCTTCGGCATCGACAAGCCGGACACCCGCTTCGGCCTCGAACTGGTGGACCTCACCGAGGAATTCCGCGGCAGCAGTTTCCGCGTCTTTAGCGGCGCGGTCACCAACGGCGGCGTGGTGAAGGCGCTCAACGCCAAGGGCTTTGCCGGTGCCACGCAGGGCCAAATCGAGACCATGACCGAAATGGCCAAGGGCTTCGGCATGAAGGGCCTGGCCTACATCAAGGTCGAGGGCGGCGAATGGAAATCCCCCATCACCAAGTTCCTTAGCGACGCCGAGAAGGCCGCGCTCAAGACCAAGCTCAACCTCGAGGAGGGCGACCTCGCGCTCTTCGCCGCCGACCAGTGGCTCAATGCCTGCGAACTGCTCGGCAAAATCCGCCTCTATGCTGCCGACCTTCTCAAGCAACAGGGCAAGCTCAGCGTCCCAGCAAACCAGTTCAACTTCCTCTGGGTGATCGAATTCCCGCTGCTCGGCTTCGACCGCGAGCAGAACCGCTGGTACTCCAGCCACCACCCGTTCACGGCCCCGGTGGTCGAGGACCTCCCGCTGCTCAAGACCGATCCGAAGAAAGTCCACGGCCAGCACTACGACATCGTCGTCAACGGCGTCGAGTTGGGCGGCGGCAGCATCCGCATCCATCAGCCCGACGTGCAGAAGATGATTTTCGAGGACATCCTGCAAATCCCGGCGGATGAGGCCAAGCTGCGCTTCGGCTACTTGCTGGAAGCCTTCCGCTACGGCGCGCCGCCGCACGGCGGTATCGCGCTCGGCTTCGACCGGCTCATCGCCATCCTCTGCGGCACGCCGAGCATCCGCGACGTCATCGCCTTCCCGAAGACGGCCAAAGGCACCTGTCTGATGACGGATTCGCCTGCGCCCGTCGCCGCCAAGCAGCTCAAGGAACTCTATCTGGAGGTGAAGGGGGCGAAGAAGGAGTGATCGAGCGTCGCACGAGTCGGCGCTAGCTTCCGCGCATGGGAAAAGTAACCGTTGAATTCGTCGCGGTGAATTACGACGACCAGAGCGATCTGGCCCGAAAGCGCACCAAACGCAAGCCTCGCTGCGTTAAAGCTGAGGGGTTGGTGGACACAGGTGCGACCCGGCTTTACTTGCAACACCGCGTGATCGAGACCCTGGGCTTGCGTCCCGTGGGTGCCATCACCTCGCGCACCATGTCGGATCGCGCCGAAAAGCGGGTGGTCTTCTCGCCGGTCGAACTGGAGATTCAGGGCCGGAAAGGCCTGTTCGACGTGATTGCCCTGCCGAACTCATGGCCCAACATCATCGGCCAAATTCCGCTGGAACATCTGGACTGGGTGGTGGATCCGCGCCGTCGCCGGTTCATTCCCAATCCCGAACACAAGCACGGCGAACTGGCGGATGATTTTTGAGCCAGCAGTAACGTCATCGCCTCCCAGCCAAGGGCCAAAGACACACTGCTTGGTGACGACTCCCCCGCAGCGGCGACCGCCCGCCAGTTCACGGTATTCTACCTCGAGGTGACAACGGCGAAGCAGGGCGCGCCGGTCGTCTGCCGCGGGAGCCGTCTGGCTGACAGCGCCAGCCCGCAACCTCTGCCGGCCGGTTCCACGGCAAGCTACTTCGCCGGGATGCCCTCTGGCGCGGCTTTCTGCCAGGCTTGGAAATAGGCTTCGCGAAACTTCGTCCCGGCCGCCGCGCTGGTGACGCACGCATCCCAGTCGAGCGACGGCAACGTCGGCACCGGCACCGCCGGCAGCGCGCGCCCGCCGTAACGCACCGCCAGTTCGCGAAACTCCCGCCCCCACGCCTTCTGCTTGCCGTCGGCAGTCAGCAGTCCCGTCAGCTCGGTCACATCGTTCGCGCCCGGGTGATCGTAGAGCCCCCAGTTCAGCCAGCCTTGCGCCAACCCCACGGTCGTCTCGACCAAGCGGCGGCACCAGCGCGCCTGTTGTTCCTCCGTCGCCGCCGCGTAGTTGCCGTGGGTCAGTTTGCCGCCGCCATACCAGCCGAACTCCGCGATGACCAGCGGCTTGCCGGCCCGCGCCACCTCGCGTACCACGCTGTCGAGGTAAGCGAGATTCCGCGCCTCGGCGTTGGCATCTGCGTATTGGTAGAAACCGTCGGCGAACGGGTAGAAATGCACTTCCATGAAATCGAGCCAGCGCGCCTGCCGCGTCGGGCGAAAGCCCGAATACTGCCAACCCGCCGCCAGCAGCGAGGGTACGGACCACTGGATTAAGCCCACGGTGACCAACGCGTTTGAGTCCGCCGCCTTCAAGGCCGCCACCTGCCGTCGCGTCCATTCGTCGGCGATGCTTTCGCGGAAGCGCTGGAAGTCCAGCAGCGCCGGGCAACCCGGGCAGTCCTCGCGCTTCGGAATCGTGATGTTGGTGAACGCAGCCGGTACATTGGTCAACTTCCAAGCCGCCGCGAGCGCTGCCGGTTCGCGGTATTTCTCGGCCAGCCACGCCGGCCATTTGGCGCGCAAGGCCGGGGTGTCCCAGCCCACTTCGGGTTCGTTGCGGAGATCGTAGGCGAAGATCACGCGGCGCCCGCGGTAGCGCTCGCCCAGCAATTTCCAGAACTGCTCCAGACCCGCCAGCACGCGCTCGTCCGCGACCCGGTCTCCTTCCGCCCATGCCGGCACGCCTTCCCAGTGATCCGGCCCCGTCGGATGCACGTAAATCCCCGCCTGCTCCGCGAGCGTGAGGAATTGGTCCAGCTTGGCGAGGCCTTCGGGATCGAGCCGGCTCGGATCGGTGAGGAACGAGCCGTAGCTCAGAAAGACGCGCACGCAATTCATCCCCAGTTCCTTCATCTGCGCGAAATCCCGGCGCGTCGCCTCCGCGTCGAACTGCTTCCAGACCTGCGGCGCCCAACCCGTGCCGGGCCGGAAGTAATTCACCCCGAACGGCACAAACGACCGGCCCGCCGTGGTGACGAAGCCCCGCCCATCAGCGGCAATCCGAATCGCCGGCAGCGGGGCGAAGTTCGTTTCCGCGCCAGCGACTCCTGGCCCGCAAGCCAGCCAAAGCCAACCGCCGCCGAACGCGATGAACCAATGGGAAAAGGGTGCTCTCACGCCCGTGAATCTGCCCGCGCGACCAGCAAAGTCATCCGCGAAGTTTTCCGGGGCGTGGCACTTGGCGCATCGCCGGGGGAGTCGGTGCTGGCCGCGGTTCCGATGGGCGGGCGCGCCTGCGCGCCGATGACGCTTCAAACCAAGGCGTACTGCGCCAGATCTTCCTCGGTTTCCCTGACGGTCCCGATCGCCGCCGTCATCGCCTCCGCGGGATTGCGGAAATCAATGCCCGCCAAGTCCGTGTAATGGCGGAAGACGTCGGTGTTCTGGACGAAGCCGGCGAACAAATCGGAGCCAGGGCCTACCGCAGTGACGGGGACGTAATCAGCCGTATGGGCTCCACCGGCCCAGCCGACGGAAATGTGGTTGCCGAGCAATTGCCCCAGTTGAACCATCTCCGAGTTCATCGCCTCATAGACGCAGGTGCCCTTTTTCTCCAGGAAAGCCAGGAACCAGCCGGCCCGGCGGTCAGACACCTTGTAGCCGGTGGTGGCCAGCATGATGGCCTGGATTTCCTTCACGCTGGGGACATACGCCTTGGGGGTCGCCGCTTTGGCCGTCTTTGGTTTGGGACTGGCGACGGCGGGGACGGGCAAATCATCCTCGGCCACCAAGGAGAGGACGGCCTTGGGCTGATGGCGGAGTTGCCGCATGATTTCGACAAACGAGGCTCGCACCTCGGCAATGTGCTTGAAGGCGGGCGTGGTCTGGCCGTAGCCGGAGCCGCTGCCGCTGACGCCCGGATTGCCGTTCCCGTGATCGGTCGTGATGACGACGAGCGTGTCGGGGCGCTGCTGCTGAAATTCCAGCACCAAGTCCAGCGCCTCGTCGAACATCAGCATCTCATGCATCGCGGCCGGCGCATCGTTGTTGTGCGCGGCGTGATCCACGCGGCCGCCTTCGACTTGCAGGATGAAATGCTCGTGTCGGCCCAGCCACTGGAGGGCGCGGCGGGTCATGGTCGGCAAGGTGGGCACGGCGGCCATGAGCGCGGAATCGCCAAATTGATCCAGGGTGTAGGGCAGGTGGCTCTCGGCAAAGAGGCCCAGCCAGCGCTGGTCGGTGCTGGCCGCGGCGAGCGCGGAGGCGGTTTCCATCACTTGATAGCCGCGGGCGGAGAATTCCCCTTTGAGATCGCGCTTATCCGAGCGGCGGCGGGGGTTGAAGAATTTTTGTCCGCCACCCAGCAGCACTTCGACTTCGTGCTTGTGGTATTGGCTGGCAATGAGCAGTCCGCTGTCGCGGCTGTCCACCGACGCAGCGAAACCGGCCGGCGTGGCGTGGGTGATTTCCGTGGTGGTGACGAGGCCGCGTTTCCAGCCCTGCTGGCCGAAGAGCGCATAGAGCGGGGTGAGATTGCGTCCGCTCGGCAGGAGGTTCACGACGCCGTTGACGACGCGTGAGCCGGAGCCCCAACTCGACGAGGCGGCGGAGGAATCCGTCACCATTGAGTTAAGCGACCGCATGTTCATCAGGCCGTGCTGTGTTTCCGGGCGCTGATAAAGGGCCATCCACGTGAGGCCGCGCCGGCGCACCTGTTGTGAGAAATAGTCGGCGGCCGTCAGCGTGCCCATGCTCATGCCGTCAGCGACCATGTGGATGATGCGGGCAGGCTTCTGCCCCGGCGCGGGCTGGAGGATGGCCTCCGGGCGGGCGAGATACGGAAAACCAGCGATGCCGCCAGCGGCCAGCGCGGAGCGGGTGAAGAAGGAACGACGATTCATGACGGGCTGAAAGCTAGCCGGAAAATCAGCGAAACGGCAAGACTGGTTCCTGCCCGCGTCGGCCACTGCAGCGAAGCGGGGCCGTCCGTCCCGGCTGCCAGCGTCGCGGCGACCGTCTCGGTTGCCGGCCCTCGGCAGGCCACTGCCATTTAGTTAAGCCGTCCGCCAGGTCGCTTGCGCTTGCTCTTGCTCTTAATCCTAATCTCAGCGCACCGAAGAAGATTACGATTAAGAGCAGGATCAAGCGCAAGCGTGCGGCACCCGACTCCCTTCCGGATTAACTAAATGGCAGTGCCCCCGGCAGGCGGGACGCCTACCAAGACAGACGCAGGCCGGAGGCGCTGCGCCGCTACCGATGGCCGTGCCCCACCGCCTACTTGCCCTCATCCTTCATCCGCTCGAACTGGACTTGGTAGGTCTCGCCGGCCAGCGGTTGGAAGTAGGCGCCGGCGAGAATGTCATGTTCGGGATCGTAGGTGAGGTTGTAAGTCGCGCCGGGATAGTTCTGATCGCGCAACTCGATGAAGACCTTCACCGCGCCGGCGTTCTTGCTCGCCTCGGCCTGCGAGACGTTGATGGAACGTGGATTGAAGTAGGCGGCGCTGAGCTTGCCATCGGGCAGGAGGTCTTTGATCTCGATGACGTAGCCGCCGTCAGGACGCAGCCAACGGCCCTTGAGCTTGGCGAGCTCACCGGTCGTGGCAGCAGGCGGAGCGGCGCTGGCTGGGTTCGTCACCTGAGTGGGGACGGGCGGCACGGGGGCGGGAGTCGGCTGGTCGCAGCCCGCGAGCACCAGGGCGAGGGCGAGGGCGGTCAGAGCGTGGCGGAATGTTTGCATCGGTCGGCTAGCGTGGGCAAAGCGCCGTGCGCTGGCAACGCGGGAATGTGGAGTTTGCAGCGCCGCAGCCCCGGCTGTAACCCCTGCCCGGGCCGCAGGCCAAGGCCGTGGCCGAGTGCCATTGCGTAAGCAAATTCATTCCGAGTTCGCTCTTGAATCCCCCGGTCCATTCCGGTGAAGCTTCCTGCCGCGGCGGCAGAAATTCTCCTCCGTACTGTCCTTATGGAACTCGGCGATATTTTGGCGAAAGACACCATCCTTCCTGAAACGCGGGCCACGAACCGCTGGGAAGCGATTGATGAATTGATTCAGCTCTTGGTGACGGCGGGCAAGATCAAGGCCGCCGACCAGGCAGCCATCGCCGCCGCCGTCAAGAAGCGCGAGAACTCGATGAGCACCGGCATCGGCTTCGGCATCGGCATCCCGCACGCCTCCACCGATCTTCTCAGTGAAGTCACCGGTGCCCTCGGACGCTCCAAAGCGGGCATTGACTTCGAGGCGCTCGACAGCCAGCCCGTTCACCTCGTGATGCTGTTCCTCGTGCCGCAGGGTCAGTTCCAGAAGCACCTCCACACGCTCGCCAACATCGCGAAGCTGCTCCACCGCGCCGAGTTCCGCCAAGCCCTCGAGACCGCCCCTGACCCCGAGGCCATGCTGCGCACCATCAAGCACGAAGCCGTGGAAGCGCGCAAGTAGCCTGCCGTCCGCCCCCGTTTCGGACTTCGGACTTCGGATTTCGGATTTCGGATTTCGGAT
>Ga0105047_10015419_pt1 | contig 12037 bp, 6 predicted proteins | sample MAT04_FD_78384 | JGI IMG/M metagenome (GOLD analysis project Ga0105047, IMG submission 78384) | Freshwater microbial communities from Lake Fryxell liftoff mats and glacier meltwater in Antarctica - MAT-04 (megahit assembly) | ecosystem: Environmental > Aquatic > Freshwater > Ice > Liftoff... | reverse complement strand
ATGGTGCCGTCTATGGTGCCCAGAGGTGCCCACTCCGGTGCCATTCTGCTTTCCGCGAGATGTCACTCGGTGTATCAGTTTGCACCCAAAACGGGCACCTCGGGGGCCATAAACGCGAAACGGAAACCCCAACGGTGTTGGGGTTTCCGTCGCGAGAGCCAGTGTTTTAACTAGCGAAATGAAGCGGAGAGGCAGGGATTCGAACCCTGGGTTCCCTCACGGGTACTCCGGTTTTAAGACCGGTGCAAGCGGCGACGGAGTGATACAGGTTGCAGCTTGGGGCGACCTGTGTGGCTTCTCACTCGAGGGTGACGCCACAGATGACTCACCGATAAGAACCTCTCGGGCTGGCGTTCATCGGTGGGCTCCCAAGCGAGCCAACCTGTGCTTACTCGCCGTTCCTTAATCCGAGGTGGTGGGATTTTTGGCGGGGGTGGGTTCGGGCATGGGCTGCATCTCGGCGGGTTCTTCGCCGAAGAGTGGGACGGGGGCGGTGCCGCCTTCCTCCTCAGTCAGTGGGCCGACGACGGCTCCTTCGGATTTCGGCTCACCGGGAACGGGAGCGGGCTTGGTGGTGGGAGCGGGCTTCTCAAGTACTGGCTCAGGTTCGCCAATTTTTTCGGCCATGGGGGGCGGCTCAGGAACATCGGTGGGCTGGGGTCGAGGTCCGGTGTCCCTGGAGTTGGTGATCGGTCGCAGCAACGGACGGACGCTACCCAGCGGAGAGAGCTTGTTCATCGAGGGATCGATCAGCCGAATCAGGGCTTCGGGGTCGTCCGCAGGTGGCGATTTGGGATCGGTCGCCGGCTTGTCACCCGGTGCGGGTTTCTTCATTTCGGGCGGGACTTCGGCCAGTTGTTCCGGCGGCTTCGCGGTGGCCGGTGGGGTCGCCTTGGTCGGTGGCTCGATCCGGTTGCGATAGAGCACCAGCGCATGCAGCGCGTGATACATCGCTCCAGTATCGGCGGTGCCGAGTCCCTCGCCTCCCCAACGGACCAGATCGTTGGCCACATTCATCACGGCAGACCGCACCCATTGCTGTTCGAGTTGCTCGGGAGCCATCGCCATCATCAGCCACTCGAGCATGTGCCCCGAGGACTTGAAGCGTGGCCCCATGAGCGGGGAATAGCCGGTGGTGCGGAAGAACTCGGTCGAGAAGGAGCCGTCTCGATTTTGCAAACGGCGAGCGAGTTCGACGTGATTATCGAGCTTTTGGCGAGCGGCCAGCCAAGCCCCGTGCAGCTTGCCATGCTTCGCCTGGTAGGAGTTGCAGGCACAGGCCAAAGCAAACAGGCCGTGCGTCCCGCCGCAAGGTGCGAGGTCTTGAGCGCCGCTGAAAAGAGGCGCGTTCGTCTGGATGGTGACCAGCTGCTCCATGCTCCAAGGGAGGCCGTCCTTATCGACCCATTTTTCATCGGCTTCCAGGTAATTGGCGAGGAACCAGAGGGTCCAGGCCACTTCGTTGGGGTTTCCCACATGGACGTTCATTTTGGCGTGTCGCACCATGTGGGCCATGGTGATCGTTTTCGTCGCGCCGGGTTTCTGCGGATCATTGACAGTGAATTCGTGAGTCAGCGGCAGATTCGACATGCTGAGGATGGCGAGAAACTGATTCGTGTGCCCCTCGAAGGCGAACGACACGACGTAGGGCTGAGCCCTGCCCCCATGGGCGGTGGCCTCGAACCAGTGTCTCTGGACACGAACGAGCGGGCTGCCGGGCCTCTGCGGATCAGGCAACGATCCGGCATAGACCGGGTTGCGTTTCGTGATGTACTCAATCGCGTTGACCGTCCGATTGCCGATCATCAGTTCGTAGTCCTGACGGAGGGCCAGTGCTCCGTGCAGAATCATCCACGGAGAGTGACCGATCGTCGGATCTAAAAAGCGTCGTTTGTTGATCTCAATGGCCCGCTTGGCCTGAACCAGAACATCGTCCGGCTGTGTCCCTTCCGGAGCCGTTGCAGCTGGCTGGGGCTTTCCGGGAGGGGTCGTTGGGATTGAGGATTTGGGCTGAGGAGCGGCTTGCGGTTCTTCCGCCTGTTTTCTGGGAAAGAGCCGCATGCGGCCCACGTTTCTGAGCGGCAAGGGGGCTGTGCGAGGTGATTGAGCCCAAGCTTGGGTGTCTACGCCCATCACCAGGGCGACCACCAACAAGACCTTGAGAAAACTTGGTGCAAATCGACGCATGTCACCGCCCTGAGTCCACTTCTGTCAGAATCCATTCCGACGTGCGGTGAGAGGGTACTGCATCTTCTGCGTCAAAGAAAAGAGCGAATTTGCACACGTATCAAAAACCTCGAGGATTTCAGAGCGAGTCTTTCATCAACCCATCTCCAGTTAACCCACCATAATCTGGCGTTCTAGCGATTCCACGAGTTCTTCCACGGTCCATTCACTGGTTCCGATACGAACCGAGGACCGTTTTGAAACGAGTTCCTGGATGCGTCGTTCGGCGGAAACGACCGTACTGTGGTTCCGACCGCCGAAGAACTGGCCGATTTCGGCGTAGGCTGTGCCTGTCAGGCGTCGGGCGAGGTACATCGCCAGCATCCGAGGTTGAGTCGCAGTTCGAGTCCGTTTATCCGTTCGGAGATCCTCAGTCGTTAAACCGAACGTCTGACAGATCGCCTGCTCCACATCGGCGAGCTTCACGATCCGCAGGCAGTCCCGCTCCAGTTGGACCAGGGCCTCTCGGGCGACCGACGGAGTGATCCGTTTGCCCGAAGCCAGCGCCCAGTTTTGGAGGGTATTCATGGCCCCTTCTAATTCCCGAACGTTGTCCTTGAATCGGCTGGCGACAAAATCGACCGCCTCGTCCGACATCTCGACACCTAAAGAGCTCCGCAGACTCGTCACGATCTGTCGACGGGTCGCGCTGTCCGGTGACTCGATTCGGCAGACCAAGCCCGAGGTCAGCCGCGAAATGATTTCTGGACTGGTGCGGGTCAACAGGTTGGGGTGCCTGTCTCCGGCCACAATCAGCTGCCCCTGACGGGATTCGAGCCGCCGCAAGGTGTTAAGGAACTCCTCCTGGATGCCCTTTTTACCGTCCAGAAAGTCGATGTCGTCCACCACCAGTACGTCGACATTGCGAAAACGCTGGCGAAAGCTGGCGATGGTCCGGGAGTCGAGGGCCTGCGTGAAGTAGTTGGAGAATCCCTCGGCGGACAGCGACAGAACTTGCTTGCGAGAATCGTCGCGACGGATTTGCTGAGAGACCGCATCCAGTAAATGCGATTTGCCATTCCCCACTCCACTATAGAGGTAGAGGGAATGTCCGTGGCCGCGCAGCAACTGCTGAACCCCGCTCCAGGCCAGCATGTTGCAGGGCCCTTGGACGAATGTTTGGAGCTCGCGACCTCGCCGACCACTGGCCGCCTTGGCCGCAGCTGCCACATCCAAGGATGTCCGAGCCGCTGACAACAGCGCCGGGGTCGATGGCGTCGACGGAACGGATGCGGGCACTAGGGCGAATCGCTCGTCGTGCGACCACACCACCCGGATGTGCCCGCCCCAGAGTTCGCTCGTGATGCGACGAACCAGAGAGCTGTACTGCTTTTGCAGCCAACCGGCGAGGTATGAACTGCCGCAGACGAACACGAGTTCGTTGGCGGACAGACTTACCCGCGTCTTCTGGGCGAACCAGTTCTGATATTTCTGCGTGCCAAGCTCGGCTTCCAGTCGTTCGAGAAATTGCTGTAGATGTTCAAGCTCACCACCATGATTCTCGGGCTGCATCTTGCGACCCTCGTTACACACCCTCCGGGAGACCGGAACCCTAATGGTCCCGACTGGAGATTGATTCGCACAAGGCAATACACCACCCACACCCAGCCGTGTCGACGCGCTGGAATGGTGCATGCGTGTTCGAGGACAACCGTTCAGCAACCCGCTTTCGCAGTCTTCGATCAAGACCCAAGGCGGGAAATCCGGTGTGCAGAGATTGTTGAAAGGACGGGGACGACACCGCGAACGGTGTGTCCAGAAAGCACTCACTCAGTGGGTCTGATGCTATCGAGACCGGACCCTTCGTCAAACGTAAATGAGAAATGATTTTTTCGTGAAGGAAAAGCTCAAGCTGATCCATGTCTGCGATGCGGTCTGTGGCGATGTCAACGCGGACGTGGAGTTTGGCAGATGTGGAAAAGGTGTCGACGGAGGCCGGGGGAGTGATGATTGCGCGCACGCGGCACTTCCGCCGCTGTACTGCAAGTTGTTTGTTAGAAGCAACTTGCGGCTATTTTATTGCGATCCGCCGGGGTGCGATCGCGAGTCAATGCCACGCTCAATCCCCACGATCCCGAGGTTGTGTACGACCTGTATAACCCACAGGGTCCACTAAATCGCTTCGTTGGATCAGCACCGTGGAGATTCCTGCCGTTCACAGGAGTGATGCTGGGGAGTCGGAACTCGGTGGCCGAAAAAGTGTGTAGGTGGACCCACCACACACTGTCGTAGCGAGTGGGACCCGCACCGAGGAAGTCAGTGACGACTCGACCTCAGCGGATTCTCACCTCGTAACCCCCGGGAACTTTGGAGATTTCAAGATGAAGTGGACGACTCTGACTGCTGCTCTGTTGGTTGTTGCTGGTTCAAGCATTGCAAACGCAGGCTTGTTCAAGCTGCACCGCCATTCCTGTTGTGATTCAGCTCCTAGCTGTGCAGCACCTTGCGGTGATGCATGTGCAGCAGTTCCAAGCTGTGCCGCTCCTTGCGGACCAACTTGTGCTGCTCCAGCCGGCTGCGGAAACACCGCACCAACCTGCTGTGCTCCAGCTCCTTCGTGCTGTGCACCAGCTCCGGCTGACTGCTGTGCTCCTTCTTGCTGCAACACCCGCAAGTGTCACAGCTTCGGCAGCATGCTGAAGAAGTGCCGCCTGCCACGGATGCGCTGCCGCAAGAGCAGCTGCTGCGATTCGGGCTGTGCACCAACGTGTGCCGCTCCTTGCGGCCCAACGTGTGCCGCTCCTAGCGGCCCAACGTGTGCCGCACCTTGCGGACCAACCTGTGCCGCTCCTAACGGTGCTTGCAACTAGTTCGCCGGTCACTTCGGTGACCAGTGAATGAGTAAAAACATGACGCCGGCTGATTCCTTGTGGATCAGCCGGTTTTTTTCGTTTTGAGGGGTGACGTGGAGAGGTCAGAGACAGCGCGTGGCAGGCATCAGTCTGTTGTGTTTTCGCCGAGCACCAAGGCCACCAGTCAAATCAAAGCCCCCCCCTAGACCGAGGTCAGTGTCCTTATATGCGTCGAGAGCACTTTCACAATTCGTCTTCACTCCATGGCACGCGAGGCGCAGCCTCGTCACCAACCCGCTGCGTCAGCGAGGGCGAGCGCTCGGTGAACGTGTGACGCCCAGCTCCGCGTCTCCGGAGGAGCCCGCCCGCGACGCCCTCCCCGGTCGTGACACGCAGTCACTACGCTCGCCTTGGCTGACGCGGCGGGTGAATAAAATGACTGCAGACGAGTTGTGAGAGTGCTCTAACCGCGTGAGTGAGCCTCTCGCTCAACCCTCAACCCTCAACCCTCAACCCTCCCCATCACAACGGTCATGCCGCGCGTGACTGTCATACCGGTGAGGCAAATCTCAGCATGTGAGCCTCGGGTGTCCTCTGCATCGATCATGCGCAACCGGGGAATCGATCATCCGCAGCCGATTGAGCCGACGATATCTCCAGAAGCGATAGCAGGGAATGCGACGCACTCTGGGAGAGGCCGCTCATGCGGAAGATTCATTGGATGAGATCGAAACCTTGGACCGCGGCCACCTTGGCGGCACTGCTCGCCTGGGGGTGTCGGAACACTCACAAAGACGTGAGCTTCCTCGGCGAAGCGGACCAGGACCACTACCGCACTCACGCCACGGCCATCCAGTACCCGAACGTCGTCACGGAAACGCCGGTCGCGATTCGCGACAGCTTGCCCCCGCGTACGCTCGACTCGAAGGATCGGTGCGAGATTCGTGAGATTCATTTGACGGAAGCGGTTCACATCGGGATGTCGAACAGCGAGATCGTCAAATCGGGCGGCCAGTTTCTGTCCGCCGGAAATACGCTCCTCACTTCGTCCGATCGAGTCCTCTCCTCGTATGACTCGGCCATTCAGGAATCCGGCGTGCTGTTCGGAGGCCGCGGGGTCGAGGCGGCGCTCTCTGACTTCGACGCTCAATTGAACTCTTCGATGACTTGGGGACGGAGTGAAGTCCCCAATAATGTCGCGGTGCCGGGTTCTGCCAATGTCGCCGACCTGGCCAACTTCAACGCCTCCCTCAGCAAGACTTTTGCGAATGGCGGACAAGCCAGCTTCTCTCAAAACACGAACTATTTGAACGCGACCGGAGCTCCGACATCGACCTATGCGGGGAATGTGGGATTTGAATATCGACTTCCCCTGTTGGCCGGTGCGGGAACCGAATTCACTCGCATCGCGGGCCCCATTACTCGAAGCTTTGGAGGCATCACCGGGGTGTCACAAGGGGTCGTGGTCGCGCGCATCAACAATGACCTGGTGCTGTGCGACTATGAGAATGCACTCCGCAATCTGAACAAGGACATCGAAGACGCCTACTGGGACCTCTACCTGTCCTACCGCTTGTTCGATACCGCCACCCAAGCCTATGAAAGCGCGCTGGCGACTTGGCGGATTGCCAACGTTCGCGTGGACGAGGGCGATTTGAAACCCGCCGATGGAGCCCAGGCCAAGGACCAGCTCTTCGCAGCTCGAGCGGCTGTCGACAGCTCTCGGTCTGGCATTTACACCACAGAGACTGCGTTACGTCGATTGATCGGTCTGCCCGTCAATGATGGACAAGTCCTCCGTCCCGCCGAAGAGCCAATCACTGCTCAATTCATCCCCGATTGGCATCACTCCGTCGGAGAAGCTCTCACTCAGCGTGTCGAACTTCGTCGACAAAAATGGAACATCCGCAGCCTCGACCTGCAACTGCATGCGGCCCGCAGTTTGACCCGCCCACGTCTCGACATGGTCTCCCAGTATCAAGTCAACGCCTTGGGCGACAGTCTCGTGGAGTATGGGGCCGGAGGGAATTCCTTCTATCAAGGCCTCTCCGGCCGGAAGACCGATGGCTGGGGAGCTGGTGTGGAGATGACCATGCCCGTGGGACTGCGATCCGCTCATGCCCAGGTGCAGAACTTCGAACTGCGGCTCACCAAAGCGCACAAGGCCCTGCAAGTCTCGGAGGAAGAGGTCGCCCAGGAACTGGCTGTCGCCTTCCAGGAAATCTCGCGATCGTACTGCGTCGCCAAGACCAACTTGAATCGGTTCCTCGCCGCACAAGAGAACGCTCGGTTAATCAAAGTTGAATTTGATCTCGACGGAAAGATTCTCTTGGATGAAGTGCTGCGATCCCAGCTGCGTCGCGCTCAAGCTCAGCAGGCGTACTACGAGAGCTTGACTCAGTACAACAAGTCGATCACGAATCTCTATTACCGCAAGGGCACACTGCTCGCCTATAACAATATCCGCATGGCCGAGGGCGGTTGGACTCCCGAGGCGTATCAAGACGCGGATCGGCTGCATGGGCAGCGCGCCCACGGTCACGAGATCGATGTCGACACGGAACCGTCCGAGTTTGTCTCACCGGTTCCCGTCGGTCGCGTCGACTCGACGACCTATGTTTCGGATGCAGAGGAATCTCAACCCTCGACAGAGGAAGAGCCCATGATCGAATCTGCCCCGGACCCTGCCGCGAACGAGGACGCCGCGAACGAGGACGCCGTGGAATAAGTGATTTAGATATTGGAACTGGGACAGACCCACTCCGCACGTGTTCTTTCCTCGTGCGGAGTTCTATTGATCCGGCAGACCGAGCCCATTGAAAATGGTCTGCCGGATCGAAATCGGTGCGGCCCGACTTAGGAGTGGGCCACTTTGGCTGCGTCCAACGTTGTGGCCGAAGCTTCACGCTGGATGGCTTTGTAAATCTCTTCACGGTGAACGGGAACGCTGCTCGGGGCTTGAATCCCGAGACGCACCTTGTCACCTCGAATGTCAACAATCGTGATCACGATATTGTCACCAATCATGATGCTCTCGTCGCGGTGTCTGGATAGAACGAGCATGGCGCTGGCACTCCTTGTCAGTTTTGAAAAGTGTTGCAAGTGACTCACCTTGCAAGTCAGCAGGTGAGACATTCCCTTGCGATGGGTGATTCGTTTTGGCGTCTTCGCGGTGTCGTTGTCCGCACCTATGATTTCGACAATTGGCAGACTTTTCCGTTTGTGAAGACTTCGGATTCCGCGAAGGCTGAGTGAGTCCCGATGACCCGGCCGGTCGTACCGCTTGTAATGGGGGATAAAGCTGAAATCGCAGCACCGCATCCGCAAATCGCAAAATGGAGTAAGTCCGATCGATCGCCATGCTCCCTTCTCTCCCGTCGCATCTGCATCCGCCTTGCCATCCGACACTCGTCTCCCGACTTGAGGGCGACTGTCTGTTGTTCGGCAATTCCTGCCGAATCAGGTGCCGCTGACTCACCACGTCGACGGTGCCTCGACCGCTCCGGCTTCCTCAGCGAACTCCCGAAAAGGGCCCCACATTCCCCCAGTTCGACACACGGGATCGCGATAGAATTTCCAGAGACAGACCGGCAGGGATTGATTTCCTGACCCCGGTGACATATTCATCGTGATGTCATCAGCTGGCGATGCCTCGAACTCGGAGGCTCAAACGATCCTGCCAGGCACACACGCGGTGCTTCGAACCGCGGTGGCCTGCACCGGCCTCTGAGTCTCGATTCACTGATTGACGCCCCGCCCACCCTGCAACGGTCGCACGACCGTTGCGGACGCCCCGACCAGGGCTCTCACCACCGGACCATGTCCACTATGCCAGAGTCTTCCCTCCCCTTCAACAGCCAAAGCCTTCCGTATCTTGAAGACCTGTACGCACGCTTTCTGAATGGTGACCCCGAAGTCTCGCCGGAATGGGCCGACTACTTTCGCAGTTCCCAGAACGGGAATGGCCACCCCGTCGCCGAGGGCGGAGTCAGCTTCTCTCCCCCGTTTCAGTCCCACAGCATGTTCAACCCGCCGGGTTCCGGGGGTTCGAACCACTTTCGCAGTGAGCAGCGACTGAACATTGCCCTGCGTCAGGAGCGGGTCGACTCGCTCATCCATGCCTACCGCTCCTTGGGGCATATCCCCGCCAAGGTCGACCCGCTCAAGGTGAAGATCGAAACCCCGCCCGAACTCGAACACACGTTTTATGGGTTCACCGAAGCCGACCTCGACCGCGAGGTCTCGACCGAGCTACTCGGCGGACCCGATGCCCGCACGCTGCGCGGGGTCATCAACTGGCTCAAGCAGACCTACTGTCGCTCGATCGGTGTGCAGTACATGCACATTGAAAGTCTGGTCGCTCGTCAGTGGCTGCAACAGCAGATGGAGACGACCGCCAATCACATCAAGCTTGATGTCGCGGATCAGAGCCGGATTCTCGAACGCCTGGCCGATGCGGTCTGCTTCGAAAAATTCATGTGGGACAAGTTCAAAGGCACGAAGACCTTTTCCCTCGACGGCGGAGAGACGCTCATCCCGCTGCTCGACCAAGCCGTCGAACGCGCAGCCGATCTCGGAGCGAAAGAGGTCGTGTTGGCGATGGCTCACCGCGGCCGCTTGAATGTCCTGTACAACACCATGGGCAAGCAGGGCCGCCAGATCTTCCGCGAGGTCGAAGACCAGCACGAATACCTCGCCTTTGATGACGTCAAGTACCACCTGGGCTACAGCACCGACCGCAAGCTGTCGAATGGGGAGAAAGTCCACCTTTCACTCTGTTTCAATCCCAGCCATCTCGAATTCGTGAATCCGATCGCGATGGGCCGGGTGCGAGCCAAAATGGACTCGATTCAGGACTTCAAGCGAGAGAAAGGCTGCTGCATCCTGATCCACGGGGATGCCGCCTTCATCGGCGAAGGGGTCACGCAGGAGACGCTCAATCTCTCCGAGTTGTACGGCTACAAGATCGGCGGGGTCGTCCACATCATCGTGAATAACCAGATCGGTTTCACAACATCGACGCGGGAGGGACGGTCGTGCCGCTATGCGTCCGACATCGCCAAGATGCTCGACATCCCGATCTTCCACGTCAACGGCGAGGACCCCGAAGCGGTCGCTCAAGTCGTCAAGCTGGCCATGGAGTTCCGGGCCAAGTTCCAAAAAGATGTCGTCATCGACATGTACTGTTTCCGCCGTCGCGGACACAACGAAGCGGACGAACCCCGCTTTACGAACCCGATGATGTACAAGAAGATCGACCTGAAGCCATCGGTCTTCGAGAGCTACAAAGAATCACTCGTCAACTACCGGGGCTTGACCGCCGAGCAGGCCGATGCGATCTGGGAGAAGTCCCGCAAGAAGCTCGATGACGAACTGAAGGCTGCGCATGAGAAGGCCGCTCCGCCTTCGAACGAACGAGAACACGACATCGCCGACGTCGCCCTGAAGAGTACCTGGAAGGCCTACCACGGTGGTCCCTCGCATCTCGCTGACCATATCAACACCGGGCGCCCGGAGACAGAACTCAGTCGCGTCCTCCAACAATTGACCGAGTACCCCGCCGAATTCAAACCGCACCCGACCGTGCAAAAAGTCCTCGACAAACGCCGCGAGATGGCGCTTGGCAACGTGCCCCTCGACTGGGGCGCGGCGGAGATGATGGCCTATGGCACGCTGCTGGAAGAGGGGCACCCCTTCCGCATGTCGGGCCAGGATGTTCGACGAGGAACCTTCAGCCATCGGCATGGGGTGCTGGTCGATGTCGAGGACGGCACGCACTTCTCCCCGCTGCGAAATATCCAGCCGCAACTCGGCTGGGTCAACATCCACAACAGCCCGCTCTCCGAAGTCGGCGTTCTCGGATTTGAGTACGGCTATAGCCTCGACACGCCGCATGGCATTGTCGTGTGGGAGGCTCAGTTCGGCGACTTCGTCAACACCGCCCAGGTGATCATCGACCAGTTCATCGCCAGCTCCGAGATGAAGTGGAAACGCCTGAGCGGCATCGTCATGCTGTTGCCCCACGGCTATGAAGGCAACGGCCCCGAGCACTCCAGCGCCCGGCTCGAACGCTTCCTCAACCTCTCCGCCGAAGACAACATGCAGGTCGTCCAACCATCGACCCCCGCCCAGATGTTTCACCTCCTGCGTCGGCAAGTCCTCCGCAAGTGGAAGAAGCCGCTCGTCGTCATGACGCCCAAGCAGCTGTTGCGATTGCCGGCGTGTGTCTCCACACTCTCCGACTGTGCCAAGGGCACGTTCCAGCCGGTGATTGGTGATCCAGCTGTCGATCCCAAGGGAGTCAAGCGGATCTTGCTCTGCTCGGGCCGCGTCTACTTCGACCTGTTGGCCAAGCGGACCGAACTCGGGCGGAACGATGTCGCGATCATTCGGGTCGAGGAGTTCTACCCCCTGCCGACCGAAGCCCTCAACAAATCGCTCGCCCACTACAATGCTGGAACCTCGACGTTCTGGGTGCAAGACGAACCCGAGAACATGGGCGGCTGGCGGTTCCTCCGCATTCATCTGGGCGACAAGCTCCTCGGCAAGTTCGACTGGAACGTCATCTCCCGCAAAGCCGCCGCCAGCCCCTCCACCGGTTCGCATCACGTTCACCACGAGGAGCAGGAAGAGATCCTGCACAAGGCCTTCGCATGAGATGCGAAAGTGACAAGTGACAAGTGACAAGTACAAAGTGACAAGTGACAAGGAGTGCTTCTTCTCTTCCTTGTCACTTGACCCTTGTCACTTGACCCTTGCCCCTTGTCACTTCTGTCCACTCCCCCCTCAACCCTCAACCCTCTCCACGGACACATCATGGCAGTTGACATTCGCCTCCCCAAAGCGGGCGACTCGATTACAGAAGCCTTCATTGGACAGTGGCAAGTCAAAGAAGGAACCTGGGTCGATGTCGATCAGAACATCGTCGTCATCGAGACTGAAAAGGCCGCCTTCGATGTCCCGGCCCCGGTCGCGGGGATCCTCTCAAAGATTCTCAAGAAGAACGGTGACAAGGCCCT
>Ga0105047_10015416_pt1 | contig 12038 bp, 7 predicted proteins | sample MAT04_FD_78384 | JGI IMG/M metagenome (GOLD analysis project Ga0105047, IMG submission 78384) | Freshwater microbial communities from Lake Fryxell liftoff mats and glacier meltwater in Antarctica - MAT-04 (megahit assembly) | ecosystem: Environmental > Aquatic > Freshwater > Ice > Liftoff... | reverse complement strand
TGGCGTGCGGCCAGACGACGCTCGACGCGATGAAACCCCGCGGTTATCTGACGAAACCGCACCGCATCTTGCCCTTGGGCGTGGAGATCGAAAAATTCCACCCCGATCCTGCCGCCGGAATCGCCGTGCGACGTCGTCTGGGCTGGACGGCGGACGGCCCCCCCGTAGTCGGCTACCTCGGCCGATTTGTGTCAGAAAAAGGTGTGAACGTACTCCAGCAAGCTCTCGACCAGACGGCTTCGTCGTGGCGAGCCCTCTTCGTGGGCGGTGGCCATCTTGAACCCACCCTCCGGACGTGGGCGGCCTCCCACGGGGATCGTGTTCGGATCGTCACCGGCGTCCCTCACAACGAAGTCCCGCAATACCTCAACGCAATGGATGTGCTCGCGGCTCCGAGTCAGACCACCCCCACTTGGCGGGAGCAACAAGGCCGAATGCTCATCGAGGGGTTCGCTAGCGGCTGTGCGGTTGTCGGCAGTGACTCCGGGGAGATCCCTTTCGTCATTGCCGATGCGGGGATCGTCGTACCCGAAGCCGATGTTGCGGCCTGGGCGACGGTCCTGGGCGAGTTGATCGATAACCCGGCTCGCCGAGTGGAACTCGGCGCTCGCGGCCGAGATCGTGCCTTGCGGTTTTACGCCTGGTCCGAAATTGCACAGCAGCATTTGAATTTTTTCGACGAACTCGTGGCGACTTCTCCAAGATCGTGAAAAAATAGGAGACCTCTGGAATCCGCAAGGGTTGATTGACTGAAACCATATCTTCGCAGTTAGTACCGCCCCGCGAAGAGTGATCGAACGAGTTATCCCACCAACAGAGCGTGAGTTGCCGAAAATCCGCCGATTACTCTCGATTGGCCATTCGTACGTCGTCGCCGTCAACCGTCGGCTGGCCCACGCAATGCAAGAAGCAGGCCGTGGAAAGTGGGAGGTGTGCGTCGTCGCACCAACCTATTTTCACGGTCGGCACGACCTACGCCCAGCGGCTCTCCAGATCGCCGAAGTGGAGCCAGTTCCTGTCGTTCCGGTGCGGGCTTACAACACGCGAATGGTCCACGGCTTCTTCTATGGCCGGCGGTTGCGAAGTATTTTGCGCGAAAACTGGGATTTAATCCACGCCTGGGAAGAACCGTTCGTCGCGGCGGGGTTCCAAATCTCCCGATACGCTCCGGCCAAGTCGCGATTCGTATTTCGGACCGCCCAGAGCTTACCGAAGCAGTACCCGCCTCCGTTCGCGTGGTTCGAGCGGTCCGCGCTGCGGCGGGCCGATGGTTGGATCTGTAGTGGAAAGACCGTCGAGGAAAACCTGCTTCAACGTCCAGGATATTCGTCAAAACCGCATGCTCTCATCACGCTCGGCGTGGATTTGGAGCGATTTCGCCCGAACGTCGAGGCCGGCGCTGCCGTGCGGAGGCAACTCGGCTGGACTCCCGGCGGGCCGCCCGTCGTCGGGTATCTCGGTCGGTTCGTCGCCGAAAAGGGGCTCTACTTACTCATGCGGGCACTGGATCGCCTTGGTCGAGACTGGCGTGCACTCTTTGCAGGCGGCGGCCCCCTCGAAGCCCAGTTGCGCGCCTGGGCCGCTCGCCACGAAGACCGCGTTCGAATTATAACCAATTTGCCACACGAACAGGTGCCGGAATACTTGAACGCAATGGATGTGTTAGCCGCCCCGAGTCAAACGACCCGCCATTGGCGAGAGCAGTTCGGCCGCATGCTGATCGAGGCGTTTGCCGTGGGAGTCCCCGTGATCGGCAGCGACTCCGGAGAGATTCCTTACGTCCTCGCGGATGATGGTGTTGTCGTTCCCGAAGCGGACGAAACCGCCTGGATGAATGCCCTGGGCGATCTGCTGGCCAAGCCTCACCAGCGAGCGGATCTGGCGGCACGGGGCCTGCAACGAGCCATCGACTACGCTTGGCCCACGATCGGTCGGAAGCATCTGGAATTTTTCAATCAACTCCTGGACTCGCCCTCGTCGCATTGGTAGCGAACTCGATACCACGCCCGGGCATTACGCAGAAAGACTCGATACTCGCGTGATTCGCTTGGCGGTTCTGCCCGATTTTCCCGACGAAGGCTGGCCGAGCATGGACCTCTGTGCCGAGCAATTGCTTGCGAACTTACCCGACAACGGACCGAATGCGGTTCGGGCAACTCGGGTTTGTCCACAATTCCGCCGCATCGCGGGCCGCCTGCCGATCGTCGGCCGAAAGAACGTGGCGTTCAACGCGGACCGTCTGTTCAATCGGTTTGTCACATTCCCACGCCACCTACGCCGAGTCGTTACGAGCTTCGATGCGTTTCACGTCGTCGATCACAGCTACGCCCAACTGATTCACGACTTACCGTCTGAACGCAGCGGGGCTTATTGCTACGACCTCGATGCGTTCCGCTGCCTTGTTGACCCGCCCGCCGATCCGCGACCGCGGTGGTTTCGCGCCCTGGCCCGACGGACGCTGGCGGGATTGCAGAAAGCCGCCAGAGTCTTCCTGATCTCCCGACAAACCGGAGCGGACTTGCTCCGCCACGGTTTGGTCGACCCTGCGAAACTGGTTCACGCCCCCCTCGGCGTCGCGGCCGAATTCACGCCGGGCGAAGTTCGTTTCCAAGGTCCAGCGACCCTCTTGCACGTTGGCAGTTGCATTCCGCGCAAACGGATCGATGTACTGCTCGAGGTTGTTGCCGAAGTGCGACGGCGAAATCCGGAAGTCCAACTGATCAAAGTCGGTGGTACCTGGACGACAGAACAACGAGACCAAATCGCTCGGCTTGGGCTCGCGAATGCCATCGATCATCGACAGAATCTTTCGCGAGCGGATCTCGCCGAGCAGTATCGTGCCGCGAGTGTCGTCCTCGTTCCGAGCGAATATGAAGGGTTCGGACTCCCCGTCATTGAAGGCCTCGCGTGCGGCGCGGTTGTGATCACAAGTGACATCCCGGCTTTGCGGGAAGCCGGCGGCCCAGCGGCAATCTACGCGCCAGTCGCGGATGTCGTTACCTGGGCGGATCTCGTTCAACGAGCCCTCACGGAACCGAACTTCCCCCTACCCCGGGCCGAACGATTGACGTGGTCTTCTCAGTTCACCTGGTCCGCGCACGCGGCAACCATCGCCTCGACTTACCATCGGCTTCTGACGAAATAATGGACACTCCTCGCCAGACGTGACAGTGATTCCCCGCTCGGATGCGAAGGTGCCACGGTGCCAGCGGGTACCGAATCATGGTGCCGTGGCACCTTGGCACCTTGGCACCTTGCGGAGCTCAAAACGCCGAACTCTGTGTTACACAGTCGAAACTCTGTCGATCACAACCCGTTTTGCTCGTTTGAGGGGCACCGAAACGAGCGAAATTCGCTTTTAACTGAGCCGAAACGCAACTATTTGATCGAAAAGTCACCCGAAAGTGCGCCGTTCGTCATCCGATTTGACACGATTTGCAACTCGCTTAACTGTATTACACAAAGCGGGGCCATCGACTTCCGAAGTCCGATTACCTTAATTTGAAATCGGACGTCTCTTCGCTCAGTCTTTTTCCGTGTCGGGGCCTCCACAGCCCAGAGTCGCGAAGCGCAATCGCGGTAGTGTGCAACCCCTCCTGGGGTAAGGACACGAAAGGCTTTGTCACGTTGAGCGAGAAGTCTCAAGTAATGCGAATCACGTACCTCAACCCCGTTGGCATGATCGGCGGGGCCGAGCGAGTCCTTTTAACGGCTGTGCGGTCGGTGCGCACACGATTGCCCCAGGCTTCCATCAGTGTCGTACTTTTCAGTGAGGGGCCACTGCGCGGCGCCCTGGACGTGCTCGGCGCTACCACGGTCGTGATCCCGTTGCCTCCGGCTCTGGCTGGCGTAGGCGATTCGCAACTTCGAGGCGGAAGTCGTCTCATCCCAGCAGTCCAAACGCTGGGGCGAATTGCAGGCGCGGCTCCTGAAATTGTCGACTTTTTCCGACGATTACGGCACACTCTTCGTACACTTCGTCCGGATCTCATTCACTCGAATGGTTTGAAAACCCACGCCATTGCCTTCGCGGCACGGCCGCCGAACGTGCCTGTTATTTGGCACATTCACGATTTCCTTTCGCATCGCCCGATCATGGCCCGCGTCTTGTCCAAACTTCGCCGGGGCGTTCGAGCGGGCATCGCCATCTCGTCGGCGGTTCAACGCGATGCCACGGGGGTCTTACCCGGATTGACAATCCCCGTCGTTGCGAATGCCGTGGATACCGAGCATTTTTCGCCCGGCCCCGGGGATGGTGCCGAACTCGATCGACTTGCTGGAATGTCTTCCGCGTTACCCGGGACCATCTGCGTGGGACTCGTGGCCACGTATGCAAACTGGAAGGGGCACGACGTTTTTCTCGATGCTCTCGCCCAGGTCCCGAACGTCCGCGGTTACATCATCGGCGGTCCCATCTATACGACGGCGGGTTCGCAATTCACCCGCGAGGAGCTCGAACGTCGTGCGATCGCGAACGGAGTCTCGGAACGCCTCGGCTTTATCCCCTTCCAACCGGACCCACTCTTGGTGTACCGTTCGCTAGATGTCGTGGTGCATGCGAGCACTCGTGCGGAACCGTTTGGGCTCACGATTGCCGAAGCGATGAGTTGCGGCCGAGCGGTGGTCGTTTCCGCTGCCGGCGGCGCGTCCGACCTGTTCACCGAAGGCCTCGATGGCCTCGGTCATCCCCCTGGAGACATCGACCGACTCGTTCATGCCATCGCACACCTCGCTACTGATTCCGATCTGCGCTTCCGTCTCGGTCGTACCGCCCGCGTGACTGCACTTCAGCGATTCGGTTTGGCACGCTACGCCGACAAACTCATCGCGGTTTATCAGGAGTTGCTCCGATGACCGCAGTCCGCCCAGCCGACGTGCCGGCCTTGACCACCCTCCGCGGCGTGCTCGCCGTCTGGGTGGTCGCTTATCATTTCTGGAATGATGTCGTCCTCCTTTTTCCGCTGGCTAACATTCTCAACCCGATCTTTTCTCGCGGTCATTTCGCCGTGCCGGGGTTCTTTATCCTGAGTGGTTACGTCCTCAGTCTCAATTATTCCGATCGGTTTCGGACGCTCGCAGTACGACCCCTGTTGCGGTTCTGGTTCCTGAGGCTCGCTCGCATCTACCCCGTGCACCTCGTCTCCCTTTTGGCCGTACTCGCAATGGTCGTCGCGAGCGAATTCCTCGGCTATCAGCTTGCGGAAGGCGGATATACGCTCCGCGATTTCATCCTGAACTTGCTTTTGATGCAAACCTGGGTGCCCGATTTTCACTTGAACTGGAACTACCCCGCGTGGTCCATCAGTTCGGAGTGGTTCGCTTATCTTCTGTTCCCGTTTGCGGTCGCGGTGGTCCTCAATCGAGCAAACTCAATTCTGACATTGCTGCTACTCATCGCCGGTAGCCTAACGGTGGCGGTCCTTCTCTATCTGTTCGGCACCGAATGGCCGTTTTTCGTGTTGATCTGTGTCGTGCCCACGTTCTTCGCCGGCGCAACCGTCGAACGGTTGACCCGTCATTATCCTCGGAAGGGTCCTTGGGAACGCTGGCTCTCCGCTGGACTTGTCGTTGCACTTCTCGCAGTCTGCTACGCTCCGATCGAACCCGTCGTCGTCATCTCGATTCTCCTTTTCCTGTTCGGTCTCGTCGCGACACTCGGTCGAATCGGTCACCGCCTCTGGTCACTTGCCCCCGCGGTCTATCTTGGCGAAGTGTCCTACTCGCTGTACATGACGCACACATTGGCCCAAAAATTCGTCGTTCGGCTACTCCCGGCTTCGCGTTACGCAGACGCTCCGACACTTCTCAAAGCAGGGGTTTTGTTCGCCTATCTCACTCTCATCATCGGCTGCTGTCTCGGCTCGTACTACTTGATCGAACGCCCGGCCCGCCTCTGGGTGCGCCGACGCATGACCCGAGTCTGAACCTGCTACGATAACGGAATGACTGCGACCGCAAAGTTACGACTTCGACCCGAAGTGTTAGCCCCTGCCGGGGACTGGGAAGCGATGCGCGCCGCAGTCGCCAACGGGGCCGACGCCGTGTACTTCGGCCTGGACCGCTTCAATGCCCGGGCTCGGGCGGCGAACTTTCCCGTCGAGGAACTCCCGCAAATCATGGCGTTTCTGCACGGTCGTAATGTCCGAGGGTTCGTCACGCTCAACACGTTGATCTTTCCCGAAGAACTTCCCGACGTAGCCGCGTTCGTTCAAGCCATCGCGGCTGCGGGAGTCGATGCGGTGATCGTTCAGGACCTCGGGCTCGTGACGTTGATTCGCCGGATTGCTCCATCCCTTCCCGTTCATGCCTCGACGCAGATGACTCTTGCGGATCCGCGAGGGATCGCGTTTGTTCGCCGATTGGGTGTGGAACGAGTTGTGCTCGCCCGAGAACTATCGATCGACGAGATTCGCAAGATCACGGCCGCGAGCGAAACCGATGTGGAAGTCTTCGTTCACGGAGCACTCTGCGTGGCCTATAGCGGGCAGTGCCTCACGAGCGAAGCCCTCGGTGGACGAAGCGCTAACCGTGGGCAGTGTGCTCAAGCGTGTCGATTGCCCTACGAGATGATTGTCGATGGCGAATCGCGAGATTTGGGCGACAAAGCCTACTTGTTGAGCCCCCAGGATTTGGCCGCGTACGATCGCATCGACGACCTGATCGAAGCGGGTGTGATCTCGTTCAAAATCGAAGGCCGTTTGAAGGGCGGACCGTACGTCGCCGCGACGACGATGACTTATCGCAAAGCGGTCGACGAATCCTGCGCAGGCCGTGATTTTGCGCTGAATCGTCGTGAACAACTCGATCTGGCTCAAACGTTTAGTCGCGGTCTCACGACTGGCTTTCTCGACGGTGTGAACCATCAAAAACTCGTGCGTGGGCGCTTCCCGAAGAGTCGCGGAGTCCATCTCGGGAAAGTCGAAAGTGTCACGAAACATGGCGTCCGCATCGAACTGGCGGAGTCGCATGAGGACTTCATCAAACCCGGCGACGGCGTCCTCTTCGACCTCGGCACACCCGATCTCAATGAACCCGGCGGGCGAGTCTGGAACGTTCAACGCCTAACATCGACAGTTGTTGAACTCCGGTTCGACGAGCATGGCCTCAACCTCTCCGCCATTCCCGTCGGCTGCGATGTCTGGAAGACCGACGACCCTGCCTTGCGCAAGCGCCTCGAACAAACCTACTCGCAAGATAAACTTTCGCGGCGTGCACCGATCACCGCCCACGTGACCGGGAAACTCGGCGGCCCGGTGACACTTTCGTTCCAGGACAGCCAAGGCCGGACCGCCGTTGCGACATGGCCTGGTCCGCTCGACGCCGCGAGAAATCGACCAACGACCCACGAGGAAATCCGCGAGCAACTTGCTCGTTTGGGGGAGACGCCATTCGAGTTGTCGAATGTCGATGTTGAACTTCCCGTGGCTGTGCTTGTGCCGAAAAGTGTCCTCAACGATCTACGCCGCCAGGCGGCCACGGAACTGGCCCGTCTTCGACAAACGGCCCGGACGCACACAATCGTGGAGCCGGATGCGTTGGAAACGATGCGAATGGGATTGTTGAAATCCCCGCAATCCAATGCATCGCCGTGTCTGACAGTGCTCGTTCGCAACCTCGATCAACTCGACGCCGTGCTGGCGTGGAAACCGGCAGAAGGTTTTCCTCGGCCCGCGATGGTGTATTGCGATTTCGAAGATGTGCGCCGCTACAAGGATGCCGTTCCGCGAGCGAATGCGGCGAACATCCCCATCGGGCTTGCCACGCTGCGTGTCTGGAAGCCGGGCGAAGACGGCTTCGCCTCGCCGATCGTGCGGGCCGAACCGGACGCGGTGCTGATTCGCAACGTGGCGGCACTCGAGTATTTTCGGTCCACGTTGCCGGGTACGGAACTCGTCGGCGATTTCAGCCTGAACGTGGCCAACGAACTCACCGCGGATCTGTTCCGCCGGGAAGGGCTCACGCGATTGGTGCCGAGTTTCGATTTGAACTGGGAACAGTTTCAGGCCTTGTTATCGCACTCCGACCCCGCGTTGTACGAACCGGTGATCCATCAGCACATGCCGATGTTTCACATGGAGCACTGCGTTTTCGCGGCGTTTTTGAGCGAAGGCAAAGACTTCCGCGATTGCGGCCGGCCGTGCGATACGCACCGCGTGGAACTGAAAGACCGGACGGGTTCCGAATTCCCGGTTCACCCGGATACGGGTTGTCGGAACACGGTCTTCAACAACATCGCCCAATCTGCCGCGGAGTATGTTGGCCGGATGCGCCACCTCGGTGTCCTGCGCTTCCGCGTCGACCTCCTTCGCGAACGTCCGCAAGACGTGGCTCCGCTGCTCGATCAGTACGCCCGTGTCGTGGCCGGGCACGATAGTGGACGCGAGACCTGGAAGCAACTTCGGGCCCTCAGCCAACTGGGCGTGACCCGGGGAACTTTACAGTTGGTGTGAGCGAAAAATGCGGTACCGCTCGCGATTGCATTCCCCGGCGCATCGTCACTACGCTAGACTTGGTATGTCGATTGCATACGTGAGATTGCCGTTCCAAAAGCACGGATTTGGCTAACGGGAACGATATCTCAGACACATTCGTGACCGCGCCTGGCTAAAGGGTTACCACCATGCGACTCGCGGCTGCCTTGATGGTCTTCAGCGTTCTTGTCGGCGGAGCCTTGTACTGGGTTACGCGGACCCCGTACAAAGCATCAGCCCGCTTACCGCAGCCAGCACCCGCGGCCGAGCCGGCTCCTGAGCCTCCCGATCCCGAAGCCATCAAGAGAGAAGCCACGGCATTGCCCGAGGTGCCGAAGGCCGATCCGAAGTCCGATCTCAAGGCTCTGCTGCCCGACAAGACGCTTTATCTCGAAACGAAGCCGGACAAAACCCGGCGGATTCTGTTCGTCGCGGAAGTGTGTTTGCGCGAAGGGCAACTCGAAGTGCTGGTGTGCAAGAAAAACACCAAGGAACACGAGGCGATTCTTCGCACCGAGATCGACGCTCGGATGATCCACGCGTCGCTGATCGCCGCGGGGGGCAAGCCCGGTTCGCCGGTGCGGTTCGTAAATAAAGATACTGGCGAGCCTGAATACAAACCCGCGACTGGGACGAAAATCTCGGTTCGCGTGGTCTACTCCAAGGGTGGCAAACTGTACGATCACCCGGCCCAGGATTGGATCAAGGATCAGAAGACGAAGAAGGCCATGACGCTCGACTGGGTCTTCGCTGGAAGCCGATTCGTGAAAGATCCGGACAAACCGGATGCCCCCGATTACTACACCGCCAACAACGGCGAGGTGATTGCCATCTCGAACTTCGTCGATTCGATGCTCGATTTGCCCGTCGAAGTGAGCCGGGATAACATTGACATTTCGTTTGACGCGATGACCGAGAAAATCCCGCCGCTGTTGTCGAAAGTGTGGGTGATCCTGGAACCGATTCCAGCGAAGTAAGTAGGTGCCGCGAGCCGAGCGGCACCAGGTCCACGAGCCAACTAACATTCGCGGACGTTTCGGATGCGTTCAGCCGGTCCGGCTCGGCTCGCCGGACCTACTTTTGGGATGTCCTGATAGCATACCCTCGCTCGTCCGCAACCGGCGGACGGCGAGGAGCAGTCTCATGGTCGATTTGGTCGTGGTCGGCGGCGGCATTGTCGGGCTCGCGACGGCCTATCAATTCAGTCAGCGGTACCCTGGGCGCACGGTCGTCGTGCTCGAAAAAGAAGCCCGCGTCGCCGAGCACCAGACGGGACACAATTCGGGCGTTCTGCACTCCGGCATCTACTACAAACCTGGCTCCTTGAAGGCGATCAATTGTCGGGCCGGCAAGAAGGCGATGGAGGCGTTCTGTATCGCTGAAGGGATCGCCCACGAAATCTGCGGCAAGGTTATCGTCGCCGTCGATGCGAAGGATTTGCCCGCCCTGCAGCGCATCTACGAACGCGGCCGAACGAACGGCGTCGACTGCTCGATCATCGATAAAAACCGGCTCCGCGAACTCGAACCGCACGTCGCCGGGATCCAGGCCATTCACGTCCCCGAAGCCGGGATCATCAACTATCGCATGGTTTGCGAACGCCTTGCCGAGAAGGTGAAAGCCTCGGGCGGCGAGATTCTCTTCAACGCCAAAGTCACCGCGATCAAGCACTACCCCGACTGCGTGACCGCCATCACTCCGGTCGGGCAGCGCACTGCCAAGCAACTCGTTAACTGTGCCGGCTTGCACTCGGACCGCGTGGCCAAACTCTCGGGGCAGAACCCCGGAGCCCAGATCATCCCGTTCCGCGGTGAGTATTTCGAATTGAAGCCATCGGCCCATCATCTTTGCAAGAACTTGATCTACCCGACACCCGACCCCGCGTTCCCGTTCCTCGGTGTCCACTTCACACGCATGATCGACGGCAGCGTGGAATGCGGACCCAACGCAGTCCTCGCCTTCGGCCGGGAAGCGTACGAGTTCTTCTCCGTCCACCCGGGCGACCTTTTCGAAACTCTCACCTATCGCGGCTTCCTCCGCATGGGCCTCGAACACTGGAAAATGGGCCTCGGTGAAATGTGGCGATCCCTCTCGAAAGCGGCTTTCGTGCGAGCCCTGCAACGCCTCGTGCCCGAGATTCAAGCGAGTGATTTGAAGGCGGCACCTGCGGGAATTCGTGCTCAGGCTGTGGCGCCGGACGGTGGACTTGTGGATGATTTCTTATTTGTCGAAGCTGACCGTGTATTGAATGTCTGCAATGCCCCATCGCCTGCGGCGACGGCTTCGTTGCAGATTGGAGCGGCCGTGGTCGAGCGGATTGGGGCAAGGTTTGAATGACTCCATCCGCAGCAACCATCCCCGCCAGGCATGTTCACTGACCACCGGTCCGTGCGAAGCTGACGGCCGTCTGATAGTTGGCGTTCCCTCCCAGGGCCTTCTGCAACTGCCCCTGCCAGCGGGCAAACGCATCGTCGGAATCGACGACACCGAACGTACGGAGGCGGTTGGGGTCATGCGTTTCCAGGTAATCATCGAACCAGATGGCCACGCCGTTGCCGCCGCTTGGGAGCGGCAACTCGGGCAATTCCTTGAACCATTTTTCGACCCGTTCATCGGGTCCTTCGAGCGGGGTCGAGCAGGCAAAGAGGACGATCGTCGCGACGCCAGGCTTCGCGGCTGGGGCGGTGTACCATTTCGCGGCGTTCGGTGGCAGGCTCACCCGATTCGTTTTCTCCTCGGATTTGGGTCGCGTCGCCCACGCCCCGTGTCCCACCGTCGGATTCCACGGATACACGGGCGTGAGGTCGTGATCCGGATCGACCCAAACCACATACAAATACGCCGGCGGCTCGACCTGTCCCTCGATTCGGAACTTGTCGTTTTGCCGCAGTGGCAACGCTCCGGTCTGATTCACGCGCAAGCGAACGGGTTTCCCCTCGACGACTCGCTCCACGAGCACATCCACTTTGCCTTGGTATCGCGACGGCGACGGTACGGGTTGCGGAGGAGTCGGGCTCGGCATCTCGGTCACAACCGCGGGGCCAGGCGGATGCGTCATCAACCAGGTGCTCGTTGCCACCATCGCCACGAAGGCAATCCCGGCCGCGATCCACAGACCGTTCCGCCGCTTCGGATGGGAATGAGCCATCGGATCGACCCAGAGTTCCGTTCTGTCAGAACCGGACGCACTCAACGCGGCGTGAACTTCCGCTACCGTGGCCGGGCGATCGGACGGGTTCTTGGCCAACAAGCGAAGGATCAAAGCCGATAACGTAGCGGGCACCTCGGGGTTCACCGTTTCGGGCGAAGCCGGATGGTGTTCGCTGACCGCTTTCAAAATGGCAGTGATGGTCGGTCCAACGAAAGCGCGCTGGCCGGTGGCGCATTCGTAGAACACTGCCCCAAAACCGAATAAATCCGATTGGGCCGAAGCGGGCTTCCCGTCGAGTTGTTCCGGGGCCATGTACGCTGGCGTGCCAATTAACGAACCTGCTTCGGTGGGGGCATCTGGGCCTTCCCCTTGGCAGGCCAAGCCGAAATCGAGAACGCGGGCCCGGTCGGTGTCCG
>Ga0105047_10015414_pt1 | contig 12039 bp, 11 predicted proteins | sample MAT04_FD_78384 | JGI IMG/M metagenome (GOLD analysis project Ga0105047, IMG submission 78384) | Freshwater microbial communities from Lake Fryxell liftoff mats and glacier meltwater in Antarctica - MAT-04 (megahit assembly) | ecosystem: Environmental > Aquatic > Freshwater > Ice > Liftoff... | reverse complement strand
GGGCCGCTACCCCGCCCCGGTCGGATCAATCCAGCCGATATTGCCGTCGCTGCGACGGTAGACGACGTTGAGCACGCCGGTCGCGCTGTTGCGGAACATCAGCACCGGCTGATCGGCGAGGTCCATGCGCATCACCGCGTCGCTGACGGTGAGGACCGCGATTTCGGTCGGCACCTCGGCCACCACGGTGGCATAGGTCGCCGCCTTGACGTCGCCGTTCGGCTGGGCTTCGTCCTCCTCCTGGCGCAGCGTGTATTGGCGGCCTGCCTGCGGCCGTTCGCGGTTCGCCTGGTCGCGGGCATGGTCGTTCACCCGCCGTCGGTAGCGGCGCAGCCGCTTGGCGATGTGCTCGGCGGCATCGTCGAATGCGGCATTGGCGTCAGCCGCCTCGCCCTCGCCGCGCAGCATCAGGCCGGGGCCGGCGTGAACGTTGATGTCGCAGGTGAAGAAGCTGCGCGCCCGGCTGAAGGTGACGTGGGCTTCCAGGGCATGGTCGAAATACTTGCCGGCGATCGTGTCGAGCGCCTGGGACACGCGCGTGCGCAGCGCATCCGACAATTCAACCTGTTTGCCCGAGACCGTGATGTGCATGGTCTTTCCTCGCGCCCGTTCATTCGGGACCGCCGGTCCGCCCGCCACCGCCGATCTTGTCGATCAGACCGCCGGATTCGGCTCAGGCTGGCACGGCCTTCTCCCGTTTGCGCTGCACCGAGCTTGGGATGCGCAGCGCTTCGCGGTATTTGGCCACGGTCCGGCGCGCGATGTCCACGCCTTCCCGTCGCAGCGCCACCACGATGGCGTCATCCGAGAGGATGTCGTCGGTGGATTCGGCGTCGATCATGGACTTGATCCGATATCTGATCGACTCCGCGCTGTGGCTGTCGCCGCCTTCTGTGGCGCCGATGGCGGTGGTAAAGAAGTATTTCAGCTCATAGATCCCGCGCGGCGTGGCGATATACTTGCTGCTGGTAACGCGGCTGATGGTGCTTTCGTGCAGCTCCGTCGCCTCGGCGATGTCGCGCAGGATCAACGGCCGCAGATGGGAAACGCCAAGCCGGAAGAAACCGTCCTGGCGACGCACGATTTCGGCGGCGACCTTCAGGATGGTCTGGGCGCGCTGCTGCAGCGATTTGACCAGCCAGTTGGCGGTCTGCAGCTTGTCGTTGAGAAAGGCGCGATCGTCCTTGCTGGCATTGGACAGCACGCGCGCGGTGAAGCTCTGGTTGACCAGCACGCGCGGCATGGTCTCGGGGTTCAGCTCCAGCAGCCAGCCGCCGTCGGGCGCATGGCGCATCAGGATGTCGGGCACCACGGCGGCTGGCGGTGTCGCGTCCCAGGTGGCGCCGGGCTTGGGGTCGAGCGCCCTGATCTCGGCGATCATCTCGGTAAGGTCGGCGGCATCGACGCCGCACACGGCCATCAGCCGCTTGTGGTCGCGCCGGGCCAGCAGTTCCAGGTTGTCGAGCAGGGCCTGCATGGCGGGGTCGAGGCGGTTCTTCTCGGCCAATTGCACCGCCAGGCATTCGGCCAGCGAGGTCGCGAACATGCCGGTGGGGTCGAAGCGCATCATGCGCGCGCGCACCGCCTCGATGCGGGCAAGGTCGGTGCCCATCGCCTCGGCCAGTGCCTGTGGCGTGGCGGACAGGCGGCCGGAGGGTTCCAGCAGGGCGATGAGATAGGCGCCGATCAGCCGGTCGGCAGGGTCGCGGAACGTCAGGCGCATCTGCTCGCCGACATGTTCGCGCAAGGTGGGGCCGGCATTGGCGAAGTCGTCCAGCCCGCGCTCGTCGTCCTCGAAGGCGGTATTGCCGCCGCTGCCCATCGGAACGCCGTCGCCGGCGCCGCCGGGGTCGTAGCTGTTGCTGTCGTCGATCTCGAGCGGGGCGGCATCGGCGCTGGGGAGCTGGCCGGACTCGGCGGCGACGGCGGAATCGACCGGCCCGGCACCGGGAACGGCAAGCTGGTCGAGGGCCGCGCGTTCGAGGGCGGGCAAGTCAGAGGCGTCGTCGCGCTCCAGCAGCGGGTTGCGCTCCAGCTCCTCTTCGACGAAAGCAGCGGCTTCGAGGTTGGAGAATTGCAGCAGCTTGATCGCCTGCTGCAGCTGCGGCGTCATCACGAGTGTTTGCGACTGGCGCAGGTCGAGGCGGGGGCCGATCGCCATTACACGGCCACCGTCATGTGCGACCGCGGGCCGGTCGTCGTCGGATCAGTGCAAAAAGCATGCTCAGCAAGGTGCATGCCAACGAGCTTACAGCGAAAATCTTTCACCCAGGTAGACACGTCGCACATCCTCGTGCGCGACCACCTCCTGCGGAACCCCCTCCATCAGCACCTGACCGTCGTGCATGATGTAGGCGCGGTCAATGATTTCAAGGGTTTCACGCACATTGTGGTCGGTGATCAAAACCCCGATACCACGATGCTTGAGATGGGAGACCAGATCACGAATTTCGCCCACTGCGATCGGGTCGATGCCGGCCAGGGGCTCGTCGAGCAAAACATAGCTGGGCTGCGTCGCAAGCGCGCGCGCGATCTCGACGCGACGGCGTTCGCCGCCGGAAAGCGCCAGCGCCGGGGTGCGACGCAGGTGGCCGATGCCGAATTCGGCCAGCAATTCCTCCAGCATATGCTCGCGCCGGTCGCGCTCGGGCTCAACCACTTCGAGGGCGGCCATCACGTTCTGCTCGACGTTGAGGCCGCGGAACACGCTGGCTTCCTGCGGCAGGTAGCCGATGCCCAGGCGGGCGCGGCGGTACATCGGCAGGGTGGTGATGTCGTGGCCGTCGAGGCTGATGGTGCCGGTGTCGGGCTGCACCAGGCCGACGATCATGTAGAATGTGGTGGTCTTGCCGGCGCCGTTGGGGCCGAGCAGACCGACCGCCTCGCCACGGCGCAGACTGATCGAGACGTTCCGCACCACCGGCCGCTTGCGGTAGACCTTGCCAACACCGGTGGCCGCAAGGCCCATCGTCGCCGGGTCCGGAGCCAATGCCGGGTGGGGATCGCCGGCGGCGCCGGTCAACGGCGGGCGCCGGGTTGGGCCGGAGCAGGTTGCGCCGGAGTCGGCGTACTGTTGGGCATGATCACGCCCTGCACCCGCGCGCCGGGGTCGGCGAGCATGCGGGCGACCCCGCTGCGCATGTTTACGTCGGCGGCCGGGCCGTTGATCTGGTTCTGGCCGCTGGTCACGCGCACGTTGCCGATCACCCGCGCCACCCCGGTTTCCGGCAGGTACACGCCGCGGTCGCCACGCACGATGTCGGTCTGCGTACGTGCTTCGACATTGCCGTACGCCTCCATGCGCTTGAGCTTGCTGCCGGCGCCGGGCGGCTCGCTGCCGCCTGACACGGGTGGGGCGGGGCGCACTGGGGCGGGCTTGTCTTCCTCCATATAGGCCACGAGCACGTCGGCCGCGAGGCGGCGGGCGTCGGAGGTCACCGCCACCGCGTTGCCGCGCGCCACCGCCATGCGCTTCTGCGACCAGTACTCCAGGCTGTCGCGCGCGGTCAGCACCTGGGTGGGGGTGGTGAGCTTCAGGGCGCGGCCGGTCATCACCATGACCGCCTGGTCGATGTCGTAGACGGCACGATCCCCCACCGCCTCGTCGGTCGGGGTGAAGATGCGCACGTTGCCCTCGGCCTCCAGCCGGTAGATCTCGTTGCCGCCGGAGCCGCCGCCCGGGCCGGGCTGCGCAGTGCCCTCAGCGGGGGCGTTGCCCGCCTTCTTGCGGTAGCGCGCCACCAGGCGGTCGGCGATCACGGTGACGTTGTCGCGCACCGCGCGGGCATCGCCGGATGCCACCACCAGCTGTTCGGCCTCGCGCCACTCGAAGCCGTCGCGTGCGGTGATGGCGATCGGGCCGCCGCTGGACAGGTCGATCTGCTGTGCCGCGGCCGCCACCGGCGCCATTGCCAACACCACAAGCAACACCCGGCGCCTCATTTCTGCGCCCCGTTCAACACCAGCCGCGCCGGGCCGGTGAACTGCACCACGGCGCCGCGGTCGAGCACCGTGAAGCCCTGGGCATCGAGCACACCGAAGGGGCCCTCGGCGTGCACCATCTCATTGCCGGCGGCCGCATTGGCACGCAAATCGATGCTGGCCGCCTCGGTCTCCAGCGTGGTGCCGTCGTCACGGTAGAGTGTCACGTCGCCGGCGAGGTCGAGCCGGTTCGACTTTTGCGCGAACACGCCACGCCGCGCCTGGACCATCAGCCATTCGCCCGATTGCAGCAGCATGTCGGCCTTCGGCGCTTCGAGGTCGGTGCGCTCGGGCCCGACCTGGAGCACCCTGGCGGCGGTGACGGTATAGGGCCGGCCGGTGGAATCCACGCCGTCGTAGTGCGCCTCGGAGAGTTGGCCGCCATCCGGGGTGACGTCGGCGCGACGGTAGCTGATGCGGCTGCGGTCGCCATTGCCGTTCAACTCCGGGTAGAACGCCACCAGAAGCAACAGGGCAAGGGCCACCAGCGGCAGCAGCCGCTTGGCCATGCCGATCAGCCAGCTTCGGTGTGGGCGCGGCGCCACGGGGCGGCGGCGCAGGGCGGCGAAGCTGTTCCGGCCCAACGTCCGATGTGGCGGGCGCGGCGCGGGAATCTGCGAGGGTATCGGGGTGGGCATGGGGACTGGGCTCATGCGCGAGGACCGCTATGGCGCATGCTAGGCCACCGCGGCGCGCAGCAGGTCGTGAATATGCAGAATGCCGAGCGGGCGCCGGTCGGCATCGACGACGAACAGCGTGGTGATCGGGCGCTCAGGCGCATTCATCAGGTGCAGCGCCTCGGCAGCCAGCATATCGGGGCCGATGGTGCGCGGGGCGGCGGTCATCACCTCGCCCAGGCGACGGGCCAGCAAAGCGGGGCCCATGGAACGGCGCAAATCGCCGTCGGTGAAAATGCCGCATAACCGGCCCGCGGCATCGACCACGCCGAGGCAGCCGAAGCGCTTCGATGTCATCAGCACCAGGGCCGCATCCATGGTGATCTCGGGGGCGGCGAGCGGCAGGGCATCGCCGGCATGCATGATCTCGCGCACCCGACGCAGCCGGGCACCGAGCTTGCCGCCGGGGTGGAACTGACGGAAATCGGCCGCGCCGAAGCCACGGCGGGTCAGCAACGCGACGGCCAGCGCATCGCCAAGCGCCATCTGCATGGTGGTGGAGGTGGTGGGCGCGAGGCCCATCGGGCAAGCCTCACGCGCGGCAGGCAACAGCAAGGCAACGTCGGCGGCGGTGGCCAGCGCGCTGCCGCCGCGCGCGGTGATGGCCACCAGCGGCAGGCCGAAGCGGCGGGAATGCGCGACCAGGTCGGCCAGTTCAGCCGTCTCGCCCGAGTTGGACAGCGCCAGCACCGCGTCGCCCGCCACGATCATGCCCAGGTCGCCATGGCTGGCCTCGGCGGGATGCACGAACAGCGCCGGCGCGCCGGTCGAGGCCAGGGTGGCCGCGATCTTGCGCGCGACATGGCCGGACTTGCCCATGCCGGACACCACGATGCGCCCGGTGGCGCCCGCCAGCAGGTCGACCGCCCGGCAGAAGCTGCCGTCGAGTGCGGCGGCAAGCGCGCCCAGCCCGGCCGCCTCGGCGGCGAGCACATCTCGGGCGACATCAAGGTCGCTCGCCAAGGTCGCAAGGGCGGCGGTCATACGGTGGTCGGTTCCAGCCAGGTACGGCGGCGGGACATGGTGCCGCGCAGCACTGAGATAGGGTGGAGTTACGGCGCCGGAACCCCGCCGGTCAAGCAAGCCGGCATGCACCGGGCTCAGTGGGCGAAGATGTCGGGGTCTTCCCAGCCCAGCACGTCAAGCTGCCCGCGTGCCGGCAGAAAGGCGAAACAGGCCTCGGCCAGCTCCCGCCGCCCCTCACGCACCAACAAGCCCTCCAGCTTGGCCCACAGCGCATGCAGGTGCAGCACGTCCGACGCGGCATAGGCCAACTGTTCGGGCGACAACGCGACAGCCCCCCAATCGGAGGTCTGCTGCTGCTTGGACAGGTCGACGCCCAGCAATTCGCGGCACAGATCCTTCAACCCGTGCCGGTCGGTATAGGTGCGCACCAGCTTGGCGGCGATCTTGGTGCAGCGCACCGGGGCGACTCGGATGCCCAGCGCATGCTGCAGCAGCGCCACGTCAAAGCGCGCGAAATGCATCAGCTTCACGGTAGCGGGGTCGGACAGCACGCGCTTCAGGTTCGGGCAGTCCGCCCCTCGCCCGCCCAGCACCGGCGGGATGATCTGCACCAGGTGCACCACGCCGTCGCCGGCCGACATCTGCACCAGGCACAGCCGGTCGCGCCGCGAGTCGAGGCCCATCGCCTCGGTGTCGACCGCCAACACGGGGCCGAGCGAAAGACCTTCCGGCAGGTCGTGCTTGTGGAGGTGAATGGTAGCGTTGGCCATGAACTGAACGGTATCCGCCATTGCCGGTGCCCCTTGGGGGATTCACCCTATATTGACGGGCGTAGAGAATGGTGGCTGCGCCGCCGCGATCCGATTGGTGCCCAGGAGAAGACTCGAACTTCCACGACCTTACGGCCACAGGTACCTGAAACCTGCGCGTCTACCAATTCCGCCACCTGGGCATATCGGCACCGATCCGCGATGCGGGACGGACGGTGGCCGGGCGATGTAGCCGCCGGCCGGGCCGGCGTCAACTGCCCCTGGCCGGCACGGTGGAAGATTTGTTGCATCGTGCCGATGGCGCGACGTGGCGCTTGAGGCGGCGCCGCGGCGGCCATATCAAGGGATGGAATGTTCGGAGGCGTGTCATGACGGATCGCAGCATCGCGACGGTGTTCGGTGGCACCGGGTTCATCGGGCGCCATGTCGTCCAGCGCTTGGTCGCGGCTGGTCACGAAGTGCGCGTGGCGGTGCGCGATACCGAGGCGGCGCAGGTGCTCAAGCCACTTGGCGTAGTCGGCCAGGTGGTGCCTCTGCATGCTCCGCTCAGCGACGCCGCTGCGGTGGCGCGCGCGGTGGTCGGGGCGACGCTGGTGGTCAATTTGGTCGGCATTCTGGCGGAAGCAAAGCCCGGCGACTTCGACCGCGTCCATCACCAGGGCGCGGCCACCATCGCGCGAGCCTGCGCTATTGCCGGGGCGCAGCGGCTGGTGCACCTCAGCGCGATCGGCGCCGATGCGGCCAGCCCCAGCCTGTATGCGCGCAGCAAGGCGGCGGGCGAGGCGGCGGTGCGCGCCGCGTTCCCGGCGGCGGTGATCCTGCGCCCCTCGGTGGTGTTCGGGCCTGACGATGCGTTCTTCAACCGCTTCGCGCGCATGGCCCAGATCGCCCCGATAATGCCGGTGTTCGCCGGCGACACCCGGTTCCAACCGGTGCATGTCGGCGACGTGGCCGACGCGGTTCTCGCAGGGCTGACCCGCGCGGATGTGCAGGGCAAAACCTTCGAACTGGGCGGCCCGAAGGTCTGGACCATGCGGGAACTGCTGGTGTGGATCATGACGCAGAGTGGCCATCGCCGTCCGATGGTGCCGGTGCCGGCAGGGCTGGCGCGACTGCAGGCGTCGGTTCTGGAGCGGCTGCCGGGCAAGCTGCTGACGCGCGACCAGCTGATTCTGCTGAAACGCGACAATGTCGTGGCCGATGGCGCGGCCGGGCTGGCTGAGCTGGGTATCGCACCGCTGGCGGTGGAACAGGCTGTGCCGGCTTATCTGGCGCGCTACCGCCCGGGTGGCGTGGCATCGGCGCAGCCCTAATAGGACCGACTCGGGATTAATTTTTCAGCCAGAGGCTCTCATTGCGCCATGTCAATCACCGAGGACCGATTTTATAGGCAGTCATACTGACGTAAATTGATTGGCGTTGCTAAGCGCAATGTCATAGGATGATGTCATAGTCGCCCCACCGGGAGCCGTCAGATGCCCGACCGCATGTTGCAGTTCGTCGCCTTGCCCCAGCAGACGCCGGCCAAGCGCGGCTCGGCGACGCGGTCGCAGGATTTCCAGGAAATCTACGACGAATACCTGCCGGCCCAGGCCGCCGCCCAGGCCAGCCGGTGCAGCCAGTGCGGCGTGCCGTTCTGTCAAATCCATTGCCCGCTGGGGAACAACATCCCCGACTGGCTGAAGCTCGCCGCCGAGAATCGGTTGGAGGAGGCGTACGAACTCAGCGCCGCCACCAACAACTTCCCCGAGATCTGCGGCCGCATCTGCCCGCAGGACCGGCTGTGTGAGGGCAACTGCGTCATCGAAAAAAATTTTGATAGCGTCACCATCGGCGCTGTCGAGCGCTTCATCACCGACACCGCCTTCGAAAACGGCTGGGTGAAGCCGGTGCGGCCACGGCGCGAGCGGGCGCAGTCGGTCGGCATCATCGGCGCCGGCCCCGGCGGGCTGGCGGCGGCCGAACAACTCCGCAAGCATGGCTATCAGGTGCATGTCTATGACCGCTACGACCGCGTCGGCGGGCTGATGATCTACGGCATTCCCGGCTTCAAGCTGGAAAAGCCCGTGGTGGAGCGGCGCGGCAAGCTATTGGCGGACGGCGGCGTGCAGTTCCACCTGAACTGCGCCGTGGGGGGGGATGTCGCTCTGCACGAATTGCGGGGGCGCCACGACGCGGTGCTGATCGCCACCGGCGTCTACCGCGCGCGCGACATTGGCGGCCCCGGCGCCGGGCTGGGCGGGATTGTGCCGGCGCTCGACTATCTGACCGCGGCCAACCGCACCGGGCTGGGGGACGCGGTGCCGGCGTTTGCCGATGGCACGTTGGATGCGCGCGCCAAGCGCGTGGTGGTGGTGGGCGGCGGCGACACGGCGATGGACTGCGTGCGCACCGCGCTGCGCCAGGGTGCCGCCTCGGTCACCTGCCTGTACCGCCGCGACCGGGCCAACATGCCCGGCTCCCTGCGTGAGGTGAAGAACGCCGAGGAGGAGGGGGTACGCTTCCAATGGCTCGCGGCACCCGAGGCCTTCCTGGGCGACGGGGCGGTCACCGGGGTGCGGGCGGTGAAGATGCACCTGGGCCTGCCCGATGCCTCGGGCCGCCAAGCGGTCGAGCCGGTGGCCGGCAGCGGCTTCACCCTGCCAGCGGACCTGGTCATTAAGGCACTGGGCTTCGACCCCGAGGACTTGCCGACTGCATTCGGCGAACCGGCGCTGGCGGTGTCGCGCAGGGGCACGCTGAGCATCGACCCAAGCAGCTTCATGACCAGCCTGGCGGGCGTGTTCGCCGCCGGCGACATCGTGCGCGGCGCCTCACTGGTCGTCTGGGCGATCCGCGACGGGCGCGACGCGGCGGCGGCGATGCATGCCCACATGCAGCGCGCCCAGCAGTTGGCGGCGTGACGATGCGCGGGATGCCGGGCTGCCTGTTCGTCGCCATGCTTGCCGCCACCACGATGGCCAGCGACGCGCTGGCGCAGAGCACGCGCCCCGCAACCAGCGCGCCCGGGGTCGAGGAAAATCGCCGCGAGGCCCGCGCGCTGGCCGATATCCTGGACATTCCGCGCCAGGCCGAAGCGCTGCTGGCCAAGATGCGCGACGAGATGATCCAGTCAACGATGCGCACCGGCGAGATGAATGAGGAAAGTGCGACCGCCGTGGTCGACGACATCCTGATGCCGAACTTCCGCGCCCGCAGCGGCGAATTGCTGGCCGAGATGATCGAACCTTATGCGGTGAACTTCACATTTTCCGATCTGCGGGGGCTGCGGGCCTTCTTCGCCTCGCCGCTGGGCCAGAAGCTCCTGCGCACCCAGCCGGTGGCGCGCGCGCAGGCCGAACAGGCGGGGCTGGCGTGGGGACAGCGTCTGTTCCAGGATTCGGTTGACCGCCACGTGGATGAGCTGCGTGCCCGCGGACTGAAATTCTGAAGGGGTAGCGACATGAAGATCACCAATAAGGTTGCCGCCGGCGCATTGCTGCTGGCCAGCGTGGTCGCGGCGGGCACGGCATGGGGTCAGGCGGCGCCGGCGCCCACTCCGGCCGCGCCACCCGCGCAGCCGGCCGCGCCGGCACCGGTCGTCACCGAGGCAAGCCGACGCGAGTCGCGCGCGCTGGGCGACAAGCTGGGCTGGGAGGCGCAGGTGCGCGGCATCATCAACACGTTGCGCACCGCCATCATCGTCAACCTGGCCCAGACCAACAGCAAGACACCGCAGGACATGATCGCGGTGGTGGACGATCTGCTGATGCCCGATTTCGTCGGCGACGCCAGCGCGCTGCACGGTATGATCGTCGAGGCCTGGGCCGGTGCCTTCACCGCCGACGAGTTGCGCAATCTGCGCAGCTTCTACAACACCCCGCTGGGCGACAAGCTGCTGCGCTCGATCCCGCAATTGAACAACGTGATCAACCAGGCCGGCCAGACCTGGGCACAGAAGGTGTATCAGGCGTCGCAGCAGAAGCACGCCGAGGAGTTCACCAAGCGCGGGCTCAAGTTCGCCCCCTGATCCACTAGGAGCCGCCATGTCGGAGCTCGCCGCGCCGGCCGACGCCGGTCACATCTTCGTGCGCGACTGGCACGACAACGCCGCCCGCCTGGTGGATACCTACAACCCGTCGCAGGAACACGATGCCTGCGGCGTGGGGCTGGTGGCCGCACTCGACGGGCGGGCGCGGCGCGACGTGGTGCAGGCCGGCATCGACGCGCTGAAGGCGGTGTGGCACCGCGGCGCGGTCGATGCCGACGGCAAGACCGGCGACGGTGCGGGCATCCATGTCGAAATCCCGCAGGATTTCTTCGCGGATGCCGTGCGCCGCGGCGGCGACAGGCTGCGCCCTGGCCCGATCGCGGTCGGCCAGGTCTTCCTGCCCAAGACCGACCTGGGTGCCCAGGAGCGTTGTCGCCAGATTGTCGAAAGCGAAATCATCGCCTTCGGCTACGCCATCTATGGCTGGCGTCAGGTGCCGATCGACACGACGTGCATCGGCGAAAAGGCCAACGCCACCCGCCCCGAGATCGAACAGATCATGATCTGGTCGCCCAGGGGTGAGGCGACCGATATCGGCGCCTTCGAACGCGACCTGTTCGTGATCCGCCGCCGCATCGAAAAACAGGCGATCGCCGCGCAAATACCCGAGCTGTATTTCTGCTCCCTGTCGTGCCGGTCGATCATCTACAAGGGCATGTTCCTGGCCGAGAGCCTGTCGGAGTTCTACCCCGACCTGCGCGACGAACGCTTCGTCAGCCGCTTCGCCATCTACCACCAGCGCTATTCCACCAACACCTTCCCCACTTGGCGGCTGGCCCAGCCGTTCCGCGCACTGGCCCATAACGGCGAGATCAACACGCTGTCGGGCAACGTCAACTGGATGAAAAGCCACGAGACGCGGCTGTCGGCACCGCAGCTCGACCCGTTCATGGACGACATCAAGCCGGTGATCCAAAGCGGCGGTTCGGACACCGCCACACTGGACAACGTGTTCGAGGTGCTGCTGCGCGCGGGCCGCGACGCGCCGATGGCCAAGGCGCTGATGATCCCGGCCAGCATCGGCAACGACGCCACCATGAAGCAGGCGTATCGGGACATGTTCCTGTACTGCAACTCGGTGATGGAGCCGTGGGACGGCCCCGCCGCCCTGGCCGCCACCGACGGCCGTTGGGTGATCGCCGGGCTCGATCGCAACGGGCTGCGGCCGCTGCGCTACACCATCGCGCGCAATGCGCTGCTGATCGTCGGCAGTGAAGCCGGCATGGTGAAGCTCGACGAAAGCGAGATCGTCGAGAAGGGCCGCGTCGGCCCGGGCCAGACCATCGGCGTCGACCTCGATACCGCCACTTTCTACGGCGACGAGGCGATGAAGGACATGCTGGCCGCCCGCCAGCCCTTCGGCGAATGGGCCAAGCGCATCCGTCAGATCGACCACATCGTGAAGACCGACGCGCCCGAGCCAATCCTTTACGACCGGGAGGAGCTGCGCCGCCGCCAGCTTGCCGTCGGCACCACGCTGGAGGAGCTGGAGATGATCCTCCACCCCATGGTCGAGGATGCGCAGGAGGCGATCGGCAGCATGGGCGACGACACGCCGCTGGCGGTGCTGTCGGAAAAGCATCGCGGCCTGCACCATTATTTCCGCCAGGGGTTT
>Ga0105047_10015413_pt1 | contig 12039 bp, 10 predicted proteins | sample MAT04_FD_78384 | JGI IMG/M metagenome (GOLD analysis project Ga0105047, IMG submission 78384) | Freshwater microbial communities from Lake Fryxell liftoff mats and glacier meltwater in Antarctica - MAT-04 (megahit assembly) | ecosystem: Environmental > Aquatic > Freshwater > Ice > Liftoff... | reverse complement strand
GGCGGGGGCGGGGGCGGGGGCGGGGGCGGCGACGCCCGGCTTCACGGGCTCGCCAACACCAGTGGGTGCATCCTGGGTCACAGGGTCGATCATCCTGGGTACGTCCGACGCGCCGCTGGGCACGGTGCCGGACAGCGATGATAGACCCGGATCGCCGCTGGCTGCTGGTGGCACGGTCGATACTGGCGACACGACCGACTGGGACCCGCCGTCTCAGCGTGCTATGGACGGCGAACGCCTCGTGTGACGACGACGCGATCGCTCGCTGGATGCGGCATCGTTGGGGATAGATGCATCGGCACACCGCTTGGGAGTAGCGCCTTGGAGCAGTCACCCGATCCGGTCAGCCAGCCAGACGCCTATCGAGCCTCGCTGCTGGCTACGCCTGGCGACGAGGATGTGGCCGTGGCGTTGGGGTCGGGCCCAAAAGCTACGACATGAACGCACGCCTGTCGGCTGGCCCCGTTCGGGTGCACGTGGCCCAGGCCCGCCGGGCGCTGACGGACCCGTGACTCAGATGCCGCTGACGACCAGCAATCCCCGGGGCGCCTCGTTGAGCACGTCAGGGCCGGTCTCGGCGCACACCACGATGTCCTCGATGCGCACGCCGTAGCGGCCCTCGAGGTAGATGCCCGGCTCGATGCTGAAGGCGTCACCCACGATGAGTGGCTCCGCGTTGCCCTCCACCAGGTACGGATCCTCGTGGCCCTCCAGGCCGATGCCATGTCCCAGTCGGTGGAAGAAGTCCGCGCCGTGTCCGGCAGCGTCGATCACCGCGCGCGCGGCGCGGTCGACGTCCTGCGCCGGCACACCCTGGCGGACCGCGTCCCGGCCGGCACGGTTGGCGTCCAGCACCAGGTCGTGGATACGGCGAAAGGCGTCGTCCGGACCGGCCCCGTCCTCCCCCGCGACCCACAGCGTGCGCGTGATGTCCGAGCTGTAGCCGCCCAGCCGGCCGCCGATGTCGAGCAACAGCGGCTCCCCCGCCTGGATGACCCGTCCATCGGGTTCGTGGTGGGGCGAGGCGCTCCGGGAGCCGCCGGCCACGATCCAGAAGCTGGCGCTGTCGTGCCCCTCGTCCACGAGTCGGGTGCGTACCTCGGCCGCGATGTCCGCCTCCGTGCGGCCGACCAAACGCCCGGCCGCCAGACCGATAACGGCTCGATCGGCAGCCTGAGCTGCGGTCCGGAGGAGCGCGATCTCGGCGGCATCCTTGGCGCGCCGGAGTGGCCCCACGACCGGGCTCGCGATGTCGAAGGTGGCATCCGGGAACGCCGCCTGCAAGCGCAACAGGAAGGCCGCCCGAAGTGTGTCGGAGACGACCAAATGCGCGTCCGCCCCGGCCGGCACCGATTCCCACACCAGGTCCACCGGGTCGTCGGTCTCCAGCCAGGAACGGATGCGGACATCGCCCGAGCCGATACCCGGTGCCTGCTCCGCGGCAGCGACCTCCAGGCGTGGCGTGACGATGACCGGATCGCCGTGGGCGGGGATGACCAGCATGGTCAGCCGCTCCAGGGGCTTCGCCTCGTAGCCTGTCAGCCACTCGAGCTCCGGCCCAACGCCGATGAGCAGCGCCCGGACACCCTGCGCCCGAGCCGCAGCCTGCGTCGCCGCGATGCGGACCGCGTAGCTGCCGGCCGGGATGGCGGGCGTCATGTATCCGCTCCCGGGTCCTCGGGTGCGTCGTTGGCCGCAAGGAGCCAGCGGGCGATCAGCGCGGGACCATCCTGGAAGAACTTGTTGTACGAGAACACCCGCAGGGCGCCGGCATCCAGCGCCAGCTTTCGGGTGTCGAGGTCATCATGCTGCGAGACCGCCATCACGGAGAGTCCGGCAGCACGCAGTTGGCGCACCGCCTCCACGCCGTCGTAGCGGTGGCCGAACAGGTCGACGATGGCGGCCAGGATGTGGGGCGTCGTGTCCGGCTCTCCGACAGCGGGCTCTTCCAGCCCGATGGCCTCGACCGTCATCGCGACATCCTGGTCAGTGCCCAGCCGGACGGGTGTCGCGCCGGCCTGGTGCACCGCGGCGACCAGGCGCGAGGCCCAGATCAGATCGTCTGCCACGACCGCGATGTGCACGACCATGCCTCAGGAGGCCTGCCAGGTCTCCCCGCCGAACAGCAACTTGCGCAGGTCGCCTTCGCCCTGACGCGCGATGGCGTCGTCGATCTGGCCCTGCACCAGCTGGTCGTGCGTTGGGCGCGAGACACGCCGGAAGACCCCCACGGGCACCGGGAACCTGGGTGCCCACATTCGCGACAGGATGTAGGCAGCGGTCGGGTCCTCGGCCGTCTCGTCGTGGACCCACAGGTCCGCATCCGTGACACCGTCGACACCCAGCTGGACCACCTCCGGCGTGAACCCGTTCAGGCGTATGCCCTTGTCCCTGGCCTTGCCAAAGATCATCGGCTCGCCTTGCTTGAGGACCAGCATCCCATCATCACGGACATCCTTGTCGGTGAAGGAACGCCACGCGCCGTCGTTGAAGATATTGCAGTTCTGGAGGACCTCCACGAAGGTCGAACCCTTGTGGAAACCGGCCGCCGTGAGCGTGTCCTGGAGATGCTCCGTCTGGGTATCCACGGAGCGCGCCACGAAGGTCGCCTCCGCCGTGATGGCCACAGACAGGGGCACGATGGGCACATCGATCGTGCCCGCGGGCGTCGACTTCGTCTTCTTGCCGAATTCGGAGGTCGGCGACGCCTGGCCCTTGGTCAGGCCATAGATACGGTTGTTGAACATCACCAGCTTGATGTCGACGTTGCGGCGCATCGAGTGGAGCACGTGGTTGCCACCGATGGACAGCGCATCGCCATCGCCCGTGATGACCCAGACCATCAGGTCCGGGCGCGATGCCTTGAGACCCGTGGCCAGGGTCGGGGCGCGGCCATGGATGGAGTGGAAGCCGTACGTGTTCATGTAGTACGGCAGTCGGCCGGAGCAGCCGATGCCGGAGATGAACACGATGTTCTCCTTCGGGTAACCGAAGTCGGGCATCACCTTCTGGGTCTGGGCCAGGATCGAGTAGTCCCCGCAACCGGGGCACCAGCGGACCTCCTGGTCGGACACGAAGTCCTTGCGCGTCAGGACCGGCAGCGCGGCAGCGGTTGACACGGGCACGGCAGCATCGGTCATTTGTCGGTCCTTTCGGATTCGAGCATCAATCGTGCCGCATCCTCGATCTCCGAGATCCGGTACGGCTTGCCGCGCACCCGGTTCAGGCCAACGGCATCCACGAGGTAGCGACCGCGGATGAGCAGCCGCAGCTGACCCATATTGATCTCCGGGATGAGCACCCGGCGATAGTTGCCCAGGACATCCCCGGTGTTGCGCGGGAACGGGTTGAGGTGTCGGAGGTGGGCATGGGCGACGGACTCACCCTGTGCCTGCATTCGCTCGACGGCGGAGCGGATGGCGCCGTAGGTGGAGCCCCAGCCCAGGATGAGCAGGTCGCCCCGGGCGGGCCCAAAGACCTGGAGGTCGGGGATGTCGTCCGCGATCACGGCGACCTTCTGCGCTCGCAGCTGGGTCATCCGATGGTGGTTCTCGGGGTCGTAGCTGATGTTGCCCGTGATATCGGCTTTCTCCAGGCCACCGATGCGATGCTCCAGGCCAGGAGTGCCGGGCACGGCCCACGGACGGGCCAGGGTCAGCGGGTCCCGGTCATAGGGGTGGAACGTCTCCCGATCGGTCCAGCCCTTGACGGAGATGTTGGGCAGGTCCGCGGGCTCCGGGATGCGCCATGGCTCCGAGCCGGATGCCAGGAACGCGTCCGACAGGAACACCACCGGGGTCATATGCCGGAGCGCGATGCGCCACGCCTCGATGGCGTAATCGAAGCACTCACCGGGCGTGGCCGGCGCGACGATGGGCACCGGGGCATCCCCATTGCGCCCGAACATGACCTGCAGCAGGTCCGACTGCTCGTTCTTGGTGGGCATGCCCGTGCTGGGCCCGGCGCGCATGACGTCCACAACAACGAGCGGCAACTCCACCATCACGGCGAGGCCCATGGCCTCTGCCTTGAGCGCGATGCCCGGTCCGGAGCTGGCCGTCATGCCCATGGCACCGCCGTAGGACGCGCCGATGGCGGAACCGATGGCCGCGATCTCGTCCTCGGCCTGGAACGTCCGCACGCCGAAGTTCTTGTAGGTCGACAGCTGGTGCAGGATGTCGCTGGCGGGCGTGATGGGATAGGAACCGTAGAACAGGTCGCGCTCCGCCAGCTTGCTGGCGGTCACGAAACCAAGCGCCGCAGCCTCATTGCCCGTGATGTTGCGATACGTGCCCGGGGGCAGGTGCGCGGGCTTCACCCGGTACTGGTGGTGGAAGATCTCGGTGGTCTCACCAAAGGCGTAGCCCGCCTTCAGCGCCCGCTTGTTGGCCTCCGCAGCGACCGGCTTGGACGCGAACTTGCCGTCCACCCAGCGCAGCGTGGGTTCCATGCTCCGCTCGTACAGCCAGAACATGATGCCCAGGGCGAAGAAGTTCTTGGTCAGGTCCTTCTGCTTGCTGGTCATCTCGAGACCCTCGAGGGACCGCTCGTTGAGGGTGCTGATGGGGATCTCGAACACGTTCCAGGAGCTGAGCGAGCCGTCGCCCAGGGGGTCCGTGGCGTAGCCCGCCTTGGTCAGGTTCGCGGTGGAGAAGGCGTCCTTGTTGACGATCAGCGCGCCGCCTGCGGGCAGGTCGCCGATGTTGGTGCGCAATGCGGCCGGGTTCATGGCCACCAGCACATCCGGCGCGTCACCCGGGGTGTGGATGTCGCTGGACGAGAAGCTGATCTGGAAACCGGAAACGCCCGGCAGCGAGCCCGCAGGCGCCCGGATCTCCGCCGGATAGTCCGGCAGGGTCGCGATGTCATTGCCGTAGACCGCGGCTGCGCTCGTGAACTGGGTCCCGGTGAGCTGCATGCCATCACCGGAATCGCCGCAGAACCGGATCGTGACCCGATCCAGTTCCTGGACGGCCTCGGGCTGGTCGCGGGTGACGCTGTCAGTGGTCACGGGCCCTGTCTCGGCCTCCTGTGGGTTACGCATGGACCGTTGCGGTCCGGATGATTCTACGATGTCGCGCGCAACCATCCGGCAACCATGGGTTGGGGGTACCGGGACGGCCGCCATTGGTGCCTGTCGAGGCGTCTGGAATCGGCGTCTGGTGCTTCCCCCCGGATGCTGTCCTGCTCAGGGTAGGACACCGGCGCCGCGAACGTGCGGCGGCAACTCGATCCCCGTCCGGTCGGGGCCTGCTTGACTCAGCGGACCGGCAGGAGCTCCGTGGTGAATGCGTCCGCAGGCACGACCCCGCCCGGGGCCACGGGGCTGTCGGGCATCGCGGTCATGAACGCGACCGACTCGTCCCACGAGGTCGGGTCGATGGCGCCCAGACCGTTGGCATCGGTGTAGTCGTTGGACCACGCCGCGATGGTCGCGTCGAGGATGGCGCGCTGGGTGTCGGGTGCGGCAGCAAGGTCGGGCACGGCCGCGAACGTGGCGTCCAGACCCACCTGCGGGTCGACCCTGATCTGCTCCATGGCGCCCAGGGTGACGGCCACGAACGTGGCGAGGGCCTCGTGCTTGGCGGCCAGGGTCGACTCACCGACCACGAGCCCCGGCCCCGGCAGGGGCACGATGCCGTCCACGGCCAGCACGTTCACGGGGGTGCCCTGGAGCTGCAGTTGGACCGGTTCGTTGTTGACGAACCCGGTGGCCGCGTCAACCTGGTCCTGGGCCAGGCCAACGGCCTGCCCAAAGTCGGGATACAGGGTGATGGTCAGGTCGTCGGCCGACAGCCCGACAGACTGGAGCAGCGCCTGGAGCATGATCCAGCTCGAGCCGTAGCGGCCGGGTGTACCCAGCGTGCGCCCGGCCAGGTCGGCGGCCGTCAGGATGCCGCTGGACGCCTTGGACACCACGACCGAGGGGAAATCGGCGTAGATGGTCGCCGCATATCGGACGGGGATATCCTGGCTGCGGGCCGTGATGATGCTCGTGCCATCACCCAGGCCGATATCCACGTTGCCCTGTGCGACAAGCGTGATGAGATCGGGGTCGATCCGGTTGAGCAGCGTGACATCCAGACCGGCAGCGGCGTAGGCGCCGGACTGCTTCGCGAGATAGAAGGGCGCGAACTGGACGCTGGGGATGTAGCCCAGGCCCACGGTCAGGGGTATGAGCGGGCCGGACGAAGCAGGCGCGACCGAGGCCGGCGCCGACGGGTCGGCTGCCAGCGTACCCGCGGGCAGGACGACCGCAGCGAGGAGCGTGACGGCCGCGAACGAGCGGATACGACGGCCCGCGATACGACTGGACACGGAAGGGACCTCCATGGATAGCTGGACGATGGGCTGGCTGGGCACGATCAGGCTCGGGTGCCGACGAGGCGGCGCTCGAGCATGGTGGCGATGACATAGAGCGTGACGCCCATCAGGGCGATCGTGAGGAGGGTGGCGAACAGCAATGGGGTATCGAACAGGCCACCACGGGCGAGGTTGATGAGTACCCCCAGGCCCTTATCACCGCCCACCCACTCGGCCACGATGGCGCCAACGACGGCAAGCGTGACGCTTACCTTGACGCCACCCATGATCTGGGGGGCAGCTGCCGGGATCTCGATGGTCCGGATGAGCTGGCGCCGCGTGGCTCGCAGGCTGCGACCCAGCTCCATGAGCCTCGGATCCACCGACCGCAGCCCGACGGTTGTGGCGATGGCCATGGGGAAGTAGCAGATCAGCGCGACGATGAGCACCTTGCTCAGGATGCCGCTGCCGAACCAGAGGGCGATGAGCGGCGCCAGGGCGAGGATCGGGGTCGCCTGTGCGGCCACGATGTAGGGCGACAGGAGTCGCTCCGCGAAGGCCGAACGGGCCAGCAGGAACCCCGTGACGAGCCCGAGGGTGACGCCCACCAGGAGGCCCAGCAGCACCTCCGACAGGGTGGTCAGGAGATGCGGCTGGAGGGTGCCGTCGCCGATCGCCCTGCCCCAACGTTGGGCGACCACGAGTGGACCCGGCAAGATCCATGGCTGATAGTCGCCGACCCAGACGATGGCCTGCCAACCGAGCAGCAACAGGACACCCAGCGCGATGACCGCCACCACATCGCGCATCAGCCAGCGACCCCGATGGGCGCGTTCGCCTGGAGGGCAGCACGCACATCGAGCGCGGCCTGGCTGGAGATGAGCCCGTCGATGGTCGCCCACGTGCGGGGTCGCGGCAGGTCCACCGGCACGTCCGCGACCACCCGACCCGGGCGCGCCGACAGCACCACCACCCGGTCCGCCAGGAACACGGCCTCCGGGATGCTGTGAGTGACGATGATGATGGTCGCGGCCAGGCGCTCCCAGAGCACCAACAGCTCCTCGTCGAGTCGGTCACGCGTGAGTGCGTCGAGGGCGCCGAACGGCTCATCCAGGAGCAGCACCCGCGGCTCCAACGTCAAGGCACGGGCGAGCGCGACACGCTGTGCCATGCCCCCCGACAGCTGGGCCGGCAGCGCCGCTTCGAAACCGGCAAGGCCGACGAGGGCCATCAGCTCCCGCGCGCGGGCCTCGCGCTCCGCGCGTGGTCGACCCGCCAGCTCCTGGGGATATGCGACGTTGTCCAGGGCGTTCCGCCAGGGCAGCAGTCGCGGCTCCTGGAACACCAGGCCGATGCGCGCATCCGGACCGCTGACCGGGTGTCCGCTGACCGTGACGGTACCTGTGTCAGCCGGCAGGAGCCCGCTGATGACGCGCAGCAGGGTGCTCTTGCCCGATCCGGACGGACCCACGATGGCCGCGACCTGGCCGGCGGGTACCTCCAGGTCGATGGCGTCGAGCGCGACGACACGCTGCTCAGCGATCTGGAATGATCTGCCGACCCCCGTGAGCTTGATGTCGTCCAGCGTCCCGTCCACCCATGGCGTGGCCTCGACCGGGGCGGTTCAGGGAGGTCGGGCAGGACGAGACGGCACCGACCGGCGCGCAGGCGCCCGCCGACACACGTGACTTGCCACCCTTCTCCCATCCGGACTTTCACCGTCGGCTCCCTGCCAGGGGATCCACCGTCGCCATACATGACGCCGGGTCGTGGGCTGGCCGTCGCGGACGACGACCGACCACCGGTCGGGAATCACACCCAACCCCGAAGGAGGCATCTGTGAAGATGTCCGGCGGAGCATATCAGAGGGGCGACGGACCACCTACGCCGTAAGGCCAGCGGGCTGCATCTGGTCGCGCCAGCCAACCGCGTCAGGTCGCGCCGGTCGAGCGCGGTGAGTGGTGCCCGGTTCAGGCGGGCGCGCTGTCGTCCCCGATGTCCGCGAGCCGATGCAGCAGATCGGAGGTGCAGGGATACAGCTCTCGATAGATGGCGTACATCGCGTCGTATCTGGCGCGCGTCGCTGGGTCAGGCTCCAGCCGCGCTGTGATGCGCACCATGGCCCGGATCGCTGTGCGGGCATCGACATGCGCCCCGGCGCCGACGGCCGCCAGGATGCCGGCGCCGACGGCCGCCGTATCCGGTACCGCCGGGATATCCACGGGCATGCCCAGGATGTCGGCGCGCATCCGGGCGACTGGCAGCAGCCGCTCGGTCGCACCGGACATCACCAGTCGCTCGACGCGGATGCCGCTGGCCCGGATGGGTTGCGCGACGTGGCGCAGCGCGAAGCCACCGGCCTCCAGCACGGCCCGCGCCAGGTGCCCCCGACCGTGAGCCAGGCTGAGGCCTGCGAACACACCCCGGGCCCGGTCGTCGTCGATGGGTGCCCGCTCACCCGCCAGATACGGCAGGAACACGAGACCTGCCGCGCCCGGCGGGGTCAGCGCCGCGTCCTGCAGCAACGCGGCCACGGGCGCGACCCCACCCGGGGCCAGCAGCTCCGTCACCCAGTCCACGGACTTGCCGATGGCGTTCATGGCGCCGCCATACAGCCACAGGCCGGGCAGCCCCGCGGGCGCCCGATACGTGTCCGGCACGTCCAGCTCGTGGCCCCAGTAGACGCCCAGCCCACCGGAGGTGCCCCCCGTATCAACGGCATCGCCAGCCTCCACCAGCCCGGCGCCGTGGAAGCTCGCCAGAGCGTCGTTGCCACCGGCCACCACGGGCGTGCCCGCAGGGATGCCCAGCTCCGCGGCGGGACCGGGCAGTGTGCTGCCCACCTGCGTCGCCCACTCCACGGCACGCCCGAACCGTGCCGGGTCTGCGCCGCCCGCACGCAGGGTGGCGTCCGTGGGATGACCGGAGACGGGCGGCACTGCACGCACCGTCTGGCCCGATAGGCGCAATGTCAGCCAGTCCCAGGACGCCAGGAACCCTGCGGCGGCGGCATGGCGGATCGGGTCGTGCAGCGCCAGCCAGCGCTCATGGGGCAGCGAACCGAGCTGCCAGGTGGGCACTCCGATGCGTGTGCCCAGATCGGCCGCCACGTCCGCCGCCCGGCTGTCCAGCCAGGTGATGGCGCCACCCAGCGTCGCGCCACGGTCGTCCACGACGGCCGTGGTCGGACCCTGCCCGACCACGGCGATACCCAGCAGACAAATCCTGTCACCACAGGCGCTGAGCGCCTGCCGCACGGCATGGACCGTGGCGCGCCACCAGTCGCCCGGGTCCTGCTCCGCGATCCCCGGCTGGACCGCGAGCGTGGGATAGCTGGCCCGCCCGATGCCCAGTAACTGCCCGTCGAGGCCCAGGAACGCCGCCTTGACACTCGTGGTGCCGAGGTCGATTCCCAGGACCGCGGGAGTGCTCGCTGGAGGTGCCGCCATGGACGCACCATATCCGGCCGCAGCGGGGCGTGCAGCCCTGGGCAACAGAACCGCACCGCCCGGGAGAGGACTGTGTCGCGGACCGCCGGGTTGTAGCATCGGCGCGGTGCGCGCAGACAGACGACCCCCGGGTCAGCAGGCCCGGCTGGTGGGTATCGGCCTCGTGGTGGCGTCCGCTGCGGCGTTCGGCTCCGGTCCGTTCTTCGCCCGGGTGGCCTACGACGCGGGCATGACCGCGCTGCCGCTGCTCACGTGGCGGTTCGTGTTCGCAGCTGTGGTCGCGTGGCTGCTGCTCCTGGCCACCAGCTCCGGCAGGCGCTCGCTCCGTTCCATCGGACGTCGGCGTCTCGTCATCCTGCTGGCGCTTGGCGTGCTGTATGTCGGCAATGCCGGCTCGTTCACCGCCGCTCTCGCGAGCGTGCCCGTACCGCTGGTGTCCATCATCGCGTTCCTGTACCCAGCCCTGGTGGCAGTGCTCTCGGTGCGCTTCGTCCGTCGCCTGGAAGGCCGGCGCGCATGGGTCGCCCTGGCCGTCTCGACCCTGGGTATCGCGGTCGCCGTCGGGGGTATCCCCGCCGGCGCCGATGTCCCGCTCGCCGGGCTGCTGCTGGCCTTTACCTGCCCCATCGTGTATGCCATCTGGATCGTGCTTGCGGCGCGGCTCGGCGGGGAGCGTCCGAACGCCGACGCACGAGACACGGACCTGGTCATCGCGCCGATGGACGCGGAGAGCGTGCCGGACGGCCCGGACATCATCCCGTCAACGGCCCTCATGACGAGCGCCACGGCCGTCGGGGCTGGCTTCCTCGCCGTCATCGCTGGCGACAGCCTCGCGCCGACCGACGTCCCCGCGGATACGTGGCTGCCGCTGCTGTGCTTCGGGGCATTCTCGGCGCTGGCCTTCCGCTGGTTCCTGGCCGGTACGCGGCGTATCGGAGCCGCACGCGCCGCGCTGCTGAGCACGGTCGAGCCCATCTACACCATCGTGCTTGCCACCATCCTGTTGGGCGAGACCCTGTCCCCGGTCCAGATGCTCGGTGGTGCGCTGGTCATCTGCGGCGTCATCGTGGCCGAGACCGGACCACGCTTCCGATCAGCTGTCGATGCAGGCTCGGGGTACCGTGGCAGCACCCAGACGGGATAGCCCGTCGGGAGACGGCCGTCGGGAGACGGCCCGCTGCCCGCGGCGGCCTCATCGCAGTACGGGGGGATCATGCGACTCGTCACGTTCCGGCGGCACGGCATCCAGGCACTCGCTGTGCAGCGGCCGGATGGTCGACTGTTGCCGACCAGCGGCCTTGGCGATGGCCTGCCGACGACCATGGAGACACTCATCTCCGGCGGCGACTCGGCGATGGCTGCGCTGCGTGCCGCGGTCGCCGACGCGGGTCCCGCGGCAGCCACCCTGGATGCCGCCGACGTCGAGATCCTGACGCCCCTCGCTCGACCGGGGAAGCTCGTCGCGGTCGGCCTGAACTACTTCGACCATGCCAAAGAGGGCGGCGTCGAGCCGACCCCGGAACCGATGCTGTTCACCAAGTTCACGACGTCGATCGTGGGTCCCGGCGCGGACATCGTGTGGGATCCGGCACTGACCCGGCTCGTGGACCTGGAGGCGGAGCTGGGCGTGGTCATCGGGCGCACGGCGCGGCGCGTGTCGGAGGCGGACGCGCTGTCGTACGTCCTGGGCTACACCTGCGTCAATGACGTCAGCGCCCGCGACCTCCAGAAGCAGGATCGCCAGTTCGTGCGCGCCAAGTCATTGGACACGTTCGGACCAGTCGGGCCGGTCATCGTCACCGCGGACGAGATCCCAGACCCGCAACGACTGGCCATCAAGGGCATCCTCAACGGGGTGGCGGTCCAGGACTCGAACACCTCGAAGATGATCTTCAGCGTGGCCACCATCGTGGCGTTCTGCTCTCGCGCGTTCACCCTGGAGCCCGGCGACATCATCGCGACGGGCACCCCCTCGGGCGTGCTGGTGTACAAGACGCCGCCCGCACGACTGGTGGACGGTGACGTAGTGACCATCGAGATCGAGGGCATCGGGGCGCTGACCAACACCTGCCGCGAGGTCAGCTACCCGGCCTGACGACCGGGGAGCGCGGGCACGGAGCCAGTCGGCGAGGGCGTTCCGGCGGAGCAGTGCTCGCACACGGCCTTCTGGCCCTCGGCGGCTGACTTCTGGCCCTCGGCGGCTGACTTCTGGCCCTCGGCGGCTGACTTCTGGCCCTCGGCGGCTGACTTCTGGCCCTCGGCGGCTGACATGCGTACACAGCTACCG
>Ga0105047_10015412_pt1 | contig 12039 bp, 10 predicted proteins | sample MAT04_FD_78384 | JGI IMG/M metagenome (GOLD analysis project Ga0105047, IMG submission 78384) | Freshwater microbial communities from Lake Fryxell liftoff mats and glacier meltwater in Antarctica - MAT-04 (megahit assembly) | ecosystem: Environmental > Aquatic > Freshwater > Ice > Liftoff... | reverse complement strand
TTTTTTTACCTCGGCTACGCCATCCGTGTAGAGGCGGTCAATATTGCCAACGCCGCCGCCGATCACGATTACGTCCGGGTCCATAATGTTGATGACCACCGCGAGGGCTTTGCCAAAAAACTGGATAAGGCGATTCATCGTCTCGATGGCCACTGGGTTGGTGCTGGCGACAATATCGCGCAGGGGCATATACTGACCGCTTTTTTCGGCGTAGTAACGCTCCAAAGATGGCCCGGAAATCACTGTTTCCACACAACCGACCTGGCCGCAGTAACACATTCCACCGCTGGCATCCAGAAAATTATGCCCCCATTCGCCATTGATACCCTGCCGGCCACTCAGCCCTTTGCCGCGCACTACCCATCCGCCGCCGACACCAGTGCCCATGATGACGCCGAAGACTATTTCGGCCTGCGGCAATATATCGGGAACTGCACCCATCAGTGCTTCAGCCACAGCAAAACAATTGGCATCATTCGCCAACCGAACCAGCACACCCAGGGATTTTTCCAAATCCACATTGAATGGCTGGCCGTTCATACAAATGGTGTTGGCATTTTTGATGGTTCCGGTTTGGGGATCCAGCGTACCGGGGTGGCCAATACCAATATGCTCCGGCTCTAAACGCGAGACGGCGCGGAGTTGATCCACCAGTTTGGTGATCTGACCAATGATATGCTGATACCCCAAATATGCTTCTGTCGGGACGCGCATCCGGTGTAAGACCTGGGGATTTTCCCGGCTTTCCAAAATGACGCCTTCGATTTTCGTGCCGCCCATATCTATTCCCCAAAGTGCTGACATAGTGTTAATTATTAATGATGAATTATTTCAAACCTGCATCACGGTGCCGCATTGCTGGCAAGTACGGGCCGATTCATCCGCCGCAAACTCGCCAATGGCTTGTTTGATTTGGGTACCAATATCTTTTAAGGCAAAACTCGCCTCGTGCAAAGGGGCATGACAGTTTTCGCAAAACCACAGTAACTTATCCACTTCCCCCGGTCGGCGATGCCGTTCGAGCACCAGGCCCACCGTGCCCGCCGGACGCTGCGGGGAATGGGGTGTCCGTGGCGGTAATAGGAACATTTCGCCCTGCCGAATGTCAACGGTCTCCGGCTGCCCCGCTTCGTTGATGATCTTGACCTGAATATCCCCTTCCAGTTGATAAAAAAGTTCTTCGCCCTCCTCCCAGTGGTAGTCCTTGCGCCCGTTGGGCCCGCCGACTACCATGACGATAAAGTCGTCGTTTTCCACATAAATCTGCTTATTTCCGACCGGAGGTTTCAGCAAATGGCGATTTTCGTCAATCCAGGCGGTGAGGTTAAATGGTTTGGCAATGGACATGAGATAAAAGGTTACGATTGTCGAAAAAAAAATGTTGCGCAGAAGTCCGTAGGACTGCCATTTCGGTAGCGTGAAAGTAGGGAATTGGTAAAAATCGCGGCAGGAAATTTTATTTTGTGAAAACGCATTTTCAGGAAGGCGTTACCGAGCGGAGCAGTCCCCAACGCAACAGGGTTTCGATCAGCAGCAATAGCACCGCCGCCGCGATGAACCAGTGGAACCAATCCTGGGTGCGGGCCACGGTCGTTACTTCGACTTTGGTTTTTTCCAGTTGGTCAATTTCGGCATAAATGCCTTCCAAGTCTTCTTCCGAGTAAGCGCGATAAAATTTACCATTGGTCGTCGCCGCGATCTGGCGCAGCAATTCGGTATCGAAAGACATCTGGCGCGGCGCAAAAGCGTAGGAGCCGTCCGGGTTGCGCTGGGCGGGCGAGAGCACAATACCATCCGTGCCGATGCCCACCGTATAAACCCGCACGCCCAGCGTTTGGGCTATTTCGGCCGCACGCATAGGGCGCATTTCTTCCCCGGCATTATTTTCCCCGTCGGTGAGCAGGATGACGACTTTGCTGCGGGCCGGACTGTCTTTCAAGCGATTCACCGCCGTAGCCAGCCCCAAACCAATCGCGGTGCCGTCTTGCAAACGTCCTAATTGCAGGTCTTGAATAAATTTCTGCACGACGTGCCGGTCGGTCGTCAGCGGACATTGGGTAAAGGCTTCGGCGGAAAAAGCCACCAGTCCCAGCCGGTCGTAAGGGCGTTTTTCCACGAAATCAATGGCCACGCGTTTGGCCACGGCCAGCCGGTCGGGGTCAAAATCCTTGCTGAGCATACTCGGCGATATATCGAGGGCCAGCATGATGTCCACTGCATCAGCCTGTATTTTTTCCTCCTGCCAGCGCAGTTGCGGGCGGGCCATCGCCACAATTAACAGCGTCAGGGCTACCCAGCGTAGGGGCGGGAGCCAACGGCGGGTGCCAGTGCGCCAATTGGATACGGGTATTCCGGTTTGCGTCATGCGGAGCGTCAAGCCAGTAGCTCCCCGCTGGCGACGGACAAGCAAGGGCAACAGCAGCAGTAATAAAAGCCAGAACGGTTGGGCGAATGACACGGGTTGCAGTTATGGAGCGCGCAAGGTAAATAAATAAGCAAAATTGCAAATGGAGCGCAGTGACATCCCGGTTTTCATCGGGAAGGCAAATGGAGCAAAGCGACATCCCGGTTTTTTATCGGGATAGGTAATGACAATCAGCCAGTTACGACAAAAATAACCTCGATTAATTTTGCCCGCCTACTTATAAGAGTTATTCTAGTAATAGTCTCATTTCAAATGAGACTATTACTTTCAACTCAACTACTACTCTCTACTGCAATCTCTTCCTCCCGCGTAGCCTGCACCAGCAATTGTGCCTGGCGCAGTGCTTCGTCATGAAACGATTCTGGCGGAGTGGATTTGGCAAATTTCACCAAATCCGCCTGCACCAGTGTCTCTGCCAAAGTTTGTCGCAATTCTACGGGAAAATCCTTTTTTTGCAAGTAAGCCAGCGTCTCTTCTGTAGTGCTTTCCAGGGCCGGAATATGGTACCTTTTTTGCAAATATTCCCGCATAATAAAGGTCAGTTCAGCGTAGTATAATTTTACCTGGCCCGCTTGCCACAGGTGTTTTTTGCGCAGGACTTCCAATTTTCGTTGCGCCAGCAAATGCGCGGGCATCGCCACTTCCCGACTGCGGCTGCCGCGTTGTTGCCGACGTTTCCACCACCGATTGGCTAGAAAAATGACCAGTACAATGCCCAGCACGCCCAATATCCAGGGTAAATAATCCGTCCATAAGATCGGTTCGGGTCGAATATCTTTCAGGTCGGCCATATCATTCAGGTCGGTTGGCGCAGGGGTGGCCAGCACAATTAGCTGGAGGGCATTGGTAAGTGCGGTTTTGCCCCCCGCCAGGCGAATGGTCAGCGGTGGCAGCAGTAGCGTATCGGCATCGAAAGTGATGCAAGTCAAGTCAATTTGATACTGCGCGCCCTGGCGGATCGCGGCGGATTGGGACAGAATATTTTCTTTGGGTAAGATGGTGTCCCAGGCCGAAAAGTCCACTTGTAAGGGTTTCCCGTCGGGACTGGGGCTGAGCAGATGGATGATGAATGGGTTGCCGGTTTCGGCAATGTTGCTGTCTAATTGGGCAACGGCTTCGGTTTGGGCGGAGGCGGTGGAGAGGAAAAATGTTGCAAAAAATATGGATAGACAGCGTTTTAGGGAATAATACTTTGATGTTTTTGGTTTGGATTTTTTGAGTTGCCCGTAGGGGAAGCCCCCCCCGGCCCCCCCGTAGAGGGGGGGAGTGCAGCCCCCCCCGGCCCCCCCGTAAAGGGGGGGAGTGCATGGAGGAGAACTTGGGGTTTGTTCTTTTCTCGTAGTAGGCAGGGTAAAGCCCCCCCCGGCCCTCATAGCCATCAACTTAAGGAATTTTACAAAAACAAGCATCAATATCTTAATTTTTTGTTTGCTCAATTTTTTGAAAATCAATTTTTTGCCTAATGTCTGTATCTTTTCTCCCGTAGCGTACGCAGCCTCATCCTTAACCCTTCCCAGTAAAGGGGCAGGGAACTGATGGAGGATAACTTAGTGATCATTACTGTTTTCATGCTGAAAAATATACTACTCAGGGTATTGAAAATCAATAGCTTATATCACCATCAAGTCCCCTTCCCTTTCGGGGGAAGGGTTAGGGATGGGGTTTTCCAAGCGCGGGTACTACTCTAAAAGCGGCTCACTGAATCCACTCATTTTACAATTCAACTGATTGAAAATCAATAAATTAGATTATTTAAATTCCTTAAGTTGATGGCTACCCCCCCCGCCCCCCCCGTAGAGGGGGGGAGTGCATGGAGGAGAACCTGGGGTTTGTTCTTTTTGCTTATTGCCCATTGCTTTTTTGCCTATTGTTTTCAGTGTGAAATCAGCCGCGCTCGCTGTTCAAAGAAATGTAACAACGCTGTAGCATACGATTCGTGGGTAGCAATACTCAAAAAATCTGCTCCGGCCTGGCGGAAAGTGCGGCGGGCATGGTCGGTATTTTCCAAAAAATGCCGGGTGTATTGTTTGCGGAAATCTGGTTCGGTGGTGTCGCGCCAAACGGATTCGCCGGTTTCGGCATCCAGCATTTGCACCAACCCAACGTCTGGCAGTTCGCGTTCGCGGATGTCCCAGACGTGAATACCTACGCAGTCGTGCCGTTTACCCATGACCCGCAGGGGCGATTCATAGTTATTGGCCAAAAAATCCGATAAAATAAAACAGACCGAGTGCTGGCGTAATATGTTACGGGTGAACTGTAGAGCCTTGGCCAAATCCGTCCCGCGATTGTTTGGTTTTACGTTCAATAGCTCGCGCAAAATACGGAGCATATTTTGCAGCCCTTTTTTGGGCGGAATGAACAGGTCAATATGGTCAGAAAAGAGCACGGCACCTACTTTATCCTGATTGTCAAGGGCCGAAAAAGCCAGTACGGCGCAAATTTCCGTCAGGAGTTCCTGCTTGAATTGCTGGCGGGTACCAAAGGCGGTGGAGCCGCTCACATCCACCAGCAACAGGAGGGTTTGTTCGCGTTCTTCCTCAAAAATCTTGATATGGGGCTCGCCGGTGCGGGCCGTCACGTTCCAGTCGAGGGTACGCACATCGTCGCCCCACTGGTATTGCCGGACTTCGCTGAACGACATGCCGCGCCCTTTGAAAGCACTGTGGTAGCCGCCCGTGAAGAGGTGGCGGCTTATCCGGCGGGTCTTGATCTGTATTTTACGGACCTTTTTCAGCAGTTCAGCCGTCTCCATTGCGTCAGTTCGGGTACAGTTTTTTGCGGGGAAAATGCGCCGGTTTCGGTTTGTAACGAACGCCCACCGCATCGGAGAGTTCCAGCGTTTCTTCGTGTTGTGAGGAGCATGGCGAGTCCGTGATCGGAGTCGTATTATTCAGCAGGCGGTCAAATTCCGTTTGAATATCCAGAATGGCGGTTTCAATATTGGGCAAAGGCCGGTGGATAATCAGGCGGACAATGCCTTGTGGATCAATGATAACCGCCAGACGATCCAGGCCCGGTTGCGGGCGACGACCGGAAGCCAGCCCGTAGCGACTGGCAATACTGAAATCAAGGTCTTCGATCACCGGGGCTTTGAGGTAAATGCCGATAAAACGCCGGGCTTTGTCCGACCAGTCATTATGACCAATTGGTTCATTGGAAAGGGCCAGGACGCGCGTGTTGCGTTCGTTGAGCCAGCGTTCTTTCATGGCCAGAAAAGCCGAAAACATGGCCCAGGCGGAGGTGAAGTTGGCCGGGTGCGCGAAAAAAACGCACCAGCAACCAGCACTGTACTCCGGGAAACGGAGCAACCCACGCGGGGACTGAAACTCGAATGAAGGCGCAGGATCGCCGATTTGTGGTAGATTTTGATCAGTCATTGGTCGGATAAGTAGGCGGGCAAAATTAATCGAGGTTATTTTTGTCGTAATTGGCTGATTGTCATTGCCTATTTGCCTTTTGCAATTTTGCTTATTTACTTAAGTGGCCGGTAAGGGTACAAAAATTTTCCAAAAGTAAGGTTTTTTGGTGGATGGTAGAAAAAGGCGAAATCGGTCTTTAATTCCGACTGACAAAAATTGTAACCCGTAGGCTTAACGTTCTAATGCGGTCGGTATTAGAATAATAACAAATCTTTGGCCAGCCAAGCCCGTAAGTGTTCCTGATAAACCGGGTATTGGCTCAAATTATGATGCGAACCGCCCTCTATGGTCACGAATTCATCGCCGGGTTTCAAGACTTTTTTCAAATTATTGGCCGAAGCATAAGGCACCACGTGATCGCGGGTACCATGAAAAATGAGCAGCGGCAAGGGGGTTTTTTTCAGGTTTTCGTCATTGGGAAACAAAAAAGCCGGCTCAAACGGTGGCTCATGGCGACGCATATAGCTGGCCAGCAGTCCGCGAATATTATCGAAGGGCGTTTCCAGGATCAGCATGCGGGCCGGTACACGGGCCGCCAAATGACTGGCCATCGCCGAGCCCAGGGAGCGTCCATAGATTACTATTTCTTCGGGCCGATAACTGCGCCGCAAGAGATGATACACCAATTCGGCATCCTCAAAATAGTGCTCCTCGCTGTGATCGCCGGAACTTTTGCCATACCCCCGATAGTCGGGCGCAAAAAAATCGTAACCCAACTGCGTAAAATCCCGGTGCATGGCTCCCCAGCGTTGCAGGTTGTCGCGGTTGCCATGAAAATACAGCACCACCCCGCGCGAGGGCAGCACGGAGGTAGGGAAAAACAGCGCATTCAGCCGTTGCCCATCCGGGGTGTCCAAAAAGTGCTCCTCCCACGGTTCGGCAAAGTCGAAGTGGTAGTCTGTGGGCAACTTTTTAGGTCGGAACAGTATTTTTTCTTGCAGAAAGGCGGAAAAAGTCATGCGGAAGGGGTTTTAAAACAGCCGCCCGAATCAGAGCAATATCCCGGCCAGCGTAGCCGACAAGTAGGAAGCCAGGGTACCCGCGATCAAGGCCCGGAAGCCAAGCCGCGCCAGATCCGCCCGCCGGTCGGGTTCGAGGGCCGAAATACCACCGATCTGGATGCCGACGGAACCGAAATTGGCGAAGCCGCACAAAGCGAAACTGACAATGGCTACGGTTTTGGGATCCAAAGAAGCGATCAAATCCTTAAATTGGAGGTAGGCCACAAATTCGTTGGCCACCAGTTTAGTACCCATCAATGCGCCAGCAGTCATTACATCCACAGAAGGTACGCCCATCGCCCAGGCAAAACCAGCGAACAAGCCGCCCAGAATATAATTCAGGCTAAATTGTGGGAAACCAGCCAGGCCACCCGCAGCACCTAAAATATAATTAATCAAAGCAATCAAAGCCAGAAACCCGATCAGCATCGCCGCGACATTCAAGCCTACTTTCAGACCATCGGAGCAGCCCGCACTAATAGCGTCCACCAGATTAGAATGTTCTTTACCCACTTTCAGCCGTACGGTCCCCTGCGTTTCCGGTTGTTCGGTTTCAGGATAAATAATTTTTGAAATCGCCAGTGCCCCCGGTGCCGCCATAATACTGGCCGCGATAAGGTACTCTGCTGGCACGCCAAATTTGATGTACGTCGCCATGACCCCACCGGCAATACAGGCAAAAGAACCCGTCATGGAAGCCATCAGTTCGGACATGGTCATGCCTTTCAGGTAAGGCTTGATCATGATCTGGGCCTCCACCTGGCCGACAAAGGCACTCGAAATATTGCTCAAAGCCTCTGCGCCGCTCACTTTCATAAAGTAGTTCAGGCCTTTGGCCAATTTTTCCACTATCCACTGCATAATGCCGAAGTGGTAGAAAATATTGACCAGGCAAGCCACGAAAATAATGGTCGGAATAATGCGGACAAAAAAGATAAACGTCTCATTACCAAAGAGTGGTGCCAGTTTGGCATCGTCGCCCAACACCCCAAAAACGAACTTGGCCCCTTCATCCGAGAAACTCAGCACCTTGGTGACGCCACGCCCCAACCAACCGAAAATGACTTTACCAACTGGCGTTTTGAGAATAAAAACCGCCAGAAGAAATTGAATCAGCAAACCCATGCCCACCGTACGGTAGTTGATGGCCTTACGATTGTTGGAAAGTGCGTAAGCGATACCTAAAATAAGGGCGATACCCAAAAGCCCAATGAAACGATCCATGTAGAGGTATTAAGGAATAAGGAGACAGGAGTTAGGAGACAGGACACTGCCCTTGGTGTTGATAATGGCCGAAAAGTACACTTTGTGACGGGCTTGTAAAAACTTTTGCCCGAAAGCCTAATTTCGCCCTGCCTTCGAGCATAGCCTTCATCAATTTGTTCACTTAACCACACCCAATTATGGATCCCTATTTGATCGGCATTGCCGGAGGCAGCGGCAGCGGCAAAACCAGTTTTATCCGTCGCCTGCGGGAACAATTTTCGGAAGCCGAACTCTGCATTATTTCGCAGGATGACTATTACTACCCGGAAGAGCAGCAGCCCAAAGATAAAAATGACCGCTACAATTTTGACCTGCCCATTGGTATTGATAAAAAAACTTTTCGCAGCGATCTGGAAAAACTACGCCGGGGGGAGCCTGTGCATATTCAGGAGTATGTCTTTAATAATCCTGATGCCGAGCGGAAATGGATCACGTTCCAGCCTGCTCCGCTGATCGTCGTGGAAGGTCTGTTTGTGCTGCACTACAAAAAACTGGTGCAAATGCTTGATTTAAAGGTATTTATCAATGCCAAGGAAAACCTGAAAGTTATCCGGCGCATTCACCGCGACCAGGTGGAGCGCGGCTACCCCATTGAGGATGTGTTGTATCAGTATGAACACCACGTGCTGCCTTCGTTTGAGAAATACATCAAACCCTACCAGGAGGAGGCCGATATTGTGGTGAATAACAACCACAACTTTGAGCGTGGACTGGAAGTGGTGAGTGGCTTTTTGCGGAGCAAATTGGGAACGTGAGCCTTTCGGAAAGTTTTTCACTTTCCGAAAGTTGGCAGATATTTTTTATTTTAATGTCATGCCTAACCTTGCCTACATTTATTACGTCCATACAGTAGAGCAAACCTGAAATCTCTATTCCATGAAAAAATTTCTGTTATTTTTCGCCCTGTTGAGCGGCACTGCTGTTTCGGTGAACGCCCAAAGTTGGTTTCAAAACAATCCGCATTGGACCAGTTATTTCTCGTTTGGCTTTGCGGGTACAGGTTATGAAAACGTTGCGGTGCAGGGCGATACCATGTTGCAAGGTTTGGTTGCGACAAAATTGCAGCGATGTCAATATACGTCTTCTACCGACGTGACGGATATTCGGGTGGCCCGGCAACAGGGTGACACCATCTGGGTTTGGAACGCTATTACGAATCAGTTTAATCTGGCCTACAATTTTTCGCTGGCTGTGGGCGATTTCGTGGCGGTACCCTTATACTGGAACAGCGAACAGTTCAAATACACTATTGATGCTGTGGGTACGCTCTTGATTGAGGGCCAATCCCGGCGTTTTCAACGTATTGATTTTATTCCCGCTAATGCAAACGGAGCTCATTGTCAGGCACTTATCATTGAAACCATCGGTTTCGTCAATGGCATTTGCGCTGACAGCTATCTCTATGGCGGACACTTATTCATAGACGAACGGAACGAGGGTTTTGTTGATGGGCCGGAGTGGGCATTCTGCGAATACCGCAATGATGATATAACTTATAGCGACCCCATTACGCTGTGTGCCGGGCTGACCAGCCAAACGGAACCGATAATTGAGACCTCTTTTAGCATTCAGCCCAACCCTTTCCACGAGTCATTTTCGGTAGCCACCAAAAAAGACCAGACGGCCTCGTATCTGCGTGTTTTCGACGCCAATGGCCGCCTGGTCTTGCAAATTTCCCCACCTTTCAGCCATATTTCTACGCATACGCTAACAGCAGGTCTTTATTTTCTGGAAATTACTTCTAAAACAGGAAACAGGCAATTTTGTAAAGCAATAAAGGAATAAGGAACGCTCTCCACCCTCTTATTTCATCTCCCCCGGCGTCACCACCACACTCTTCAGGCCGCCATCGCGCAGCACCCACAGATTGATGGAGCGTCCAATCGTGTTGACATCCAATGCTTTATGCAGGGCATCAATCGAATCAATGGGGCGACCTTCAAATTGCACAATGATGTCGCCCGCCCGCAGATCGGAATTGTTGGCTGGCCCATCCGGCTCTACGCTCTGGATTTGAATGCCGCCTTTGGTGGGCAATTCCAGGGCTTGAATCCATTTCGGTGGTAGCGGCACGGTCTGCGCGCCAATACCAATATAACCACGGCGCACCCGGCCTTCGAGGATGAGTTTGCCGACCACAAATTTGGCCAAGTTAGAAGCCACCGCAAAGCACAACCCTTGTGCGGGCAGGATCACCGCCGTATTCACCCCAATGACGTAGCCATGCGAATCCACCAATGGGCCGCCACTGTTGCCAGGATTCAGGGCCGCATCGGTCTGGATCACATCATCAATCAGGCGACCATTCTGGCTGCGCAACGTACGGCCCAAAGCACTGACTACGCCCGCCGTTACGGAGTATTGAAAGCCATAAGGATTGCCAATGGCAATGGCGATCTGGCCAACTTGCAGCCGGTCGCTTTCGCCAAAAGCCAGGGTGGAGAAGTTGTCGCCATCTATTTTTATGACGGCAATGTCCGTTGCGGCATCGTCGCCAATAATCTGGGCCTGAAAGGAACGGCCATCGGGTAAAGTTGCCTCAATATGGGTCGCACCATTCACGACGTGGCTATTGGTCACCACAAATCCATCGCTGCTGATGACGAACCCGCTGCCGGTGCCGGAAGGATCAGGTTGTTGTCGGTTTTGTTGAACATTTTGGGGATTGACCGCCGGTTTTTGAACTTTCAAATGAACCACGGCGTCGCTCACGCGGCGGGCCACGCGGGTCACCGTCTGGGAATATGCGTCCAGCAATTGATCGTCGGCTGGCTCAGGCAGGCGCGTACTACGCCGGTTCGGATCGGCAGATTGCCCTTCGGTAGCAAGAAACTGTAACATGAGATAGGAATAAAGAAGTGAGCAAGACCCGGGTCAGGTGTTTCGCCAAGATTGGTCGAGAATTGTGCCAGCTATGCAAGCGAGTGACAGATTGGCGGCTAACGGCAAGGGGTGGGCTTGGGAAGGGCAAAATGATGTATCGGGGCTGACGGATTGGCGGATTGCCGGGTAATAAAGCCATAAATAAAAAAAGCCGCATCTCCAGTCATTCGGAGATGCGGCCTATAAAACCCTATCATTATCGTCCAATATTAGTTCCCACCCGATCTGGGAGTCGGCACAAGGCGTGTGGTGGAGTCTGGCACCATGGCTGGTTTAGTGCCAGTTTTATCTATCGTCTTGGGTGTAGTGGCCGGGGTGCTACGCGGGGTAGAAGAAGTTGACTTTTTCTTCTTTCCCACTTTCGCTTTTGATTTCGTCGTTGTGGAAGTTGACTGGTTTTTATCCAAGGTCATACTCTGGTCCATCGAATCAAGCTGCACCCCCTGTTGCGGTTTCATGCCGCTTCTGCCGTCATTGGGCGTTCGCTGGGATGGGGTCGTAGTGCTTCCCTGCGATGGAGTGGTGGTACCACTACTTGGGCTGGTCTGGGTATTAGTGCTGCCAGGGTTGCGTTGCGTACCTTGCGATGGCGTTGTATTGCTATTGTTACCAGTTCCTTGTGGTGGTGGCGTCGTACCACTACCTGGATTGGTACTGCCAGGGTTGCGTTGCGTGCCTTGGGATGGCATTGTACCACTTCTGTCGTTTGGCATCGTTCGTTGATTCGTACTATCACGCATTGTTCCACGCGGCGTAGTGCCTTTTGGCGCATTCCGATGGGTGGAATCATGGCGCATACCATTTTGTGATGGCATAGTACCTCCTTCGCTGGGCATCATCCGGCGTCCGGTAGAATCACGCTGGCTGCCTTGCAGGGGAGTAGAACGATTCGTGCGCATAGAATCGCCCCGGCTGGTACGTCCTTCGGGCGGCAATGGATTGGTGCGCATTGTGTCGGCCGGATTGCCCGTATTAGGCAATGTACGCATGTTCGGATTGGTGCTTGGTGGCTTGATCGTATCGCGATAAGGCGATGTGGTAC
>Ga0105047_10015411_pt1 | contig 12040 bp, 10 predicted proteins | sample MAT04_FD_78384 | JGI IMG/M metagenome (GOLD analysis project Ga0105047, IMG submission 78384) | Freshwater microbial communities from Lake Fryxell liftoff mats and glacier meltwater in Antarctica - MAT-04 (megahit assembly) | ecosystem: Environmental > Aquatic > Freshwater > Ice > Liftoff... | reverse complement strand
GCCATTGTTTGCCATGATGCAAAAATGAAGCAACGCATTGACTATCTTAAAAACTTTGGGTTTGCAGATGAACTTACTGTGGTTGCCCCGGGTATTAACGCCAAGATGAATGAATTGCAGGCAGCCTACGGATTATTACAATTGAAGTATGTGGATGATTACATTGCGAAGCGAAAAAAAATTGCGGAAGCCTACAGGGATGGACTAAACAATATACCTGGAATTAGCTTTCATAGTGATTTGGAAAATGTTCGTTATACGTACCCCTACTTTCCGGTTTTTATTGATATTGAAAAGTATGGACAGACAAGAGATGAAGTATATGTAAGGCTAAAGAAGCACAATATCTATGGGAGACGTTACTTTTATCCATTAATCAGCCAGTTTCCTACCTATCGGGGCCTGCCCTCGGCGCATGGGGATAATTTGCCTGTTGCAACTAAAATTGCAGAAGAAGTGATTTGTTTACCAATCTATCCGGAATTAGATTTAGACCGGATTGCTCAGGTAGTTAGTATATTAAAAAGATAATAGATGAAAATTGGCATAATGCAACCGTATTTTATGCCTTATATCGGTTATTTCCAGTTAATCAATACGGTAGATAAATATGTAATTTATGATGATGTTCAATATATTAAAGGTGGATGGGTAAATCGAAACAATATTCTTTTAAATGAGAAACGCCATCTAATTAATCTCTTATTGTCGGGTGCAAGTCCAAATAAAACGATAAATAGCATTGATATCCAGCAAACCCAAACTAAACTAATTAAAACCATCGAAAATGCTTATAAGAAAGCGCCATTATTTTCTAAAGTATTTGAAGTTTTTATGAAAATTTTTGAGTTTAAAGATCAAAATCTTGCCGCATTTTTAGGGAACAGCATTGTTGAACTTTGTAATTACATGTCGATAAAAACTGAAATTATTTTTTCTTCAGTTATAGAGAAGGATTACGAACTAAAAGGGAAGGATAAAGTTATTTATATCTGTGAATTTCTTGACGCTGACCATTACATTAATGCTATTGGAGGACGAACCTTGTATGATAAAGAAGATTTTAATAATCATAATATCAAACTTCAATTTTTAGAAACTGAAATTACACCTTATCCTCAGTTTAAAAATGAGTTCGTGCCAAACTTGTCAATACTTGATGTAATGATGTTTAATTCAGTGAAAGATATTAATAAAATGTTAGATAATTACGATTTGATATGAATCCAATAGGTGGTTATTTTGAACTGGAACTTCCTCAAGGCGAAGAGTACCATAACAATGCTATTCGCTTGAATACAGGGCGAAATGCATTAGAATATGTGTTAAGAGCGAAACAGTATAAAATGGTTTATTTACCTTACTATACATGTGATGTAATGCTCGAACCTATTAAAAAGCTGGATCTAAATTTTGAATTCTACAACATAGATGAAAATTTCCAACCTATCTTCGATTTTTCAAGAGTAAAAGCAATAGATGTTTTTGTCTATACAAACTACTTTGGCGTCTGTGATAATCAGGTTTTTAAAATCTCAAAGCAATGTAAGAATTTAATCATTGATAATTCACAAGCATTCTTTTCAAAACCACTGCATGGCATTGATACATTTTATTCTCCCCGAAAATTCTTTGGAGTAGCCGATGGGGCATATTTATATACAAATAAGGAGCTTGAGATAGAATTTGAACAGGACATTTCTTTAAATAGAGTTGAGCATTTGCTAGGTAGAATTGAGGAAGGTGCAGAAGCGTATTATCAAAAATTTAAAAAAAATGATGATTCTTTGACTGGACAATCGATTAAAGGAATGTCCAAACTTTCACATAGAATGCTTCAAGGCATTGATTATAATATTGCTGCTATTAAAAGGATAGGGAATTTCAAATTTCTACATAAAGCATTGAAAGAATTAAATCTGTTAGATATCAATATTAACAATGATTTCACCCCGATGGTTTATCCTTTTTTATGCGAAAATGGTGATAAGCTACACGCGAAATTAATAAAGAATAAAATTTTTGTTGCAACTTATTGGCCTAATCTAAAAGGGGTGCACCTTTTTTCTAATAACTTTGAAAACTTATTAATTAATCAGTTGCTACCTCTTCCGATTGATCAAAGATACTCAATTGAACAAATGAAAACTCTTCTTGAAATAATACAAACTTAACTTTAATGGAACAAAGGATACTCTTAAGAGCTTTTGAACTTGAGGATTTAAAGCTGCTAAATGAAATTAGAAATGATCCCCAAAATTTTGAATTTACAGGTGGAAATAAATATTTTATTTCTCCTGAATACGACAAAAAGTGGATTGAAGATAAAATTTTCAATAATCAAAAGCAAATCTATCTTTCTATTTGCTTAAATGATAGTACCCTCATTGGCTACCTTGGAATCATTGATATAGATTATCGAAACAGGATTGCACAGTGGGCAGGCATTAACATTCATAAACAATATGCTAATATGGGATACGGGACAGAAGCAGCAACCTTATTATTAAAAATCGTATTTGAAGAATTAGGGTTAAACAGATTCTATGGTTTTTGGTTAGAATCTAATTTTGCTTCAATTAGTGTTGCAGAAAAGGTTGGCTTTGTGAAAGAAGGATTAGTTCGCGATTTCGTTTTTAAAAAGAATAGATATCATAACGCATTACTTATGAGTATTTTGCGAAAAGAGTATTTAATTAAATCCGGAATAATAGAATGATAACTCTTATATTTATCTTTTCTTGCTGTATGATTATCCTCTGCCGAAAAATTTGTCCATGAGTAGTTCATTGTTTGAATTCAAAAATGTAGTTTCAGGTTAGCAAATACTCTTTGAATTCAGATAACACTTTAATATTTAAGAATAGCATTATTCTATTTTTGAGGTTGATTGTAACTTCAATTATTGGAATATTTACGAGTCGTTTTGTAATAGATAATTTGGGAGCTTCTGATTTTGGGCTTTACAGTGTGGTTGGAGGTGTAGTTGTAATGATGGCATTTCTTAACACGGTGATGATATCTACTACCTATCGTTACATAGCTTTTGAAATAGGTAAAGGCAATATGCAGGGTGTCAATAAAGTTTTTAATATCAGTATGGTTATTCATCTTTGTCTGGCATTTATTGTACTGCTGCTAACTGAAACGGTTGGTGTTTTTTATGTCAGACATTACTTGGTGGTAGAGCCGGGTAAAATACTAGATGCAGTTTTTGTATTACGTTTCTCAACTTATGCTACAATATTCTCCATAGTAAGTGTGCCTTTTCAGGGGCTGGTTGCGGCAAAGGAAAATTTTATTATCCAGGCAAGTATTGAAGTGCTGCGCAGTATTCTTGCTTTAGGTCTGGCAATTTCGCTTTTTTATTATTTTGGTAACCGAATACGCTATTTTTCTTTATTCACGACAATCATAAGCGTAGTTCCTGCATTTCTTTTCTTTGAATATTGCCGGCGAAAATATAGCGAAGTAGTTAAATGGAAGTTGCAACGGGATAAATCAAAGTATAGAGAAATGATAAGCTTCTCGGGCTGGATTATGATTGGAGCAGGTGCCAGCGTGGGTCAAACCTCCGGATCAGCGCTTATTATTAATTCATTCTTTGGAACCTTACTGAATGCTGCTTTTGGAATTGCCACTCAGGTAAATAGTATAGTATTAGTGTTTGCCCGAAATCTCGGACAGGCGGCCATTCCTCAGATTACAAAAAGCTTCAGCAGTGGAAATACAGAAAGAACAATGAGCCTGGCGGCCTATATTTCAAAATATACCACTTTCCTGATGATGTTGCCCGCATTACCTATATTGTTAGAAACCAGGTATTTGCTAACACTATGGCTGGGTGACCTTCCACCATATACGGTAGAATTTTGTCAGTTAATGATTATTAATGCCTTGATTACCGGTTTAGGAGGCGGTTTACCTGCGGTAGTTCAGGCCACGGGAAAGATTAAGTATTTTCAGATAATTATGAGTACGACCTCTCTTTTGAGTTTGCCCATTGCCTATGGTTTGTTTAAATTTGGTTATCCTCCTTCTGCCATCCTTTTTGCTTATATTTCTACCGCAGTAATTAATGTTATAGTCTGGCAGGTTTTATTAAAAACCATCATTGATTTTGATGTAGTTTTCTTTCTGAAAACGGCCTATTTAAAAATAGTTTACATTACCGGCCTTATAACACCGCTATTTTTTATTGTCAATCTCTTTGAATCAAGCCTTCTAAGGTTTATAATCATGTCATTATGTTCTATTGGCTGGCTTTGTATATCAATATTTCTCTTTGGCCTTGAGCAAAAGGAAAAAATCATGGTATGGACAACTATTAGAAATGTAGTAAAGCGATAGAATCCGAATGGAAAATCTGGCACCAGTACTGATTACTACACTGAACCGATCTGTACACTTTAAAAGATGTGTGGAATCATTGGCACTATCTACCCTTGCTGACAAAACAGAATTGTATATTGCATTAGATTATCCGTTGCATGAAGGCCAAAGGGCAGGTTATGAAGAGATAAAAAAATATCTGTCAGACATTAAAGGGTTTAAATCAGTAATAATTATTGAAAGGGATAAAAACTTTGGTGCAATTGATAATTTTTTCAAATCACTGGATGAAGTTTTTGAAAAATATGACAAGGTTATTATTTCAGAAGATGATAATGTATTTTCAACTGATTTCATTGCATTTGTAAATAAAGGTTTGAATGTTTATGAAAGTAGGGCAGATATTTTTTCGATTTCTGGTTACCAATATCCTGTAAAAGTTCCTAAGTCCTATAAAGAAGATGTTTACATTTGGACTGGTTTTTCTGCCTGGGGGGTTGGTATATGGAAGGAGAAATGGGAGAAAATTGATTGGAAATATCCTGAGTTGAAAAGTTTTCTTGATGATAAAGAGAATATTAGAAACCTGAACATTATTGCCGATCACTATGTACCTGCGTTAAGACGAATTATTGATTCAGGCAACATTACGGGAGATTCACTTATTTGCCATCACTTATTTATCCATGGGCTATATTCGGTTTTCCCGGTTGTTTCAAGAGTAAGGAATATGGGAAATGATGGAAGCGGTGTTAATTGTACTAATCTCGAGAAAGACATTTATGGCAACCAAGAAATATACGATGGTAATAGCAATTGTATATTACCTATTGATATAGAACCAGAAAGTAGTGTGTTTTCTTCAATGTATTATCACTTTAAGGTTAAAATAAAGACTAAAATAAAAAAAATCTTAAAGGTTAATCTGTCAAAATTGGGATTAGTAGCTAAACTACGGATCAATTCAAAAAAGTATGGAAATTAGCGTTTTTATTAAGATAGAATAATTGAAAGTATTACTGCTAATTGTTTTTGGGTTTTTTCAATTATTTATAACATAACATTCTATGTATTCGGTGTAAATTTTGGGAATGAAAATCAGTTACCAGTTTGTTATGTACTTTCTGTATTCTAGGAAATGATTGTTTTGGACTCTTTTAATAATCTTAACATATATATTTGTTTTATAATGGAAGTATAGCTGCATTATTATCATGCTTTGTCACGATAATAATATTTTTATTTTTAACTTGTTAGAGAAATAAATTATATTTAATCTCATATTTTATTTTGTTTTCTTTAGTTTTGAGTTACTCAGGTAATATTTTAGTTTCCTATGATGCAATTTTTTCAAAGTGGATAACAGAAGTTTTATCTAATATTTCTCAAGATGGCAATTTATCTGGTAGAACAGAGGTATTTGGTTGCCAGTAGTTAAATATGTTTCTTCAAAAAATATTTGGTTTGGCATAGGAAGTAATTCGTGGGAGGATGTTTCAAAAATAGCACTTGGTCAATTCGGTGGGTTTACTCACTATTTAAACATAGCGGAATATCAGTTTATCCTGTGAATTCTTTAATAAACAATATAGGTTTTGATAGCTCTGGAATACAATCTAAAAATAAAGCCAAATTAATAACATATTAAATGTCAACTTAAGTAAATATAATTTTATTCCACCTTTTATTGACGGGCAAATATTAAAATCATTTAAAAAGATTTAAATATAAACGAAGGACAAAGATTAAAAAATATTTACTCCAAATTAAAATTTTCAGATGGTCATTACAGAAAAAATAAAAGCAAAAAACACATATTTTGCAATTGCTAGTATATTTATACTTATTTATCTAACTGTTTTTTATGCATTTGGTGTTGAAGACTCATCAAAAGGCCTTCCTTTAATTGCAATTACTCGTGTATTCTTTTTAGTCATATTCATCTTAATTATCATAATTAATAAATCTTTATTAGGATTAGCCTTTAAATATGAGAATGCTTACATAAAACTTGTAATTTTGTTTTTAACATATCAGTTGTTTCAAGTCTTGTTCAATAGTTCACCTTTTTCAGGATTAGCTAAATATCTGTATTTTTTTAGTTTAATTATTGTTGTAGTATTTATCGATTATAACAATATATATTTTAAAATTAATAAATCTAACAATTTTACTATATTCTTGTTCATAATTATATTAGGAATTTATATTTTATATATGTTTCAACATCCATTTGCCACTTCATTCCGAGCAACAAGAATAGATATTCTTAATTGGAATAATAATGAAAATGCAGGTTTTTTTGCAACTGTTCTCCCTTTTATAGTGTTCACTTTACGAAAGCATAAAATCCTACTATGGAGTTTTCTTGCATTTTTTTTCTATATTTTCATCTTTTATAATGGAAGCATTGCTGCAATTATAAGTAGTCTCATAATTCTTGTAACTTATGCTTTTATAAGTTCAAAAAATAAAAAACTATCTGGAATTATCTATTTAATTATATTCTTTGTTATTATTTATTTAGTTCTCAATCAGCTTGGGCAATTTGATATTATTTTTTCAGGCGGTTTAAAAAACGTAATAGCAGGTAAGACTCAGGAAGGCAATTTAGCTGGCAGAATTGGTGGAATTTGGTTGCCAGTCCTAAAATATGTTTCGGAACACAACTTTTTATTTGGCTTTGGAAGTAATTCCTGGGCAGAAGTGTCAAGGAAAGCTGGCACTTATTGGTTAAAAGAAGCAGGCTCATCGAATATTTATGTATTCAGAGATGCGCATAATTATTTTATTGTAGCATTTGTTGAAGGAGGCATCATTAATATATTTTTTATTGTATCATTTTTTATTTTAGGAATACGGTCAAGCTTATTTGCAATAAGAGAATCTATAGGTGAATATGACAAAAAATATGCAATAACAATCTTTTGTTCATGGCTTGGTTTAATTACCTGGTGTATGATGTATAATGCTTGGTATTCAGGGGGTTGGTATTTCTTTTCACTATTAATGATTTTATCCTTGATAATGAAAAACCATGTTAAACGATCTATAAGAATTAACGCCAAGTGAGGATAGGTTTATTAAATCGTAGTGATATAGATGGAGGGGCAGGTATTGTTGCTTTACGTCTATATTCTTCATTGAGAAAAAGGATAGATGTGAAGTATCTTGTTGGTATTAAACATCGCAACAATGATAGCATCCTGATTCATTACAAAAGTGATTTATTCGCTAAATTTAGAAATCTTATTGAAAGAAAAATACAGAAAGAAAGAAGTGGTAAGTTCCCATTTTCATTATGCATTTCCCCTTTCCCATTAAATCGCTTGCTTAAACATCATAAAGTTGATGTAGCTCATTTACATTGGATTGGAGCAGGCTTCGTTTCAATAAATTCATTGTCAAAACTGGACATACCAATTGTTTGGACGATGCATGATGCCTGGTCATTTACAGGTGGTTGTCATATAACCTATGATTGTAAATATTTTATTGATGTTTGCCGAAAATGTCCACAATTGAATTCTTCTAAAGAATCTGATTTGAGTACACAGCTTTACTTCAATAAGCTTAGGTCCTATAACAATATTAAAAATATAACGTTTGTCAGCCCAAGCAAATGGTTAGCAAATAAAGCCAAAGAAAGTAGCTTGTTGCAAAATAAAAATATAGCGGTAATACCGAACGGAATTGACACTATTAAGTTTTGTCCAAATGACGGAAATGGTTTTAGAGCCAATTTAGGAATAAAACCTGATATTAAAATTATTCTCTTTGGGGCGGTTTATGCTACCAGTGATAAAAATAAAGGTTATGAACAGCTAATAGCTGCAATTGATTTACTGAAAGATTCAAAATTTGAAATAATGGTCTTTGGTTCTCAAAATATTGAAACTAAAGAGATTTCAGGAAAAACAACATATTTTTTAGGTAGAATATGGGAAGAAGAAATTATGGCAAAAATTTATTCAGCAGCAGATTTAACTGTCGTTCCTTCATTGTCTGAAAACCTATCAACCGTCATTATGGAATCAATGTCATGCGGTACTCCTGTGGTCGCCTTTGATATCGGAGGGAATCCGGAATTAATTGATCATAAGCAAAATGGTTATCTAGCTAAGCCTTACGAAATCAATGACCTAGCAGATGGTATTGAATGGACATTGTTTAATCAAGAGATTCAAAATTTAAATGAGAACGCTCGTAAAAAAATTGTACAATCTTTCGATATAGAAGATGTAGCTGATAAATATATCGAATTGTATAAATCTGTTCACAATGATTAATACGATTTCTGTTATAATTCCGACTTTTAACCGTAAACAATGTCTTAAAACTGTACTAAATTGTCTTGCGAAACAGGTTAAAGGTGATTATAAATTAAAAATAATTGTAGTAGTAGATGGTTCCTCTGATGGGACCATTGAATTGTTAAATTCTGAGTTTCCTGAGATCGAAGTAATTCTTGGCAATGGTCAATGGTGGTATACCAGGTGCATTAACGAAGGTATAAAAAGAGGCCTTCAATTAGAAGCGGACTATATTTTAACATTGAACGATGATGTAGTATTTGATGAGAATTATATTTCCACACTTCTTAAAGCCGCAGCGAATTCAGTAAAGGAAGCAATAGTTGGGTCCGTATCATATACGATGTCTTCTCCTCACCGTATAACATTCTCCGGGATTAAAGAAGTGATAAGGTGGAGGTTGAAAGAGATAAACTATGTAAGGAAATTTTCTATTGTTGATCCAAATTCCCTTACAGGAGTTAAACCTTCCGTAAATTTATCGGGTAGAGGAATGTTAATTGATTCCAATATATTTAAAGATATTGGAATGTTTGACGAAAACCTGGTTCAATATGGATCAGATACTGATTTTAGTTATCGTACCTTTAAAAAAGGCTATAATGTTATGATTTCATTTGATGGCCGAATATTTGAAAATGAAAAACTAACCTCAGTTGGAGCTACCTACAATAAACCATCAGTATTAGAATACTATAAAGCATTTTTTAATAAACATTCATCTGTAAGTATTTATAAAAGTCTATATTTTTATAAAAAACACGGGTACATTATACTTCTACCTTTGTATACGTTTTTAATCTTCTTAGGTTCAATTTATAGTTTGAAATTCAAATATAATGAAAGATAGGTTATTTTGAAGATATATAGTTACTTTTATTTACTATCTTGAAGGTGTTTTTAAAGTTTGCATTTCAAAAATCTAATTTATTAAATAAATGATTTCATTTATATTAATAGGAAAAAATGAAGGCTTAAGGGTCTCGAATGCAGTTAAAAGTGTTATAAATTTTTGCTCGTATAATTCTATTTATAATATGGAGATTATTTATGTAGATTCTGATTCTAATGACAATAGTATTGTCTTAGTTGAAAGTCTTTGTGATAGGATTTTAAAAATATCTGGCAATATAAATGCTGCCGTTGCAAGAAATACTGGTGCAGAAAATGCAGAAGGGGAGGTGTTATTCTTTATCGATGGAGATATGGAAATCGTTCCTGAATTTTATAAACATGCGTTTATAGCAGGTAAAATGAAATACCCCTTTCTATCCGGAATTTTCATTAATAATTATTTCGATAAAAATGGCAAATACTTGTATAGTCAAGAATATAAGAGGTCAAAACCAAAACAAAATGAAGATTTTCAAGTTACGACAGGAGGTCTGTTTATAGTTAGTAGTGAACTGTGGAAGTTGAATGGTGGGATGGATTCGAAATTTACCACTGGAGAGGACTTGGACTTTGGGCTAAGGCTTTCTAATAAGGGTTTTCGGTTATTGAGGCTTAACAAATTACTAGCATATCATAACACAGTTCATTATAATAATCGCATTGAGCTATTAAGTAAGAAGGAGGTTTTTGCCAGAGCCATTTTATACCGTAATCATCTATTTAATTTTTATGTTTATAAAGAATTAATGTTTAGAGATCCTACTCTTGCTATCACACCTTTTTTGTTAATATCCGCGTTTTTACTTGATCAGATACCATTGTTATTAATTTATCCTGTTCTTGTTCTGTCTAAATCCTGTCTTGTCAATAGAAAAAGCCCTATAAAAATCCCATATTATTTTATTTATCAAGTACTGAGAGATGCTATGAATTTATTAGCATTTTTACTTTTTTATCCACAGAAGAAGAGTAAATTTTCAGTGGAAGTTGTAAAGTGATTGTAATGATAAAAAATAAGCCCAAAATTGCTGTAATTGGACTAAAAGGATTACCTGCCTTCGGGGGAGCTGCCGCAGTGGGAGAGAATATAATTAACCAACTTAAAGATAAATATGATTTTACGGTATTAAGTGTTGCATCGCATACAGAAAAAGAAAATACCAATATAAATGGAGTTAGACAGATTGTATTCCGGAATTATGGCCGTGGAGGTATTAATACTTTTATTTATTATTTGAATTGCCTGGCACATGTTCTAATTAATAAATACGATTTGGTTCATCTTCATCATGCAGAAAGCGGTTTTATAACTCCTTTTTTAAAACTTCGAAATGAGGTGGTAGTAACTTTTCATGGCATTTCTTTCTACAAGGATTCGAAATTTACAAGATTACATAACAGGTTTTTCCGATTTTCTGAGAGATTGAATATATTATTTGCCAATAAAGTTGTATCAGTATCAAAACCAGACACGGACTATATATACCAGAAGTATAAACGGATTATTGAATATATCCCCAATGGCATTTCTTATATGAATATTCAGGGCTCGGTTAAAAATCAGCAAAAAAGAGAAGAATATATTTTGTTTGCGGCTGGAAGGATTATACCTATAAAGGGATTACATCTTTTGCTAAAGGCGGCCCATCGTATTGATCATCCAATAAAGCTTATTGTTGCCGGCGATGTTGATCAGGTTCCAGGTTATAGAACTAATATAGCAAAATTATCATCTGGACTGCAGATTGAATACCTGGGCCTGATTAAAGAAAAATCCAAACTTCTTCAATTAATAAAAGAGTCAAAACTATTTGTTTTCCCTTCAATTACAGAAGCAATGTCAATGATGTTATTGGAAGTTGTATCAATGAAAATATCAGTAATAGCTTCAGATATACCTTCTAATAAGGCTATTTTTACAAATGATGATGTGTTGTTTTTTAAAAGCGATGATGTAGAAGATCTGACAACAAAATTAAATTATGCGTTGGAGAACTCTTTTGAAATGAGAAAAAAGGCGGAGCATGCTTATGAATTAATCGCTAAGCATTATACTTGGGAAACTATTTCGCACGAATATTCAAAGATTTATAAAATGTTAATAAAATAACCTATGTGCGGAATATTCGGTTTAATAATAAAGCCGGGCTCACTTATACAGCCTGGCGCTGCAATTGAAAGCTTACGCAAAATAGCACTTTTTTCCGAATCACGAGGTAAAGATTCTTCTGGTTTTGCATTCAAAAACCGGGAAAAACAAATCATCAATGTAATTAAAGGAGATATTCCGATATCATCTTTACTCCGGTCAAGTGAATATTACCAATGCCTGAACGATTCAATTTCAGCACTGTCGGGAAGTAATGGGTTTATTGCTATTGGCCATGCGCGCCTGGTTACCAATGGCAGCCAGTTGAATGAAGTAAACAATCAGCCGGTTTTGAAGGATGATATTGTACTTATTCACAACGGAATCATCGTCAATGTTGATCAGTTATGGG
>Ga0105047_10015410_pt1 | contig 12040 bp, 13 predicted proteins | sample MAT04_FD_78384 | JGI IMG/M metagenome (GOLD analysis project Ga0105047, IMG submission 78384) | Freshwater microbial communities from Lake Fryxell liftoff mats and glacier meltwater in Antarctica - MAT-04 (megahit assembly) | ecosystem: Environmental > Aquatic > Freshwater > Ice > Liftoff... | reverse complement strand
TCGAAGACGAGGCGACCGCCGTCACCGCCGAAGGCGTCACCCCTACAAGAAAGTGAGACAGGTCGAGATGATCAAGACAATTCCGAAGTCGTCGTCAGGCGACATTCCGACTGCGGACCTGGGGTTTCTGGCGGGACGGTCGTGACCGCGCGAAACGCGGGATCCTTCGACTACGTCGTCGTCGGTGCCGGTTCCGCCGGAGCCGCGCTGGCCAACAGGCTGAGCGCCGACCCCTCGACAACAGTGCTGCTGTTGGAGGCGGGGGGTCCGGACACCGCCCAGGCGATCCACATCCCCGCGGCGTTTTCTGGACTTTTCAAGAGCGATGTCGACTGGAACTACGAGACGACACCGCAGCCCGGCCTGGGCGGACGAACCGTCTACTGGCCGCGCGGAAAGGTGCTGGGCGGGTCATCCTCGCTCAACGCCATGATGTGGGTGCGCGGCTTCGCTGCGGACTACGATCGCTGGGCGGAGCTGGCGGGCGCCGCCTGGTCATTCGAGTCGCTGCTGCCGATCTTCACGAAGGTCGAGAAGGTGCAGGATGCGACAGATCTCGAGCATGGGGTTGCTGGCCCGATAAGCGTCGAGGCGCAGCGCAGCCCTCGCGAACACACTGGTACGTTCCTCAAGGCTGTGACAGAAGCCGGCTATTCGGTCGTGCCGCCGAACTCTCGGCAGCCGGAAGGTTTCAGCGCAACGATGCTCAACCAGAACAGGGGTGCGCGCCACAGCACCGTCAATGGTTATCTGACCCCCGCGAAGGGGCGCAGCAACCTCACCGTGCGCACGGGGGCCCAGGCCACCCGCGTTCTGTTCGACGGGACCCGCGCCGTAGGCGTCGAGTACTCCACCGGCGGTGAACTTCACGAGTCCGCAGCCCTCGCCGAGGTCATACTCAGCGGCGGCGCCGTCAACACGCCTCAGTTGCTCATGCTCTCGGGGATCGGTGACGCCGCGCAACTCACGCCCCTCGGTATCCCGGTGGTTGCGCACTCGCCGGAGGTGGGGGCCAACCTGCGGGATCACCTGGTTTCGTTTTTCACGGTCGGGACCGCTGGCGGAACGCTGTTCACTGCCACGGCACTCGGCGAGGTCGGCAAGTACCTGCTCCGTCGTCGCGGAATGCTCACGTCGAATGTCGCCGAGGCCTACGGGTTTGTTCGGTCGAGTGACGCTGTAGCGTTGCCAGATGTCGAGATCATCTTCGCGCCCGCCGCCTACGTCGACGAGGGTCTCTCCGGCATTCCGGGACACGGCATCAGTGTGGGCCCCATCCTCCTGCAGCCCAAGAGCACGGGCACGGTCACGCTCGCTTCCGCCGATCCACTCGACAAGCCGATCATCGACCCCCGCTATCTGTCGGACGCGGGCGGAGAAGACCGCGCGGTCATGATGGCGGGCCTGGCCATCGCAGAACGCATCCTGGCGACACCCTCGATGCGGGCGGTCTCGAACGGAACCTACCTGCGCCCGATGAATGGCGCGACCCTCGACGCGGTCGCGCGTGCGGAGCAGTCGCTCAACGGCCTCTCGCACACGCTCTACCACCCGACGAGCACGGCGCGCATGGGAACGGATGCCGCCGCTCCCGTGGATGGCGACCTGCGCGTGCGCGGGGTGCAGGGTCTTCGCGTCGCGGACGCCTCGGTGATGCCTGAGATCATCCGCGGGCACACCCACGCCCCCTCGATTGTGATCGGCGAAAAGGCGGCGGAGCTGATCATCAGGAGCGCCCGCGAGCAGGTGCGGGAGTCGGTGACCGTCAGCTGATCCCTAATTGCGCGCACCGCAAAGATTCCCGCCACAGGGCGACCCGTTCTAGATGCTGCGGTGGTCGCGAACCGCGAGTTCGAGTGCCTCGAGACCGGGCGCGATTGCGGCATCCACGGCCATCGGGTCGGTGGTATTGAGCTGTTGCATCGCCCGGCGGCCTTCCGGTGCGGTGTTGATTTCGTGCTCGCCCGCCTCCAGGGCAGCAATCAGGTCGGCGATGACGTCATCGAGCGATCGACGCTCCCACCCGAGGTCGGCGCCGGCGTTCTGCGATGTCATCATCGCCGTGTCGGTCGCGCCGGGATACACGGTCGCGACATGCACGCCGGTTCCGATCACTTCGCGGCGAAGCGATTCGCCGAACTGCGCAAGGCCCGCTTTCGTTGCCGCGTAGACCGAGTAGAACGGCATTCCGACGAGCGCGATCCCGCTGGCAACGTTCAGGAGGATGCTGCCGCGTCCCTTCCCACTCTCCCGGAGGGCGGGAAGCAGGGCCTTGGTCAGCAGGATCGGGGCGGTGAGGTTCAGGTCGATCATCGCGTGGACATCCGCCTCGGAGGTCAGCTCGAGCCGGCCGGCGCGAACGTTGCCGGCGTTGTTGACGAGAAGATCAACGGCGCTCCAGGATGCGACCGCTTGGGCGATTCGCTCCACGGCGCCGGGCCGGGTCAGGTCTTCGACCAGGATCTCGGTCGTTCCCCCCTCGGCGGCAACGAGCCGTGCGGTTTCTTCGAGCGTCGCCGACTGCCGGCCGACGAGAAGCAGGTGACCTCCGCGTCGACCGAATTCGAGCGCGAGGGCCCGGCCGATGCCCTGACCGGCTCCCGTGATGATTCCGTGTCGGTTGCTGAGATCCAGGTTGTTGAGGTCCATGAGCGATCTGCTTCCTGTGATTGCGGCGGGACGGCGGTGACCAGACTGACCCGATCGCCGCCGTGATTCCCTTACGGGTAACGGGCCATCGCGATAAGAATTCCCGGCCGGCCTCCCGACACAAGGGTCACCACGGGCGTTGCGTCGCATCGAGCGATGACAACACGAACGAGGCGCTCCGCTCCCCCGCCCGTTCGCCGCGAAGTAAGAACCATTCCCAGCCGATCGGAACGCACACTGCGGGGCCACGGACGAGGGACCGGGTGTGTCAGCGATCAGCTCGCAGCTCCCGAAGGACCCGGCGCGCGAAGTCCGATTTAGCGGGTGCGCTCGGCGTCTCGTCCGAGAGTGATCAGCGAACGACGACTGGGTAGACCCTTGTACGTACCTCCGGCGGGGTACGCCTAGTCACCCCGCAGGAGGGACGATCGCCCCGCACCGAACCCGTAGTTTTACCCAGCCGGCCGGGAACGTCCCCCCGGTGAAAGGACGATCCACCGTGCTTAGCCACATCTGGAGCCGAATACGGCCCCTCACGGCCCAGCAGCGATTCCTGTTTGTCGCTGGCGCCATCTTGCTCGCTTCGGCCCTCATCCATGGCGGTATTGCCGTCGGTGCCCTCATCTCCGGCCAGGAATGGTCTGGGCCCATTTCGTGGCGGAAGCCTGTGGTCTTTGGTGTGTCTTTCGGGATGCTCTCGATCACGGCCGCATGGGTTCTGCGTCTTCTGCCGAGTACGCGTTGGGGGTGGATCCCCACCATCATGCTCGGCGCGTTCTCGGTGATCGAGGTCACCGCGATCACCCTGCAGAAGTGGCGAGGCGTTCCCTCGCACTTCAACACCGCAACACCGTTCGACGTGGCCGTGTTTGGGACCATGGCAACGTCGGTGCAGTTGGTGGTGGTAGCCCTGGTCATCCTATTGATCTGGGTTGCGCTGAAGTTTCGGGGCAACAAGGGCGAAAGGCTTGCGGTGATCGTGGGACTGCTCAGCCTGCTCGCGGCCGGTTACATCGGCAGCCAAATGATCCAGGTCGGCGAGGCCCACTATGCGGCTACCGGCAGTGTTCCCTACGAGGTGGTTTTCGGAGCTGACGGCAGTGCGAAGCTTTCCCACTTCGTCGGCATGCACCTTGTTCAGTTCCTTGCCGTGATCGCCATCATCGCCCCTGCACGTCGCCGACTCGCTTTGGTTGCGATCGGGGCGATCGGTGGTCTCGCCGTATTCGCGTCGGTGTCCGTGACAGCCGCCTCCGGATCCCCGTGGCTTGCCCCCGATCCCGGCGTCGGCGCCCTCGGGATTCTCGGTGCGGTGACCGCGCTCGTAGCGCTCATTTCGGCCGTGCGCACATTCACTCCTCGGCACGTCACGCCCGAATCCCAAACTCCCGCGCCCGTGGGATGATGTGCCCATGTCTCGCAGAGCTGCCCTGACTGTCGACGTCGGCGTCTCCGTCGCGCTCACCCTGGTCATGGTGATCGAACAGATTCTGCTTGCGCCGGAGACCCCCGTGTCTCCCGTCGTCTCGTTCTCTCTTGCAATCGTGATCGGCGGGAGTCTCGCCTTTCGTCGCCGGTGGCCGCTTCTCAGCTACGTCATCGGCTCAGCGGCGCTGATCGTGCAATCTCTCTGGGCTGACCCAAGCCCGATCACGCCCTACGCCAACCTGATCGGCTTGTTCTCGCTCGGGGTCTTCGGCTCTCGCCGTCACGCCCTCTGGGGTCCAGTGCTCCTCGTGCCCGGAGTTTTTGCCTATTTCGCCAACTCATCTCAACCTTTCGGCATTTTCACCATCAGTGTTCTCGGCGTGTGGTTCGCGGGATGGGCCCTCGGCTTTCAGCTGGCACGTGTTCGCGAGCAGAGTGAGCGGGCGCGAGAGGCGTCCCGCCGCGAGGCGATGGCCGTCGAACGAGTGCGAATCGCCCGCGAACTGCACGACGTGGTTGGGCACACCGTGAACCTCATTCTCGTGCAAGCGGGCGCGACCCGACTCATCATGGACGGTGACCCAGGCAATGCCAAGAAGATGCTCGGTGAGGTGGAGAACGCCGCCCGCCAGGCGCTCGGAGAGCTTGATCAGCTGCTGGGCCTTCTACGCGACGACGCCGACCCTGCAACGCAACCGGGGATCCGCGCGCTGCCCGCTCTGTGCGGGAGACTTATCGCCGTGGGCCTCACTGTCGAGCTCGATGTCGAGCCGAGCTCTCTGCCACCGCAGGTCGACGTGGTGGTGTACCGCGTCGTGCAGGAAGCGCTCACGAACGCGCTGCGACACGGCAAGGCATCGACGGCACGGGTTCGCGTGCACGGCACCGAGCGCCTCATGATCGATATCACCGACACCGGACACGGGCCTGTCACCTACGAACCAGGCCGCGGGCTTCGCGGCATGTCAGAGCGGGTCGCACTGTTTGGCGGCACCCTTGAACACCGCCGTGATGCACGCGGATTTCACGTTCACGCCGAGCTGGTGCTGCCATGACGATTTCGGTTCTCATTGCCGATGACGACGCTTTGCTTCGCCACGGCGTTCGCGTCGTGCTCGACAGCGCGAGCGATATGCGCGTCACCGGCGAGGCCGGCGACGGACTCGAGGCCGTGGAGCGCTGTCGCGAGCTCAAACCCGACGTCGTGCTCATGGATGTGCGCATGCCCGGGGTGGACGGCATCGAGGCAACCCGACGCATCACCGCCGAGCACGACGACGTTCGCGTACTCGTGCTCACCACTTTTCGACACGACGACTACGTGTGGGGCGCCCTGCGTGCTGGGGCAAGCGGATTCATCCTCAAACGCACTCAACCGGAGCGCCTCATTGAGGCGGTACGCATCGTCCACTGCGGAGACGCACTACTGGACGTCGCCATCACTCGCGAGCTGATCGACCACTTCGTGCTTGGAGTCGGCACCGACCTCACGGCAAACACCGAGGAGCGTGCGGTCATTGGGCTGTTGACTGATCGCGAGCGAGAAGTCTTGCGCCTCGTCGCGCTCGGGCGATCCAATGCCGAGCTCGCCGCCACCCTGGTCATTGCCGAGTCGACTGCAAAGACGCACGTCAAGCGCATCCTTGCCAAGATCGGCGCACGAGATCGTGCGCAGGCCGTCGTCTTTGCCTATCAATCAGGACTCGTGGCTGCGAGGTGAAGATCGAGCGCCTTCGACGCGCGCGCCAGCACAGTCCTGACTAGGAGATCCCCACCGCCGAGAAACAGAATGGCGCCGAATATCGTCGGCTCTGGGTTCGCGCATTCCAGAACGCGTGCTGACCCAACTGCCACCGTGATGCGTGCAGCTCGACGTCGTCCTGATCGGAATTCGCGGCCCACGGGTATAAGACGAGCGGGCTTCGCGACTACCTCCGGCCATTGTCGGCAGGATCCAGGCAAAAGGGAGCACACGATGATTCTTCTCGCCGCAGCCTTGTTCGGCCTCGCTATCGGTGCGCTGATGGAGCTCGGGTCAGCCAAGCATGGCCGGCTGCTGCCGTCGTTGTGCGCGGCCGTGATTCTCGCGCTTGCCGTCATGGTCCTGATCGTGAACTACCCCGGTAACTGGGCGTCAGGCATCATCATCGTGTTCTCGTCAATGGCTGGTGGGGCTCTTGCCTCCGGCTACGTCTGGAAGGGCCACCCCCTGATCTCGGACATGAGCTATTGCGAGAGGGTCGGCTTCGCGTGGAAGAACGACAGATTGCTTCGCTTGGAGGCCGGCCAAGGTGCGGATCCCATTGAGAAAGTTCCCGCCTGAGACTGACCAGCAGAAACGCGAGACCCGCACCATTTGAAGCGGTCCGGGTCTTGTGCTGCTCTGCCTGGATAACGAAGCCACACACGATGCACCGGTGCAGCGGCCACCGCTCTTGGAGACGCCACCGCACAGCGAAATCGAGAACACGGCCAACCGGTCCCGCCGCGGCACACCGCCGTCTACCTCGCACCCATCTTCGCCGTAGATTTCACACCTCACACCCAACACCCGAACACAGGGCGATTCGACCTGCCCACACGCAGCTCGAGTCGTCATTCAATGAGTTCCGCGCGGGCACCGACCGCCAGGGACGCCCTCTCCCGGGAAACGAAAAAGGACCGGAACGGTTTCTCAACCGCTCCGGTCCTTCTCTTCTGCTGACCCAACCCACCAGCGTCCGATTCGCGGCTCGCCCAGTCCGCATTGGATTTCACGTCAAGCGGTGCCGAGTGTGAAATAGACCTTGTAGGTTGCGCCCTCGGAGGAACCGAGCGCCGGCGTTTCGACCTTGAACGTCAGCCCCTCGAACGCGCTCGAAGGGGTGCGAGCGGCGAGAACCACTAGTTGTTTCGGGGTGAGCGTGATCACGGCAGACCCTAGGTGGTCGTCGCCGGTTCCCAGCGTCGCGTTCAAGAACTCGGCTGTCGGCTTCTTGAGTACTGGGATGATTGCCGCAAGAACCGGCCCGACGTAGGGCACCAAGACTGCGGCCGCTGCGGCGGCATTGAACGATTCCTCGACGAACTTGGTCACCTCGGCCTTGTACACGTCGGGGTCACCGAAGTCGTGCTCCATCAGCACTACAGCGAGCGAAAGCCCACATGGTTTTCCCCGATAGATCTCGAGAAAATCTGGCCGACTTTCCCTCGCGTCGACATCCTCGTAAATCGTCGACCGTGCTTCCGTCGTCGTGGTCGGAGACACCACTCCGAGAATGACGTAGGGCTCGTCGGAGTTCGAGGACTGGTCCTGGTCCGATTCTCCGAAGCACATTAGTCCGGTGTACTGAATCACGATGTCATTGAGCTCAATCGCTCCGACGTCGCCCCAGAAGTAGATTGCGCCGCGTTCACAGGCAGTCACGAGACCACCGTCGTCGCCGAACGCCATTTCGTCGGAAAGTGGCATGCCCAGCCAACTCGCAGCTCCTCCGAGCTGTTCGTATCGCTCTCCGATCGCTCCATGCACCCAAGCCGTGCCTCCATCAGCACGCTGGTAGATGACGCCATCCTGATACCTCACGCGCGTGCCGCTGCCCGCGTTCTCGATGGCCGAGATCGGCGCTCCGGGCGCCCCGCCCAGTCGAGCAGCGTGATCACGGAACGGCTGCCACCGCATCTCGCCGAGGCTCGGAATCGGCGGATTCTCTACGAGGACGACCCGAGGCTTGGCCATCCGCACCGTGCCGCCTGTTTTAATTGTGAAGCTCGTACCCATGGTGTCTACATCCCTCGATCTCGGTCGTGCGGGCGGATGACGCGGCAAGGTGAGGTTGCTTGCGCCTGGTCCCTTCGGAGATGAATCCGCGGAGTCCCGTGGGCATTGCGCTTCCTCGGCCGATCTATCAAAATCTGTGCACGTTCATTCTTTGAGCGAGCAGTCCTCGTCGCCTAGTAGAAATGCGACACCTTCGAGCAACCCGAAGGAAGGGTCACAGATCAATGCGCACCGTTCAGTCTGCTCCGGCCACACCGTCGCTTCGCCGGTACGTGCGCGCCTTCGCCCACCGCACAGCGAATGGTGTGTTCGAGGCTCAACCGATGCCGGCCTACCTGGAGACAGTCATCAATTTTGACTTCGAAGACCTTACGATCGTTCAATCGGCGGGCGGGCGTTTCACGCCCGGACGCGCGCTGGCAGTCGTCGGCCCACACACCCATCCCGGGACCAACTTGCGATTCGAGGGAAAAATCGACTCGTTTGCGATCTTCCTTCAGCCCGCTGCGCTGTGGTCGCTCTTCCGGGTGCCCATCAGCATCGTCAGTGAGACGCACTTCGACGCGGCGGAAGTGCTCGGAGTACCCTGTGTGGACCTCTGGCACACCTTGGCCGAAACGCCCGACTTCCTGGCACGAACCCGCTTCGCGGAGAACTTCCTGCGCGGCTACGCATCCTTGGGACATAGTGAGACGGCAACGACCGCGGCCGCGGCGGTCATGGCTCGTCAAGGCGGCCGTATCACTGTCCACGACCTGGCCTCGATGGTGCATTTCAGCGAGCGGCAGCTCGAGAGATCGTTCCTTCAGGAAATGGGGATCTCGCCCAAACGGTTCGCACGAGTAGCCCGCTTTCAAAACGCCCTTGACGCAAGGGTCGATACGCCGGGCAGGCCATGGACCGACATTGCGATCTCTTCCGGCTACCACGACCAGATGCACCTGGTCCACGACTTCCAGTCGCTCGGCGGCTTCAGTCCGACCCGCACCGTCGAGCAGCTGGGCGATTCCCGACCGTCAGCACTCGCGGCCTCCCATGACAGTGCTCCTTGATGGTCTACTTCGAGGTCCGCGAGTCAGTACCCCACGAGATCGTGGAAGCTGCTGTCAGCGGTCAACGATAAGGCCGACGGCCGAAAGTGAGTGCGACCGGCAAGCTTGGTCTTGAGCTCGCGCTCGGCGGCCTCCGCCGTGCTTGCAGTGGCTTGCACCAGCCGGGTTCTACCATCCCTAGTCCCGGTAGGCCGCTCGCGCAGTCACGGGTCCGCTCGCTGCGGGAAAGTAGCCCAGCTCACGGAAGGTGCCGACGGGTAGCCGTGGCCGGCTCATCGGACTACCGCCTGTCGGACGACAGCGACTCGCGCTGCTGCTCAACCCAGATCCGCACGTCCGACACCGCGAACTTCAGATGCTTGCCGACGCGGTGCGCGGCCGGCCCTTTGCCGTTGGTACGCCAGTCGTACACGGTGGAGACTGGCACCCCGAGATAGGCCGCCAGATCCCCCACGTCGAGCAAGGGCTCCAGGCCCCACGGGTTGCCCATGATCGATTCGTTTGTGCTCATGCTCAGGAGGTGCGCCTGGGCGGACCTGCCGACCGGCAGTAAGCGGAGCAATCTCGTACCCGCCGGACGACTGAACGAGACCAGCCCGTCCGCGCAGGTGTTTTCTGTAGGTTTTCGATGGGCGATTCAATTGCGTTAAACCTCAAAGTCCCGGAAACCTTGCGGTTTCCGGGACTTTTTTGTGGACAGTTCCGGATATCCCAGAGGCCGCGCCACTACTGGGCACATTTTTCCCCGCACTTTCGGCATTCCAGCCTAAGCTTCGGAGATTTCCATCTGCGCAACTATCCCAAGGGTTAAATGGTGGCGAGCCTTCTGCAAATGAGAGTCGGGTGTCACCGATACGCTCGCCTCATGTTTGCTCCGCAAGAGAGAACGACCCCGCCCGATCTCGCACGAGCGCTCGATGTCGACTCGAATCGCCTGCGCGCCTGGCTTCGAACGCATGCTTCCCGTCCTGAAGCAAACCTCGGAGACCAGTGGGCGCTGTCCCCAGCTGAGGCCGATGCTGCACGACGGGCGTTCGCTCCGAGTAAGGCTCCAGACTCGCCCGGTTTCGATCCCAGCCTGCTGACCGTCGGTGAGATTCTCCCGGTGTATACGGGTCTGCTCGCTGAGCTTCGGCACCGCGGTCTCATCCGAACGAACAATGCGCCCATCGGCGATCTGGCGGAGTACGCGTGCGCCGCCTACTACAAAGGAGAGTTGGCGCCGAACTCGGAGAAGTCGTACGACCTGATTGCAGCGGACGGCAGACGAGTGCAAGTCAAGGTTCGAAACGTTCGAATAGACACCAGCCCTTCGGCCGTATTCTCATCGATCCGGTCAATGGACTTTGATGTCTGCGTCTTCATCCTCGCCAACGCCAGCACGAACTCGATCGAGTCAGCGTAGGCATCAGCCCCAACACGAATAGCACACTAATTCGAATTGGACAGGTGCGCTCAGGCGTGGCCGGCACCGACATCACCGACGGGCTCGATGCCGCGTGGCAGGCCATGCTCGAACTCGCTCGATAGGTGACGCACGTCCGAGCGGCACTCCGGCCCGAAGCAATAGGGACATCTCATGAATTTCGCTGACCAAACCCTCGAGACGGAGGCGACCCTTGCGCGAATACCGGATTCAATCCTCACCACTCTGATCTGGTCGAAGCGAGAAAGTCCGTGCGGCAGCTAGTTCGGACCAAACGACAACGAAGGTGAGTTCTTCGCGACGGCCTCGTTCTCGCAGAGCCCCATAACGGTCTCGGCGGCCGCGTTGTCGTAGACGTCGCCGATGGGCCCGATCGAGGCCACGAGGCCCTCGCGCGCGACGGTCTCGGTGAACTTGATCGACGTGTCCACGGGATTGTCTGGAGGCGACAGTATGCTGGGAATCAGATCAGCAAGCGCAGTGCAGCGCAAAGAGAGGTACCTCATGATGAAGTCGTCGTTGACTGCTCTTGTGCGTCACGAGTTGGATCATGCCCGGCAGCTCAACAGTGGTCGTAGCGCGAAGACCGTCTACGGAGGCAATGAACGCACGCTCCGCCAGACTGTGATCGCCTTGCGTGCCGGCGCCAAGCTGCATGAGCATGAGAATCCCGGTGACGCGACCTTTTTCGTGCTGCACGGACGCGTCGTCCTCATCTCGGGTGAGAACTCCTGGAGCGGCTCACCGGGCGATCTGCTGATCGCACCGGAGGGTCGACACGCACTCGAAGCGGTGGAAGACGCGGCGGTGCTGTTCACGGTGGCAAAGTCTCGGAGATGAGTTCCCCCAATCGATGACCCACGACAGTTCGGTGTTCGGGCCGAGCCGCGCGATCGAGGAAGGGTACTTCAGGCAACAGCCTGGGGCGGCAGTACAGAAATCAAGGGGTGATCCTTGGCATATGCGCCCGCCTTGGCGGCCCCGCCCGGGGAGCCGATGTTGTCGAAGAACTCAACGTTGGCCTTGTAATAGTCGGCCCAGTGCTCCGGCACATCATCTTCATAGAAGATGGCTTCAACCGGGCACACGGGCTCACAGGCACTGCAGTCGACGCACTCATCCGGGTGGATATACAGCATCCGTTCGCCCTCATAAATGCAATCGACCGGGCATTCTTCGATGCAGGCCCGGTCTTTCACGTCGACGCAGGGAAGAGCAATAACGTACGTCACAGTGACCGGGCTCCCTTCATGCAGAGCAGACTTTGAGCCTACGACAACCGGGCGGTCAAATCTAGATTGCGCTGTCGGGCCCGCTGGACACGGGCGTTGAGGCGGCACGGTTCAGTCTTGATCGTGGGCCGGGGCCGCTCTCCGCTCGTGCAGCCAGGAGATGAGTCCGCCCGCGAGCAGCATGTCGATCTGCCGCTGGGAGAAATTCTGCCGGGCGGGGTAGTCCTCATTTCGAGTCTTATTGTGCACGGTAATCTCGGTTCCGGCGGCGAGGGCCTCGCGGATGCCGTCCAGCACCAGAACATCGTCACGCTGGATGCGGTCGTGATCGGTCGCATCCGCGAATTCGAGAGCGAGCACCCCGAAATTGGCGAGGTTCTGCCAGTGGATGCGTGCGAACGAGACGGCCAGGACCGCGCGCAATCCGAGAAAACGGGGGGTGATCGCAGCGTGCTCCCGCGAGGAACCCTGCCCGTAATTGGTGCCGGCAATG
>Ga0105047_10015409_pt1 | contig 12040 bp, 10 predicted proteins | sample MAT04_FD_78384 | JGI IMG/M metagenome (GOLD analysis project Ga0105047, IMG submission 78384) | Freshwater microbial communities from Lake Fryxell liftoff mats and glacier meltwater in Antarctica - MAT-04 (megahit assembly) | ecosystem: Environmental > Aquatic > Freshwater > Ice > Liftoff... | reverse complement strand
CCATGAAAATCGTCCTCTCCAGCCTGTTCAGCGTCGTCTTCACCTTCACCGCGCTCGCGCAGGGCAAGGTCGACTTTCAACTCTCCGACACGGTGAAGACCGTGCTCGAACGGCAGGTCGGCCAGAAGGTGGAGCTGCGGCTCGATGGCGGGGAAAAGATCGCGGGCAAGGTGGAGAAGGTGGGCGAGAAGACGGTGCATCTTTCGGCGGTGGCGGGTCAGGAGTTCTTCGACGCCGTGGTGGTGCTCGAAGAGGTGACCGCGGTGCTGGTGCGGACGAAGTAGGCGGCGCCCCATTTTTCCCACGGATGAAGACGGTGCTTTGCTTCGGCGACTCGAATACCTGGGGCTACGATCCGGAGGCGTCGTCGGCGGTGACCTTCGCGGTGCGGCACTCGCCGAGGGTGCGCTGGACGGGTGTGCTCGCGGCGGAACTCGGCGCCGGGTGGCGTGTGATCGAGGAGGGGCAAAATGGGCGCACCACAGTCCACGAAGATCCCTTCAACCCGGCGCGCTGCGGCAAGGCCGTGCTGCCCGCGCTGCTGGAGAGTCACACGCCACTGGATGCGGTGGTGATGATGCTGGGGACGAACGATCTGAAGTTCGTCTTCGCCGCGCCGGCCGGCGAGATCGCGGCCGGCGCCACGGTGCTCGCGCGGATGATCCTGCAAAGCGCCGCGGGCCACGACGCGCGTCCGCCCAAGCTGCTGCTGGTCGCGCCGCCCGCCGTCGGCAATCTCGCGCATTTGCCCGAGCAGGATGAAAAATTCGCCGCCGCGGAAACGAAGTCGCGCCGCTTCCCGGAACTCTACCAGCGCGCCGCCGCCCAGCTCGGCTGCGCCGTCCTCAGCGCACAGGATTTTACCTCACCGAGCGCGGTGGATGGGCTGCATCTCGATGCGGACAGCCATCACATGCTGGGCGTGGCGATCGCCGCGGCGGTGCGCGTGCTCTGATCGCCAGAGCACGCGGTTGTTATTGTGATGACGCGGCGGCGCGCCCTACTGTCGCCGCCCATGTCGCTCCGTTTCGTGAGTCTTCTCGGGCTCATCTCGTTCATCGCGCTCGCATGGGCCTTCTCCAATAATCGCCGGCTCTTTCCGTGGCGCACGGTGGTTTTCGGCGTGCTGCTGCAGTTTGTTTTCGCGGTCTTCATTCTCTACACGCCGATCGGACGCGGGCTGTTCAAAGGCGCTCAGGATGTCGTGAGCCAGCTCAATCTCTTCGCCGGTGCAGGCGCGAGCATGGTCTTCGGCGCGCTGGCCGATCGCGCCGCGATGGAGGCGGCGTTTGGGGTCGGTCGCGGTGTGGTTTTCGCCATCCTCGTCACAGCCACGATCATCCTCATCTCGGCACTCTCCACGCTGCTCTACCACTGGGGCGTGCTCCAGCGTGTGGTGGCGGTGGTGGCGTGGGTGATGCAGCGGATGATGAAGACGAGCGGGAGCGAGACGCTCGCCGCGGCGAGCAATATTTTCCTCGGTCAAACGGAAGCCGCGTTGCTCATTAAACCCTACATCCTCAAAATGACGCGCAGTGAGATCATGGCACTGATGACTACCGGCATGGCGACGATCGCGACGGGCGTCATGGTCGTCTATTCCGGCCTCGATGGCATGAACGCCGGGCACATCCTCACGGCCTCGGTGATGAGCGCGCCGGCCGGGCTGCTGATTGCAAAAATCATGTATCCCGAAACCGAGCCCAGCGAGACCGGCGAACGGCATCACTTTGGCGTGGAAAAGCGGTCGGTGAATTCCATCGACGCGCTCTGCCAGGGCGCGAGCGAAGGCGCGGCGCTGGCGATCAATGTGCTCGCCATGCTCATCGCCTTCGTCGCCGTGGTGGCGCTGGCCAATGCCCTCCTTGCCTGGCCGCAGCGCGCGATGCAGTTCGCGGACCCGGTCACCTTTCAGCAGCTCCTCGGCTGGATCAATGCACCCTTCGCGTGGCTGCTCGGGATTCCCGGGAAGGATTGCGGCGTGATCGGCCAGATCCTCGGCGAACGCATCGTGCTCAATGAATTCGTGGGCTACCTCACGCTCTCGGAGCAGGTCAAAGCCGGCACGCTCGATCCGCGGAGCGTCACGCTCGCGAGCTACGCGCTCTGCGGCTTCGCCAATTTCTCCAGCGTGGCCATCCAGATCGGTGGCATCGGTGCGCTCGCACCGGAACGTCGCGGCGATCTCGCGCGGCTCGGGCTCCGCTCGATGGTCGGCGGCCTGCTCGCCTGTTATCTCACGGCGACGGTGATCGGCATCCTGACTTAGCGCGTCGCAGGGATGGATTCGTGGCTCACGGTTTTCGCTCGTTGGGCGATCGATTTTCTCGAACCGCTCGCGCTGCTCTGGCTCGGGCTGCTCGCGCTCACGCTCGCGCTGTGGCGGAAAAAACAGCCGCGATTTGCCGTCGCCGCCGGGGTGGCGTTTGTCTTTGTCACGATCCTGGGCGGGAGCCCGTTGCCAGTGTGGCTCGTGCGCAGTCTCGAGCGAACTTACCCCGCGGTGCGCCCGGAGCAGCAGCCCGTGGCGGATGTCATCGTGCTGCTCGGCGGCGGCGTCTCACCCGCGGCGCACGAGGTCGGGAATATCCACCTCACCATCGCCGGCGACCGCGTGCCGATGGCGCTGGAACTCGCGCGGCTCGCCAAGGCGCCGGTGCTCTGCGTCAGCGGCGGTCATCCGCTGCCGAAGCGTCCGCAGTGGGTCGAAGCCGATCTCGTCGCCAAGGCCATCACCGACCGCGGCCTCACCACGGCGGAAGTGATCAGCCTCGGCGGTTGCGACGATACTCATGATGAAGCCGTGCGCCTTCGCCGGCTGGCGACGCCGCGCGGTTGGAAGCGCGTGCTGCTCGTCACCTCCGCCGCGCACATGCGCCGCGCGGCGGCGACCTTTCGCGCGGAAGGTTTCGAAGTTATCCCCGCGCCCTGCAATTTTCTCGGCTCGCTCACGACACCGACGATGAGCCTGCCGTCGCCGTATGGCTTCACGCTCTACTCCGTGTGGCTGCACGAGCAGATCGGCTGGCTCGAATACCGCCGCCGCGGCTGGCTGCGCGAGTGAGGCGCTCCCTGGTCGCAGCTACTTCGCCGCGAGCTCCTCGATGACGATGTCCTTGTAGCTCGCGACCGCCTTCCCCCCGCCGTGAATCTGCACGGCGATGAAGCCGGTCTGTTCGATCGCGGCGTCTGGCTCGGTGTAGTCCACGGTCTGCACGCCATTGATCCAGAGCTGAATGCGCGGCCCTTCGGCGCGGATGCGATAGTCGTTCCACTCGTTGAGTTTCAGCACCTTGGCGACGGCTTCCTTGTCGGCGGCGGCGAGGATTTTTTTGCGCCGCGATTCGTCGTAGAGCGAGCCGTAGTAGCTTTCACCAAGGTCGGCCTGGTAGCCGATCATCTCGAAATGATCCGCGATCCGCTGGCTGCGGATTTGCACGCCTGCATTGATCTGCCCGTCGGTGCCGGTCAGCTTGAATTTCAGCCGCAGCTCGAAGTCGCCGTATTGCTTCGTGGTCGCGAGGAATTCGTTGTGCGGCACCTTTACCTCCAGCGAACCGCCGACCAGCGCGCCGTCTTCGATGCGCCACGTTTTGGCGGTGTCGCCTTCCCAGCCGGTGAAAGTCTTGCCGTCAAAAATCGGCACGGGGCCGGCGAGGGCGGTGGAGGCCAGTGAGAGGAGGGCGAAGAGGGAGGTTTTCATTGGGGAGCAGGAGTCTCGAGCAATAGGTGGAAATCGCGGCGCTGTCGAAACCGCGTTTTCGCCGGTAGCGCAGCCGCGCCGCGGGTGCCCACACCTCCCGTTTTTGGAAACGCGTGGCGTGGGCACCCGCGGCGCGGCTGCCCTACCACGGGGTGGGCACCCGCGGCGCGGCCGCCCTACCACGGCGCGGGCATCCGCGGCGCGGCTGCCCTACCACGGCGGGGGCATCCGCGGCGCGGCTGCCCTACCACGGCGTGGGCACCCGCGGCGCGGCTGCCCTACCACGGGGTGGGCACCCGCGGCGCGGCTGCCCTACCACGGGGGCGTGCGGGGCGCGTGCTGTTTAGCTCACCTGCGCGAGGATGAGCTGACGCTGCGCGGCGAGGAGTTCGCGGTAGGGGCGGTGCGCGGGCTGGTCGAGCTGCGGGTCGCGCTCGAAAAGGAGAAAGGCGGCGTTGCGCGCGAGCTGCATGAGGTCGCGGTCGGCGAAGACGTCGCCAATCTTGAGCGGCGGCAGGCCGCTCTGCGCGGTGCCGAGGATGTCGCCCGGGCCGCGCATCCGCAGGTCGGCTTCGGCGATCTCGAAGCCGTCGCCGGTGCGCTCCAGCGTCGCGAGTTTTTCGTCCGCATCTTCCTGCGCGTCGGCTTTGATTTTCGCCGACCGCAGGAGGATGCAGTAGCTCTTGTGCTCACCGCGTCCGATGCGGCCGCGGAGCTGGTGAAGCTGTGCGAGGCCGAAACGCTCGGCGTTTTCGATCAGCATGATGTTCGCATTCGGCACATCGATGCCCACCTCGATCACGGTGGTGGCGATGAGCGCCTTGGTCTCGCCGCGGCGGAAGCGCTCCATGATCGCCTCCTTTTCCTCCGCCGGAATGCGGCCGTGGAGCAGCTCGCATTTCATCGGCGCGAGCAGCTCCTGCCATTTGCCGATCTCGGCCGCCGCCGCCTTGCTCTCCAGCTTTTCCGACTCGTCGATCAGCGGATAGACGACATACGCCTGCCGCCCGGCTTCGAGGTGTTCGCGGATGAATTTGGCCGCGTCGTTCAGCTTCGACGCCTCGCGCACGGCGGTGACGATCTTCCCGCGATTGCGCGGCAGTTCATCGAGCGTGGAGACATCGAGATCGCCGTAGACCGTCATGGTCAACGTGCGCGGGATCGGGGTGGCGGTCATGACGAGCACATCCGGCGCATCGCCCTGCGCCCGCAGCCGCGCGCGCTGGAGCACGCCGAATTTGTGCTGCTCGTCGATCACCGCGAGGCCAAGGCGGGTGAAGCCCGCGCCTTCGTAAAGCAGCGCGTGGGTGCCGACGAGGAGGTGGGGCTCGGAGTCTGAAATCGGGGAGCACAGGCGTCCCGCCTGTGGCGTCTGGCGTCCCGCCAGACGCACCGAACGTGCCTCAGCCTCAACCCCGAGTTCAGCCCCACCGCCACGCACCGAGCCATCCCACATCCACCGATACTCCTTCCCCGCAGGCAGGATTTCCTCCGCCCAAGGATTCCGCAGGATGTATTCGTATTTTTCCTGTAAATCCGCCTCGGAACGGATCAGCCGATCAAACCATTCCGCTTCCCAGACGGCACCCTCCCGTTGCGTCAGTTTGTTGATTGCGTGGGCGGTGAATGATTTCACCGAACCGAGAATTTCGGTCAGAGAAAAAAACAGGGCGGATCCATCCGGAGCGTTTTCTTTGACGCGGGGCTCGAAGAGCGCGTGGACGTGATCGGGCATCACGCACGCGGCGTAGAGGGTGTAGCGGCGTTCGTGAAAATGCAGCAGGGCGTCGAGGACGAGGTCGCGTGCCTCGGGTCGAAGCTCGAAGTGCTGGCGGGTGGAAAAGGTCACCATGTATTTCGCCCACGGGCGCTCGAAGTGCGGAAGGTTTCGGCGGCTGTAGCGGGTGGCCGCTGCGGAATGGGGCGCGGCTTCAACGCCCGGGGCACCCGGCGAGACGCCGGCTGCGACAGGCGGGACGCCTGTGGTCCCCGGCGTAAAGAGCGGGAGCGCGCCGGCTTCCTCACGGCGGTCGCCGGTGCGGAGGGCGACGCGGAGGCCCAGCGGTTCGCAGAGGCGGTGCAGATTCAGGTAATGCTGCTCGGCAAGAATCTGCGTGGGGGCCATCAGCGCGGCCTGGAAACCGGCTTCCACAGCGAGGAGCATGGCGCTGAGGGCGACGAGCGTTTTGCCGCTGCCGACATCGCCGTGGAGCAGGCGGTTCATCGGGTGCGTCGAGGCGAGGTCGGCGCGGATCTCGGCGATGGCGCGCTGCTGGGCGCCGGTGAGTGGAAAAGGCAGCGCGGCGTGGAGGCGGCGCATCAACTCGTCGCTGCCGGCATGGATTGCGCCGGGCTGCGCGGCTTGTTCGGCGCGTTTGGCGGCGATGCTGAGCTGCATGCCGAAGAACTCTTCGAGCACGAGGTGGCGGCGGGCTTTGGCGAGCGTATCCGTGTTGTCGGGAAAATGAATCTGCCGCAACGCCCACGCGCGCGGGGTGGCGTCGAGCGAAGCGGGCAGGCGCGGCGCGGCGGCGGATTCGCCGAGATGTTCGAGCACGTCCCAGACGATGCGGCGGAGCAGCCGCGGGGAGAGCCCTTCGGTGGCGCGGTGGATGGGGACGATGCGGCGGAGATGGATGGAAACGTCGGCGTCCTCTTCCACCACCTCGAACTCCGGATGCGCGATGACCACCGTGCCCGCGCTCCGTTTCGGCCGGCCGTAGACGACGAGCCGCTGCCCGTTGACGATCATCTTTTCCACCCAGTGCGCATTGAACCAACGGCAGAGCAGCGGCTGACTGAGGGCGTGCGATTTTTCCTCTTCGAGGATCACGTCGAACATTTTTTGCCCGCTGCGGATGCGGCGCAGATTGATCTTTTTCACCACGCCGCAGACGCACACGGGATCGGTCGTGTCGCCGGTGGGGAAGTGGTCGAACTGCGAGCGGTCCTCGTAGCGCTTGGGGTAATGCGTGAGCAGGTCCTCAGCGGTCGTCACGCCCACGCGCTCGAGCTGGCGGACGCGCGGAGGCGCGAGCCATTCGAGGGTGGCGAGCGGCGTGGTAAGGTCCATGCGGCGCGTAGCTAATCGGCTCCGCGCGCCGCTGTCGAACGCGCGGATGGCTTGCGGGTTTTCCCCGGTCGCACTCGGTAATCATCCCGAGTTCGCGGGGCAGCGATCCTGCTAGAGAGGGGAGATGCCTGATGCGGCTGCGGCGGTTGACCCCCGTCGATCGCCCACTAGCGTCCGGCCCTTCCAATCCAAGAGCCGCCTCATGACCCTCCGCCTCACCTTCGTTTTTCTCGCCATGATCCTCGGCGCGCCCCCGCTCCACGCGGCCACGCCGTCACTTCTCCGCAAGGAAGAAGCGCGGGTGCTCAAGCCGGAAGAAGCCGCCATGTTCGGCCCGAAAGCAGGAAAATACCGCTACGACAGTCGGATGATCCGCGCGGCGATGATCGCGCAGTCGCGGGCGAAAAGCCGCTCCACGAGCCTCTGCTGGCGGTATGTAAAAACGGCGCTGCTCGCCGCGGGCGCGGTCGATTCGTATCCGAAGACAATTTACGCCAAACAAGCCGCGCAGGAACTCCCGCAGAGCTACGGTTTCAAGCGCATCCGCTGCCGCGACCCGTTTCGCGCGCCGATGGGCTCGGTGCTCGTCTACGGCGGCCCCGACGCAGGCCACGTGGAAATCCGCACCCCGGCGGGCTTCACCAGCGACTTCACCTCTCCGCGGCCTTATTTGAAGCGGCCGCTCGTCGGCATCTTTGTGAAGCCGGGAGTGTGAGCGCGAGGCTGGCGCCCGTGGGTTGAGCGTTGACGGTCAGGAGAGAGCACGCGGAACACGCGGAAGGATCGCGAAAAGGAAGAAAGAAATCTTCCGCGTATTTCCGCGATCCTTCCGCGTGTTCCGCGTTCAAAATCTTCTCCATTGAGCCCGTTGGCTGCGCCTTTGAACGCTCCGGCTCCGCGCGTGTCTACTGCCGACACGTCCGATGCTGCTCCTCTCCTGCTTCCTCATGCTCGCCGCCCTGCTGGTCCGCGTGCCCGCGCAGCCTTTACCTGTGCCCGTTCGCGGACAACGCCCCCCTCGCTGAAATGTCTGCCGCTTCCGCTCTGCCCCCCTCTGCCGTCTTCGGCCTCTGGCCCGCCACGACATCCGCATTCCCATCGCCCGTCGCCCCTGTTACGAAGCCGCGGACGATGCAGGATGAGACCAGCCGGCAGCAAGACGACGCACTGATCGCCCGCACGCAAGCGGGCGACGCCGCTGCTTTCGACGAACTCATCGTCAAATACAGCCCGCGCCTCTACGGCCTCGTCTACAACATGACCTCGAACCACGAGGACACGAACGACCTGCTCCAGGACATCTGGTCGAAAGCCTTTCGCTCGATCAAGGGCTTCCGCGGCAAGTCGTCCTTTTACACCTGGATGCACTCCATCGGGGTGAACATGACGATCAACTTCCTGAAAAAGCGCAGCCGACGGCGCCTCGTGAGCCTCGATGACATCGACTCCGGCGTGCAGAACGACAAGGAATTCATCGAACTCACCGCCAGCACCACGCCGGTGCGCGAGGCCGATCTCGGCGAGCTGCAAAAGCGGCTGAACGAGGCGATGCAAAAGCTGTCTCACGACCATCGCGCGGTGGTCACAATGTTCGACATCCAGGGGATGCCGCACGCCGAGATCGCCAAAATCCTCGGCATCTCCGAGGGCACCGTCCGCTCCCGCCTTTTTTACGCCCATCGTCAGTTGCAAAATTTTCTCAGCGAGTTTCTTTAATCTTCCCGTCCTCATGCTCGATCCCAAAATCTCCGCCCTGCTCCGCCTGAAGCGCGACGAACAGCCGCCACCCGGCTACTTCGACCAGCTCCTCGCCGACGTGCATCGTCGGCAGCGCGCCGAACTCCTGCAGCGCCCGCTGTGGAAGATCGCGCTGGAACGCGCGCAGGTCTTCTTCAGCGCACACAGCATGGGGAATCTCAGCTACGCCGGCGCCATGGCCGCGGTGCTCGTGGTGGGTGTGACCGCGATCGGGCTGATGACGCCGGGGGCCGATCAGCCTGCGGCCCCCAAGGCCAGCTTGATCGCCGAGGCCAAGCCGCAGCCGCCGCTGGCCGCGCCCCTTCCCACCGCAATCGCCACGGTTTCCGCGGGTTCGAACCGCATGCTCGTCCTCGGGCCGCAAGACGGCATCCTACTCGCCCCGCCGCTCGACGCCCGCCGCGTTTCGTCACCGCAGATCGGCGCGCCTCGCTACATCATTGATGCGCGGCCGGTGAGTTATGAGCGCACGTCCAGCTTCTAGGCTCGCCCGCCGTTCCGCGGTCGCAATCGGGGTCGTCGCCGCTTTCGCCGTGGGCCATGTCAGTGCGCAGGGACTCGACGACGGCGCGCAGCTCGCTGGCGCGATCGAGCAACGGATCAAGGCCGTCTTCGAAAAATGCCAGAACGCCATCGTGCGCATCGAAGCCTCGGACGATCACGGCCGTCTCGCCGGTAGCGGCTTTTTCATCGACCCGAATGGCACCCTCTACACCAGCTACAGCGTCGGCGGAGAGACCGATGACATCGTCGTTACCTTCGCCGGCACGCGGCACCCAGCGCGGCGCATGGTCGGCGATCTGCGCAGCGGCATCGCGATCCTGAAGATCGACGCCGAGACGCCCTTCCTCACTTTTGGCAATTCGCGCGACCTCAGCGTAGCCTCTCCGGTGATGACCGTCGGCTTTCCGTTCGATCTCCCGATCACGCCCGCCTTTGGCACCGTCGGCGGACGCGACATCCAGTATCAGGACCGCTACTTCGCGACCACCCACCTCCGAGCCAATGTCCCCGTCCAGCGCGGCCAGGGCGGCGCGCCGCTGCTCAACCTGCGCGGTGAGGTGGTGGGCATCCTGATCAGCATGATCGATCAGGGTAGCGCGTCTTTCGTCCTCCCCATCGAGGCCGCGGAAAAAATCCGGCGCGATTTCCTCCGCTTCCACGAAGTGCGCCGCGGCTGGATCGGCTTCGAGCTCGAACCGCTCGCCGAAGCGCGCGCTGGCTCGTCCCTCAGGGTTAAGGAGGTATTCCCCGACTCCCCGGCACAAAAAGCCGGCGTGGAGCGCGGCGACATCCTTTTGCAGATCGGCGACCGCCCCATCGTCAGCACTGGCGACGTCGTGGATGCGTCCTTTTTCCTCACCGCGGATGACGCCACCGCCGTCCGCGTCATGCGCGCGGATCAGGAAATCACCCTCGAGCTGCAGCCTGGCGATCCCCCCGGTGGCCTGCAACGCATCGCGCCCGCCTTCATCTCCGGCCCGGACCTGCCCGCGCCGCGTCTCGAAGGCGCCAAATAAGCCGCCCGCTCGGCGGAAACCGCGCATTGCCAAGCGCGGCGCGTTTGCTAACTTCCCGGCCCGATGCGTCACCTGCTGACCAGGCGACTTACCTCGCTCCGCGACTCTGCCGCGCGCGCCTCCGCGCGCCGGCTCGCGGAGCTTTTTTCGCTCAATTAGTCGGCTGGCCTTCGCCCGCCGCGCATCGGCGTCGCTCTGGGTTGGAAGTGGCGGCCGGTCCTGTGAAAATCTCACTCTCCCGCCCGCCTTCCCTTCATTTCCCAATGTCTCCTCTCAGCAAGTATCGCCCTTTCCCGCGGATCGACCTGCCCGATCGCCAATGGCCGAACCGCATCCTCACCCAAGCGCCAATCTGGTGCAGCGTGGATCTCCGCGATGGCAATCAAGCCCTCGCTGTGCCGATGAACGTTTCGCAAAAACTCGAGCTCTTCGACGCGCTGGTGAAGTGCGGGTTCAAGGAAATCGAGGTCGGTTTTCCGTCCGCATCGAACACCGAGTTTCAGTTCAATCGGCGGCTCATCGAAGAAGGCCGCATCCCCGATGACGTGACCATCCAGTGCCTCGTGCAAGCGCGTGAGGACCTGATCGAAAAGACCGTGCAATCGCTCATCGGCGCGAAGCGGGTCATCATTCATCTTTATAACTCCACGTCACCCGCGCAGCGCCGCGTCGTCTTCGGCAAGTCAAAGGACGAGATCGTGCAGGTCGCCGTGCAAGGCGCGCGCTGGATTCAGGAACGCCTGCCACGTCTCGCCGGCACGGATGTGCGCTTGCAGTATTCGCCGGAGAGCTTTTCCGCGACCGAGGTGGAGTTTGCGAAGCAGATTTCCGAAGCCGTGATGGACGTGTGGCAGCCGACGCCCGAGCGGAAGATGATCCTGAACCTGCCCGACACCGTGGAAGTCGCCGGGCCGAACGTTTACGCCGACCAGATCGAGTGGATGTGCCGCAAGATTCGCGACCGCGACTCACTGATCGTCAGCCTGCACACGCACAACGACCGCGGCACCGGCGTCGCCGCCACCGAACTCGGCCTGCTCGCCGGCGCAGATCGCGTCGAAGGCACGCTCTTCGGCAATGGCGAGCGCACCGGCAACCTCGACATCGTCGTCGTCGCGCTGAATTTTTACATGCACGGGATCGAGACCGGCCTCGACTTCTCCGACTTGAACAAGCTGGTGAAAGTCTACAAACGCTGCACCGGCATGACCGTCCCCGCGCGCCAGCCCTACGCGGGCGAATTGGTCTTCACCGCGTTCTCCGGCTCGCATCAGGACGCGATCAAGAAGGGCCTCGCTGAGTGGGCGGGCGGCGGCCCGCCGGCGTTCAACGGCAAGCCAGCCGTATGGGACGTGCCGTATCTCACCATCAATCCGCACGACATCGGCCGCGAATATCACGAGGTCATCCGCGTGAACAGCCAGAGCGGCAAAGGCGGCGTGGCCTATCTGCTCGAAAGCGAATTCGGCATGGCACTGCCGAAGGACTTGCAGCGCGAGTTCGGCCCGATCGCCAACGAAGCCGTGGACGCGCTCGGCCGGGAAGTCACCGGCGCGGAACTCAAGGCGATGTTCTGGAGGGAATACGTCGAACGCACCGCGCCGTGGGAGCTGATTCACTTCCACGCCGATGGCGTCGATGGCACCTTCCATTGCCGCGCCTCCGCCCGCCGCGGCGGCCAGGACGCGAAGCTCACCGGCGAAGGGAACGGCCCCATCGCCGCGTTCGTCCACGCCCTGCAGCAATCCGGCGCCGCACCGTTTGAAGTCGCCAACTTCTCCCAGCACGCCCTCAGCTCCGGCACCGAGGCGAGCGCGATTTCCTACATCCAGATCAAGCGCGCCGACGGCACCACCCGCTGGGGCGCCGGCGTGGATACGAATATCGAACTGGCCTCGATCAAAGCCGTCCTCAGCGCGCTAAACCGCGCGCTCTGACCGGTAAAAAATTGTCCACGAAAGGCACGAAAAGGGCGGTTCTGCTTTT
>Ga0105047_10015407_pt1 | contig 12040 bp, 12 predicted proteins | sample MAT04_FD_78384 | JGI IMG/M metagenome (GOLD analysis project Ga0105047, IMG submission 78384) | Freshwater microbial communities from Lake Fryxell liftoff mats and glacier meltwater in Antarctica - MAT-04 (megahit assembly) | ecosystem: Environmental > Aquatic > Freshwater > Ice > Liftoff... | reverse complement strand
GCGAGCAGGGGCAGGAACACCAGCAGGTCGAGCACGCTCACCTCACCAGCAGCAGGAGCAGGGTTGCGGCGGCCAGCAGCGCAGCGGCCTGGCCGTAGTACTGGTGCAGCTGCCCGGTCTGCGTCCGACGGGCCTGCGCGCCCAGCCGCCGGGTCGCGGCGGCGACCGCCGTGACGACGCCGTCCACGCCCTCGACGTCCCACCGGCCCGACGCCCGGGCGGTGCGGACAGTGCCGGCCGCGGCACCCTCCACCGCGTGGTCGAGCAGCCGGTCGTCGGCGCCGGCCAGGGTGCGGGCGAGCCGCCCGGTCGACGCGGCCGCCGCCATCACCGCGTGGTCCAGGACGCGATCGTCGAAGGCGGCCAGCGCGTAGGACAGCGCCCGCACCGGCCGGACGGCGACCGCGTGCCCTGCGCTCTCCAGGTGCAGCCACTGCCGGGCCGCCGCCGGCATCGCTGCGGTGACCTGCTCGCCGCGCCACCACATCGCTGCCAGCACGGTCGCGGCGAGCGCGCCGGACACCAGCAAGCCGAACGGCTCCACCAGCGGCAGGGGAGCGCCGAGCAGCTCCTCGAAGCGCCGCCCGGTGGCGCCCAGCGCCAGCAGGCTCAGCGCCGCGGCTCCGGCGGCGAGCGGAACCAGTGGCGCCCATGAGGTCCACGGCACGTCCAGCGGCGCCGGCCCGGTGGGACGGGTGAGGACGACGGCCAGGACCTTGCCGGCGTACGCCGCGGACAGTCCGGCCGCGAGCAGGCCGGCGGCGTACAGCAGTGGGCTGTGCTCGAGCGCGGCCGCCAGCACGGCGTCCTTGCTGCCCCACAGCGCCAGCGGGGGCAGCCCGGCCAGCGAGAGCAGGCCGACCGCGGCGAGAACCCCGACGGCCGGCGCCCGCCATGCGGCGGCGCGCAGGCCGTCGAGGTCCTTGGTCCCGACGGTGTGCAGCCACAGGCCCGCGAGGAGGAACAGCAGGCTCTTCACCGACGCGTGGGCGACCAGGTGCACGCCGCCGGCCGCTGTGCCACCGACCCCGGCGGCCAGCACGACGAAGCCGAGCTGGCTTGCGGTGGAGGCGGCGAGCAGCTGCTTGAGGTCGGACTGCGCGAGCGCCACCACACCGAGCGCGATGGCGGTGAGCGCGCCCGTCCAGGCCGCGGCGTCGTCGGCCCAGCCGCTGGCGGCGAGCAGGGGAGCCAGCCGCAGCAGCAGGTAGCCGCCCATCGCCACCATCGCCGCGCTGTGCAGCAGCGCGCTGACCGGGCTCGGGCCATCCATCGCCCGCGACAGCCAGAACGACACCGGCAGCTGCGCGGCCTTGCCCAGCGCGGCAGCCAGCACACCGAGCGCCGCGAGGTGCAGCGGCCAGCCGGACAGCCCCGGTAGACCGTCGAACCCGAGCGTGGCGGCGCCGGCCAGCGCGGCGCCGGCCGCGGCGTACAGCCCCAGGTCGAGGGCGCGGGTCGTCAGCAGCGCGGTCGTCGCCGAGTCGACCGCACGCCGGTTGCCCGGCTCGTGGGCGATCAGGACGTAGGACGCCGCGCCCATCAGCTCCCAGCCGACGAGCAGCGACAGCAGGTCGCGGGAGAGCAGGGTCAGCAGCACCGCCGACAGGAACAGCAGCAGGAAGCTTGCCAGCCGGCCGCGCCGGTCCGCGACCTGCGACGGCGCCACGAGCAGGACGCACAGGGTGACGACGCAGACGGTGACTCCGAGAACGAGGGACAGCCCGTCGGTGCCGAGCCGCCACGGCAGACCCCGCAGGAAGGGGTAGGCGATCTCGGGCGTGCGTCCGGTGCCGAGCAGCACCCCTAGCGTCGCCGCCGTCGCCGCCGCGGCGAGCGCGGGCGCCGACCGGTCCAACCGCGGGCCGAGCAGCACCAGCGCCAGACCGGCGGCCGCCGGCAGCAGGACCAGCAGCAGGGGGGCGCTCACCCGGACAGCTCCGTCGCCTCGTCGGTCAGCTCGACGTCGCCGGCGCGGAAGATGGCCGTCTGCACGGCGAATCCCATCGCCATCTCGATGGTCATGACCGAGATGACGACGAGCACCAGCACCTGCCCGTCGGGCCGGGACGGGGCGACGTAGTACCAGAACGACGCGGCAGCGACGATGACGCCGTTGAGCATCAGCTCCAGGCCCATCATCAGCATGACGATGGACTGCTGCGAGAGGGCGCCGTAGAGCCCGATCGCGATCAGCGCCGCGGCGACGACCAGCAGCGCCTCCAGGCTCACGGGCCGACCCCGCCGCGGATCGGATCGCGCGCCGGGCGGGTCTTCAGGTCGTCGCCGAGACGGTCGTAGCGGCTGCGCGCCGAGGCCAGCACCAGCGCGCTGACGATCGTGGTGAGGATGACCGCGCCGATCCCCATCATCACCAGCATGTGGCTGCCCATGATGCCGAGCCCGACCTGCTCGGTGACGTCGGCCGGTGGCGCGCCCTGCCGCTCCGGCCAGTCGACGAGCAGTGCTCCACCCGCCAGCACCACGAAGGTGCCGACCGCGACGCTCATGGCGCGGGCCTTGTCGTGGTACATCGACATCGGCATGAGCCCGGCCGGGTTCATCATGTACGCGATCATGAACACGGCCATGATGGCCATCTCCATCACCATCATCACGACCACCACCACGCCGAGGTAGTCCAGGTCGAGCAGCAGCAGGATCCCGCCGACGGCCACGAAGCTGACCGCCAGGGCGAACGTCGCCCGCGCCATCGAGTCGACCCGGAAGACCAGGAAGCCGAACCCGACCGCGACCAGCGCGAGCAGGACGAAGACCACGGTCGTCACGGCCTCTGCGGTCACGTCGTCTGGTGTCATGGCGCCTCCGCCAGGACGATCAGGCTGGTCACCAGGACCTGCAGCAGGGTGAGCGGCACGAGCAGCACCCAGCCGACCTCGGCGAAGCGCTCGGGCCGCAGCACCGGCAGGCGGCGGCGGACGACCACCAGCAGCAGCAGGACGGCGAGGGTCTTGAGCAGCTGCCACGTCCAGTCCGGCAGCAGCGGCCCGGCGCCGCCGCCCAGGAACAACGGGACGGCGAAGGCCGCGCCGGCGACGACCAGCGCGTGCCGGCCGGCCAGCAGCAGCAACCGGTCCACGCCTGAGGTCTCCGCGAAGACACCACCGGCGAGGTCACTGCCGGCCGGTGCGCGGAAGGGGCCCCAGAGCGAGAACGCCGCCACGCACAGCAGGAAGACGGCGAAGGCGATCGGCATCTCGACCACGTGCCACCGGTCGCCCTGCGCCGCGACCACCTCCCGGACGTCGAGGCTGGCCGCCGCCACGGCCGGCGCCGTGAGCGCGAACATCAGCGGCAGCTCGTAGGCCAGCGCCTGCGCCAGGTAGCGGTAGCCGCCGATCAGCGCGGTGGCACTCGCTGCGCCCCAGCCGGCGAGCCAGATGAAGGCCCACAGCAGCACATCCATGGCGTTGAACCACACGATCCCGACGGGCAGGTCGGCGATCACGGTGTCGCCGAACGGGACGACGGCCAGCATCAGGGCCGCGGCGACCAGTGGGCCGGCGCCCCCGACCCGCCACAGCAGCGCGTCCGGCGCCGTGGTCGTACGACGACGCTGCAGCAGCAGGCGGGCGACGTCCGGCCACGGGCTGAGGCCGGCAGCGGTGAGCTCGCGGCCCGCCGCGCGGGCCGCGAGAGCCCGGTCGGCGCCGTACGACACGACGACGAATCCGGCCAGCAGGGCGAGCGCCAACGGCGCGAGCAGCAGCTCAGACACCGGCACCGACCGCTTCCAGGGCGCTGTGCGCGGCGACGACGAGGGACGCTGTCCCGACGTCCAGCCCGACCACGTCCCGGGCGAGCCGGCTGTCCTCGGCGACCGGCAGGCCGGCGCCGTGCACGGCGTCGACCAGCCGGTCCAGGTGCGCCACCAGGTCCTCGCTGCCCGGGGCGGGCAGCCCCCGCAGCGACCAGCGCAGCAACCGGGCCCGCCGCAGCCGGCGCAGCAGGTCCTGTGTGGGGGGACCCGATGCTCCCGTCGCCCGGGCCCGCCGCGCGCGCAGCGCCCCGTCCGTCCAGCCGGCCGCGTCCAGCAGCATCGCGAGGGCGTCCAGCGCCACGAGTGAGGGCGGCGCGCCGGGCTCGGGCCGCCGGTCCAGGCGCACCACGTCGGCCCGGGTCAGCACGTCACCCGACAGCACCACGTCGAGCCGGAGCCCGCCGGGCCAGCCGGGGAGCAACGGCCCCAGGGACAGGTTCAGCCCCTCCAGGCGCAGCCCGTCCCGGTCCTGCACGCGGCCGGCCATCTGCAGTCCGCCGGGCAGCCCCATGTCCATGTCCATCCCCATGCCCATGTCCATGGAGTGGTCCATGTCGTGGCCGACCTCCGGCTCGGCTGCCGGATCCGCCGCCGCCGACAGTGCTGGAGCGGACCGGTCGCGAGCGTCGCGGCGCTGGACCGGCAGGTCGCTCAGCCGCGCCGCGCCGGTCAGCAGGGCCGGACGCACCTCAGCCAGCGCGGTCGCGACGACCCGCACCCGCGGCCCGGGCATCGCCTCCCACGCCACCTCGACGTGGTCCGCGAGCTCAGGTCCCGGCTCGCCGCAGCACAGCAGCACGTCGGCGCCGGCCGGCGAGGCCGCCCGCGCCCAGCCCCTCTCGTCGAGCACGTCCTCGGCTGCCCATCGCAGCGGCCGCTGACCCGGCACCGGCACCAGCAGCACGTGCGGCCGCCGTGCGGCAGCGTGGGCGACACGCTCGGTCAGGCCCACCGGAACGCGCCCTCGCGCCAGGCGTAGACCACGCCGACGAGCAGCATCGCGAGGAAGCCGAACATCTCGACAACCGCCGACGGCCCGACCTGGGCCACGACCAGTGCCCACGGGTACATGAACAGCATCTCGAGGTCGAAGGCCAGGAAGACCAGCGTCATGGCGTACCACCGGGCGTGGTAGCGCGAGAGCGGGTGCTCGGTCGGCAGCAGTCCGCCGCTGAACGGCGCCGCACGCAGTGGATCGCGGTGCACTGCCAGCAGCAGTCCCGCTGTGTAGACGCCGGCGATCGCCGCACCGACCAGGAGCAGCAGCGTCAGCGCTCCGGCGTAGTCCTGCATGTCACCACCCCCGACATGCAGGGCCGGTACCCCGTATCCGTGTCGTCACACGGTTGTGGCGATGGGTCCCGGGCTCAGCCCCCGGACTTGTACAGCGCCAGCAGTCGCTCCGCCTCGTCAGCGCGGGCGGGATCGACGAGGACCTCGTAGCGCCCTGCGGCCAGGCCGCGGGTGGAGCTGAAGTCGCGACGTCCACCGGTTGCACGGTGCGCGACGAAGCCCAGCACTGCGCCGAAGACCGCGCCGAAGACCAGGCCGTACAGGGCCAGGGCGAGCAGCGCGGTCCCGGACTCGGCGAAGAGCCCGACGAACAACCCGAACAGCAGCCCGATCCAGGCCATCGAGGCCGCGCCGGCGAGGGCGGCCTTGCCGGTCGTCATCCGGCCGGTGACCTGCTCGACCAGACGCAGGTCGGCGCCGACGATGGCCAGCGTCTCGACCTGGAACCCCTGGTCGGACAGGTGGTCCACGACTGCCTGGGCCTGCTCGTAGTTCGGGTAGGAGGCGAGGGCGTGACGCCCCATGGGCAGGGCGTGGGGCGTTCCTGGCATGGTCATGTGCGGCCCGTACCCCTCCATGGCCTGGGTAGTCGGGCGGGCTCGCACCCACGAGTCGGCCAGGACCTCGGTCAGCGCCCGACGTACGCCGCGAGGTGCTCACCGGTGAGCGTCGAGCGGCCGCGCACGAGGTCGGCGGGGGTCCCCTCGAAGACGACCCGCCCGCCGTCGTGGCCTGCGCCGGGACCCAGGTCGATGAGCCAGTCGGCGTGCGCCATGACCGCCTGGTGGTGCTCGATGACCAGGACCGACTTGCCGGAGTCGACGAGCCGGTCCAGCAGCCCGAGCAGCTGCTCGACGTCGGCCAGGTGCAGGCCCGTCGTCGGCTCGTCAAGGACGTAGACGTCGCCCTTGTCCGCCATCTGGGTCGCGAGCTTGAGCCGCTGGCGCTCGCCGCCGGACAGCGTCGTGAGCGGCTGGCCGAGGGTGAGGTAGCCGAGCCCGACGTCGGCGAGCCGCTCGAGGACCTTGTGCGCGGCAGGGGTGCGCGCCTCTCCGTCCCGGAAGAACGCCTCGGCTTCGGTCACCGACATCGCCAGCACCTCGGCGATGTCCTGGCCGCCCAGGGAGTACTCGAGCACCGACGCCTGGAACCGCTTGCCCTCGCACTCCTCGCACGGCGACTCGACGGTCGCCATGACACCGAGGTCGGTGTAGAGGACACCGGCGCCGTTGCAGGTGGGGCAGGCCCCCTCGGAGTTGGAGCTGAACAGTGCCGGCTTCACGCCGTTGGCCTTCGCGAACGCCTTGCGGATCGGCTCCAGGAGGCCGGTGTACGTCGCGGGGTTGCTCCGTCGAGATCCGCGGATCGCGCCCTGGTCGACGACGACAACGCCGTCCCGCCCGGCGATCGAGCCGTGGATCAACGAGCTCTTGCCGGAGCCGGCGACACCCGTGATCACGCAGAGCAGGCCGAGCGGGACGTCGACGTCGACGTCCTGGAGGTTGTGGATCGACGCACCGCGGACCTCGAGCGCAGCGGACGAGGAGCGCACCGACTCCTTCAACCTCGCCCGGTCGTCGAGGTGGCGGCCCGTCGTCGTGTCGCTGCTCCGCAACCCGTCCAGCGTGCCCTCGAAGCAGACGCTTCCCCCGGCCGTCCCGGCACCGGGGCCGAGGTCGACCACGTGGTCGGCGATCGCGATCGTCTCGGGCTTGTGCTCGACGACGAGCACGGTGTTGCCCTTGTCCCGCAGCTGCAGCAGCAGGTCGTTCATCCGCTCGATGTCGTGGGGGTGCAAGCCGATCGTGGGCTCGTCGAAGACGTAGGTGACGTCGGTCAACGACGAACCGAGGTGGCGGATCATCTTGGTGCGCTGCGCCTCGCCGCCGGACAGGGTGCCGGCCGGCCGGTCGAGCGAGAGGTATCCCAGCCCGATCTCGGCGAACGCGTCGAGCAGGTGCTGGAGCCCGGTCAGCAGCGGGGCCACCGACGGCTCGTCGAGGTCCCGGACCCAGCCGGCCAGGTCGCTGATCTGCATCGTGCAGACGTCGGCGATGCTCTTGCCCCTGATCTTCGACGACCGCGCCTGTTCGCTGATCCGGGTCCCGTCGCACTCGGGGCAGGTCTGGAAGGTCACCGCCCGCTCGACGAAGGCCCGGATGTGCGGCTGCAGCGCGTCGATGTCCTTGGACAGGAAGGACTTCTGGATCTGCGGGATGATCCCGGTGTAGGTGAGGTTGATCCCCTCGACCTTGAGCTTCGTCGGCTCCCGGTAGAGGAGGTCGCGCAGCTCCTTCTTGGTGTACCGGCCGATCGGCTTGTCCATGTCGAAGAAGCCCGAGCCGCGGTAGATGCGCCCGTACCAGCCCTCCATGCTGTAGCCGGGGACCCGCAGCGCACCCTCGCTCAGCGACAGGCTGTCGTCGTACAGCGCGGACAGGTCGATGTCGGTGACCGAGCCCCTGCCCTCGCACCGCGGGCACATGCCGCCCAGGCGGTTGAAGGTCGCCTTCTCGGTGGTGGTCCTGCCCTCGCCCCGCTCGACCGTGATCGCCCCGCTGGCCGACACCGACGGGACGTTGAACGAGTAGGCCTGGGGGGAGCCGATGTGCGGCTGCGCGAGCCGGCTGAACAGGATGCGCAGCATCGCGTTGGCGTCGGTGGCGGTGCCGACGGTGGAGCGCGGGTTGGCGCCCATCCGCTCCTGGTCGACGATGATCGCGGTGGTCAGCCCTTCCAGCAGGTCGACCTCCGGCCGTGCCAGCGTCGGCATGAAGCCCTGGACGAACGCGCTGTAGGTCTCGTTGATCAGCCGCTGCGACTCCGCGGCGATGGTCCCGAACACCAGCGAGCTCTTGCCCGAGCCGGACACGCCGGTGAACACCGTGAGCCGGCGCTTCGGGATCACAACGCTCACGTCCTTGAGGTTGTTCACACGCGCGCCCTGCACGCGGATCAGGTCGTGGCTGTCCGCAGGGTGCACCGTCATCGCGTCGCGTTGATGCGGACCAGGTTGCCCGCGGGATCGCGGAAGGCGCAGTCGCGCACGCCGTACGGCTGCTCGGTGGGCTCCTGGACGACCTCGGCTCCGCTGGCCTGCAGCCGCGCGAAGGTGGCGTCGAGGTCCGCAGTGGCCAGGACGATGCGGCCGTAGCTGCCCTTGGCCATCATCTCAGCGATGGTCCCGCGCTCGTCGTCGGTGATGCCGGGGTCCGCGGCGGGCGGCTCCAGGACGAGGGAGGTGCCGGGCTGGTCGACGGGGCCGACCGTGATCCAGCGCATCCCGCCGTACCCGACATCATTGCGGACCTCGAAGCCGAGGGTGTCGCGGTAGAAGGCCAGGGACGCGTCCGGGTCGTCGTGCGGGAGGAAGGTCCAGTGGATGCTCAGGTCCATGGCAGGCACGCTAGGTGCTGCGCGGGCTCCCGCGCTTCTCGATTCCTGACCGGTCTGGTCACCTGCTTGGCCACGCAGGCCGGCATCTCTGCGGCCACGCTCCTCGCCTGGCGGCGGTAGGTGCTGGGCGGCACGCCGACCAGTTCGGTGAAGCGCGTGCTGAAGGTGCCCAGGGACCCGCAGCCGACCGCGAAGCAGACCTCGGTGACGGTGAGGTCGCCACGGCGCAGGAGCGCCATCGCGCGTTCGATCCGCCGCGTCACCAGGTAGGCGTAGGGCGACTCACCGTAGGCGAGTCGGAACTGGCGGCTGAGGTGCCCGGCGGACATGCTCACGCCAAGGGCGAGCGCCTCCACGTCCAGCGGCTGCGCGTACTCCCGGTCGATCCGGTCGCGCACGCGGCGTAGTCGCGCGAGGTCGCGCAGGTGCTGAGCCACGGCGCTGCTGCCGGTCACGCACGCGATCGTGCCAGGACGCACCACACCTGCCTAGAGGGGTCGGTGCTCCCGACGCCGTCGCTCAGGCCAGCGACCGGGTGCGCCCGCCGGCGAGGGAGCCAGGTCGCAGCGCTCGTCCTGATCCCTGCCGCGGAGGTGACGGGGAGCGGATCGGCACCGGTGATGTACGCGCCATCGCGCGCGCGGGGCGGCCGCCCCACTACCGTGACCCGGACGGGGGCCCACGACGACGGGAGTCCGTGGGCGCGAGGGCGTCGTCGTGGACGGGAAGGACGTGCCGTGAGTGGTGGACTCGTAGCTCTGCTCGATGACGTGGCCGTGCTGGCGCGCGCCGCCGCCGCTTCCATCGACGACATCGGGGCCGCCGCTGCTCGGGCCAGCGTGAAGGCCTCTGGCGTCGTTGTGGATGACGCTGCCGTGACGCCGCAGTACGTGCGCGGGCTGGCTGCCGAGCGCGAGCTGCCGATCATCCGGCGTATCGCCGTCGGGTCGCTGCGCAACAAGCTGCTCATCATCCTGCCCGCGGTGCTGCTGCTCAGCGAGTTCCTCCCGGGTCTGCTCACGCCGATCCTCATGCTCGGCGGCACCTATCTGTGCTTCGAAGGCGCGGAGAAGGTGTGGGCGAGGTTCGGCGGCCACCACCACACCCACGCTGCGGGGGAGGACGTGCTCCCGGACGAGGACACCGTCGTGTCCGGGGCCGTGCGCACCGACTTCATCCTCTCGGCGGAGATCATGGTCATCTCGCTGAACGAGGTCGTCGACCAGCCGCTCGTGGCCCGGGCGGCCATCCTCATCGTCGTCGCGCTCGCCATCACCGCGCTGGTCTACGGCTTCGTCGGCCTGATCGTGAAGATGGACGACGTCGGGCTGCGTCTGGCCGAGCGCCCCGGGAAGACCGCGGCCGGGTTCGGCCGCGGTCTGGTCAAGGCGATGCCACGGCTGCTCACCGGGCTCACCGTCGTCGGGACTGCGGCGATGCTGTGGGTCGGCGGTCACATCCTGCTGGTGGGCACCGAAGAGCTGGGCCTGACCTTCTTGTACGACGCCGTCCACCACGTGGAGGAGGCGACGAAGGAGGCGACCGGGGCGTTCGGCTCGGTTGCGGCCTGGCTCGTCAACACTCTCGCCAGCGCGCTGCTCGGACTCGTCGTCGGCGCGCTCGTCGTGGTCGTCATGAGCCTCACCCTCCACCGTCGCAAGACCCCACCGCCGGTCGCTGCCGGCGAGGCCACCGCGCCGTAGGTCCGGCGAACAGGGACTGCCGTGAGCGACCGCACCGGAGCGCTGGCCGCTCCGGATCAGCAGCGCGGCAGGCAGCGTGCGTGGACGGTCCTCGCTGTCGTCGTCAGCGTCGTCGTGCTGGGGCTGATGCTCGCCCAGGCCCCGGGCGGGCTCGCCACCGACGTGCTGGTGAGGGCGAGCCCGTCCTGGACGCTGCTGGCCACCGGCGTCTCGCTGGTCCCTCTGGTCGCCATGACCGGGGCACTGCTGGCGGTCAGTCCCGAGCGGCTCCCGGTGCCGAGGACCTTCGTCGTCCAGGTCGGGACGTCGTTCGCGAACGCCATCGCCCCCGCCGGCGCAGGTGGCGTCGCCCTCAACGCCAGGTTCCTGCTTCGGCGCGGGGTGCCCACCGCCGAGGCCGTGGCACTGGTCGCGCTGGTGCAGCTGACCTCTGTCGCGGTCACGGTCGTCTTCCTGGCCCTGCTGCTGCTCGCCTCGGGGGCGGTGACCGAAGGCCTGCAGGCGCTCCCGCTGATGGCCCTGGCACTGGGTGCGGTCGTCGTGGCCGCCCTCGCGGCGGCGGCGAGCCGGGTCCCGCAGCTGCGCCGCGTGGTGGTGGACCGGGTCGTCGCACCTATGGTCGCCGCCTGGCCGCGGCTGCGCGCGACGGTGAGCAGCCCGTGGCGGCTGTGCGCCCTGACCGCCAGCCACCTGGCCGTCACCGCCGGTCTCGCGCTGACGCTGCTCTGCTGCGTCCGCGCCTTCGAGGTGGATCTGCCGTTCACCGCCGTCCTGGTCGCGATGCTGGCCGGGTCGGCGGTCGGCTCGGTCGCACCCGTTCCCGGGGGGATCGGGACCGTCGAGGCGGCCACCGCCGCGGCGCTGCTCGCGGCCGGATCGGGCGCCACGGACGCGCTGTCCATCGCCCTGCTGTTCCGGCTGCTGACCTTCTGGCTACGACTGCCGCTCGGCTGGCTGTGCCTGGTCTGGCTGCGCCGCCGCCGGGCGATCTGAGGGCGAGCGTGGGACGCGCGGCCCCGGTCGCCCATGGCCGCGCGTCCTGAGCGCCGTTCAGGAGCCGTAGAAGCCCCGTCTGAGCAGGTCGGTCAACTCGCTCAGCATCGGCATCCGGGGGTTGGTGCGGTTGCTCAGGTCCACGAACGCCGTCATCGCGAGATCGGGCAGACCAGCGAGGAACTCGCTTTCGTCGACACCCGCGTCCCGCAGCGTTCTCGGGATCTCGACGGTGGCCAGCAGCTCGTCGACGTGCTGGAACAGCCGCGCGGCGCTCTCCTCCGGCTGCCGTCCCCCAAAGATCACGCGGCCCAGCTGGGCGTACTTGTCGGGAGCCACGTAGGAGGAGTAGCCCGGCGCCGGCATGAACTTGGTCGGCACCGCGGCGTTGTAGCGCAACACGTGCGGCAGGAAGACGCCGTTCGCACGCCCGTGCGGGATGCCGAAACGTGCGCCGACGGCGTGCGCCAGCGCGTGGTTGGTCCCGACGAAGGCGTTGGAGAAGGCGAGGCCCGCGAGCGTCGCCGCGTTCGCCATGTCGGTGCGGGCCTGCACGTCGCTGCCGTCCGCGAACGCGCGTGGCAGCGCGTCGAAGATGAGCCGTGCCGCCTGCACGCAGAAGGCGTCGGTGAACGGCGAGGCGAAGATCGAGACGACGGCCTCCAGGGCGTGGGTGAGTGCGTCGATGCCGCTGTCGGCGGTGATGGCCGCAGGCAGGGACAGGGTCAGCAGCGGGTCGACGATCGCGACATCAGGGACGAGTGAGTAGTCGACGAGGGTCAGCTTGCGGTCGCCGACCGTGATGACGGCGGCGGGGGAGACCTCGGACCCCGTCCCGGAGGTCGTCGGGATCGCGACGAGCCGGACGCTGTGC
>Ga0105047_10015405_pt1 | contig 12041 bp, 11 predicted proteins | sample MAT04_FD_78384 | JGI IMG/M metagenome (GOLD analysis project Ga0105047, IMG submission 78384) | Freshwater microbial communities from Lake Fryxell liftoff mats and glacier meltwater in Antarctica - MAT-04 (megahit assembly) | ecosystem: Environmental > Aquatic > Freshwater > Ice > Liftoff... | reverse complement strand
TTCTTGTACCGCTTAGGTCGGGCATAGCGTTTTGGGGCTGGTGGTTATTGGTTCCTGGCTGTTGGAACGCGTGCAATCGACGCGTCTTTCCAATAACCACCAACCATCAACCGCTTCTTCAGTTCCTATTCATCCAGCGCTTGACCAGACTTGCGGCGCCGTCGGGGTTTTCTTTCACCATCGTGGTGACCTGGTCAAGCATCTGTTGTGTTTTCACGTGATCTTCGTCGAGTTCCATCCCGTCCATGGTCTGCCCGCCTTCGCTGACCTCGCCAGCCACCAGTTCGCCTGCACTGAGGGTGACGGTTTCGTTTCGACTGACGGAGGCGGGCAGGATGACGGGCGCGGGCTGGCCTTTGCGGACCATCATCGAAACCATAAACAGGCTGATGACCGCCAGCACACCCACCGCAATCTCCTTGCTGTGTCCACCCACCAGTCCCGTGACCGAAGCGGTCGAGGTCTCCGGCGCGATAGCCAGGAGCGGTATCGAGTCAAAATAGGCGCTGACATTGACGGCCTCATCGTTGGCGAGGCCGGTGCAGGTTTTTACGTCTTTACGAATCTGCGGAAGCTCAGCATCGATAAGTGGCTTCAGGAGCGTGTCGTCCGGGTCCTTCCCCTGGGGATTCGCATTCTTATAGATCCCTACAAAATAGCTGCGGGGCACGCGCACCGATGCTGCGATCACTGTTGCATCACCGGCAGGGGTGCTGGTCTCGGTCTGCACCTGTGACGTTTCGATATAAAATTCGGTCTTACTGTCCTCAATCGTCGACGTGTCATTCCCGCTCGCCCCGGACGTGGAAAGCCCGACGTTCGGCAGCCCGCCAGGCCCGGTGCTCATCCCCTGATTGCTGCTCGACTCTTCTGTGCGCGTGTGCGTGCTTTGCTCCTTTTGCACCGTATTTTTCGGATCGACCTGCTTGCTCACCTCTCGCAGTGTTTTTGTATTGAGCTTCACCGTCACCGACACCATGGCCCCTTTGATGAATGCAAGCTGCTCAGAAATTTTATCTGAATAGTAGCGCTCATTGACCTGGATCATCTCCACCATCTCGGTCGATCCGCCCAGTGGATTGGTCGAACGATCGCCCGCGTCAAACGACACGCCGTCCACGATCACCTTCACGCGTGATCGACTGATGCCCGCCTGCGCACCGCTCACTACATCCGCAGCCGCCTGGATCAACTGTCGCCCGGGCTTCATACCATCCTTCATGCTGATGTTGACGGTGGCTGAGGGTTGAATGGATCCATCGATCATGCGCTTGACGGTTGGATCGATGATGACGTCCGCATTGGCGACGTTCGGAAATCGCCGGATAATCTGGGCGATCATGGTTTCCTTCCCATGATTCATAAACATTTCCGTCTTGGCCTGCGGGTCCCACGCGGTCATTTTGTTGACCATTTCGTCGAAGCCGGTTTTCGTATCCTGAGGAAGAAGTCGCGCGTAACCGAGGTCAGCCAGCACTTCAAACTTACGATCGGCAGGTATGAGGATCTTGTCGCCGGAAACGGTGTAATCCACGCGTTTGGATTCCAACTGCATGGTGATGCGGCTGATATCGTCAGGCGAGAAAGACTGATTGAGCAGCGGCTCCATCACGGGCGTGGAAGCAAACTTGCCCCACCACATGACAGTCAAAACCATGATGGCCACCAGCGACGCTGTGAGCATCTTCTGGGTGGCGGACAGACCGTTCAATTGCAATTGAATACGATCAAGCTGAGATTTGAGAAAATCCATGGCGTTGAGCCCTCCTTGGCTTCGGCCATTCAAGCTGCGTTCACAAAAGTCGCTCGCATCCTGCTTGCGACGTCCTCAATCTAATCTCCAATTTTCAAAATGAAACTACACTTGAATATTTTTTATCTCGTCATACGCATCCATGAGCTTCCCACGAATGGCGAGCAGCGTCTTGAACGCCAGCGATGATTTTTCCATCGCGGTCATCACCCCAGTCATGTCGTCCGTCTTGCCCGTCGCGAGATTCTCGACCGCCTGACTGGCATCCTGCTGCAGCTTCGACACCTCGTCGATCCCCTTTTTCAACACGTCTGCAAACGAACTCGCCGGCGAGCCAGACGCACTCTTGATGCTGCCGGTAGCAAGCTTGGGGACGAGGTTGGTGTCGATGTTGGAGATCATGGATGCGACGAGTTGTTCGGTATTACCTGCCAGTTGTTAGATGAAACGCAGACGAATAGCAGCCTATTTTTAGTTATGTCCTCCTGCGACTAACCGCTAGCAGCTTCCTCAAGCAATAAGCCGCATTGACGCATTAATCATCGCCTTGGTCGTTTCCATCATGGTGATGTTTGCTTCATATGCTCGCGACGCCTCGAGGGCGTTTACATATTCGATAGCCATGTCGACGTTGGGATATTGCACATATCCGTCCGGCCCGGCATCGGGGTGGCCGGGCTCGTATCGCTTTTGAAACGGTCCCTGGTCCTGCTTGATCGACTGCACATGCACCCCCGGCTTGCTGGAGTCGTTGGCCATGCCCGGCGCGAACAGTACGAAGCGCCGGCGATACGGTTCTGTCTTCCCGTCCGCATTGCGCGTGGTATTCGCGTTGAGAATATTCCCCGCGATCGTATCCATGCGCGTTCTTTGAGCCGTCAACCCGCTGGCACCCATGTCTAGGACGTCGAACATATTTTTAATAGTTGTTAGTTGTTAGTTGCTAGTTGTTAGAAAAGGCTCGCAGAGCATCTTTCCGGACAACGGACGACCAAAAACTCTCAACTCTCCTTAAGTAATCTCTGCCAACTAACAACTGGCAACTGGCAACCCTTAAGACACTCTTTCCTTCAACGCACTCTCCAGCGATTCGAACTGCTTTCGCAGGAGCTCGACCGCGAGATTATGCATCATCGCATTCTTGGCTTCATCTGACATCAACTGCTCTGCAGATCGATTCGAGCCGTCGTGGAAGAGCATTCCTGACGACGGATTTTCCAGTTCCCCTGACAGATCATCGAACCGCACGTTCCCCGGACCTGAAAATTGGCGATTGCTCACGCGATCGCGCAACGCTTCCTGAAACTTCTCAAGATTCAAATCCTTCTGCTGATACCCCGGCGTAGAAAGGTTGACGATATTCTCGGCGATCAACTTATGACGCGCAGCTGTGAACTTGAGCATCTGCTCAATGAGCGGTGCGTTGCCTTGATTGAGTAACCGATCGATGAACATATTAAAGCCGCCTATTCAAATGGTGTGCCAGAAAAGTAAGTGGTCAGTAGTCCGTAGTCAGTAGCCCGCCGTTCATAATCCTGCTTCGCGTCCGATGAAGTGCAATCCATTCAGTTTTGGCCGTGGGGCTTGCCCCTCGCTTCTGCTGCGCGTCAGCCTGACGCGCCCCCGCGAAGAAAAGCGCGGGGCAAGCCCCGCGGCGAAACAAGTGAAAAACCACAGACTACGGGCTAGTAACTGCTGACTCATATCACGCACTTTCTGCCCACACTTGCGCAACTCATGCGCCAACTTCAATCGGCTCCCCATCTTCCTTCCATCGCTTCAATTTCATTCCCAACGTGCGGACGCCGATGCCCAGCGCAGTGGCGGTTTTGACACGGTGGCCTCGGAATTGTTGCAGCGTGCTGAGGATCACCTGCTTTTCTATGTCCGCCAACGGTTTACCGGCCAGGCCGGCGGCGCTGGTGCTTCTGGCCTCGCGCGTTTTCAACCACGGTTCAATGGTCGACGCGCGGATCACACCGGCCTCGGTCTCCAGCACATTCGCGCGCTCGACGATATTCTGCAGTTCGCGCACGTTGCCCGGCCAATCGTATCGCTGCAACACGCGCATTGCCTCCGATTCAATATGACGGAACACACCCTTCTCTTTCCGCGCGATCCCATGCAAAAAATGTCTGCATAATTCAGGAATATCTTCGACGCGCTGACGGAGTGCGGGCAAGTCAATCGGTACAACATTTAAGCGATAGAACAAGTCCTGCCTGAATTTTCCGCTGTCGACACACTCTTCCAGATCGCGGTTGGTGGTGGCGATGACACGTACGTCAACCTCCTGACTGAGACTGCTACCAACGCGCTCGAACGTGCTTTCCTGCAATACGCGCAGCAGCTTGGCCTGAAGGGCGGGCGCGATCTCTGAAATCTCATCCAGCAGCAACGTTCCGCCGTCTGCCAATTCAAAACGCCCGCGTCTTATTTTGTCGGCACCGGTGAAGGCACCCTTCTCATGGCCGAACAATTCCGATTCAAGCAGATTCTCGCTGAGGGCTGCACAATTCACCGCCAGGAAAGGCCTGTCACGCCGATCCGACGCATGATGTACCGCTCGGGCAACCACTTCCTTGCCGGTCCCGGATTCCCCACGCACAAGCACCGTCGCAGAGGATTTGCCGACCAGTTCGATCTTTTTCCGCACATCGTTCATCACCTCGCTCGATCCGATCAACGGGCGCGGGGTGCTAAGTTCGGTCATGGTTCGCAGGGCAGCGTTTTCACGGATCAAGCGGTTGTGTTCGAGCGTGCGATCCACGAGCGCCTTGACTTCGTCCCCGTCAAACGGCTTTTGAATGTAGTCGTATGCCCCCAGTTTCATGGCCTCGACAGCCGTCTGCACGGTTGCAAAGGCGGTCATCAAAACCACCGGCATCTCGGGGCGAATGCGCTTGGCCTCGGCGAGGAGTTCAATCCCGCTCATGCGTGGCATCTTCAGGTCAGTAATGAGCAGATCAAACTTTTGTGCTGATATCTTCGATACCGCAATCGGTCCGTCGTTCGCAGCGACGATCTCATGGCCCTCGCGGGCGAGAAGCGACGCGAGAGAATCACGCATCATGTCCTGATCGTCAGCAATTAGAATGCGGGGCATGAATGACTCCGGTCTGGTGTAGTTTCTTTAGACATAGTTACTCTTCGCTCAGGTCTCCAACGAGTAATGAGTATCTCGTAAGAAAGCCCAACATGGCCGGACTGCGCCCGACGACATAATTACGCGATACTCATTTCTCGTTGCTTGCCATCATCACTCGTAACCTTCGCTACCCTAAAACCTCATCTCAAATCGCGCGCCCCCGCATTCACGATTGCTCGCTGTTACCGTGCCATTGTGCGCTTCGGCAATCCGATGCACGACCGACAATCCCAACCCCGTTCCTGAATCCTTCGTCGTGAAGAACGGGTTGAATATGCGGTCGAGCAAATCGACCGGGATGCCGCTTCCCGAATCGTCCACACGGACAAAACATGACGCGTTTGCATGTCCGTCGTCGATTCGACCGATCGTCACCCGTACCTCCCCAGCCTGTTCACAAGCATCGCAGGCGTTGAGGATGAGGTTCATCACCGCCTGTCGCAGCAGCACCGGGTCCGCCGAAATCTCCAACGGGCCGGGGGTGATGAATCGCAGCGCGATATCCTTTTGCTCGAGCGTCTGCACGCACAACTCCATCGCTTGCTCCACAACCTGACTGAGTTCGATCCGCGTCGGGCACGCCACGATCTCACGCGTGAAGTTCAGTACCTGCGATACGAGCGACTCAAGATGCCTCACCCCGCCGGCGATCTTCTGCACCAGCTTGCCGGATTCCGGTCGGTCGGCGACGTCACGGGCGAGCATGGACGCGTACAACTGAATCCCACCCAGCGGATTCCGAATTTCATGCGCCATCCCCGCTGCCATCTCACCGAGGGCCGCCAGCCGATTCTTTCGTTCGAGCAGGCGATTCTTTTCGTCGAGTTGTGCCCGGAGCGCGTCCACGGTCTGTGTCATCTGCTCATGGGACTGCTGCAGCCTGTCTGTGATCTCGCTATACGCCAGGATAATTCTCCCGAGTTCCTCCACTCGGCTGGCCGACGCAGGCGAAGCTGGATCGAGGGTTTCAGGCATAATTTCGCATGCTCAGACGTTTCTCACCGCTTGACATTCAGACTCGTTCCCGTCGCCGTCCCGTACGCGCTCGTCGCGATGGTGCGATTCACCTGCTTGGCTGCCGACGCCTGCGTAATCTGTTTCCCGAGATTGAGCTTTCGCTGCTGCAACACCATCGCGTCGTTGCGATCGGATGTCGTAATCGCTTCCAGCAGGTGCCGCGCCTCGGCCATCATCCCTTCTGCTTCCACCCTGCGCTCGTCATTGAGGGTGGATACAAATGTCGCCCACTGCTTCTTGGCGGGCGAAAGCGTTTGCTCCTGTCGCGAAAGATCATCCAGCACGTTCTGTCTGCGTGACAACACGTCCAGAAGTTCCTCGGTACGATTCTGCTGGACATGATCATGCTGCGCCTCGGCCAACCGGGCGAGTGTTCGGTAACAGCCCAGCTGTTCGCGAAGTGCATCGAGTATGGCAATTGTGTCAGACATGATTGGATGATCGACCGAGGCCTACCACATGCCCGCTTCACTCGTCCACTTCAACCATTGCTCCCAGTAATTCTTCGGCATCGAAAAGCTGCCGTCACTGAATGCCTCCTGCGGCATGCGTTTGAGCAGCCACTTTGCTCGCTCGTTGGCAGTCTTGGCTTCCTCGACCTTGCCGAGCGCAAAATACGAATTGACGATCTGCACATACGCACTGAGCGACGACGGATCCTCCTGATACCGAAACGCAGCCGCATCGTAGAGGCGGACGGCTTCTTCATAATTTCCGAGGTCGTACATGCAATCCGCCCGGTAAAAATGGGCCAATCGCATGTAGAGCTTGTCGGTATCGCTTGCAGGCGGGGACGTGCGATACAGTTCGATCACGCGGTCGTATAACGCCTTGGCCTTGGTCAGCCGCTCTTTCTTGGCTGCGTTTGCCTCGATGGCTTCGCCCGCGCCGGTAACAGGCTGGCCGGGAGATACCTCACCGGCATTGAGGGCAGCCAGCTTCACGTCCAGCAGATTTGCACTCTTGCGATAGCTGTCGCCCATGAGAAACAGCAACTGACCAAATCGTTCCTCGTTCGGGTAGCGCTGCGTAAGTTCTTCCAGCTTGGCAACCGATTCCTCGTACCGTCCCGATCGATAAAAAAGTTGCGCCAGCTCAAACAGGGCAAGTTTGAACTCCTCTGATTCAGGAGTCAGCAGCGGATTGTTGTCGATCACGCTGAGGAGCGTGCGCTCGGCCTTGGCATGAAAATCTGTACCCTTGGCAATGTACGCCTGTGCGAGCGGTACAGCCGACTTTGAAGCCGCCAAGCTCTTGGGATAGCGAAACTGGTTCCGCTGAAAAGCGGTGATCGCCTTATCAAACAACCCGGACGCCTGATACGCGCGACCGAGGCGCAACAGCGCATCAGATGCCAGCGCATCCTCAGGACGCTCAGCGACGAAAAGCTCAAGTGCCGAGATCACCCGCTGCACATCGCCTGCCCGGTCGTACAACTGCACCCCGCGCCACAGGGCATCGCCATAGCCCCCGTCGTCGGCCAGCGTCAATGCGCGCGAATACGCGATGAATGCGTCCCCAGACTTGGCACGCAAGTCGCGTACCTGCTGGCCTCGACGGATGCGCTCCGCCTCATCCGTGATGTCGGGGATCGTCGACGCGATCTGGTCACTGCGCTTTTCAAACACCGATCCCAGCCGTGCGAAAAAGTTGCCCTTCGGCTCGCCGACCAGGGATTGCTCGTATGCGAGTAGCTCAATCGCGCCCGCATACTTCCCTTTTACCTCCAGCAGTTTCGCCCCACGTTGCAGGCCCTCGACAACGGGTTCGCGATACCGCGCTCGTGACGACTTTTCCAGGACTTGATTCGTCAGGTCATGCAGATCGCTCAGGCCCGCGTCATCGTCCGACGTCATGATCCGACACAGCCCGCGACCCAGCAGCGCGAGCGGCGAGACCTTTGATCCCGGATGAGATGTCAACACAATCTGATAAAACGAGATCGCCTGGGCGGGCTCATTTTTTTCCTGATAGATCCGACCCAACACGTAACACGCCTCGGCATCAATCGGATGCTGGACGCGCAACTGCTCGCGGGCAACACGGAGGTATCGCTCTGCATCGTCGATCGCGCCCGTCTTCCAGCTAGCGTATCCCTGACGGAAGTTGACCTCTCCCAACTGGACCGGATCGATGCTGATTTTCAACGCCTCATCCAGCAGCGTCCGCGCGGATGTGAACTGCCCGCGATCCGTCAGAATCTGGGCACGCTCGCCGAGCGCCCAAGCGCGCTCGGCGTCGCTGATGTCGGGCATCTTCGCGTACGCTTCAAGCGATACTTCCGCACCGATTGTGTCATCCTGACCGAGTTGCAGATCGATGATCTTCCGCTGAAGCGAAATCGCCAGTTGGGGATCCAGCGTGGCCGCCTGCCTGTAATTATCCAACGCCTCAGCCGAACGGTTGAGTGCCTCAAAGCTGCTGCCCATGCGTCGATACATGTCTCCCGTGGGCTTCTCGCCATCACCCATTGCCAGGCGCGTCTGCTCGATGATGCGCTGATGATTAGCCGGGACATTCAGTCGCTTTTCCTTCTGCGCTGCCTCCAGCGCACCGGCCAGAAGCAGGTGAATGCGCCCGCGTTTGGCTGGCTCCAATTTTTCGGTGATCAGCAGTTTGTTGAGATGCTCGATGGCTGCTTCCGGTCGATTCCGCTCCAGGAGCAGGCTGGCGATAGCGATGCGATCATCAATCGTCAGACCCGGTTTGGGGTCGACAAAAAGATAGGCAGCATATCCAAAGACCAGGAGCGAGAAGAGCAGGAGTGGAAGCTGCCAGAGTTGCGAGGCCCGTACGGTATCGCTGCGAGCGGGCATGGCGTCCGTGCCTTTCCCCGTTGAACGTGTGCGTCGGCGACGGGCGATCATCCATGACCGCGAACCCAATTTCGCCTTCGCGAGTGAAAGCAGGCGAATCTAATCACCAGACCATCACGTCCGGTAATATATGTCACGATTTTGGGGAAGCAAGGGGAATAATGAACCGTAGTCCGTAGCATTGAACGTTGAATGTTGAATACACGCCGCCATTGCAATCGACAATCTACAATCCCCATTCGACATTCAGCCTACTGACCGCTGCATGCTGACCGGTGGCCTAAATGATAAACTGCGACGCCACGCTAACATATCGCATGCGGGTCTCGTATAACGCCGAATCGAGGATCGCTTTTTCCTCAGCAGACACGTTGCCTTTTGTTTTGTCTTCCAGGATGCCAAGGATGTCGATGTTGTGCTTCGCCATGTCTAGGTTGATGGAGCGCTCCTGACCCTTGACGGATAGTTCGCCAAGATAAAACAGGACCTGAGTCACCACCGACTGCACCAGCGTTGCAAACGACGCCACCGGCAGTGCGCCCGCTGCCCCTCTTGCCCCCGGCCCCGCTCCCACGCCGCCCAGGCTCGGTCCAGCGCCCGCTCCCGGCGCAACAACCTGCGGAGCGCTGGCGGCTGCCTGCTTCTTCTTCTCCTGCTCCTCCGCCAACCGCCGCTTCTCCTCCTGCGCCTGCTTCTTCCAGTCCGTATCGATATGCAACCCTGATAAATCCGCCATAAAAATCCCTTCCAAGTTAATCGCGATCCGCGTGTCTTGATTATAGCGAAAGCTGAGCGTCCGGTCAGCGGAGGCCTTTGTCTGGCGTTTCAAAGACGTTTTCGCTGTCAATCGCAGAACGCTTCAATACGATCCCGATAAACACAAATTAGCTTGTTCCGGCAAGGATGCAGATTTTTCCGATCGCATCATGGTGACAACCGCGCCTCCTTGGATTGTGCACCTCCGCTTTGGGAATCTTGGGCGCATGGATTTTCATAAGCATTTGGCAACGGTCTGGCCTCGGATTGCATGCGCTGACGATAGCATGCTTGCCCTCAAATCTCAATTTTAAGCGTCATTGCTTGTCGGTCTGCAAGGCCCGCATCAATTCTCCTTTTACTGGCCAGTTGCACCCATCACGTCAGCCCATACCGCAGTTTTACCGCACGGCCTGATGCGCGATATCGCGACGGTAGTGCATGCCATCGAAGTGGATCTTTTCCATCGCTGTATACGCGCGCTTCTGCGCGTCTGCGAACGTATTGCCCAGTGCCGACACACTTAGCACGCGACCGCCATGCGTCAGGATCGTCTTTCCGTCCGCCCGCGTGCCCGCCTGAAATACTTTTGTATCGGGGAGTGCGTCGGCATTCTCGATCCCTGTGATCGGTACGCCGTCGGTGTATTTTCCGGGATATCCCTTGGACGTGGCCACCACGCAAACTGCCGGTCGCGGGTCCCATTTCAGTTCGGCCTCGTCGAGCTTGCCATCCACCACCGCCAGCATGATATCCACCAAATCCGACTGCATGCGCATCATCAAGGGCTGAGTTTCTGGATCACCAAACCGACAATTAAACTCCAGCACCTTCGCGCCGTGATCGGTCATCATCAGCCCTGCATAGAGCACACCTTTGAACTCGATATCATCGCGCACCAGCGCGTCGGCGATAGGCACAAGAATGTCGCGCTCGATCTGCGCCATCATGCTTTCGGTGACCACGGGTGTTGGAGAATAGGCACCCATTCCGCCTGTCATCGGGCCGGTATCCCCGTCGTCCACGGGCTTGTGATCCTGGGCCGGCTCCATCACATAAATCGACCGGCGATCGACGAATGCTAGGATCGAACACTCGGGGCCATGCAGGATTTCTTCGATCACGATGCGCGCCCCCGCCTCCCCGAACGCCTTTTTCCGCATGATGCGATCAATGGTCGAGAGCGCGTCTTCAGTGCGATAACAGATCGTCACCCCTTTGCCCTTGGCCAAGCCAGTGGCTTTGATCACGCAAGGCTCATCTCGCGTTTTGACGAACGTCTCGGCAGCCGTCGCATCAGTGAACGACCTCGCCTCTGCAGTGGGGATCGCCTGTTGACGCATCATCTCCTTGGCGAACCACTTGTCGGCCTCCAGTTGCGCCGACGCCTTATTGCACCCAAACACTTTCAAGCCCGCCTTCGTCAATATATCCGCCAACCCCCCCGCCAACGGATCTTCAGGCCCAATCACAACCAGGTCGATGCGATTCTGCTTGGCGAAGTGCTCAATCTTCGCAAACTCCATCGGCGAAATATCCACATTCTCCGCGACCTGCTGCGTCCCCGGATTGCCCGGCAGGCAATACAACGCCGACACCCGCGCCGACGACGCCAGCTTCCACGCCAGCGCATGTTCCCGCCCGCCATTCCCGATCAAAGCAATACGCATCGTTCAGTCCTTTTCAATTGAGGGGCAGGATAGGATGATAAGTCGCGAAGGGCAACGAGTCGTACATGTCCGTAGTCCGTAGTCAGCAGTCCGTAGCAGGAATGTCGAACGTCGACGGTTGATTGTCGAAGTCCCCTTACGTCATTCGACCCTCCACATTCGACAGCCGACGCGCCGCGGCTGAACACGGGCTACGGCCTATTTGGCATCCCAAACTTTTACGATATGCTACCGACCCCACGCGAAACGACGCGCGTGTCTGGAGAGATGGCCGAGCGGCTGAAGGCGCAGCACTGGAAATGCTGTTGGCGGCTTAAACCGTCACCAGGGTTCGAATCCCTGTCTCTCCGCTGTCCGAGACAGAAAGCCCTACGACACGAGCGCTTTAGGGCTTTTTTGTGGAGAATATGAGCGTTTTGCCTTCTAAAATAATGTTCGAACAGATCACTTCCCTGATTCCACGCTTTTCAGAGTAGTTTGCCGGAGTCGGCGGCTTCGAGGTCGAGCGTCAATACCACCATCCGGTCAGGTAGTTCTACGTTTTGGCGTTGGTGCGTGCACCGCGCGTCGAAGCTGACTCAATCGACGCACCCACGACTGCAGTTGCACAATCCCTTTTCTTGGTGAATCGGGTGCGACGACTCGCACAATGATATCTTGACTCCAACGTCCAACCCCGACAATAAATGGAGATATGAATATCCGGTTCGATGGAAAACGGGCGCTCGTTACCGGCGCGGGGAAAGGCATTGGGCGCGAGATCGCTATTTTGCTGGCATCACTCGGCGCCAAAGTAATTGCCGTCAGTCGCACGGCAGAGGATTTGGCGGCTTTGAAGTCACAGATACGTTGCGAAACCATTACCTGCGACGTCGCCAATG
>Ga0105047_10015402_pt1 | contig 12042 bp, 11 predicted proteins | sample MAT04_FD_78384 | JGI IMG/M metagenome (GOLD analysis project Ga0105047, IMG submission 78384) | Freshwater microbial communities from Lake Fryxell liftoff mats and glacier meltwater in Antarctica - MAT-04 (megahit assembly) | ecosystem: Environmental > Aquatic > Freshwater > Ice > Liftoff... | reverse complement strand
GTACGCCAGAGGCGCGCGAGGTGATTGAGCGGGAGGAGCCGCGGACTACTCGTGAAGATTGATGGTGCCGCGGCATTTGGCTGCGCCGCAGCCGCATAGGACCACTTCGACATCTTTGCCGAACCGATAGTCGATGGTTAGCTCTTCCCCGGGTTCGATGTCTCGGAGGCTCATGTAGAGAATATGCTCCTTGACGATGCGGGCTTCGATGTTGGGCTCACAGCAGTGGTTGACGTATTCGGCTCCGCTGCCGCCGGTGGCCCCATCGATACACCAATAGCTATTGAGCGTGAACATGTAGTTGAATTCGCGCTCAAACACCCGGCGCTTGGTTTCGCGGCGGCTGCACCGCTCGCCGGTGTATTCCATGATTTTCCGCCGCTTCGGAATGGGTTCTTCGGCGAACACGCCCCAGCGATGGATGACCGACGGGCGGACCGCCAAGCGGAAGCAGGCATGTTTTTCGACGATGCTCGGGGCGAGCGGTTCAGCTGCCTGCTTCTTCCTGGACATTAAAAGTCGTTCTCATCCGCCTTCGGCTTGCCCGCGCCTGCTTTCCGCCGCATGATGATAACGCCGATGCAGACGACCGCCAAAATACCGGCGATGATTTGTACTGTGCCTTGATCCATAAGAGTTTATCGAGCCTCCAAAAAATGTCGAAAATTTAGTATACGCAAAATGCCTGCGGATTGTGAGCCAAGTCGAATCCGCAGGCGGCAATAAAGTTGCTGACCGTTAGGTGGTCTTTTGTTTCAGGACTTCGACGAGCTCGTGGACAGCGCCGGCGCTCTTCTGGATCTGGGCATTTTCGGAATCGGTGAGCTGCACTTCGTAGATTTTTTCGATGCCGTTGGCGCCGAGTTTTGCGGGCACGCCGAAGAACACGCCGCTCACGCCGTATTCGCCTTCGAGCAGCGCGGCGACGGGCAGCACCTTTTTCTGATCCTTCAAGATGCTCTCGACCATCTCGACCGTCGCCGCGGAGGGGGCGTAGTAGGCGGAGCCAGTCTTGAGATACTTCACGATCTCGGCACCGCCGTTTTGGGTCCGCTCGACGATCTTATTAATGCTTTCGGCGTCGAGCATTTCGCTGAGGGGCACGCCGCTGACGTTGGTTAAGCGGGTGATGGGCACCATCGTGTCGCCGTGGCCACCGAGGACGAGGGCGTTGATGTTGGTTACGGAGACGCCGAGGGCTTCGCCGAGGAAGGTGCGGAAGCGGGCGGTATCGAGCACGCCAGCCATGCCGATGATCTTGTGTTTGGGCAGTCCGGTGACCTTCCAGGCAGCCCAGCACATGGCGTCGAGCGGATTGGTGACCAGAATCAAGATTGCGTTCGGGGAATGCTTCATGGCATTTTCGGCGGCGGTCTTGACGATCTCGTAGTTGGCGAGGAGTAAATCGTCGCGGCTCATGCCCGGCTTGCGCGGGAACCCGGCGGTGATGACAACGATGTCCGACCCGGCGGTCGGTTCGTAATCGTTGGCTCCGGTGATGCGGACGTCGTAGCCCTGAACGGGCCCGGACTGTTGAATATCGAGAGCCTTGCCCTGGGGAATCCCTTCCATGATGTCGACGAGGACGACATCGGCTAACTCTTTGTCTGCGATTCGCAGAGCACAGTTGGCGCCGACGTTGCCGGCGCCGACTACGGTGACTTTTTTGCGCATAGGTTTTGAGTATACCCCCGTCGGCGCCGGCGTCGCAGGGCGGCAACCGGACAGCTATAGCATGGGGCGCAAAAGTCGGCGATCGCTACATTTTGTGGGCAAAAGATAGTTCTGAACTTATCGTTGACAGATGGTGCCAGATCCGTACAATTGAGGAGAATTAACATCGCGTTGAAACGCAAATCTCCTTTTATGTTCAAAACAAAAAAAGCGAAGTCTGAAGCCCAACCAACGGAGCGCTCATTTGCGTCCAGCGAGATATCGGAAATGACGGGGGTGAGCCTGCGGCAATTGCAGTGGTGGGATGAGCAGAAAGTGGTTTCGCCGCGGCACGAAGGGCATAAGCGGGTCTATTTGCCGGAAGAGGCGGTGGAGATTGCGGTGATTGCGGAGTTGCGGCGGAAGGGTTTTTCGCTGCAGAAGATCCGGCTGGTGTTGCGTTTCCTGCAGAAGGAGATGGGCAAGCGTCTGAACGAGATCTTTGGGGCGGAAAGCGAGTGGCACTTGGTCACAGACGGTAAGAGTATCTATCTGGAAGATAACAATCAGCGGATCATCGACATCTTTAAAGACGCCGAGCAGCCGATGTTCCTGGTTTGCGTGACGGATCAGGCGCGGCGTTTAGGGATTACGCAGACGGCCAGCGGCCGGAAACCGGTGAAGGCAGAAATATCTGCTAACCAGCGCAAGGTTCGCGCCGTCTAGAACGGTAGCGCTTGCGGCCCGCATTGGTCGAATCGCTGACCTGATATACTCAGAATCAAGTCCTCGGAGGTCCCCGCGGTATGGCTACACGCCGATCTATCATTCTCATCCCGGCAACGGTGATTGTCTGCTCGTTACTGGGCGGTGTTTTTGGTCCCGATGTGACGGGAGTATCCGCGGCGAGCGCAGAAGACGAAGTGCAGAGCAGCGTCAAGACCTTTGCGAAGGTTTACGCGCTGGTGGAAGAGAATTTCGCGGACAAGGTTACCTCGGATAAGGCGATTTATAAAGGCGCGATCGGCGGGATGCTGCGGACGTTGGATCCGCATTCCAGCTTTTTCGACCCCAAAGATTTTCAGTCAATGCGCGAAGACCAGCGGGGCCATTATTATGGCGTGGGCATGACAGTGAGCGAGCGGAACCGCCGCACCGTCGTGATTGCACCATTCCCTGGTTCGCCGGCTTACAAAGCGGGCATTCGGCCCGGCGACACGATTCTGGAAGTGAACGACAAGCGGACGGATACGCTGACGACGACGGAAGTCGCGGACATTTTAAAGGGACCGCGCGGCACGGTGGTGCAGGTGAAAGTAGCGCGTGAAGGCGTCGATAAGCCCATCACCTACAATATTACCCGCGATGAGATTCCGCGCAAGAGCGTGCAGGACGCGTTCTTCGTAAGGCCCGGAATTCTGTACCTTGACATTGAATCCTTCAACGAGAATACGAGCCGCGAGGTGGAAGACAACTTCAAACGGGTGGGCGAACAGAACGTGAAGGGCCTGATTCTTGATCTGCGGGAGAACCCGGGTGGCTTGTTGAATGAAGGCGTCTCCGTGGCAGGCCGCTTCCTGGCTCCGGGCCAGACGGTGGTTTCGCATCGTGGTCGCGCTTTCGCCGAACGTCCTTATGTAGCCAAGAATGGCAGCACGAAGCGGGAGTATCCGATTGTGATCCTCGTGAACCGTTACTCTGCTTCAGCGGCCGAGATTGTGGCCGGCGCGTTGCAGGATCATGATCGGGGTTGGATTTTGGGTGACAACACCTTTGGCAAGGGTTTGGTGCAGACGGTTTATCCGATGTCGGACAATACCGGCTTGGCGCTGACGACGCAGAAATACTACACGCCGAGCAACCGGCTGATCCAGCGTGACTATCAGCACACGTCCTTCCTCGACTACTACTACCGGAAAGACACCGCGACGCCGAACATGAACGACGTCAAGATGACGGACAGCGGCCGGACCGTGTATGGCGGCGGCGGGATCAAGCCTGATGAGCAGTTTACGGCGCCGAAGTTCAACAAGTACCAGACGGAGCTTTTGCGGAAGTTTGTGTTCTTCTCCTTTACCGCGAAATACTTCGGTTCCCGCGAAGCGAAGTTGCCGCAGGGCTGGGATCCGGACGAGGCCATGATGACCGACTTCCACCAGTTCATGACTAAGGAGAAGATTAGCTTCACCGAGGCCGAGTGGAAAGAGAATAAAGACTGGTCGAAGCAGTTCCTGAAACGGGAAATGTATCTGACTGCTTTCGGCGCTGAGGAAGCGCGCAAGCTGGCGGTGGAGACCGACCCGATGGTTCTTTCTGGGGTCGATGCCATGCCGAAGGCAAAATCGCTGCTCGAGAACGCCAAGAAATTGATTGTCCAGCGGACGGCTCCGCAGGAATAAGTGTTGCGTAATTTGTGAACGATCCTGCTCTCGAACCTCAGATTTACATATTGGATACGGGTGGTCAATACACCCATCTGATCGCCCGTAAGGTCCGCGAGTTGGGCGTTTATGCCGAAGTGGTCTCGAGCGAAACCGAGGCCGCTCGTTTTGCGAAGGCGAAAGGCCTGATTATCTCCGGTGGCCCCGCGAGTGTGTACGAGCAGGGCAGTCCGCATATTGATCAAGCGGTGTTGACCCAGGGCGTGCCGATGCTGGGCATCTGCTACGGCCAACAGTTGATGGCTTTTCAACTGGACGGTCAGGTGAGGCAGGGGAGCAAGGGCGAATATGGCCTGGCCCATCTGGCGATTGCCGGAGCGAGCCCGCTGTTTCGGGACGTGGCGAATCATCAGCAGGTCTGGATGAGCCACCGGGATACTGTGTTCGCACCGCCGACGGGATTCAGCGTTTTGGCGCAGACCGATACCTGCGCGATTGCGGCGATTGGCAACGAGTCCACCCGCCAATACGGGGTGCAGTTCCATCCGGAAGTGGTGCACACGACCGAGGGTCGGAAGATCCTGAAGAACTTTGTGTTTGCCATTTGTGGCTGCACGGAGGACTGGCAGCCGGCGAGCCGGATCCCGGTGGTGGAGCAGCAGATTCGGGACATCGCGGGGGACCGGAATATCTTCTTCTTCGTGAGCGGCGGGGTGGATTCGACGGTCGCTTACACCCTCTGCCTGCGGGCGCTGGGCGAAGCGCGGGTGCACGGGGCGTATGTGGATACGGGCATGATGCGGGAGGGAGAGACGGAGTTCGTCCGTGGGATCTTCGATTCGCTCGGGGCACGGCACTTCCGGATCGAATTGGCGCAAGAGGATTTTCTGGAAGCGCTCGAAGGGGTCGTGGAGCCGGAGCGGAAGCGCAAGATTATTGGCGAGAAGTTTGTCGAGATTCAGGAAGCGGTGCTGGAGAGCGGGCCTTACCTGGATGGGCACTGGATTCTGGGCCAGGGCACGATTTATCCGGATACGATTGAGAGTGGCGGGACGGCGAAGGCTGATCTGATCAAGACGCACCACAATCGCGTGGCGGGGATTCAGAAGTTAATCGCGGAGAATCGGATTGTGGAGCCGCTAGCTTCGTTTTACAAGGACGAGGTGCGGGAGATTGGTCGTGAACTTGGCCTGCCGGCGGCCTTCCTGGATCGTCACCCGTTTCCGGGTCCGGGGTTGGGGATTCGATGCCTGGGCGCTGAGCGCGATGAGCCGATCGAAGCCATTGCGGAGGCGGCTTGGATCGCGCCGGTGCATTCGGTCGGGGTGCAGGGCGATTCGCGGTCGTACCGACCGGTGCTAATCGTCGACCACCTGGACCATGCGCGCGCTACCGAGGCCATCAATGCGAACCAGCGCGTTAACCGGGTGGTCGGGATTGTGGGTTTGAATCTGCCGATGGATCGGCTTAGCGTGATCGCCAGCAGCATTACGCCTGATCGGATGCACCGTCTCCGGCAGGCGGATGCGGTGGTGCGCTCGCTTTCGGTGCAATACGATTTTGAGTCCCGGGTTTGGCAGTTTCCGGTGGTTTTGATTCCAATTGGCGGCGACGGGCTGCCGGATTCGATTGTTCTTCGCCCGATTCATTCCGTCGATGGCATGACCGCTCAGAGCGTTTTGATGCCGGAATCGCTCTTGCATCGGATGCGCGACGCTTTGCTCGCCGTTCCGGGAGTGGCGGCAGTTTTTTACGATCTCACGCATAAACCACCCGGCACGATCGAGTGGGAGTGAGTCTCGCGATATAATCGCGAGAGTAGATATTTTAGTTTTAGTCAGGATCAGTTAGGAGTTCCCCTTCCCATGTTCGATTTCTTCCGTAGCCGCGACAAGAACGTGCGCATTGTGCTTGGCGTCTTGTTGGGTTTTGTCGCGCTTTCCATGGTTGCCTATTTGGTGCCCGGCGGTCCGGGTGGACCTTCGATGGCCGGCAACGACACCGTAGTCGCTGAAATTGGCGACAAGAAGGTTACGCTGCAGGAAGTGCAGCGGACTCTGCAGGGTGCCCTCCGCGGGAAGCAGTTCCCGACGGAGATGTTGCAGAATTACATCCCGGTGCTGGTCGACCAGATGATTGCTGAACGTGCCGTGGCCTATCAGGCTGACCGCATGGGTTTCACTGTAACTGAGGAAGAACTGGGCAACTCGCTCCGTTCGATGCTCGGCAGTATCCTTCAGGGCGGCTTTGACAAAGACCGGTACACGGCGTTTCTGGCTCAGCAAAACATGACCGTCGCCGAATTCGAAGGCAATGTGCGGACGCAGATGTTGTTGACGAAGTTGCGCAATATCGTCCTCGAAGGGGTGGTGGTGACGCCGGACGAGATCGAAGGCGAGTTCCGTCGTCGCAATGAAAAAGTGAAGCTCGACTACATTCTTTTCAGCTCGGACTCATTGAAGAAAGATGTGAAGCTGACGCCCGAAGACATCCAGAAGTTTTTTGGGACGAGCCGGGCGGCGTTTCGGATTCCGGAGAAGCGGAGCTTCGAAGTGCTGGTGGCGAACGAGGAGAAGATCGGGGCGGCGATCACTTTGGGTGATGACGTCCTGCGCGCCGCCTACGGGGCGAATCTGGATCGGTACCGAAGCGGCGAACGGGTGATGGCCCGCCACATCCTTTTGATGACGCAGAACAAGTCGGCTGACGATGCGAAGAAGCTTGAGGTGAAGATTGGGGAGTTGCTGAAGCAGATTAAGGGCGGAGCGGACTTCGCCGAACTGGCGAAGAAGAACTCCGAAGACCCCGGGTCGGCGCCTAAGGGCGGCGATCTTGGTTGGGTCAGCAAAGGGCAGATGGTCCCCAACTTTGAGGCCACTGCGTTTTCGCTTAAGAAGGGCGAGACCAGCAATGTCATCAAGACCGAATATGGCTTTCACATCGTTCAGGTGACGGACCGGGAAGATGCTCGGGTGAAGCCGTTCGATGAAGTGAAGGCGGAACTGGCGGCCGAGACGAAGAGGAAGCAGGTGTTTGAGCGGATGCAAAGTGCGTCCGAGCAGGCCCGCGCGGCGCTTGTGAAGAGCCCCGGTTCGGCGGCGCAGATCGCGCAGCAGTTCAATTTGAACCACTATGTCGTGCAGAACGCTAGCAGCAACGACCCGGTTCAGGAAATCGGCATTAACGCTGAGTTTGGCGGGACGATGTTCGGGCTGCAGAAGGGTGGCGTTACCCCGCTCGTGACCGCTCCGGGTAACAAGATCGCGTTTGGAGTGCTAACGGGGATTGCTCCGTCGCGGAACGCGGAATTGGCCGAGGTGGAAAGCCAAGTGCGGGAGCAGCTGACGAGCGTCAAGGCGCGGGAACTTCTGGTGGGTAAGACCGCGGAAGCAGCGCGGTCGATGGCCGCCGCGGGGGGCGATTTCGCCAAACTCGCGAAGTCAATGGGTGGAGAAGTGAAGACGACGGCCGAATTTGGCCGCGATGGCGCGGCTGACGGTTTGGGTGACGCGGCGTACTTCGCCGAAGCGTTCGTCAAGCCGGTCGGCACGATTCTGGGGCCGATCTCGATGATGGAGCAGTTGGTGATGGTGCGGGTGAATTCGAAGGTCGAAGCGGACTTGGCCAAATTGGCTGCCGAGCGGGAAGGGATGGTCGGCGCACTGAAGGGCCGGAAATCGCAAGAGAGGAAAGACTTGTTTGAAGAGGGCTTGGTCAATCGTTTGATCGACCAGGGCAAGATCAAGATCAACACAGACGCCATCAAGAAGCTGCAGAGCAGCTACCGTAGTTAGGCGTTCATGGTCCATTCGGTTCTTGAATTTCTAAAGTCTCTCACTAACCCGGACGCGCTGATGCAGATGCTGAACAGCGTGTTCTCGGGCTGGCAGGGATATGCGTTGCTGGCGGCGATCGTTTTTTCGGAGACCGGGTTACTCGTTGGCTTCTTTCTGCCCGGGGACTCCCTGCTGTTTACGGTCGGGGTGGTGGCCGGAGCGGGGGGGCTGAATGTGTGGGCCATCATCGGAGTTATGATCGTGGCTGCGGTGGTGGGGGACGCGGTTGGCTATTCGCTCGGCCGCAAGGCCGGGCTAAGTATTTTCAGCAAGCCGGATTCGAAGCTCTTTAAGCGAGAGTACTTGTTGAGGACGCAGGAGTTCTACGATAAATACGGGGGCAAGGCGATTATTTACGCCCGGTTTGTGCCGATCATTCGGACGTTTGCTCCATTTATCGCCGGAGTCGCCAGGATGAACTATCCGCGGTTTTTATCCTTCAACGTGTTCGGGGGGATCGGCTGGGTGATCTCGATGACCATGGCGGGGTTCTTCCTGGGCGACAACGAGATCGTCCGGAAGCATTTTGAGAAGGTGATCATCGGCATTGTCTTTATTTCCGTGTTGCCGATCGTGTTTGAAGTGATCAAAAGTCGCGGGCGCAGCGAAAGCTAATATTGGTGGTTGCGCTGTCGGGCGTGTTTTTGGTTCTGGCGGCGGGCCGGTAGCGGTTGCAGTAGCTTTTGTGGCACAGGTAGCTGCCGCCTTTCATGACGCGCTCGCGGCCTTCCGGGGGGCCCACCGGGTTCACGGCCGTGGCGGTCATGTGCCAAGTGGGATGGAACCAGTCCTGACACCACTCCCAGGCGTTTCCGGTTACCGAGAGCAGGCCGTAGCCGTTGGTGGGGAAAGCGTCGACGGGGCCGGGGGCCGTGAATCCGTCGTCGCCGAGATCGATTTTGGGGAATTCCCCCTGCCAGATATTGCAGAGATGTTGCCCGTTGGGGGTTAGCTCGTCGCCCCACGGGTACTTCTTTTGCACGAGGCCGCCGCGGGCAGCATACTCCCATTCAGCCTCGCGGGGCAACCGTTTGCCGGCCCAATCGCAGTAAGCCTGGGCGTCGTGCCAGGACATATGGACGACGGGGTGATGGGGACGTTCGCGGACGGCGGTATCGGGTCCTTCGGGGTGCTTCCAGTCGGCCCCGGGGACCTTGCACCACCACTCGTGACCGAGGACCGTATCTTCGACAATGCGGCGATATTTTTCCTCCGGGATATGGCCGGCGAAGACGAAGCCCCAGCCGAAGCGCTCGCTTTCGGTTTGGTAACCCGTGGCATGGACGAATTCACTGTATTCGGCGTTGGTGACCGGAGCGGTGTCCATGTAGAAGGGGTCGAGGTGGATCTCGCGGATCGGCCCTTCGCCGTCGGCCGGGAAGCCTTCGGCGTCTTCGGCTCCCATGAGAAAGCGGCCGCCATCCAGCTTCGTCATCGTGCTGGTGGAGCCCGTCCGAACGATGAGGCGTTCTTCGGCCATGCGGCGGGACAGGGCGGCCTGCTGCTCGCGTTGGCGGCTGGGGATGCAGCAGGGGTTCACCCCTCCGAAGACGCGGAACGGATCGCTCATACGGCTGGTTGCTTGGCGGTCTTGATCACCGCTTTCTCCTTGAGAGCGTCGACGAAGGCCTCAAGAGCCTGCTCGCGGACGCCGGCCTGCATGGCGCCTTCGATCTCTTCGCGAACATCGTTGAAGGGGCGCACGCCTTCGGGGCGGCGATCGTGCAACAGGGCAATGTGAAAGCCGAAGACGGAGCGGAAGACTTCGCTGAGTTGGCCGGGAGCCAGGGGTAAGACAGCCGTTTCAAACTCTTCGACCATTTCGCCGAGGGGGAACCAGCCGAGGCTGCCGCCTTGGCCGGCGCAATCGGAGTGGCGATCGGCAATTTCGGCGAAGGCGCCTCCGCCGGCGAGTTCGGCTTCCGCGACAGCGATGGCGGCTCGGGCGGTCTCTTCGTCCACGCTGTCGTTCACATTCTTGACGATGTGGGAGGCGTGGAGCATGGGCGGGACGGCGAAGCGTTCCTGGTTGGCCTTGTAGAAGTCGAGGAGCTCCTGCTTCTTGGGTTTGGGTGCTTTTTCGCCGACGTCCTGGACCAGGCGTTCGAGTTGGATCTGGGTTCGAATTTCGGCGCGCATGGCGTCGTGGTCGACGCCGGCGCGGGTGGTGCCTGGCTCGGTGTCGTCCGGATCGCCGGGCGGGGGGAGGAGGGCGGTCATCCGCTCGTCGAGTTCTTCGTCGGAGATCGCTGGGGCCCGACGGGCGGCTTCCTGGCGCAGGAGGACGCGTTCTATGACGTTTTCTTTGCTCCAGTCCTTCAACTGGATCTCTCTCGCGATCGGCTCCATGTCGGCCATCATCGCGTCGTAATGTGGACGTAGGGAAGCCATCTCCTCGCGGATCAATGCTTCGTCGACGTATTCCTCGTTAATCAGTAGGCCCATAATGCTCCTGTTATCCTATCGCGGATGACCAGAACTCAGTGACCCAAAAGAAAAACGACCGCAGCAGAGCTGCGGCCGTTTGCCCAAGGATCGAACTAAAGACTACGACCGACGACGCCGACGGGCGAAGGCTAAGGCAGCCAAGCCTGCACCGAAGAGAGCATAGGTGCTCGGTTCCGGGATTCCTGCAACGGCAGCAGGGGCTTGAAAGGTGGTAGTGATGCCACCAATCGTTGTGACGCTGGCCGCCACAATGGGAACCGGAAGGCCGGCGATAGAGGCCGCAGCGGTATTCCTCTGCTGGGTCAGAAGCTGCTGCGGAGTCTGCCCGGGTCCGAGAGCAGGAGGAACGATGGCGTTGCTGTATCCGCGGTAGTAGAGCTCGTTGACAAGCGTGGTATTCAGTTGGCCGCCCTCGTAGAAAATGTCGTCACCTCCCCCGAGTACGCCGTTCGGGCCGTACGAGAGGCCATTAATGGTCGTACCGTCGTAGGTGTCGCCGACCGTATTGAACGGGATGACCGCGTTATTGTAGAAATTGTCATAATACACGAAGCTAGAAAGCGAAAATTGGTCCGTACTCTTCACTACCACGCCAAAGTAAAGCCGGTTCCCGAACTCGCCCGCAATCGCGCCGGGCGCAAGGCCGAGCCAACTGTTGAACTGACCTGTCGTGTCAATGAACTGCGACGGATCGGCGGTTCCAACCAACCGATTGTAGGTGGAGGCACCGCTTCCGTTGCCGGTAAACGTGTTCACGCCGGTCGTGCCGTTTTGCAGCCCAATCAAGGCGTTAATCCCGTAATGAAGGTCGTTGGGGCTGCCAATTCCCGGGCCGATCGATTGAACGATGGTAATGACCGGGGCAGCAAAGCTCAACCCAGCCACAATAAACAATAGCGAAACTGTTTTCCTCACGATATTATGGTCCTCTCTTCCGACGTATTTCGTTTGTTTTACGTAGGCGGTGGGCCGCCTTACACTGGTCCAACCTTACGTCTGCTATACAGTACAATGCCTAGAACTAAAGGTCAATAGTTACAAACGACTGTACCGGTATTTTTACCTTAGAAGGGACCCTCGGAGTACTGGTACTAGAAGATTCCGAGCCATTTTCGCCGTTTTTCCGGCGGATCGAGGGGGCCTGCCTCGATTTTGTAACCATCAATGACCGCTTGCGGGTGGCTTTTGAGCAGTGCCTCGGCGTATTCGGGCCCGTACTTGTCAGACACTAGCTTCCAAGTGACGTCTAACCGGGGCGTTCGGCGCTGCACGTCGTGCGCGTCGCTGGCCAAAAAATGAACCCAGCCCTTCTCCATCAGGAGTTCGGCGAACTTCTTAGCCTCGGAGCCAAAGAAGCCTTGCAGCGACTGCCCCGTCACCTGCAGATACGCCCCCTGGTTCACCCACGCCTCCAGGCGCTCTGGTTTTTGGCGAAGCAGCCAATTCCGTTCCGGATGGGTGATGATTACCCGCATCCCGGCATTTTCGAGCTGGACGAAGATTTGCTCGGTGTTCGGGAAGATCATTAACTCGCTGAACTCGACGAGTAGCCAGCCGAGCCCGTTGACGGTGTATTTGGCGGGATGGAGGAGCGCGTCCTGTATGTGGTCGGGCTTGAGATGGAAAACGCAGCCGGTGTGGATGCACATGGCACCCCCGAGCCGGGCTTGGAGTTCGGCGCGGCGGGGGGCGTGCAGGTCGGGTTGAAACTCGAATGTTATGTC
>Ga0105047_10015400_pt1 | contig 12043 bp, 13 predicted proteins | sample MAT04_FD_78384 | JGI IMG/M metagenome (GOLD analysis project Ga0105047, IMG submission 78384) | Freshwater microbial communities from Lake Fryxell liftoff mats and glacier meltwater in Antarctica - MAT-04 (megahit assembly) | ecosystem: Environmental > Aquatic > Freshwater > Ice > Liftoff... | reverse complement strand
TTGGGTCAGCAACACCGGCTACCAATACGGAAACTTTCACTACAACCCGGCGCACATGATCGCCATCACCTTCTTCTTCACCACCGCCCTGGCGTTGGCGCTGCACGGGGCGCTGATCCTGTCCGCCGCCAACCCCGCCAAGGGCCAGGTGATGAAAACGCCCGACCATGAGGACACGTTCTTTCGCGATCTTATCGGCTATTCGGTCGGCACGCTGGGGGTTCACCGGCTGGGTCTGCTGCTGGCGCTGAATGCGGCGTTCTGGTCGGCGGTCTGCATCGTGATTTCGGGCACCATCTGGTTTGATCAGTGGAGCGACTGGTGGAATTGGTGGCTGGAGCTGCCGTGGTGGGCCAACATCGAGGGAGGCGTAAATGGCTGAGTATCAGAACATCTTCACGCAGGTCCAGGTTCGCGCCTCCCCCGAGATGGGCATGGTCGAAAACGTGGACATGGGCAACCGGACCAAGGGGGCGGGGTTTTCGACGCTTCTCGGCTGGTTCGGCAACGCGCAGCTGGGGCCGATCTATCTGGGCACCTTCGGCGTGATCTCGCTGGCGACCGGGCTTGCCTGGTTCATGATCATCGGCTTCCATTACTGGGATCAGGCAGGCTACAATCCGGCGGTGTTCGTCCGGGATCTGTTCTGGTTCTCGCTTGAGCCGCCGGGCCCGGAGTGGGGCCTGCGGATTCCGCCGATGGGCGAGGGCGGCCTGTTCCTGCTGGCGGGGTTCTTCTTTCTGATCTCGCTGTCGACCTGGTGGGTGCGCACCTATCTGCGCGCCGAGGCTTTGGGCATGGGCAAGCATGTGTCCTGGGCCTTTGCCGGGGCGCTGTGGCTGGTGCTGGTGCTGGGCCTGATCCGGCCGATCCTGATGGGGTCGTGGTCCGAAGCCGTGCCTTATGGCATCTTCAGCCACCTCGACTGGACCAACCTGTTCAGCCTGACCTACGGCAACCTGTTCTATAACCCCTTCCACGCGCTTTCGATCGTCTTCCTGTATGGCTCGGCCCTGCTGTTCGCCATGCACGGCGCCACCATCCTGTCCGTCACCCGTCTGGGCGGCGACCGGGAACTGGAGCAGATCGTAGATCGTGGCACGGCTGCGGAACGGGCGGCCCTGTTCTGGCGCTGGACCATGGGGTTCAACGCCACGATGGAGGGCATTCACCGCTGGGCCTGGTGGTTTGCGGTGCTGGTCACCGTCACCGGCGGGATCGGCATTCTGTTGACCGGAACTGTGGTGGACAACTGGTATGTCTGGGCACAGGACCACGGCTATGCACCGTTGGATTGAGCCAAGGACATGAACATGCAGGAAAAACCCTACTACCATCAGGCCGAACGTGACACGCTTCGCAATTGGGTCCTGTCGCAGATGCTGCGCGGAGCCGGCTGGGCTGCGGCGCTGGTGATCGGGATCTGGGTGGTGTTCATCGCGATCTGGGCAGTGGGCGAATTTCTGCCCGAAGAAAGCAAGCAGATGCCGTCGCCCTATGGCGCGTTGAGCGTTGCCCAGCCGGTCAGGTTTGCCTGAGTGATTTCTGGCCGGGCGGTCTTGCATCGCCCGGCCTGCATCGACGTTCGGGCCAGAAGCCGGCCCGGGCGCTGGGCCGTCCACCGCCCGGTTCCCTTCCTGTAGGCTGCAGGAACCTGGTGCCGTGTGCGACCCACGCGGCACCTTTTTTATCGGAGCATCGGCATGACCCGACCCCTGACCCCCACGCTGGACCGCGCCCCCTATCCTTCTGACCTGCGCAAGATGACCGATGCCGAACTTGCCGTTCTGGCCGATGAACTGCGCGCCGAGGTGATTTCGGTGGTGTCTGAAACCGGCGGGCATCTGGGGTCGTCGCTGGGTGTTGTCGAATTGACGGTGGCCATCCATGCGGTGTTCAACACCCCGGTCGACAAGCTGATCTGGGATGTCGGCCACCAATGCTATCCGCACAAGATACTGACCGGGCGGCGCGACAGGATGCGCAGCCTGCGGCAGGGCGGCGGGCTGTCGGGGTTCACCAAGCGCAGCGAGTCCGAATACGACCCGTTCGGGGCGGCACATTCCAGCACGTCGATCTCGGCCGCGCTGGGCTTTACCCTTGGCCGCGACATGGGAATGCCCACGGGCGATGCGGTGGCCGTCATCGGCGACGGCGCGATCACGGCGGGCATGGCGTATGAGGCGATGAACGCGGCGGGCCATCTGGGCAAGCGATTGTTCGTGATCCTGAACGACAATGACATGAGCATCGCGCCGCCGGTCGGGGCGTTGAACAAGTATCTGAACGGGCTGTCGGGCATTGCGCCCTTTGCGGCCTTGAAAGCGGCGGCGGAGGGGATCGAGGCATCGCTGCCCGGTCCTCTGCGCGACGGGGCACGGCGGGCGCGCAATCTGGTCACCGGCATGCCGGGCGGCGGGACGCTGTTCGAAGAGCTGGGGTTTTCCTACATCGGCCCGGTGGACGGCCACGACATGCCGACGCTGCTTGCAACCCTGCGCGCGGCGCGGGCGCGAGCGACGGGTCCGGTGCTGATCCATGCGGTGACGGTAAAGGGCAAAGGCTATGCCCCTGCCGAAACCTCGGCCGACAAATACCACGGCGTCGCCAGATTTGATGTGATTTCCGGCACGCAGGCCAAATCCAAATCCAACGCCCCCGCGTATACGGCGGTTTTCGGGCAGGCCCTGACCGACGAGGCGGCGCGGGATGGACGAATCGTCGGGATTACGGCGGCGATGCCGTCGGGGACCGGACTTGACATCATGGCGCGGCGGTTTCCGGGCCGGGTGTTCGATGTCGGCATTGCCGAGCAGCACGGCGTGACCTTTGCCGCCGGAATGGCGGCGTCCGGGCTGAAACCGTTTGTCGCGATCTATTCGACCTTCCTGCAGCGCGGCTATGACCAGATCGTGCATGACGTGGCGCTGCAGGGTCTGCCGGTTCGCTTTGCCATCGACCGCGCCGGGTTGGTGGGGGCCGATGGCGCGACGCATGCCGGGGCGTTCGACGTCGGCTATCTCAGCAATTTGCCCGGATTCGTCGTGATGGCGGCGGGAGATGAGGCCGAGCTGGTCGACATGGTGGCGACCTCGGCCGCCTATGACGAGGGGCCGATCGCATTCCGCTATCCGCGCGGCGAAGGCGTGGGCGTGGCGATGCCCGAGCGGGGACGCATCCTCGACATCGGCCGCGGCAGGGTGCTGCGCGAGGGCGAGACGGTGGCCCTGCTGTCGTTCGGTGCGCATCTGGCCGAATGTCTGCTGGCGGCCGAGGCGCTGGCGGCGCAGGGCATCAGCGCCACGGTTGCCGATGCGCGGTTCGCCAAACCACTGGACACCGATCTGATTGCGCAGTTGGCGCGGCACCATGGCGCGCTGATCACGGTCGAACAGGGCGCAGGCGGCGGCTTTGGCGCGCAGGTGTTGCAGCATCTTGCCAACTCGGGTGGGCTGGATCGCGGGCTGGCGGTGCGGACCATGACCCTGCCCGACCGATTCATCGAACAGGCAAGCCCGGCGGCGATGTATGCCGATGCCGGGCTGACGGTGGCCGATATCGTGACCTGCTGCCGCGGCGCGCTTGGCCTGACGGCTCCGATACGTCTGGCCGTCGGAGCCTTGACATGACCAGACGCGCGCAAATTCCATAGCAGGGGCCGCTGATGACACCCTCAGTATTGGGACAGGCCATCGCACACCGTCGCAAGGTGCTGGGGCTGACACAGGCCGATCTTGCGGCGGCATTGGGGGTGACACGGCAGTTGATCGGAGAATTGGAGCGCGGCAAATCGGGCATCCGGCTGGAGGTGGCGCTGATGGCGTGCCGCGAGCTGGGGCTGGACCTGGCGCTGGACCTTCAGGAGTAAGATCGCAGGGTCATGGCTGCACTCGACATTCATATGGACGGTGTGCCGGGACCGCTGGGGCGGATCGAGGAAGTCGGGGGTGCCCTGCAGTTCCGCTATACCGGTGCTGCGCTGGATCAGGGGCGCGTGCTGTCCCTGTCGATGCCACTGCGCGACGAACCTTACGGAGATGTCGCGACCCGGGCGTTCTTTGATGCCCTGCTGCCCGACGGCCCGCAATATCAGGCCCTGCTGCAGCGGCAGGGGGCGTCACCCGATGATCTGCTGAGTTTGCTGCGGCTGTTGGGGCAGGATGGCCCAGGGGCGCTGCGCTGTGTGCCGCCGGGATTGCCGCCAGTCAATCTGGGGGATCTGTCGCGGGATTATGACCTGCTGTCAGCCCGCGATCTGGAGGCGATGCCGGGGCGGTTGGGCGTCGTCGAACTGTCGGGCGGCTGGGGCGTGGCGCGCAGCGGCGCGGCGGCCCCCTGCACCCATGTCCTGACCCTGCCGGATGAGCCTGCGATGTCGCGGCAGCAGGCGCTGATGGAGATCGCCGCCGTGGCGCTGCCGCATCCGGTGGCCGAAACGCGGATCGTCGAACTGGCCGACCGCCGCGCGCTGCTGACCCGCCGGGTGGACCGCAAGGTTGCGGCTGGCCGGGTGCACCGGCTGCATGTCGAAAGTTTTGCGCAGGCCCTGGGGCCGGAAAGGCCGTTCACGGCGGCGCAGGTCGGGCTGATGCTGGCCAAAACTCGGGTTCCCATCGCGGCGCGCGCCAGGTTTCGCGACATTACCCTACTGCATCTCGTGGTGGGCAACCGCGACAACCACGCAGGATCGCACCTGTTGCTGCATGACGGTCCGGGCAAGCCGGTGCTTGCCCCGCTGACCGGAATCGAACCGGTGCTGCATCATCCCCTGACAGGTCCGCCGCTGGCGTTCGAAATCGGCGGCGCGAAACGGATGGCTGAGCTGTCGCTCGACGCGCTGGTGGCATTTCATCGGGAAATCGGGTTTCGGATCAACCCGGACTCCAAACGCCAGATTGCGGCGCTGCGCGCGGCAGCGTCCGATCTGTTTCGCGCGGTGTCAGAGGCGGTGTCGCGGCTGAAAGGAGAGCCGTTCGAGATGATGGGCGACAGGATCACCCATCATCTTCGGTTGCTGAACGCGGGGCTCGGGCTGAACGTGCCGATGCCCCACGTCTGATCCAGTCTTACGGCGCCGGAGCGGGGACAGCGGGAGCCACAGCCGGATCGGCGGCAGGTGCAGCCGCGTCAGTGGCCGCCGGAGCGGGGCTGAACGTCGCGAGATACGCGTAAAGGTCGGCTGCGATTTCAGCGTTCTTCACCTTGAACTGCATCTTGCCCTTGGCGCCCTTGTCATTGAGCGTGGCCTTGAGGAAGGCCGACGGGTCCTGCACATATTCAACGAAGTTCGCTTCGTCCCAGACCAGGCCAGCAGCGCCGGCGGCAATCAGATCTTCGCCGTATTTGAAGTCGGGATAGGTGCCCGCAACCCGGCCAAAGAGGCCGTGAAGGTTCGGTCCGGCTTTGCCAGCCTTGCCCGCCAGCACGTTGCCTTCGCCATCCGCGACAACGTGGCAGGCCTGGCATTGCTTGAACGTCGCCTCGCCCTTGGCGGCATCGCCGGCGGCAAAAGCGGGTGCGGTTGTGGCGATCAGTGCCACCAGGGTCAGATGCAGTTTCACGGGTTCGTCCTCCTCAGGTCGTTAGTTGATAAATAGCCCTTTCGCGGGCCTTTGCCAGTCTTTGTTTCTAACGTTGCTGTGCTCGGCCGGTTCCGTCCGTCACGCCACGGCATGGGCCAGCGCGCATCGCTGCCACAGTGCCGCCAGCGCCGTCACCAGATGGTCGATATCGGCATCGGTGTGGAACGGCGACGGCGTGATGCGCAAACGCTCGGTCCCCTTGGCGACGGTGGGATAGTTGATCGGCTGCACATAGATGCCCCAGTCGCGCATCAGGATGTCGCTGATCATCCGGCATTTGACCGGATCACCGATCATGACCGGGATGATATGGCTGTCATTGGCCAAGTGGGGAATTCCCACCCGGTCAAGCTTGGCCCGCAGTTTGGCCACCTGGGCCTGTTGGCGGGCGCGTTCGAACTGGCTGTGCTTCAGGTGCCGGATCGACGCGGTTGCAGCCGCCGCCACGGCCGGAGGCAGCGCGGTGGTAAAGATGAACCCGGACGCAAAGCTGCGGATGAAATCGCACAGCGCCGCCGACCCGGTGATGTAGCCGCCGACAACGCCGTAAGCCTTGCCCAGCGTGCCCTCGATCAGGTCGATCTGGTCAGCCAGCCCTTCGCGTTCCGACACACCGCCGCCGCGCGGACCATACATGCCCACCGCGTGCACCTCGTCGATGTAGGTCATGGCGCCATGGGCTTTGGCCACTTCGACAATTTCCTTGATGGGCGACATATCGCCGTCCATCGAATAGACGCTTTCGAACGCCACGATCTTGGGCCGGTCACCGACCGCGTGCAGCTTGCGGTCCAGATCGCGCCAGTCGTTGTGTTTCCAGATCACCTTGTCGGCGCGGGAGTGGCGCACACCTTCGATCATCGAGGCGTGGTTGCCGGCGTCGGACAGGATGACGACGCCGGGAATGCGGCTGCCAAGGGTCGACAGCGCCGCCCAGTTCGACACATAGCCCGAGGTGAACAGCAGCGCCCCGTCCTTGCCGTGCAGGTCGGCAAGCTCTGCCTCAAGCAGCAGGTGATGGTGGTTGTTGCCGCTGATGTTGCGCGTGCCCCCTGCCCCGGTGCCACAGGCGTGAACGCAGTCGACCATGGCCTTGACCACATCCGGGTGCTGGCCCATGCCGAGATAATCGTTGCTGCACCACACGGTGACGTCGTTGACCGCGCCATCCTTGTGGCTGGACGCGCGCGGAAACTCGCCCCGCTTGCGCTCCAATTCGGCAAAGATGCGGTAGTTGCCTTCGGACTTCAATGTGTCGATCTGGTCGCGGAAAAGCTGGTCAAAGTCCATTGGCGTCCTCGTGCAGGCTGGCTGGGCTATGGGGTTTGGCGGCCGGAAGCATCCAACGCCACAGTTTTTCATCGGGCAGCGGCAGGACCATGAACCAGTGTTCCAGAAGGGCCAGCGCGCAAAGGCAGGTCAGCAGGGCAAACCCGGTGGTGGTTCCGGGGGTGGTGGCAAGCATCGTCTGTTCCAGCAAAAGCGCGGTGGCGGCGGTCAGGCCGGTGACCGAAAGCGGGAACAGCGGGTTCATCCGCGCAAAGCGGAAATGGCTGGGCAGGTGGCGCAGCGGGCGCGGCAGAAACTGCGTATTGATACGCGGCACGCCGAGAAACAGGTTCAGCTTGGCGGATATCCGGGCAAGGAACAGCAGGGCAAAGGTGTAGAAGGCAAAGGGATTGGCGGCCGTCATGCTGATATAGCCAAGCGCGATCAGCGTCAGAACCAGCGCCGCCTCGTGCCAGGCGATGGTGCCGACGGCCCGCCAGAACCGGTCCTGCAGCGGGGCAAAGGGCGGGCAGGGCTGGCGGTTGGGGCCGGTGATCACGCCGGACAGGAACGCAAGTTCGATCCAGCCCCACAGGGCAAGCGTGGCGATGAAACCCTGATAGGTGCCGTTGACCGAGGCGTTCGACACCGAGGCCTGCGCCAGCGCCGCCCCCGCCACGAAAACCGGCAGGCCCAGAACCACCGACATGCGGTGCTGACGGGCATCGCCGTTGTCGGCCACCCGGACTCGCCACAGGATAGCCCCGGTGGCAAACCACCAGGCAAACATTGCTATTCCTGCGGCAAGCCACGGGTTGTCCGTCATGGGCGGGTGCCCCAGGTCTGTTGCGGCGTCAATAAACCGGCTCCAGTCGGACGGAGGCGGGGGGTGCGTTGCGCTTGACCGGAATCAGATACAGCGATGCAAAGGCCAGACCGGCCCGCACCATCGCCGCCTTCTTGCCGACCCAGCCGCCGACACCGCCGCGTTTCTGCGCTGCATCCATTTTGACAAACGCATCACGCATCCGGCGCAGGTTGGGCAGCCAGCGGGGATGGTCGATATCGATCTCGATCGGAAAGATCTGCCGGGCGATTTCAGACGTGATGCGGAACACCCTCTGGTCATACCATTCGACGTCGACGCCAAGCGCCTTGTGAAACTCGGGCCGCTGATGGTCACGCACGAACATCGTCGAGTAGACGGCGGTCAGGAAGAACCGGATCCACAGCTTGTTGGCCCAGGTCTGCGTCAGTTTCGGGTCGGTGCGCATCAGCAGGGCAAACGCCTCGCCATGGCTGAACTCATCGTTGCACCATTCCTTGAACCATTTGAAGATCGGGTGGAACCGCTTGTCGGGGTTCTGTTCAAGATGGCGAAAGATGGTGATGTAGCGGGCGTAGCCGATCTTTTCGGACAGGTAGGTGGCGTAGAAGATGAACTTGGGCTGGAAGTAGGTGTATTTCTTGGCCTTGGTCAGAAACCCGAGGTTCACCGCCACCCCCGCCTCGCGCAGCGCATCGTTGATGAAGCCGGCATGGCGGGCTTCGTCGCGGCTCATGTAGCTGAACAGCTCGCAGATGTCGGGGTTCTTGCCGCGACGCTTCATTTCCTTATACAGCACACAGCCCGAGAATTCGGCCGTGCAGGACGACACCAGAAAGTCGATGAACTCGCGCTTCAGCTTCGGCTCCATCCCCTCCCAGTCGGCATCCCATTCGGCATTTTTCTTGAAATGCTTGGCGTTCGGGTCGGATTTCATCTGGGCAATCAGCTTGTCCCAGTCGGCGCGAACCGGTGTGACATCGACCTTGTCCATTTCGTCAAAGTCCGTGGTGTAGAACCGCGGGTTCAGCAGCGTGGTTTCGGTGGCCATCGCCTGCGTTTCCGCCGGGGTGACGGCGGCCAGTTCGGCATAGTCGGCGTCCAGGCCCTTGGGTGTCGCGTTCATGCTGTTGCCTCCTCGGAGAAAGAGAACTCGCACAGTTCCATGAAGCCGAAATCGCCGGTCATCCGGGTCCACAGACGCTCTATGGCCGTGGCGCGGGTGATGGTCGCGGTGCGGTCCTCGATGATCAGTTCGCCGTAGGCGGCGACGATCGGCGCGCCATGGACAAGGACTTCGTCACCGGGATGCACGACCGCGCCGTTGTTGAAGCGGACATGGGCGTGCAGGCTTTCAAAGCGGTGACTGACCTCGACGGTGCACGGCACTTCCTCGGCAAATTTGGTGAAAATTCCCATTCTGGTTCCCTTTTTGTTTGGTCTTACTGCGACATGAGCCGTTCGAACGCGGCCCTGTTGTCTGATCCGAAGGCACCGAGTTCGGCGCTCCAGCCCGAGTGGTCATCATGCACAGTCAAGCGGCCATTTGCGTATTCCACAATACGCAAAGGCAACAATTTATCGACTCCCTTGACGAACCGAGCGCGTTCATTCGCGTTCTGGATCACCGTGATGAAGCCGCCGTGCGGCAAGTCCATCAGCACCTTGCCGGTTTCGTCGAGAACTGTCACCGCCTGCGCGCCGCCGCCCTGCAGGATGACGGTGCGTTCGGCCACGATTTCGGCGGGTTTCGGCACACCGGTATGTTCGCGGTCGGTGACGACCGAGAACGTGACGACGGCCAGCGAGGCCAACACAAGCGCCAGCATCGCCAGCAGCAACTTGGTGGGAATCATGTGCGGATCGGCGCTTAGCATCGTTTCGTTGGGGCGTATGGGCATCTTGGCCTCCTATTCTGCAGCGACGGCGAGCGCCGACGTGCCGGCGCGGCTGACGACCGGCTGGTTGATACGGGTTTCCGCGGCCTCGGCCAGCATCTGCGCCACGCGGGCGGCATCGGGAATGCAGCGGAGGGCGGGTTGCGTGCGGCGCAGCGTCCAGGGGCGGACATGCGGCCAGCACACCAGCCAGGCAAGGCGGGTCTCTCCCAGCGTCTCGACCGCGATGGTGCCGGTGCCGCGACGCTTGAGATCAAGGCTGGCGTTGGCGATCTGGCTGTAGGGCAGGTTCAGCGTGACCGTCAGCGCAGCCCCGATCCGCATGGCGATGCGGGCGGTGGTCAGGGTGTAGACCGTGCCGCGCGCCGTGACCCAGGCCATGCCGTAAATTATGGCGCAGGTTAAAAGGCCGATGGCGAGGTAGGGCAGCATCACCGCCCCCACCTGCACCACCGAATCCGCCACGACCCAGGCCCGCCAGACCGCCAGCGCCACGAAATACCCCGCGACCCAGATCAGGCCAAAGGCTTCACGCGCCAGCGCCCAGGCATCGGGACGCCCCTGCCACAGCAGAACCTCGCCTTTCGGCGGCATGGATGGCAGGCCCGGCAGCGGTTCGATTGCGAAATCATCGTGGTCTTGCATGGCGTCCCCCTGTGTCTCAGAACCCGGAGCGGCGTTTGTGCGCCGCGTAAAGCGTGCCGCCCGCGTAGTAGGCGCTGATCTTTTCTTCCTCGAGCATGGTGATCTCGGTGGCAGATCTGGTGGTCGGCACGCCGTCGAACAGATCGGACGACAGCGAGTTGATGCGCACCCGGTCGGACCGGATCTTGACCATCGGCATCGGCACCAGACGCTTGGACCCCGAATTCAGGTCAATCTCCAGATAGCGGACCAGCTGTTCCGGGGCGTCAACCCACATGTCGGAGATGCGGCCCACCACCTCGGTGTCATTGGCCTGAACCGGCAGACCGCGCGGGTCGCGTCCGGCGGTAACCCCAAAGGCCGGGACCATCGCCATCGGCACGATCTTGTTGTGGCCATGGCCGTCAAGCTCGGGGATGTCGCGGCGCGGGGCCCAGGCGGCCGGGCCGACACCGTCGATCATCGGATCACCCGTGGGCACATGCGGAAAACCGTCCGATCCGGCAGAGCGGCTCAGCGCGACTTCGCGGGCCTCGCGCGCGCCGTTGGGCACCGTTACCGTGCCGCGACCATGCGGCAGGACAAAGGTCTTGGGCGAAGGCAGCGGGAACGGGCCCTGATTGGGCGCGGACTGACCATCCTCGGTTTCCAGCGGGTAGCCTTCGCGCATGTTCTCGCGCTGAAGGTAGAACACCAGAAAGGCAAAGAAGGCCCAGAACAGCCAGATGGCAAGGCTAGCCATGTCAAAATCGCCAAAGAAAGTCACGCCAACCATGTCAGGTCCTCCGAGGGTCAGGTGGGGAATTCAACGATGCCCGCGCGGGCAGTGCTGGATTCGGGTTTCGGTGTGTAGGGCAAGGTCCGCACCAGCGGGCCCAGAGCAAGAAGGGTGACAAACAGCACCCCGATTTCAATCTGATAGACAAAGGCATAGCCAAAGGCTGGGGTCACAAACACCTCGCCCAGATGGCCGGCCATGGCATAGCCGCCGACCGCGTCGCGCAGGCCGCCGCCGATGGCGATCGACAGACCCGCCGCAGTGGCCTGTGCCGCACCCCAGGCCCCCAGCACCAGCCCGCGTCCTGCGTAGCCCTGTTCGGGCAGCGCCATGGCGGCGGTCAGGGTGGACACGGCGAACAGCCCCGCACCCAGGCCGATGCACAGGGCCCCGGCATAGAACAACACGACAGACCCCAGCGGTGCCGCGAACATCACCGCCAGGAACGCCGCGACGCCCACCAACAACCCGCGCGCGGCCATGCGGAACATGTCGCGCCCCTCTGACAGCCAGCGCCCAGCAAGGATGAACCCGGCCAGTGCGCCAAGCGCGTTGCAGGCCGTCAGCCAGGTGGTGCTGCCAACCGACAGACCCAGAATCTCGGCCCCATAAGGTTCCAGCAGCACGTCCTGCATCTGAAAGCCCATCGTGCCCAGAACCACGACCAGCAGGAGCCGCCCCGCATTGCCGCCTGCCATCAGATCGCGCCAGCCTTCCATGAAGATCGGGCGCACTTCGGCCATCTGGGCCGCGGTCATCGGTTTGACCTTTTCCTGTTTCCACAGGGCAACAAGGTTCAGAACCATCGTGGCCACGCCACAGCCCTGCACCACGCGAATCAGCGTGATCGGGTCATAGTCGCGCAGCAGCCAGCCGAGGATCACCGCCGAAACCGCCATGCCCAGCAGGAACATCACATACAGCAGCGCCACCACCTTGGGTCGGGTTTCATCGGTCGCACGGTCCGATGCCAGCGCCAGACCGGCGGTCTGGGTCATGTGCATGCCGATGCCGGTCATCAGAAAAGCGAGCCCCGCCAACGCCT
>Ga0105047_10015398_pt1 | contig 12044 bp, 13 predicted proteins | sample MAT04_FD_78384 | JGI IMG/M metagenome (GOLD analysis project Ga0105047, IMG submission 78384) | Freshwater microbial communities from Lake Fryxell liftoff mats and glacier meltwater in Antarctica - MAT-04 (megahit assembly) | ecosystem: Environmental > Aquatic > Freshwater > Ice > Liftoff... | reverse complement strand
CGATGATGTGAGCGATCCCGCTCGGCGCGAACAGCCCGCGATCGATCATCTCGTCGGGCGTATCGGCGATGACTCGCACCGTCGACCCGCCGCTGGCGGTGTCTGACGCGCCGTTGATCTCGCAGACGGCACGCTCGACCGCGATCGCATAGACCTCAGCGGGCCGGATGGCGATGCGGAAGCTCGTCTTCACGTCGATGCGCCGCGCATCCTCGCCGAGCCCTTCTGGCTCGAGCGGCAGAGGCTCTACTCGAAGCGTCCCCGGCATCGCGCGCCGTCCACCGCCGCCGCGCTTGGACTTCGGCTTCGGATCTGGCGGCGCTCCCTCCGCGTCCGCGTCCGGTTTGATGCTCTCCTCCGTGATGCCCGCGATGGCGAGCGCGTCCTTGGCGCTGACGATCGGGGAGACCTGCGCACGACCGAGATTCAGGAGGAACTGCAGTCCGCTCGCGGGCTCGGGCTCCGCGTGGCCCTTGGGTACCCAGCCGCGCGCGTTCGCCTCCTGGTTGTCGACGTACCTCTTCCAGGCGCGCTCGAGCGACGCGGCATCGACGTGTTCGGACTTCTGCCCGAAGAGCTGACGATGGAACCACGCGACCTGCGCCCGTGCGTGGTCGAGATCGCGCTCGAGCTTGGCGAGCTTGAGAGTGGTTCGGCCGAGCTTGGCCTCGAGATCGCGCACCTGCTTGCGGAGAGATTCGACTTCCGATGCCGGAGGCGTTGCCGCTGCAGGGACCGCGTCGGTCACGTCATCAAGGACGGATCGACAACTGAGAAACTTTAGTGGAGTCGCAACTTTTCTTGCCGAGCGCCACGGAACGCGCGTTCGAGCTCGGGCGAGTTGATCTCGATCTGCGCGCCCTTCGCGTCGAGATCGAGCGTGCCGCGAAACGTGCCCCGATCGAGACGCTTGTAGAGGAGACAGTCGCCCGTCTGGTCGAAGTAGAGGATCTTCGCTCGGTCCGCTCGGCGGTTGAAGAACACGAAGAACGCGCCGCTGCGAGGGTCGGCGTTGAGCTGAGCACGTACGAAGCCCGCAAGACGATCAAAGGAGCCACGAAAGTTCACGGGCGCGGTGGCGACGAAGATGCGCTTGTTGTTGCCGTTCATGACGCCACCTCGATCGCGCGAATGATCGCCGAGAGCTGAGCGGGCGCGATGGACGCAGGGAAGCGGAGCGCGTGGTTGCGGATCTGGAGCTCGAGGGTCGTCTCGAGCATGGGCAACTCGATGAAGCCGAGAGATGAAGAGTTAGGAATGGCGGACACGTGACTTGGCGTGCCTGCCGGGATCCCGAGCTTCCAAGCCCACCATCGGAGCTGCTGGGATCGACATCCTCGGTGGCCCCGAAGTCGACGGCGGTGCGCTGGCTATCGCGCCAGCGCGTCACCAGCGCCCGCCACGCGGCGCGGGAGCGGCGCTCGGGTTTGGAGAGGTGGATGGGTTTGGGTCTCGACATGCGTGCGATCCGCCATCAAGCCGAGGGTCCAACGCAACCCACCCTCATGGAACGGATACGTCCATGATCACCATGCCGGGGTGCATCCATCTGACGAGTATCGCAAGGAACGCTTCACCGTGAGACCGCGTGTGCAAGGAGGCGCCACCGTAGCGGTGAAACGGATCGCCGAGGAAGTCGGGATCGGCGCGTCGTTGATCGAGCAGCGAGGCGAAATGTGCCTGGAACTCGGCCCGGAAGAAGTATCCGTCGGGGGGCTTGCGGGCGAAGCTCGCTCGGAGCGCGGGAGCGAGCTCGCTCCGCAAGTGCGGTGCATGCGTGTCCGAGAGCTCGTTTCGGCCGCCGCTTCGATGAAGGTCGATTTCCCGGATCCGTTCTCACCGACGAGGAACGTGATGGGCGTCTTGAGCTCGTAGTCCAGGTCGCGGACGAAGGGGAGCGAGAAGGGGAAGTCGTCGAACGTACTCACCCGGTCTTCGAGGATCGAGATGCGCCGAAGATACGGAACGATGCTCCCGGCCGTCATGAGGGCCCATCGTACTACGGGCACGCCGTCATCGAGCGTTCGTCCACCGCACACAGCCACAGCCGCGGATCGACGTCGCACTCCGCCGCCATCGTGCACGAGCTCCCCGCGCCCGTGCAGAGGTTGTCCGCGCCGCACGCGCTCGTGCGGGAGATGATGCTGCACTCGGCCGCGGTGCGGCACATTCTGCGGCACACACACGACGGCGGAGCCGCCGCATCGCCATTCTCCCCCGCGTCCGGAACCGCCGCATCATCCTCGAACGCATCCGGCGCTGCGAGCGCATCCGGTGTCGAAGCGACCGCCGCGTCCGGAACCACCGCCGCGTCCATCCCCGCCGGCGGCACCAGCTCCGGATACAGCTCGACCACCGTGTGACACCCACCCGCGAGCACCATCACCAGCGCCATCACGGTCCGCATCGCGTCCTCCACTCCTCGGCCGTCTTTGCGCCGTCGTGATCGCGATAGCGCTCGAGATACTCATCCAGCAGCGGCCGCGCCGTGTCGCAGCGGCCCGCGCGGGCCCACGCGGTGGCGAGGAGCAGCAGCACCTCCGGATCGTGCGCCGACGACGGGAAGTCGCGGCGGAAGCTGTTGAAGCAGGACACCAGCTCGGCGAGCCAGCGGCCTTCTTCGGTGCGGCCGAGGATCAGGCGGCAGCGGAGGTACGAGGCGGACTCGCGCATCGAGGGATCGCGGCCGCGCGCGAGCAGGCGGTCGACGGCGTCCTCGGCGCGCTTGCGATCGCCCTCCTCGTAGGCGATGCGCGCGAGATCGTAGAGCGCGGGCTCCGCGGAGCTGTCGTCGGGATACACGCGCAGAATGCGCTCGAGGCGCTCGCGGGCGCGGGGGCGATCGCCGCCGCGCATCGCGGCTTCGGCCTCGCGATAGAGCTCCGCAGCGGTAGGTTCGAGGACCGGCGCAGCAGGAACAGGCGCCACGACCACCGGCCGCGGAGAAGGACGGGGCGGAGGCACGACGGGCACGACAGGCACGACAGGCACCACCGAAGGCACCAAAGACAGCGCAAATCCCAGCGTCGTCGTCGCCCCCGGCGCGATCTCCACCTCCTTCGTCTCCGACTCGAACCCGGCCGCCGACGCCACCAGCTCCGCGCGACCCGCCGCGAGCACCGCCGCGATCGGCGCGGGCCCGATGATCGATCCCCCCGCGCGCACCAGCGCACCGTCCGGCGTGCCGGCGAGGATTACGATCCCCGTCGGCCGCGTCCGCATCGGCGGCCCGATAGCGCTCGCTTCATCCGCCAGCAGAGCGGCATCGTCAGCGCGCATCGGCCCGACCGCGCCCGCCTCGAAAACCTGCCCCGCGCTCACCGACAGACTATCGACCGCCACCACACCCTCGGCGACCGCAACGCGCTCTCCTGCGCGCACCAAAAATCGCGTGCCGACGATGCGCGCGGTGAGTCCCTGCGACGTGATACTCAGCGCCACGCCGCTGCCGTGCTCCCAGTCGCCGATCAGCGTTCCCTGCGACAGATCGAGCGTGATCTCGCGATCCGATACCCGCTGGACAGTCAGGAGTGCCGGTCCGATGATCGCCGCGCGCCCGTGATCGGCGATCGAAGCCCGTACTATCCCGCCCGCCGGGACTTGAATTCGATCGATCGCCGCACCCAGCGAGAGATACGCCGACCCACCGCGCGCCGCCGTGCCCGCCGCGACATACGGCGTGAGCACCGAAACAGGAGCCGGTCGCAGCAACGCCACCGCGCCAAAGACCAGAATGACAGCCGCCGCCGCAACCCACGGCATCAGGCGACGCGGCGGACCAGGTACCAGAGCGCGATTCATCTCCGCCTGCAGCCGCGCCCCGATCCGCGCGCGCGAGAGATCGTCGAGCGGCGCTCCGGTGGTCGCCAGCACCGCCTCGGTCGCCAGCGCCACCGCATCGGCCCGCGCTCTACAGGACGGGCACCCCGCGATGTGGATCGACACGTCACCCGACGGCTCGCCGAACGCCATCGCGTCCTCCGCCTCGACACACGCTGCGCGCCTCATGACTTCCTCTCCCGCTTCGAATCGCGCTCGATCATCGCTGCCAGCTCGCGCTGCGCGTGTTTCACCCGCTGGCCCACCGCGGGCGCCTTGGCCCCGACGATCGCGCCGATCTCGTCGAGCGAGAGGCCCTCCACGCAGCGCAGCACGAACGCGATGCGCTTCCGGGGATCGAGCCGCTCCAGCATCGCCAGGCCGCGCAAGAGAGACTCCCTTTGTCGCGCTGATTCTTCCGGGTTGGCGCGATCATCGGCCTTCTCCAGCAGCTCGAGCGCCACCACGTCGGCGGGACGGCGCTGGCGCTTCCTGAGGTGCTCGTACGCGACGTTGACGACGATGCGATACAGCCAGGTCGAGAACGCCGACTCGCGGCGGAACTTCGCCAGGCCGCGGAACACGTCGATGAACACCTGCTGCACGAGGTCCTCGCGCTCGGGATCCGGTCCGACCAGGCGCGAGATGCGGCGGTGCACCTCGTCGGCGTAGCGCCGGTAGATCTCGTCGAACGCCCGCCGATCTCCGCGCAGCGCGCGATCGATCAGCGGAAGCGCGGTGTCCTCGGGAGGGGCAGACACGGGCGCTGCGAGCAGCTCCATCCATACCAGCGCGACCGCCACACTCATGATCGCACCTTGAAACGAAGGCCCAACCCACCCCACAGGCGGACGTGCTCGGTGTCGACCGCGGTTGTGCCTTCGACCTCGACCGCGCTGGCGCTCATCAGCGCGTCGACGCCGGTGGCGAGCACCAGCGCGAGCGGCCCCGCGAGCTCGGTCGCCCACGCGACGCGCGCGCCGACCCCGAACGCGAACAGCGCGCGATCGGTCGCCGCCAGCTCGGACCGACCGGGCTCGGGCGTGGCGCTGACGAAGCGGGGGATGGCCACCCCGTCCAGGCCGAGCTCGAGCCCGTAGTCGCGCAGGCGCAAGAGGAGCCCCAAGCGGATCGGTACGTCGATCATCGAGACCGCCACCCCCCGCGCGCGACCCGAAGGGCCGGTCCACACGCCCACCTCGGCGAGCCAGCGCAGCTCCTCGGTGATCGACCCGGAGAGAGCCGCCGAGACGCCGCCGACGAGCGCAGGCCCGCCCACGGCGCCGAGCAGGGTGGGCTCCAGGCCGTCCGGCGCGATCACTGGGGGTGGGACGGAAATGACCTTCTCCGGAAGCCTCACAGGAGGCCCAGGGGGCTCCGGCGTCAGCGCCGCCAGGCTCAGCCCCTCCAGCACGTCCACCACCGTCAGCGCCACCGTGCGGGCGCGGGCCTCGCCGCTCAGGCCGCTGGTCGGGACGACGCGGTGGCGGCCGGCGACGTCGATGGAGATGGCATCGCCCCCCAGCGCCCGCAGCTTGACCGTGTGTTCGGTGTCCGGCCAGCCGGGGCGGCGGGTGCGGATGGCGCTCGAGAGCATCGCCTCGTCGAACCCGAGGTCGGGGCCGAGATCGAGCACCTCCGGCGCGCCCGGGAGCGCCACCAGGACCGCCAGCAGGATGCCCGGTCCCATCCCCATGCTCAGTGCGCCCGGCACGGACGGTTAGTCCAGCCACCGCCCAAGAATCGAAAAAGAATCTTCGGGAGGGCTCCAGGCCAAAGGCGAGCCCTCCCCCGTCGAGCTTCTGCCCTCTTGGTCCGTCGGTCACCCGCCGATCGAAAAACTATTTCGCAAAGACCCGAGACTCCATCTCACCCGCCGTGGGCCCCGAGGCCCCGATGGAGGAAATTCGATGAGAGACGCACGTGCTTTGTTCCTATGTCTGGCCTTCGCGGCGTGTTCCGCCGATCGGGCGCCGCCTGCGCCGATCGGGGTGACGACCCAAGGCATCCAGCGCATCCCTTGCGCGACCACCCCCGACTGTCGGGCGCGCGGCGGCGCCTGTCTGGCGAACGTCTGCACCGCCGACAACGAGTGCGCGATCGACGCGGACTGCGCGCCACGCGAGGTCTGCACCATCGACAACAACTTCGGCGGCCTGTGCGGGGTGCCCGCGACGACCCCGATCGCGGGGCCGGCGTGGAGCTGCACCGCCGACGTGGACTGCCCGACCGCGCAGGTCTGCACCCGCGGGAGCTGCGGCCTCGCGCAGACGGTGACCCCCACGGTGGCGCCGCCGCCCCCGCCGCCGCCCGGATGTCAGGTCGACGCGGACTGCGCGAGCGGCGAGATCTGCCGCGCCGACAACGTCTGCGTGACGCATCCCTGGGCCTGCACCACCGACGCCGACTGCGATCCGCGCGGTGGGTACATCTGCACCAACGGACAGTGCGGCGTGGCCACCAGCCACGGCTGCAACGCGCAGAACTGCCCCTGCGACGTCTTCGCGAACAACTGCGCGTTCGGGATGCGCTGCTATCCGTTCGGGCCCGCGACCAGCGATGGCCAGTGCTTCGTGCCGGGCTCGAGGAGCGCCGGTGATCCGTGCGTCGAGCCGCCCTTCGGCGAGCCCGAGTCCTGCGGTCTCGGCCTGGTCTGCGTCGCCGAGAGCGAGGACGATCCGACCGGCATCTGCTACCAGCTCTGCGAGACCGATCTGAGCTGCCCGTCGAGCCAGATCTGCCACGCGATCACCGAGCCCTCCTCCGGCCTCACCGCCGACTGGGGCCTCTGCACGGCGCCCCCGCCGCCCCCCCCGCCGGTGCCCTGCGATGCCCTCGCGCAGGACTGCAGCGCCGCGACGGATCTCTGTGCGCCCGTGGATATCGGATCGAACGTCTGCGTCCCGGCCGGTAGCGGCGCGGACGGCAGCGCGTGCACCCAGGCCTCGGATTGCAGCGAAGGTCTGGCCTGCGTGGCCTACGCCGGAGCGAGCCCGCAGATCACGTACTGGACCCTGCTCCAGGCGTACATCGATCGGGGCGGCGGCACCTGCAAGACGCTCTGCGCGCCGGGCCCGGCCTGCGCGGGCGGGCAGAGCTGCGATCCGATCAGCGGCAGCAACACCGGCATCTCGAGGAGCGACGTCGGCGTCTGTCACTGATAGATCAGCGGCGCGATGAAGGTGCGCCGTGGCCTCCCCTCCGATCTCGAGCTCCTCGTCGCCGGTAACTCCCGGATGGCGCTCGAGACGGAGTCCCTCACTCTGGATCCGCAGAAGATCCGCCCCGGCGTCGCCGCCGTCCTCGAAGGCAAAGTATCAGCGAGATACTATGTCGGGGAGGTCGGCGGCGCCGTCGTCGCCCAGCTCATGATCACGGAAGAGTGGAGTGACTGGCGAAATGCCTCGGTGTGGTGGATCCAGTCGGTCTGGGTCCCGCCGGAGCACAGGCGCCAAGGATACTATCGGGAGCTCTATCTCGAGGTGAAAGAGGAGGCGCGGAAGGCCGGCGCCGCGGGGATTCGCCTGTACGTCGACGCGCGGAACGAGCGGGCAAAGGCCGTGTATCGCGCGCTCGGCATGAACGGCGAGCACTACCAGGTGTTCGAGGCGATGGACGCCTAGAACGCCCTGGCTGGCGCTACTTCTTCTTGCCGCCGCTCGAAGCCGCCGGCTTTTCCTGCTTGGCCTTGGCCTTCGCAGCGTCCTGCTTGCCCTGGCTGGTCTTCTGCTTCGAGTCTTTTTGTTTGGATTTCGGTGATTTGTCGCCCATGGATGCGCAGCATTGCAGTCAGTCGGTCGAGACACAAGCCCGCGCGCGGCCTACGCGCTGCTCCAGCTCACCGTCCTGGTGTGGGGCTTCACGGCCATCCTCGGCAAACAGATCAGCATCAACGCGTTCGCGATGGTCTGGTACCGCCAGGTCATCACCGCTGTGGTGCTGATCGCCTGGGCGCTCTGGAACGGTCGCAGCATGCGCGTCGACAAGAAATCGGCGCGAAATCTGCTCGCCGTCAGTCTCCTGGTGTCCGTGCACTGGGTCTGCTTTTACGCCTGTATCAAGTTCGCCGGGGTCGCGGTGGCGGTGCTGTGCCTCGCGTCGGTGGTGGTGGTGACCGCGCTGGTCGAGCCGCTGATCTATCGCCGGCCGGTGAAGAACCTCGAGGTGCTGATGGGCCTCGGCGTCCTGGTCGGGGTCTGGTTGCTGGTGCGGGTCAGCGCGCAGGCGAGCTGGTCGGCGCTGCTGCTCGGGCTCGCCGCGGCGGTCTGCGGTGCGACGTTCGGCACGCTGAACGGCAAGCTGCGCCAGGGGCTATCGTCCGAGGTGATGTCGATCTGGGAGCTCGGCGGGGGCGCGGCGTGGCTGAGCCTCGCGTTCATCGTCGTGCCCGAGAACATGGTGTTCCCGTGGGAGATCAGCGCGGCCGACTGGCTCTGGCTCTCGATTCTGAGCGTGGTCTGCACCGCGCTGCCCTGGATGTGGAGCCTCGACGTCGTCGCCGTGCTCACGCCTTACACCGTCGCGCTCAGCGTCACGCTGGAGCCGGTCTACAGCATGATCATCGCGTACTTCTGGTTCCCGGAATCGGAGCGCCTGGCCCCCAGCTTCTATGTCGGGGCCGGGCTCTTGATCGCGCTGGTGATGCTGAACGCGCGCCTCAAACGGTGAGCGTCGCCTCGTAGAGTATCGCGCCCTTGGTCTCCGGACGCGCGTCGACGAACTTCACGTAGAGCTCGTCGTTCAGCGGATCGAGAGTGAGCTGAGTGGTCGCCGGCCAGATGCCCGACCCATAAAGATAGGACGCCGCGGGAAAGACATCCTCGCGCGGCAGGAAGTCGTTGTCCGCCAGCACCGCCGCGGGATTCGGGCCGTTGCCGGTCGGGCCCACCGCGATGTCGAGATACTGCGAGGCCCAGCCGGTGGGCTCGACCTTGGCGACATATCCGCAGTGATAGTCACCCGAGAGAAACACCACCCCGCGCAGCTGGTTGGTCTCGAGGAAGGTCAGCAGCCGCGCGCGCTGCGCCTCGTACCCTTGCCAGCGATCGGGCGTGCCGTAGTCCCAGAGCATGGTCATGCGCGCGACCGGCACCGAGTTCATGATGATCTTGAACTTGCACGGGCTCGCGAGCAGCGCCGACTCCAGCCAGGCGAACTGCGCCGGCGAGATGTACTGCGCGGCGGGCGTCTCGCGGCCAGCCGGCACGCGCTCGGTGCGGCAGTCGAGGACGAAGATCTCGGCGGTGTTGCCCCAGCGATACGAGCGCCAGATCCGCCCCTCGGCGTCGGTCTCGAGCGCCATCGCCTCGATCGCGGCGCCCTTCGCCGCCGCGAGCCGCGCGGGCTCGATCATGGTGGGATCGATGTTGTTGGCGAGCTCGTGGTCGTCCCAGGTGTAATAGTATCCGCGCTTCGCGAACGCCTGGATGTAGCTCCCCTCGGCGAAGGTCTTGCGCCACTCGCGGCGATACTCTTCTCCATTGGTCGCGTCGTCCGCGTACACCAGGTCGCCGAGGTGGATGTAGAGGTCGGCCTCGATCTCGCCGCTCATCTGCACGCCGGTGAAGGGCGCATGACGGATATGCGTGCAGGTCATCGGCACGATAGTCAGCGGCCGCAGATCGCCCTGCGCGAACGCGGTGCGGAAGCGGCCGAGGGGGCTGCGGAAATTATCCCCGAAAAAGCCGTACTCATACCATCCCGCGCCGAGGCCGCTCACGCTGGCCTTGAGGTGACCTTCGACCGGCTCGATCATCGCCTCGTGCACGAGGAAGCGCGCGCCCGCGGCGCTGGTGCGCCAGACGCGCGCGAGCAGCGGACCGTCGTGCGCCGCAGAGAGTCGCACGCCCGTCGCGGTCATTGCGCCAGCGTGAACGCCGATCGGGAAGCGCGTCGCGTCCTCGGTGATCGACGCCGGATCGATCGCCCAGGCGGTCCCCGCGTCGATCGGCTCGGGCTCCGGCGTGGGCAGCACGCGCATCCGCGGCGGCGGCTCGCTGGTGCCACACGCGGCGACCGCAGCGCCCGCACCGGCGGCGATCAGGACCTGGCGTCGAGTCAGCCGCATCGCCCGTTTTCCACCACGGCCGTCGGGCCGCTGTCGAGTTAGGCAAATCTATTTCGGTCAGCCGCCTTACTTGGGCTTCATCCAGTAGACGTGGGTGCTCGCCATCTCGCGGGGCTCGCCGGCCACGAACAGCTCACCGCCCATCGCGACCAGGCGGCGTACGCGGCTGATCGTGGGAGCGACCTCGCTGTCTTTGCATATGCGAAACCCGCTTCCAGTGCGGTCAATCTCGACGATCCGCCCTTGGTTTCCCGTGGTGAAAGCGCGTCCGAGCCAGGTCACCATGTCGAGGCCGTTGACCGCGCCGAGCATGAGCCCGCTCTCTTCCCAGCCGCCGTCGGCGCGGCCCAGCACGCGGAACTGCGGCAAGGTGGTGTCCGTGCGATCGGTGGTGAGGATGGCGATGCTGCTCGTGACCGTGTCGTCGGCGAGGGTCCCGCCGCACGCGTCGGAGCCGACGCGCTCGCGCATGAACACGCCGTCGACGTAGTGCTGGACGATCCCTTGCTTCACGATGAAGGAGACGCTGTTGGGCCCATCCGCGACGATCGATGATCGGAAGACGCCGATGCTGTGGCACTCCGAGATGACATCGCTCGCGGTGGGCCAGGGCAGGCGATGGGTGCTCGTCTCGCCTTCCCGCCAGCGATGCACGCGCGGCAGGAGCGACCCCGGCGCCGAGAGCACGAAGATCTCCACGCGGCCGTCGAACCGCCCGACCGCGATCTCGTCGACGATCAGGCCCTCGGGCCCGGCGTTGGCGGTGGTCTCGGAGGCGATCCGAAGGTCGCGATCGAGCTCGACGAAGGTGATCGCGATGTTCTCTGCGACCGTTCCCGTCGCGGCGGGATACGAGCTGTACGCGACCCAGATGTGGCCCGCGTCGTCCATCGACGCCGTCCACGTCGTCGCATCCGGCGGCACGACGTCGGGGAGCTCGCGCACGCTGCCCTTCGAGACGATCATCAGGTGATCATCGTCGTGGAGCGCGATCAGGACCTCGGTCGGCGACCAGGCCATCGCTGTGAGCACGTCGCCGACCACGCCGAGATCGAGAGCGAAGCTGTCGAACGCCAGGCAGCGGAGCGGCTCGATGCGGCGCAGCGTCCAGGGCGTGGCGTCTTCCTCGTGCCACGTCAGATCGATGCCGAGCGAGAACGCGTGGTCGGGCCGAGGCAGCGGATCGAGATCGGGACCCTCGAGCAGCGGGAGCACACCGTCGTCCACCGGGAGGCCCATCTCGGCGATCGAGCGCGCATACAACAGCGCGTTGCCGTGCGCGCCGGCGGTGGGCTCGATCGGCAGATCGAAGCGCAATTCATCGGTCGGGAGCGTGATGGCGCGCAGCGTTTTGGCGCCGGGCTCGCCGACCAGCAAGGTCTGCATGCTGTCGAGCGGCGGCAGCGGCGCGGTTTGCGGCGACGAGCAAGCGGCGACGACGACGAGCGCGAGCGATCTCATCGGACCTCGCAAGCCGCTCCGCTCGTCGTCTCGCGCGTGGCGATCACCGCGCCCGCGGCCGAGACGGCCTGCACGCGATAGCTCGCGCCGCCGTTCGTGGTGAGGATGCGGACCGTGCCGCCCGCGGCGTCGACGACGCCCGTGGATGTGCCGCCGGGGGCGACGCGCGACAGGAACAGCCCACCGCCCGCGAGGTGATCGAGCACCGCGCCCACCACGCTGGCGTGCGGCGATCCCACGTGAGCCGTCGAGATGCCGGTGACCGCGCTGCGCGGTCGGCCATCGGCGGGCAGGAGGTGATCGAGCCAGGCCATCGAGGAGGAGGTGTCGCGCGCATGGTGCGAGAGGTGGAGGACGTCGGCGGGCGGGAGCTCGGCGCCGAGGGTCCTTACGTAGAAGCTCTCCACCGCGTCGGTGTCGCTGCCGCCACCGGTGAGATCACCGGCGAAAACATAGCGGAAATCACCGTGCCGCAGCAGGCCAACGACGCTGCGCGCGTTCTCTCCGTTGCTGTCGTCGGCCTCGAGCGGACGGAACGCGGCGCCGTGCGCGATGCCGTTCGCGGCGAGGAGGGTGAGCGCGCCCGAGGTGTACGGGATCGCCGGGCACGCGGTGGCGGTGCGCGACCACGCGTCGGGAACGCAGCGGGTGTCGCCGTTGCCGCACAGCTCGATCTCCTGGAACTGGCCGCGCGCGG
>Ga0105047_10015391_pt1 | contig 12045 bp, 9 predicted proteins | sample MAT04_FD_78384 | JGI IMG/M metagenome (GOLD analysis project Ga0105047, IMG submission 78384) | Freshwater microbial communities from Lake Fryxell liftoff mats and glacier meltwater in Antarctica - MAT-04 (megahit assembly) | ecosystem: Environmental > Aquatic > Freshwater > Ice > Liftoff... | reverse complement strand
TAGACGGCGGCTTTCATCGGCGTTTCCTCAAACACTTGTTTGATGAAACCCATTCCACGGGCGGGGTGAGGGTGCAAGTGAGGAACACGGGTCGCGACCAGCACAGGATGATAGCCGACGGGCCTGTTGTTCTGGTCTGGAAATTGCTGTTCCTGCAGGGTGCTGACCTCGCGAACCCAGACCCGCTTGACCTAGATGGCCCCTGCTGACACCGAAACCGCCGATGTCGAGTTGATCGTCGAGGCGATGTACCAGATCGCGGCAGATCCTGGCCGATGGGTTCAACTGATTGAAACCCTTGCCGATCAGCCATCCCGCGACGAGGCGCCGACGTCCGCACGCCGGGGCCTTGCGCATAGCGAGGAAATCGCGCGCCTGGTCAGCGCGCATGCGACCCCGGATGTCCGACTGTCGACGCATGCTTTTGGCTGGGTCGCCATCACGGCCGGCGGGCGGGTCGCCGCGGTCAACGCAAGTGGCCAGGCCGTGCTGTCGGGCGGCATCGGTGTGGCGGACCCAGGTTCACCATTGAGATTCCTCGATCCTCACAACCTGGAAGCTTTCGAACAGGCCCTGCGCCACGCGCGCGTCACCGGCGAGCAGGCCGTGCTGAAGCTGGAGCGTGGCGGCGACGAGAGTCCATGTTTTGGCTATGTGGCCCCCGTACGGAGCCTCAGGGACGTCGCCTATCTTAGCGGACTGGCGTTCGACGACGCGCAGGCCGGATTCGCCCTGCTGTTTCCGGCAGCAGAGGAGACGGGACGCCTGTGGGGGTCCATCAGCCGGAACTTCGGCCTGACGCCCGCCGAATTGCGACTGGCCGAGCGCCTGCGCGACGGTCAGACCCTCAAGGAAGCTGCCGACGATCTGGACATCAGCATCAACACCGTGCGCAATCAGCTGCGGGCCGTCTTTGACAAGATGGGCCTGAAGCGGCAAAGCGAGTTGATCCGCGCCCTCACCGAACTCGGCCAGGTCGCCGGGGCGATGGAGGGCGTTGGCGCATCACCGCCACCCCTCCCGGCGCCGCCCGTACGATTTCATCTCCTGGCAGATGGCCGCAAGCTGGCCTACCGCGACTACGGCGACCCGCAAGGGCAGGCGATGCTCATGTTCCATGAGGGATTGGGCTCGAGCTTGCTGCCGCCCGGCGTTCAGGCGCTTGCAACGGATTTGCGCCTGCGCGTCGTCAGCGTCGAGCGCCCGGGTTTTGGTCTGTCTGACCCGCTGCCCGACTATAGCTTTGAAGCGGTGGCCGAGGACATGGTCGCGCTCTGTGACGGCCTCAAAATAGATCAGGTGAAGATCGCCGCCGTGTTGTCTGGCGCGCCATCGGCCATCTGCACCGCCGTGCGCCTTGGAGAGAGGGCCCGCGAAGTGTTGCTGTGCGCCGGTCGCCCGCCGCGTCCCACAACGAAACAGGACTCCATCATCGGCCAGTTCCGTGCCCGGCTGGAAGAGAACCCGTGGGTCGCCGAAACGCTCTACGGGATCATGAACGCGCGGATCTCGCCCTCATTCATCGAACGCATGATCGCGGCCGGCGCGGCCTACGCACCCGGGGACAGGGCCTATGTGGAGGCAAACCCGTGGGTCGCCACCTATGTCGCCAGCTACAATGCAGAATGCCTGGCGGTTTCCCGCAAGGGGCCCGGTGCCGAGATGCGAGCCTTCCGGCGCGCCGGAAACGCAAACGCCGATGAGCTGGCCTGTCCCGTGACGGTCTGGCACGGCGAGCATGATGGTTTCGCCCCTCTGTCAGACCTGCTGGATTTCCTGGGGCCAAAGGCGACCACGGTTGAGGTGTTCCCGGACACCGGGCACCTGCTGGCGTTGCGCCACTGGGAGGGCATCCTGCGCCACGTGGCGGCCTGATTCACCAGGCTCATAGTCCATTTGGACCATGCCGGCGGGCTGAAGCCGATGTTTCCTTGAGCCTGAAAGGGGGTGACGATCTTGTGATCCTCGCCCGACAGGTTCGGAGAGTTCAGTTCCATGAAGCGTTACCTTCCTCTGGCTATAGCCCTGGCTTTGAGCGCCATGGCCCCGACAGCCATGGCCGCGACCACGCTCTACAAGTTCGGTGTCACCGTCACGGACCCCGCTGGCTCGGCGTTCTCGTTTCCCAGGTTCGAGATTTTCAATCTGTCAGATCCCGGGGTTACGATTACAAAATCCCGGATTTTCAACGGTCCGCCTTGGGATTGGGTCTGGGTCGGGCCGGGCGTCGGGGCGATCGCCAATCCTGCGGGCGGCACGCGCACCCTGCTTGAGGGTGAGGAGCGAACGAACGATGGAAACAACGGTTGCACCCCGGGTATCACCTACGGTCTCAGCAGCTTTGACCCTGGCGACAGTTTCGGTTTCTCTGCGGATCCGGAGTCAGGAGGCTGCGGCAGCGCTGTGGTGGATATCCGGCCCGTTCTGAACAACGACACCCTCAAGGTTACGATCGACTTCTCGGGCGGTGTGTCATTGACCGGCAACAACTGGGTCCTTGAATACATCAATCCCAATGACAGCCAGAACGACCCCGCCAATCAGCGCTATCGTCTGGGTATGGAGACCTCGATAACCACCATCGACCCGAACCCCGGCGTCGTGCCCGAACCCGCCACCTGGGCGATGATGATCGGCGGCTTCGGCTTGGCCGGTGTGATGCTTCGACGCCGGCAATGTCGGTCGGCATAGTCCAGATTGATCATGCGCGGCTCCGGAGATGGCCGCACGGTTCCACGGTAGACCGACCCTGCAATCTAGCGGATTCCGGTATCTGAGGTGCTTTATGATCCGATTTTCAATAACCATGTGCCGCCGTGTGGCCGCCGTTGCGGCCGTCGCGTCGGTCACTCTGGCGTCAGGTCAGGCCCTGGCCGCAAATCTGCTGACCAACGGCAGCTTTGAAGGTCCGCCCGCCAACAATTTTGCCGCTGGCTACTATCGTGGACCGCTGGCCCCGGACGGCTGGCAGCGTGTATCCGGTCTTGAGGCGCCCGACATCCTCAGCAATAGCTACATCCAGAATGGCGCAGGGTTTCAAACCCTGATCGGCGCTCAGGACGGCGTACGCTTCCTTGACATGAACGGCGCAAGCCCCACCGGCGGTCTGTTTCAGACCGTGTCGGGCCTGACGGTCGGCGGGACGGTTACCCTGGACTTCTGGGTGGCCCGATGGGCGCAGAACAGCTCCGGAACGCTGACCGCCAGCCTGCTCGACGCGTCGAACCAGGGCGCGCTTGCGTCCCAGGTCGTCACCCTCGCCCATCTGCCCAATGCCGTCAGTTCCAGCTGGACCCAGTATACGGTCTCGGCGGTGGTCCCGGTGTCCGGTACGGTGAAGGTCCAGTTCGCTGGCAACAGCGGCTCGTCCGCCCGGGGTGCGCCAGGCCTCGATAATGTTTCACTGACCTTTGTGCCGGACGCCGGTCCGGTACCTGAGCCCGGAACATGGGCGATGATGATCCTGGGATTCGGCATGGCGGGTGTACTCTTCCGCCGCCGCCGTGCCGTTGCCCGATCCGCCCTATAATCAGGCATTCCGTTTCACATGGTTCCGGACGGCGGCGATGATCCGGTCCTGAACCTCGGGCTCCAGATAGGCGTGCATCGGCAGGCTGATCACCCGGTCAGCCGCGGCCTCGGTTGCCGGCAGGCCGCCGGGTTGGGGGTAGTGGGCGTAGGGTGCCTGTCGGTGCAGTGGCAGGGGATAGTAGACGGCGCTCGGGATCTCCTGGCTTCGCAGGTGTGCGGCCAGCCCGTCGCGGTCGTCGGCCTCGATCGTGTATTGCGCCCAGACCGAGACGCCGCCCTCTATCACCGGGGGCGTGCGAACCGCGTCGCCAAGACCCTCGGCATAGCGCGCCGCGACGCGGTTCCGGGCCTCGATCTCGTCGGCGAAGATTCCCAGCTTCTGCAAGAGTACGGCCGCCTGGATCGTGTCCATGCGAGCGTTCATGCCGACCCGCATGTTCATGTACTTGGGATCGTGGTCGAACGTGCGACCCTCAAGGTCGGATTTCACGGCTTGGCCGTGCACCCTGAGAGACACCATCAGGTCGTGCAGGTGCGGGTCGTTGCAAAGCACAGCGCCGCCGTCGCCGTAGCAGCCCAGTGGCTTGGCCGGGAAGAACGAGGTGGTGGTGACGTCAGCCCAGTGCAGGGGATGGTGGCCGTGCAGGGTACATCCGAACCCCTGGGCGCTGTCGGCGATCAGCTTCAGGCCGTGTTGGCGGGCGATGGCGGAGAGCGCCGGATAGTCTGCAGGTTGTCCGAACAGGTCGACGGCGATGATCGCCCGGGGCACCAGCTTGCCCTCAGCCTTGATCGCCAGGATCGCCGCCTCAAGCTTCGCGGGGTCCAGATTGTAGGTGTCCGGCAGAACATCCACGAACACGGGCGAAGCGCCCACCAGCGGCATTACCTCAGCCGTCGCCGCGAACGTGAACGACGGGCAGAACACCGCATCGCCCGGCCCGATCCCCCAGGCCATCAGCGGCAGGATCAGCGCCTCGGTGCCGGAGCCGCAGGTCAGGGCGTGGGCTGCCTGACCGAAGGCGCACAGCGCGGCCTCCAGCTGAGTGATCTCGGGGCCCATGATGTAGGCACCGGACCGCACCACCTTGAGGATCGCGTCCTCAAGCGGCTGACCTAGACGCGCGCGCTGGGCCTGCAGATCAATGAAGGGAATCATGGGGCCAGCTTATGCCCTGTGTCGGCGGTCAGCGCCAAAACACGCTTGGTGACGGCGTGTTGCGCGTCAGGCCCGGGTCATCACGGCCGGGCCGAACATGGCCGGGTCGGTCACCGTGTCCCGGCCGGTTTCCAGCCGCCCGGCCAGGCGTCTCAGCCAGCCGGGATGTTCGGCCAGGGTCAACGACAGGTCATGCCAGCCCCTGGAGCCGGTCAATGCCCAGGTGCTTGACACCGTCGCACCCGGTCCCACGGTGACAGTCCAGGGCTTGTGCTCATAGGCGTTGGCGAGCGCCCGGACGGACAGGGGCGCAGGTCCGGCGTTGCGCAGGGTAATCGTCAGTTTCAACGTCTTGCGGTCAAACGCCGAGGTGACCGTGAGACCGGGATCCGCAGCACCCCGGAACTGGCGATGGAAGCCGTTTGGGCCCAGGAGCCAGAGGTCATAGCCGCCGTCCCTTAGCGACCACGAGGCCGACTGTTTGTCCGAGGCATTCAGCGTGTAGCGGCGCGGCGGCGGCGACAAATCGTTCAGGTCGTAGACATGGACCACCGCTGCCGCGACGCCCGCATTGGCGAAATCGACGTGGACCGCGCCATCGCTGACCGCCGCCGAGGCGTCCAGTGCATAGGGCAGCGCACGCGACAGGCGGACACCGGCGGCCTGCACCGGCGGCGTCAGGGTGGCCGGCGTCGGTGGTCGGGTGGTCTTGCCCAGCGCCGCTGTTCGCACCGCCAGATCGCCGGTGGGCGGCAACCCTGGCGGGGTCCGCTCGCGGTTGGGGGTCTTGAAATCGAAGCAGGAGGTCAGGTTGCCGCAAACCGCGCGACGCCAACTGGAGATCTCGGGCGAGACCACGCCAAACCGGGTTTCCAGAAACCGGATCACCGAGGTGTGGTCGAACACCTCGGAATTGATCCATCCCCCGCGGCTCCAGGGCGAGATTACATACATCGGCACACGCGGACCCAGGCCGTAGGGGCGACCCCGGTACTTCGGGATGTCAATGAGCTCCGCCGGGTTGGGCGTCAGGTGATGCTCTCCGGCCAGATCGATGCTGGACCCCCCCAGCAGTTGGCCGGTCCCGTCGCGCGACGGTGGCGCGGGCGGCGGCATGTGATCGAAAAAGCCGTCATTCTCGTCGAACATTACCAGCAGCACCGTCTTGGCCCAGACATCGGGATTGGCGGTGAGGGCGTTCAGCACGCGGGCTGTGTAATCGCCGCCTTGCGCCGGGCTTGAAGGATCAGGGTGCTCAGAATCCCGGGCACCCGCCACGATCCAGGACACCTGCGGCAGCGCATCCGCCATGACGTCGGTCGTCAGGCGATCAAGGCTGTAGGTCGACAGCCCTGCCTGCGCCAACGCCGCGTTGGACCCCGGCAGCTTGTCATAGGCGGCGCGAAAGGCGGCAAACCCTTCCAGCGGGTTGTCACTGAAATTGTCGGCCATGTCCTGATAGATACGCCAGGTGACCCTCGCCGCCTGCAAGCGCTCCGGATAGGTCTTCCAGCTATAGGAGGTCTTCGGTCCACCCTTCTGGGGCAGGCTGTCATGGGAGTTGCTCAGCGACGGCCCGCCGCCGGTCCCCGCCGGGTCGTTCGTGCCCGTGAACAGGAACAGGCGGTTGGAGTTGGTGCCCACCTGCATGGAGCAGTGATAGGCGTCGCACAGCGTAAACGTGTCCGCCAACGCGTACTGGAACGGCAGGTCCTGCGGCTCAAAATAACCCATCGAATGCGCACGCTTCGATGCGGGCCAATCCGCCATGCGGCCCTGATCCCAGGCACTTTGGGCATCCGTCCAGTTGTGCGGCGTACCCTCGACACGCATGTGAGCAAAGGTCCGCGTGGTGTTCAGCGGGAACGGCGCGATGTGAGCGGGCTGGACACCCGGTGCATTGGCCTGGGTCCAGACGGTGCGACCGTCCGGCAGCGGGATCGGAAACCGGTCCGCAAAGCCCCGGACGCCGTTCATCGCTCCGAAATAGTGATCGAAGCTGCGGTTTTCCTGCATCAGGATCACCACATGCGCGACGTCCGCGATCGTGCCCTTGCGCACGTTGGCGTCGATGCCGGCGGCCCGCGCGATGGCGGCCGGCAAGGCGGCACCTGCCGTGGCGGCGATCAGCAGTCGTCGGCGGTCGAGCATGAAAATCCCCTACGGCTTGCAGGTTACCCCGGCCCTTATGACGAAACCAACCTTCTGCAGCGTTGTCCTCAGATCTGCCGCGCACGCCCTTCCCAATAGGGTGCGCGGACCTTGCCGCGCTGGATCTTGCCGGCTTCGGAGCGGGGGAGCTCGGTCACGAAATCCAGGCTGCGGGGCACCTTGAAGGCTGGCAGGCTGTCGCGGGCGAAGCCGAGGATCTCCTGGGCCAGCAGGTCCGACGGCTGGTAGCCGGGCTTCAGCAGGATCACCGCCTTGACCTGTTCGCCCCACTCGTCGTGGGGGATGCCGACGGTCGCGCTGTCGGCGACGGCGTCGTGCTTGATCAGCTCGTTGTCGACTTCCTGGGGATAGATATTGACCCCGCCGGAGATGATGGTCTCGGCGCTGCGGCCGGTCAGGAACAGGTATCCATCGTCGTCGAAGTAACCCATGTCGCCCATGGTGAAATAGTCGCCGACGCGGCTGGCCGCCGTCTTCTTGTCGTCCTTGTAGTAGGTGAACGCGCCGCCTGGCGGCAGCTGGTGATAGATGGTGCCGGAGACGTTCGGCGCGCACTCGTTTCCCTGATCGTCGAGGATCTTGGAGCCCAACAGTTCGGGGCGCTTGCCCACCGACCCCGGTTTGCGCAGCCAGTCATGGCTGTCGATCATGAAGCCGGCACCGCCCTCGGAGCCCGCGTAGTATTCACTCAGCACCGGGCCGAACCACTCGATCATCGCAAACTTCACCTCGGGCGGACAGGGAGCCGCGCCGTGGACGATGTAGGTCACGCTCGAGACGTCGTACTTCGCCTTGACCTCCGGTGGCAGGGCCAGCAGGCGCTGGAACATGATCGGCACCAGATGCATGTGGGTGACCTTGTGCCGGTCGATGGTAGCCAGCACGTGCTCGCTGTCCCACTTGTCCATGAACACCAGCGGGCAGCCCGCACCCATGGCGGACCGGACGTCGAACACCAGCGGCGCTGCGTGATAGGCCGGGCCAGCGCACATCTGAACCGACGTCTCGTTGTAGCCGCGCAAGGCATACATCATCTGGGGTGTAACCGCCGGAACCGCGCGGAAGACGCCCTTGGGCCGACCGGTGGTGCCGGAGGTGTAGAGCATCTGGTTGCCCAGCGACGGGTCTTCGATGTCGGACCCGTCGAGCCCTGCCAGAGCCACGTCATAGGGTGTAAAGCCCTCGATCGCGCCGCCGATTGAAATCTTGATTTTCAGGTTGGGCGCAGCGCCGGCTGACGGGGCGGCACTGGCGACCTTGCCCTCGGCGAACAGGGCCAATGCCTCGCAGTCATTGAAAATATAGCTGATTTCGTCGACATTCAGGTGCCAGTTGACCGGGGTGAGCCGGAAGCCGCCGCGAAGAGTGGCGGCCTGGACCTCGACAAATTCGGCGCGATTGGAGCTGAGGATCGCCACCGCGTCACCGGCCTTCAGCCCGGCCTGGCGCAGCAGGCGCACGATGCGGTTGGCGTTGGCGTTGACCTCGGCAAAGGTGCGGACACGGCCATCGGGGTCGATGACCGAGGGCTTGTCAGGCTGTACAGACGCCCAGACAGCAGTGTTCATTCCCACCATGGCGGCGGCTTCCAGCCGGGCATTCAACGCTTCGCGGTCGCTCACTGATTCCATCCCTTGCCTGGTGCGCCACTTCAGCGGCGTCATCCCCGTTCTTCGAAAACACCATGGCATGAGGGGAGCGCGGCGGACAATCGCCATCGCGCGGAAAGGTCAGGCTTTCAGTCGCCGAAACACCCAACCGCCCACCGTCGCGCCGAATGCGGTGATGAACGTGCCCCAGGTGATGTCGATGATGGTTATGTGGGTCGACCAGACCTTGAGCGTTGCCTGGTTGGTCAGGTCGTAGGTGGCGTAGCACATGGCCCCCAGCATCGCCCCGGTGATGGCAGTCTTACGCAGCGGTTTTTCACGGTTGGGCCAGATCGCCAGAGCCATGACGCCCACGATGTAGGCGAAATAGAACACAGCCGCCGGACCAAGCCGGGCGCTGGGCAGTGCCACCGGATCCAGCGTCGGGAAATAGACCTTGGGGCCGAACTGGGTCAGCCAGATGTAGTCGACGGCGGCAAAGGCCACGCCGGTGGCGAGGTAGGTCAGGATCAGACGCCGCATCATGGGCTTTCTTTCTCGCTTCAGGCGGGCCGCAACCGGTAGTGGCTGACGCCCCATTCCGAGCCGCTACGGTGCCCGAACAGACCGGCGGTGGCGAGGAAGAAAAGCCGCCAGCGGCGATGCCACAAGGTCGCGTCCTTACCGTACACGCCATCCAGAACTGGACGGATTTTCGCGATGTTGGCGTCGTAGAGTTCCAGCCAGTGCAGGGCGGTCTTCTGATAGTGGGTCCCGCTCCAGCGCCAGTCCTGCTCCAGCGCGAACAGGTCGGGGAACTGGGCAATCAGGCCGTGACTGGGCATCACGCCGCCTGAGAAGAAGTACTTCCCGATCCAGTCGGCCTCATCGTTGAGGTCGAAGCGATAAGGTGAGGTCTTGTGGGTGAAGACGTGGATGAACAGGCGGCCATCCGGTTTCAGCCATTTCTTCACCCGCGTTAACAGGGCGCGCCAGTTCGCCATGTGCTCGAACATCTCGACCGAGACCACGCGGTCAAATTCCCCGGTCGCCTCGAAGTCATTCATGTCGCAGGTGATGATCTGCAGGTTCGTCAGGCCTCGTTCGCCCGCGCGGGCCATGATGAACTCGCGCTGGCTGGCGGAATTGGAAACGCCGGTGATGCGGGCGTCGGGATAGGTTTTGGCCATCCACAATGACAGCGAACCCCAGCCACAGCCCAGCTCAAGGATATGCTGGCCGTCTTTCAGATCGGCATGTTCGGCGGTCTCCTTCAGGCCGTGCTCCTCGGCCTGGGCCAGGGTGTCGCCGGGGTTGAGGTAAAGGGCCGAGGAATACTTGAGCTGCGGACCCAGGCAATTCAAGAAGAACGCCGCCGGTACCTCGTAATGCTGGGCATTGGCCGCCTCGGCATGCTCGGCGATCGGGCGCTCAGACATTTCCCGGGCGAAGGCGGCTTCTGTCCCGGGGCCGGAACCGGAGAGTTGTCGGCGCGCATTGGCGACCAGCAGGCTGATGGCGGTCTTGCGCACGACGTCTGGCAGGGGCGCGCCCTCGAAGGTGTCGATAATGGCGGAGATCAGACTCATTTACGGGATCAGGCTCGCTTCGGGGGTGCGGGAAAGAAGACGCTGACGCGCCGTTGATAGTCGCGGAACAGGTCGCCGCGGGACTTGAGCATCGTCGCCTCCAGCAGCGGCACGCCGGAGACGTAGCGCAGCAGGCCGTACATGACGACCGGGGCCGTGAGGCTGAGCCAGCTGAGGGGTTGGGCGGGGTCGAACACCATCGCCGGATAGACCATCCAGCCCAGCCACTGGAAGAAATAGTTGGGATGTCGCGACCAGGCCCAGAGCCCCTGATCCATAACCTTGCCCTTGTTCACCGGATCGCTGCGGAAGCGCTTCATCTGGTTGTCGGAGAGGGTTTCGCCGACGATGGCGATGAGAAAGATTGCGGCACCTATGGCGTCGCGGAGGTCGAGGTCCGCGTCGGGGCGTCTTGCCGCCAGCACCACCGAGATCGCTAGCAGGGCCGTCGCCGGCGCCTGTGGAAGGGTCACGAACAGCATCCGCCAGGGATAGGTTTTCGGGTCGCCGTCGCGGAACGCGGCATAGCGGATATCCTCGGGATGTCCGGCAACGCGCGGGGTCAGATAGAGGCCGAGGCGCACGCCCCACACCAGCATGAAGGCGGCCACCAGCCACTGGCGCGGACCTGGGCCTGCGTCGCCCAGCGGATAGAGCGCGGCCCCGGCCAGGACAATACCGGTCCCCCAGGTCCAGAACACGTCGGTCCAGCCGCCGTTCCTTCGCGCCATGCCGAACGCCCAGGCTGACAACATCACGCCCAGCATCGCCGCCAGTACGCCCAGAACGATCATCGCCGGCATTCAACACTCCTGCTGCGGCATACGGCCCCGGCCCGGACGCGGACGCATCCGGCACTGTGATCGCGCCGTAGCCTTTGCTAAGCAGGCGGACGTGGGGACCACGCACGCCGGCATTGTGCAAATAGGAATTGATTCGCTTGGAAACGAGTTCGGAGCATCGGCTGAATGTGGCCGTGATCGGCGCAGGCATTGCCGGGCTGTCGGCAGCCTGGCTGTTGTCCGGCAAGCATAACGTCACGCTGTTCGAGGCCGACCATCGGCTGGGCGGCCATGCACACACGGCCGACGCGCCCGGGCACAGCGGAACCGTACCGGTCGACACCGGCTTCATCGTGTATAACGAAGGCAACTATCCCAACTTCACCGCGCTGCTGGATCATCTGGACGTGCCCAGCATCAATGCCGACATGTCCCTCAGCGTGTCGCTGGACAATGGTGCGTTCGAGTACTCTAGCTTTGGCCTGGGCGGCGTGTTCGCCCAGAAGCGCAACCTGCTGTCGCCGCGCTTCTGGCGTCTGTTGCTGGACATCACGCGGTTCTTCTACACGGCGTCGGCAGATGTGGCGGAGCTGGAGCGCAATGCCACACCGCTTGACGACTATCTGAAAGCCAAAGGCTATGGCCCGGCGTTCCGCGATGACCATCTGCTGCCGCAGGCCGCCGCCATCTGGTCGACGCCATTGGACCAGATCGGCAGCTATCCGGCGGCCTCGCTGATCCGCTTTTTCCTGAATCACGGCATGATGACCCTCGCGGGCCGCGGTTTGTGGCGCACCGTCGAGGGCGGGTCGCGGGCCTATGTGACCCGCCTGGCCGAGGCCTTTCACGGCGAGGTGCGCAAGAGCGTGCGCGTGGCCGGCGTCCATCGTGACGCCAACGGGGTGGAACTTCGTCTGGCGGGTGGCGCGCGGGAACGCTTCGACCAGGTGGTGATCGCCACACACGGCGATGCCGCCCTGGCGTTGCTGGACGACCCGACGCCGGACGAACAGCGCCTGCTGGGTGCGTTCAAGTACAGCCGCAACCTGATCGCGCTGCACACTGATACGGTGCTGATGCCCAAACGCCGCGCGGCTTGGACCAGCTGGAACCACATCGGCATGCGCGACGCGCCGGGCGAAGGGTCGGTGACCTACTGGATGACGCGGTTGCAGAGCCTGGAGAACGCGCCTGACCTGTTCGCTACGCTGAACCCCAACAAG
>Ga0105047_10015390_pt1 | contig 12046 bp, 13 predicted proteins | sample MAT04_FD_78384 | JGI IMG/M metagenome (GOLD analysis project Ga0105047, IMG submission 78384) | Freshwater microbial communities from Lake Fryxell liftoff mats and glacier meltwater in Antarctica - MAT-04 (megahit assembly) | ecosystem: Environmental > Aquatic > Freshwater > Ice > Liftoff... | reverse complement strand
CCGGCGCCCATGCGGATCGCCGTCTGCACGGCGCGCTTCATGGCACGGCGGAACGCCACGCGGCGCTCGAGCTGCTGGGCAATGCCCTGAGCCACGAGGGTCGCATCGGTCTCCGGCTTGCGCACTTCAACGATGTTGATGTGCACTTCGCTGTCGGTGAACTGCTTCACCTTGGCGCGGATCTTGTCGATGTCAGCGCCCTTCTTGCCGATCACGATGCCCGGACGGGCAGTGTGGATCGACACGCGGCACTTGCGGTGCGGACGCTCGATGACGATCTTGGAAACAGCGGCCTGCTTCAGGTCATCCATCAGCGTGCTGCGGATCTTCAGGTCTTCCTGGAGCAGCGTACCGTAGTCGGCCTTGTTGGCGAACCAGCGGCTGTCCCAGGTACGGTTGATCCCCAGGCGGAGACCGATCGGGTTGATCTTCTGACCCATTATACGGTCTCCTCGACCTGACGAACCACGACGGTGAGGTTCGAGAACGTGTGCTCGAGGCGAGCAGCGTGACCACGGCCACGAGCCATGAAACGCTTCATCACCAGGCCATCACCGACGTAGCACTCAGCAACAACCAGGCTGTCCGGGTCGAGGCCGTGATTGTTCTCGGCGTTGGCGATGGCGCTCTCGAGCGTCTTCTTGACGGCGCCGGAGACACGCTTGCGCGAGAATTCGAGTTCGGCGAGCGCCTTGTCGACCTTCTTGCCGCGGATCATCGCTGCGACGAGGTTGAGCTTCTGGCTCGAGGTACGAAGCATGCGGAGAACCGCCTTGGCTTCGGTGTCCTTGAGCGAGCGCTGGGTTTTCGGCTTGCTCATATTACTTCCTCTTGGCCTTCTTGTCGGCCGCATGCCCGTAATAGGTACGGGTCGGGGCAAACTCGCCAAACTTGTGGCCGATCATCTCTTCGTTGACCGCAACGGGCACATGCTTGTGGCCGTTGTGGACGCCGAAGGTGAGGCCAACGAACTGCGGCAGGATCGTGGAGCGGCGGCTCCAGATCTTGATGACTTCGCTGCGGCCGCTCGACCGGCTGGTCTCTGCCTTCTTGAGCAGATAGCCGTCGACGAACGGGCCTTTCCAGACTGAACGCGACATGGCTTAGCGGCCCTTCTTCAGGTGACGCGAACGGACGATGAACTTGTCCGTCGACTTGTTGCTGCGGGTCTTCTTACCCTTGGTCGGCTTGCCCCAAGGGGAAACCGGGTGACGGCCACCAGACGTACGACCTTCACCACCACCATGCGGGTGATCGACCGGGTTCATGGTCACGCCGCGGTTGACCGGGCGACGACCGAGCCAACGGCTGCGACCGGCCTTGCCGATCGAGGTGTTGCCATGGTCCTGGTTGGACACGGCACCAACGGTGGCAAGGCAAGTGCCGTGCACACGACGCTGCTCACCCGAGTTGAGGCGCAGGATGGCCCAGCCGGAGTCACGACCCACATACTGGGCGTAAGTGCCGGCCGAACGTGCGATCTGACCGCCCTTGAGGGGCTTCATCTCGACGTTATGGACGATCGTACCGACCGGCATGCGCTCGAGCGGCATGGCATTGCCCGGCTTCACGTCGACGTTGTTGCGCGACGAGACAACCTTGTCGCCAGCGCCGAGACGCTGCGGAGCGATGATGTAGCTCAGCTCGCCGTCCGGGTACTTCACCAGGGCGATCCAGGCGGTACGGTTCGGATCGTACTCGAGCCGCTCGACAGTCGCCACTTCGTCCCAACGGGTGCGGCGGAAGTCGACCATGCGGTACGAGCGCTTGTGCCCGCCGCCACGGTGATACGCAGTGGTGCGACCAGCGTTGTTGCGGCCGCCCTTCTTGTTCAGACCCTCGGTGAGAGTCTTGACCGGCTTGCCCGTCCACAGCTCCGACCGATCGGTCGTGATGAGCTGGCGACGACCAGGAGAGGTCGGATTGTAAGTCTTTAGACCCATGGTTCTCTCTCCCCTCAGACGCCGGTCGAAATATCGATGGTCTGGCCGTCGGCCAGGGTGACGATGGCCTTCTTGACATCCTTGCGGGTGCCAAGTTCCTGCCGGAAGCGCTTGGTCTTGCCCTTGCGGACAAGCGTGTTGACCGCCTTGACCTTCACCGAAAAGAGCGCCTCGACGGCGGCCTTGATCTGCGGCTTGGTGGCATCGATCGCGACTTCGAAGACAACCTGGCTGTACTCGGACGCCATGGTCGACTTTTCCGTAACGATCGGGCTACGGATCACGTCGTAGTTCGTATATTTGCTCATGCGAACCGCGCCTCCAGCGCTTCGAGCGCCGCCTTGGTCAGGACGAGCTTGGTGCGGCGGAGAATGTCGGCGACATTGATCCCCTGCACCGGCAGCACGTCGATATGCGGAATGTTGCGCGCCGCATGCGCGAAGTTCTTGTCGACTTCCGCGCCATCGATGATCAGCGCGCTCGACCACGACAGGGCGTCGAACTGCTTCACGAGGGCAGCGGTCTTGGGCTCCATCGTGGTGACATTCGACACCACGATCAGCTCACCCGCGACGGCCTTGGCCGACAGGGCATGCTTGAGCGCCAGGGCCCGGACCTTCTTGGGAAGATCGATGGCGTGGCTGCGGACTTCCGGACCGAAGGCCCGACCGCCGCCGCGGAACTGCGGAGCATGACGAGCGCCGTGACGTGCGCCGCCCGAGCCCTTCTGCTTGACCGACTTCTTGCTCGTGTAAGCAATCTCGGAGCGGTGCTTCACCTTGTGGGTGCCGGACATCGCCTTGAGCTGCTGGTAGCGAACCATGCGGTGCAGGATGTCCTGGCGGACTTCCAGACCGAAGATGTCGTCCTTCAGCGTGACCGAACCCTCGGTCTTGCCGTCCAGAGTTGTGACCTGGAGTTCCATTACTTCGTCTCCTCGGTCACGGCCACCGGTGCCGCCGGCTTGAACTTGCCGGGGACAACGACGTCCTTGTGAGCGGCCTTCTTGACCGCGTCCTTGATCTGGATCCAGCCGCCCTTGTGGCCCGGAACCGCACCCTCGACCATGATCAGCCCGCGCTCCACATCGGTGCGCACAACCTTCAGGTTCTGGGTGGTGGTACGACGGTCGCCCATGTGGCCGGCCATCTTCTTGCCCTTGAACACCTTGCCGGGGTCCTGACGCTGGCCGGTCGAACCGTGAGAACGGTGCGACACCGACACGCCGTGCGTTGCACGCAGGCCGCCGAAGTTCCAGCGCTTCATGGCGCCGGCAAAACCCTTACCGATCGAGGTACCGGTGACATCCACCAGCTGCCCCTCGACGAAGTGGTCAGCCTGCATAGTGGCGCCAACTTCGATGAGGTTCGCAGGATCGACACGAAACTCAGTTAACTGACGTTTCGGTTCAACCTTGGCGACGGCGAACTGGCCGCGATCCGCCTTGGTGATGTTCTTGGCCTTGACGGTGCCGGCGCCGAGCTGAAGGGCGGTGTAACCGTCCTTCTCCTGCGTGCGCTGACCAACGACCTGGCAGTTCTCGAGGCTGAGGACCGTCACGGGGACGTGCGTGCCGTCCTCCATGAACAATCGGGTCATGCCCACCTTCTGTGCGATCAAACCAGAACGCATCGGTTGTTACCTTCTTTCTTTGGCTGCTGACCGGGTCATTTCTTTGGAAGAGGACCCTTTAGACGATCAGCGCGAAATTCAGTCGTTAGAGCTTGATTTCGACGTCGACGCCGGCGGCGAGATCGAGCTTCATCAGGGCGTCGACCGTCTGCGGGGTCGGGTCGACGATGTCGAGCAGACGCTTGTGCGTCCGGATTTCGAACTGCTCGCGCGACTTCTTGTCGATGTGCGGAGAGCGGTTGACCGTAAATTTCTCAATTCGCGTGGGCAGCGGGATCGGCCCGCGCACCTGCGCACCGGTGCGCTTGGCCGTGTTCACGATCTCTCGCGTCGAGATGTCGAGAACCCGGTGGTCAAAGGCCTTGAGCCGGATGCGTATGTTCTGACCGTTCATCTGTGCTTCCTGAAGGAAAAAGAACGCGGCGCGCTCACTTGAGCGGCGCGCCGCGGTCGACTTGCGATCTTACTTTACGATCTTGGCGACGACGCCCGAACCGACGGTGCGGCCACCCTCACGGATAGCGAAGCGGAGCTTCTCTTCCATGGCGATCGGCACGATGAGGGCAACGGTGATGTTTACGTTGTCGCCCGGCATCACCATCTCGGTGCCTTCCGGCAGCGTCACGATACCGGTCACGTCAGTCGTACGGAAGTAGAACTGGGGACGGTAGTTGGTGAAGAACGGAGTGTGACGGCCGCCCTCTTCCTTGGTGAGGATGTAGGCCTCGGCGATGAAGTCCGTGTGCGGGGTAACCGAACCGGGCTTGCAGAGAACCTGGCCACGCTCGACCTGGGTACGATCGATACCGCGGATCAGCGCGCCGATGTTGTCGCCAGCCTGGCCCTGATCGAGCAGCTTGCGGAACATTTCGACGCCGGTGACGGTGGTCGTCTGGGTTGCCTTGATACCGACGATCTCGACGGTCTCGCCAACCTTGACGATACCGCGCTCGACACGGCCGGTGACCACGGTGCCACGGCCCGAGATCGAGAACACGTCTTCGATCGGCAGCAGGAACGGCTGGTCGATCGGACGAGCCGGCTGCGGGATGTAGGCGTCAACAGCGGCCATCAGCTCGATCACGGCGTCGTGGCCGAGCTTGCGGTCACCGTCGTTCAGAGCTTCGGTGGCCGAGCCCTTGATCATCGGGATGTCGTCGCCGGGGAATTCGTAGGACGTGAGCAGTTCACGCACTTCGAGTTCCACGAGCTCGAGCAGCTCCGGATCGTCGACCATGTCGCACTTGTTCAGGAACACCACCAGCGCGGGCACGCCAACCTGACGGGCGAGCAGGATGTGCTCGCGGGTCTGCGGCATCGGGCCGTCGGCAGCCGACACGACCAGGATCGCGCCGTCCATCTGGGCAGCGCCGGTGATCATGTTCTTCACATAGTCGGCGTGGCCCGGGCAATCGACGTGAGCGTAGTGACGGTTGGCCGTCTCGTACTCGACGTGAGCGGTATTGATCGTGATCCCGCGCGCCTTCTCTTCGGGCGCCGCGTCAATCTGGTCGTACGCCTTGAAGGTGGCGCCACCGGTCTCAGCCAGAACCTTGGTGATCGCTGCGGTCAGCGAGGTCTTACCATGGTCGACGTGACCGATCGTGCCGATGTTGCAATGCGGCTTATTGCGGGAAAACTTTTCCTTGGCCATCGTATTCTCCGTTGGGCGCCAGCTTAAGCTTGCCGGCAGTAGGAACTCAGTTGTCGTTGTTTGGGATCGGCGATCCGGAATTCAACTCCCGGACCGGCCTGGTCTTGTTTTGATTAGGCGTACTTCGCCTGGACTTCCTTGGCCACCGCGTTCGGGACCTGCTCGTAGTGGTCGAAGGTCATCGTGTACTGGGCACGACCCTGCGACATCGAGCGGAGCGAGTTGACGTAGCCGAACATGTTGGCCAGCGGCACCATCGCGTCGATCACCTGGGCAATACCCCTGGCCTCGGTACCGCGGATCTGACCGCGGCGGGAGTTCAGGTCGCCGATGACGTCGCCGACGTAGTCTTCCGGGGTGAGCACTTCAACCCGCATGACGGGCTCGAGGATCTGCGGAGCCGCCTTCTCGATGGCTTCGCGGAAACCCGCACGGCCAGCGATTTCGAAGGCGAGGACCGAGGAGTCCACGTCATGGTAGGCGCCGTCCGTCAGTGCGAACTTCACGTCCACGATCGGGAAGCCGATGATCGGACCCGAACCCATGACGGAAGCCACACCCTTCTGCACGCCCGGCACATATTCCTTCGGCACGTTGCCGCCGATGACTTCCGAGACGAACTCGAAGCCCTTGCCGGCCTCGTTGGGCTCGATGCGGAACTTGATGCGCGCGAACTGGCCCGAACCACCCGACTGCTTCTTGTGGGTGTAGTCGTGCTCGACCATGCGGGTGATCGCCTCGCGGTAGGCCACCTGGGGCGCACCGACGTTGGCTTCGACGTTGAACTCACGACGCATGCGATCGACGATGATGTCGAGGTGCAGTTCGCCCATGCCGGCAATCAGCGTCTCGCCAGACTCTTCGTCGGTCTTGACGCGGAAGCTCGGATCCTCGGCGGCGAGGCGAGCGAGAGCGAGGCCCATCTTCTCCTGGTCGGCCTTGGTCTTGGGCTCCACCTTGATCTCGATGACCGGCTCGGGGAACTCCATGCGCTCAAGGATCACCCGGTGGGTGGGGTCCGACAGCGTGTCGCCCGTGGTGGTGTCCTTGAGACCGACGATCGCCACGATGTCGCCAGCGTAAGCCTCGTTGATCTGCTCACGGCTGTTGGCGTGCATCTGGAACATGCGGCCGACGCGTTCCTTCTTCTCCTTGACGGTGTTCTCAAGCGAGGCACCGGCTTCGAGATGGCCCGAATAGATGCGGCAGAAGGTCAGCTGGCCCATGTGCGGGTCGTTCGCGACCTTGAAGGCCAGCATCGACAGCGGCTCGTTGTCGGTCGCATGACGCTCGATCTCGCCGCCGGTCTTGACGTCGATGCCCTTGATGGCGGCGATGTCGGTCGGGGCCGGGAGATAGTCGATAACGCCGTCGAGCAGGGGCTGCACGCCCTTGTTCTTGAACGCCGAACCGCAGAACACCGGGTAGAAGGTGGCGTTCAGCGTACCGATGCGGATAAGCCGGCGGATCGTGTCATTGTCCGGCATTTCGCCGTTGAGGTAAGCCTCGGTGGCCGCGTCATCGACCTCGACGACCGTCTCGATCAGCTTCTCGCGATACTTCACGGCGCTGTCTTTCAGGTCGTCCGGGATCTCGACGACGTCCCACTGGGCACCGAGCTCTTCGTTGCGCCAGACAAGCGCGTTCATCTCGATGAGGTCGACTACGCCCTTGAAGTCGTTCTCGGCGCCGATCGGCAGCTGGACGACAGCGGTCTTGATGCCCAAACGCTTATGCAGCGTGTCGACGCAGAAGTAGAAGTCTGCGCCGATCTTGTCCATCTTGTTGACGAAGATGATGCGCGGGACATTGTACTTGTCGGCCTGGCGCCAGACGGTTTCCGTCTGCGGCTCGACGCCCTGGTTGCCGTCGAGCAGCGCAACAGCGCCGTCGAGCACGCGCAGCGAACGCTCGACTTCGATGGTGAAGTCCACGTGGCCGGGGGTGTCGATGATGTTGAAGCGGTACTGGGTGCCGTTACGACCCTTCCAGTACGTCGTCGTTGCCGCCGACGTAATGGTGATCCCGCGTTCCTGCTCCTGCGCCATCCAGTCCATGGTGGCGGCGCCATCATGCACTTCGCCGATCTTGTGGCTCTTACCGGTATAGTAAAGCACACGCTCGGTCGTGGTGGTCTTGCCAGCATCAATGTGCGCCATGATGCCGAAGTTGCGGTAGTGATTGATCGGGTATTCGCGGGCCATTTTGGGACGAGCCTTCCGTTACCAGCGGTAGTGCGAGAAGGCACGGTTGGCATCAGCCATCCGGTGCGTGTCTTCGCGTTTCTTGACGGCCTGACCGCGACCGTTGACGGCATCCATGAGTTCGCCGGCAAGGCGTTCCTTCATGGTGTGCTCGCCGCGCTTGCGGGCGGATTCGATGAGCCAGCGAATGGCGAGCGCCTGCTGGCGCTCGGTGCGGACCTCGACCGGAACCTGGTAGGTCGCACCACCAACACGGCGGGAACGGACTTCCACGGCCGGGCGGATGTTGTCGAGCGAACCGTGGAACACGGTGATCGGATCCTGCTTCAGCTTGGTCTGGACCAGCTCGAAGGCGCCATAGACGATCGACTCTGCGACCGACTTCTTGCCGTCTTCCATGAGCGAGTTCATGAACTTGGTGACGACGAGATCACCAAACTTCGGATCGGGATTTACTTCGCGCTTTTCAGCGGCGTGACGACGGGACATCTGATCTGCTCCTTACTTCGGCCGCTTCGCGCCGTACTTCGAACGGCGCTGCCTGCGATCCTTCACCGACTGTGTGTCGAGGACGCCGCGCAGCACGTGGTAACGCACGCCCGGAAGATCGCGCACACGGCCACCGCGGATGAGCACCACCGAGTGCTCCTGCAGGTTGTGGCCTTCGCCGGGGATGTAGGAAATGACTTCACGCGAGTTCGTCAGACGAACCTTGGCGACCTTGCGAAGAGCCGAGTTCGGCTTCTTCGGCGTAGTGGTATAGACGCGAGAACACACACCGCGCTTCTGCGGGTTTGCTTCCATCGCCGGTACTTTGTTCCGGTTGGGCTTGGAAACCCTAGGCTTGCGGATCAACTGATTAATGGTTGGCATTCACGCTCTTTCCATCGGTCCGAATACATTGCGAAAGACCATGACAAACCAAAGGGGCGCCCGATCCATCCATAACGGGATGGCGGCGCCTCTATTGCAGCGGACCACCGGAAGTCCGGTGTTCATGCGCACAAAGATTGTCGTCGTCTCAGCCTTTGGCAGTGTGTTTGAGCGCCCTGGATGCCCGCACAAGGTGGCAGATACCCGGTTGGCGCTCACGACCGACCGCTAAGGTTGCGCCTCTATATGGGTGATGAGTCTGCCCGTCAAGGATTCTTTGAACGGAAAAACCAAGCCGACCGGCCGGATTTCCGGGCACTTCGCCCTTCGCAGCCAGTGCGGGGCAACAGACAAATCTACCCTGCCCCCACTGCATGGCCCGGCCAAGTCCTAGGGGGGTGTTTTCCCCGTCAAGTTGCGGTGGCCAGGTACACTCCATCGGCCTGCCGTCATTGCCCAGTGACCGCAAATGTGTAGGATCGCCGGAATTTCGCGGGGGCGAGGAGAGAACCAATGAAGTACATCCACCTGTCCGCCGCGCTCGTCTTCGGTCTGTCGGCGTTCGCATCGGTTGCTCCCGTCGCAGCGCAGACCATCGACGGCAGCGCCGTCAACGATATCCTTGCGCTCGCCAGGTCCTACGGTGAGGCCAGCCTCGAGACTCAGGGCAATGGGCAACCGCGCATTGCCGGCAAGGCGGGCGAGGTGCCCTACCAGGTGTTCTTCCTCAACTGCGACAGCGGCACCTGCGAGGATCTCAACTTCTATGCCGGCTTTGCCGGGATCAAGCCGACGATGGATTCGCTCAATGCGTGGAATCGCGACAAGCGCTTCGGCCGGGCCTATCTCGACGGCGACCTCGACGCGGTGATCGAATACGACATCAACCTCGAATACGGCGTCGCCCTCGACAACCTCAACGCCGCCTTCGGGGTATGGTCGCTGGTGCTGGGCGAGTTCGCCGGCTATGTGGGCTACGAGGCAACGGCGCCGTAAGGCACCCTGCCCGGCCTTTAGTCCACCAGCATGATCGCAAACCCGTCCCAGCCCTTCGAGCCGACGGTCTGCAGCGCCGTGGCCTGCAGGCGTGGGTGCGCGCCGATGAGGTCGTAGGCGGCACGGGTGCCGATGATACGCGGGTCGGTGCTGTCGGGGTCGAGCACCTTGCCGTCGCGGATGACGTTGTCGAGGATGATCACTGTGCCCGGCCGGCTCAGCTTGATGGCCCAATCGAGATAGATCGGGTTGCTGGGCTTGTCGGCGTCGATGAAGATGAAGTCGAACGGTTCGGGGGACTGCGCGGCGACCAGCGGCAGCGTCTCGACTGCGGCGCCGACATGGATGGTGACCTTGTCCCCCACCCCGGCAGCGTCGATGTTCTGGCGCGCCACCGTGGCGTGCCCGGGGTCATACTCCAGCGTCACCAGTTGGCCATCCGCCGGTAGCGCCTTGGCCATCCAGATGGTCGAGTAGCCGCCCAGCGTGCCGAGCTCCAGCACGCGCCTGGCGCCAGTGATGCGGACCATCAGGTGGAGAAACTTGCCCTGCGCGGCGGAGACATCCATCGCCGGCAGTCCGGCGGCCGCGTTGGCGGCAAGGGCGGCCTCCAGCGACGCATCCTCCTGCACCAGCTTGTCGACGATGTACTCGTCCACCCTGCCCCACAGCGCTTCGCTCATCGGCTACCTCCCTAGATCGGCGGTGTTCTAGGTCAACTCGGGTGACGGTTCCATGACGGCAGCACTAGGCAAAAAGAAAGGGCCCCGGAGGGCCCTTTCGAACGTCTGCGATGTGTCCGGTCGATTACTCGGCCGGTTCGGCCGGGACGGCAACGGGTGCCGCAACCGGGGCCGCGATGGCGATGGCTTCGGCCTGGCGGCGACGCTCTTCGAGAATGAGCTCGTCGCGACGGGCGGCGATGCCCTTGGCCTTGGTGGTACCGGCACCGGTGCCCGCCGGGATGAGGCGGCCGACGATGACGTTTTCCTTGAGGCCTTCGAGCAGGTCGGCCTTGCCGGAAACTGCCGCCTCGGTGAGGACGCGGGTGGTTTCCTGGAAGGACGCAGCCGACACGAACGAGCGGGTCTGCAGCGACGCCTTGGTGATGCCGAGCAGCACCGGGTTGGCGGTAGCAGGCTTCTTGCCATCGGCGAGCAGCTGGTCGTTGAGCTCGTCGAAGTCCAGCTTGTCGAGCTGCTCGTCCTTGAGCATGCCCGAGTCACCCGGGTTCACGATCTCGACCTTCTGCAGCATCTGGCGAACGATCACCTCGATGTGCTTGTCGTTGATGAGCACGCCCTGGAGCCGGTAGACTTCCTGGATCTCATTGACGAGGTAGCGAGCAAGCTCCTCCACGCCCTTGATCGCCAGGATGTCGTGCGGGGCCGGGTTGCCGTCGAGGATGTACTCACCCTTCTCGATGGTGTCGCCTTCCTGGAGGTGGAACGGCTTGCCCTTCGGGATCAGGTACTCGACGGGCTCAGCGCCCTCTTCCGACGCCTCGATGATGATGCGGCGCTTGTTCTTGTAGTCGCGACCGAATTTGATCGTGCCGGTGATCTCGGCAATGATCGCGTGGTCCTTCGGACGACGGGCTTCGAACAGCTCGGCCACACGCGGCAGACCGCCGGTGATGTCCTTGGTCTTGGCGCTCTCGAGCGGGATACGCGCGAGGACGTCACCAGGGGCAACCTTTTCACCGGGCTCGACCGCGATAACGGCGTCCACCGACAGCAGGTAGCGGGCTTCGCCACCACGATCGAGCTTGACGACGGTGTCGCCACGCCTGATCGCCAGAGCCGGCTTCAGTGCATCGTTACGGGCACTACCGCGCCAGTCCATGACGACGCGCTTGGTGAAGCCGGTGGTCTCGTCGGTGTTTTCCGCAACCGAGGCACCATCCACGAGATCCTCGAAGGCCACTTCGCCTTCGACTTCCGCGAGGATCGGACGGGTGTAGGGGTCCCATTCGGCGATACGCTGGCCGCGCTTCACATCGGCACCATCGTCCACACGGAGCTTCGCGCCGTAGGTGACGCGGTGGGTCGTGCGCTCCTTGCCGTCCTGGTCGAGGATGGCGATGGTGACGTTACGGCCCATGGCGATCAGCTGGCCGCCGGCGACCTTCGCCACGTTGCGGTTGCGGATCTCGACCTTACCTTCGGCACCAGCCTCCAGATAGGACGAGTCGACCACCTGCGCGGTGCCACCGATGTGGAACGTACGCATGGTGAGCTGAGTGCCCGGCTCGCCGATCGACTGGGCGGCGATGACGCCCACGGCTTCGCCGATGTTGACCGGAGTACCACGGGCAAGGTCACGGCCGTAGCAGGCGGCGCAGCAGCCCTGGCGGAGATCGCAGGTCAGCGGCGAACGGATGCGAACGGTCTGGACCTTGTGGGCCTCGATGACGTCGATGTCCTTCTCGGTGAGCAGCGTGCCCTTGAGGATGATGACGTCGCCGTTCTCGGGGTTGACGATATCGTCAGCCGCGGTGCGGCCAAGGATACGCTGGCCGAGGCTCGCCACGACCTGACCCGAGTCGACGATCGGCTCCATGGTCAGGCCACGATCGGTGCCGCAATCGAGCTGCACGATGATGGCGTCCTGCGCCACGTCGACGAGACGACGCGTCAGGTAACCCGAGTTGGCGGTCTTCAGCGCGGTGTCCGCGAGACCCTTGCGGGCACCGTGGGTCGAGTTGAAGTACTCGAGAACGTTCAGGCCTTCCTTGAAGTTGG
>Ga0105047_10015389_pt1 | contig 12046 bp, 12 predicted proteins | sample MAT04_FD_78384 | JGI IMG/M metagenome (GOLD analysis project Ga0105047, IMG submission 78384) | Freshwater microbial communities from Lake Fryxell liftoff mats and glacier meltwater in Antarctica - MAT-04 (megahit assembly) | ecosystem: Environmental > Aquatic > Freshwater > Ice > Liftoff... | reverse complement strand
GGCATCTGCGGGTTGAGCTCGAACGGCTGGAAATGGACATTGGCGGTGATCCCCTCGCCCCTCAGCGTCTCCAGCGCCGCCTCCAGCCCGCCCAGCCCCACCACGCACCAGGGGCAGACGACGTCCGAGACGAAATCGATGTGCAGGGTCCTGGGCATGGGCCGCAGATGGGTCTTCGCCGGCCCGACGGAAAGGGGCATCGACCCCACCGTCTCCTCCCCGTTCGCCGCTTGGCGAAGGGGGAGCCATCGACCGCCGCGCGCTTGCGAGGGGGTGGAGGGGGCGACCCGGTGCTGACGATCAGCGCTGCCCACCGCAACCACCCTCTCGCCCCCTCCGTCACGGCGCGAAGCCGCGCCGCGCCACCTCCCCCCGCCTGCTGCGCGGGGAGGAGACCGTTCCCCCTCCGACCGAATCTGACGCACCCCCGCCCTGACGATGAAATCCCCCGTTAACCCATCGGGTGCAGGCTGAAGCCTCACGGAGACGCGCCATGTCCAGCATGATGACTGCCGGCTACCGCAGCCGCCGCGACCATTTCGAGCCCAGCGACCAGGATCCCCAGGAACAGCGCCGTCTGCGCGGCCATCTGGAACAGATCGACTACGCCGCCTTCGTCTCGAACCGCGAGGTCATCCCCCAGGTCCTCGGCCTCGGGGCCAATCATACCGAGGCGGACGCCTTCCAGCGCCTCGCCGTGGCCTCCGCAACCGCGCGGGCGCGCTGGATCGCCGAGGCGCTGAGGCTCAGCGAGGCGGGTCAGGCCGTCGGCGTCGCCGAGACTCAGAAACTGGCGGGGATGCGGGCCGCCTATGAGGAGCTGTCCGAGGCCTATGAGGGCCTGCGTCGGATGGTCGAGCGGGGCTATCTGCCCTACCGCAGCGCCGAGCGTTAGGGCCCTTCGGCCACCGGGCTGCTGACGGCAGGCGGGGGCGGGGCGTCCAGGTCCAGCGGCGGGGCTCCCCCGGCCGGCAGGGTCGCCAGCCAGACGAAACCGGCGGTGATGGCCACGGCCGCGACCGCCGCCACCACGATCCAGCGGTCGTTCTTCTTCACCGTCTGGAGGGCCGCCCCGACCGTGGCGTACAGCGTCGGGGTGACCACCACCGACGGCAGGCTGCGCGGCGCGGCGGCCGGGCCCGGGTCCCCGGACAGGGGCGCCACGGTCTCGGCCATCTCCGCCGGCTCGATCTCGACGATCCGCTCCAGCGGCGGCGACGGGGTCTCGGGGGCGGGCTCGGGGGCCGGTTCAGGGGCCTCCGGCGCGACTTCAACCTCCGGCGGCTCGACGACCGGGGGCCCAACGATCTCCGGGACCTCCGGGGCCGCTGTGCGCGGTGGCGGGATCATCGAGCCGGTCAGGATTCCGGCCCCGGCCTTGCGCGGCGGCACCGCAGCCACCGGCGCGACCTGGGGACGCGGCAGGGGTCCGACGCGGAACACGGGCCGGGGCGGACGCGACCACTCGATCCGGCCCCGGGTGAAGGGCTCGGCCGGCGCGCCTTCGCGATCGGGTCGTGACGGGGGCTCGGACGACATGGCGGGCGTCTTAGCGGCGAACGGGGGCAGCGTCCAACGCTGGAAAGCTCAGCGGACCTCGACGCCCTTCCAGAAGGCGATCCGGTCGGCGATCTCGGCGGCGCCCGACTTGGGCGTGGCATAGAACCAGGCCGCGTCGCGGTTCTCTTTCCCGTCCACGACGATCGAATGATAGGAGGCCGTGCCCTTCCACGGACAGACCGATGTGGTCGTCGACGCCCGCAGCACCGCCGGATCGACGGCGTCGCGCGGGAAATAGTGGTTGCCCTCAACCACTACCGTATCGTCGGATCGGGCGATCTCCGCCCCGTTCCAGGTCGCTGTCGTCATGGTCGTCTCTCCTCAGCTTTTGAGCCGGTAGCCGGTTTTGAATATCCAGCCGACAATGGCCAGACACACGATCAGGAATCCGAAGGTCGCCGCAAGGCTCCACACGATCGGCACGTCGCCGGTGCCGTAGAAGCTCCAGCGAAAGCCCGAGATCAGATAGACCACCGGGTTGAACAGGGTCACGGTGCGCCACGCGGGCGGCAGCATGTCGATCGAGTAGAAGGAGCCGCCGAGGAAGGTCAGCGGCGTCACGATCAGCATGGGAATGAACTGCAGCTGCTCGAAACTGTCGGCCCAGATGCCGATGATGAAGCCGAACAGGCTGAAGGTGGTCGAGATCAGCACCAGGATCGCCAGCATCCACACAGGGTGCAGGATCTGCAGCGGCACAAAGAAGGACGCCGTGCCCAGGATGATCAGCCCCAGCACCGCCGACTTGGTCGCAGCCGCCCCGACATAGGCCAGCACGATCTCGAACGGCGACACCGGCGCGCTCAGCAGCTCATAGATCGTGCCGGTGAATTTGGGAAAATAGATGCCGAAACTGGCGTTGAAGATCGACTGGGTGAACAGGCTCAGCATGATCAGGCCCGGCACGATGAAGGCCCCGTAGGGCACCCCGTCGATCTCGGTCATGGCCGAGCCGATGGCCGAGCCGAAGACCACGAAATATAGCGCCGTCGTGATGACCGGGGTGACGATCGACTGCCAGATGGTGCGCAGCGCCCGCGCCATCTCGAACCGGTAGATGGCCCAGACGCCGTGTCCGTTGAAACTCATGCGGCGGCTCCGGCCTGGCTGTCCTGATGCACCAGACTGACGAAGATGTCCTCCAGCGAACTCTGGCGCGTGTTCAGGTCCCGGAAGGCAATGCCGAGGTCCGACAGCCGGCGCAGCAGCCCGGGCACGCCGGTCTGGTCGGCATGGGAATCGAACACATACTCCAGCTCATGACCCTCGGCCCGCAGCGTCAGTTCCCAGTCGGCCAGCCCGGGCGGCAGGGCGGTCAGGGGGTCCTGCAGGTTCAGGGTCAAGGTCTTGCGTCCTAGCTTCTTCATTAGTTCGGTCTTGTCCTGCACCAGGATCAGCTCGCCCTTCAGGATCACCCCGACCCGGTCGGCCATCTCCTCGGCCTCCTCGATATAGTGGGTGGTCAGGATGATGGTGACGCCGCTGTCTCGCAGCCGCCGGACCAGGTTCCACATGTCGCGGCGCAACTCGACGTCCACGCCGGCCGTCGGTTCGTCCAGAAACAGGATGTCGGGCTCGTGGCTCAGGGCCTTGGCGATCATGACCCGGCGCTTCATCCCGCCGCTCAGGGTCATGATCCTGGCGTCCTTCTTGTCCCACAGGCTGAGGTCCTTCAGGACCTGTTCGATGAAGGCCGGGTTCGGGGCCTTGCCGAACAGGCCGCGGCTGAAGGTCACCGTGGCGATGACGGTCTCGAAGGCGTCGGTGGTCAGTTCCTGGGGCACCAGCCCGATCTTCATCCGCGCCTGGCGAAACGCCGTCTGGATGTCGTGGCCGTCGGCGATGACGGTTCCGGAGGTGGGCCTGACGATCCCACAGATGATCGAGATCAGGGTGGTCTTGCCCGCCCCGTTCGGACCCAGCAGGGCGAAAATCTCCCCCTTGCCGATCTGCAGGTCGGTGGGCTTCAGGGCCTGAAGTCCGGAGGCGTAGGTCTTGGTTACGCCCCTGATGTCGATGACCGACAGCATGTCCGGCTCCAGACCCCAACCCGGCCGAAGCGCCGTCCTGCAGGATATGGCCCTCTCGCGGCCCGGCTCAAGAGCGCCTCGCGCCTTATCCGCGTTGCCCGGCACGGGACACGAGGTGAAGCCACGACGGATCCGTGCGCTTTCGCCGCGCCTGCCACCGGAACTTCCCTCGTATCTTGGGTTTCCAGATACGCTGCAGGAGACCATCAATGTCCATCCGCCCCCTGATCCTCGCGACCGTCGCGGTGCTAGGCCTTGCCGCCTGCGCGACATCCGTCCCGGCCGATCAGGTGCGCGCGCCCCAGCCCGCGCGCGCGGTCGATGTGGAGCGCTTCTACACGGGACGCTGGCTGGAGATCGCACGCCTGCCGATGCGCCTGACTGACGGCTGTGTCGCCGGCGCGACCAGCTACGTCATCCGCACCCAGACCCGGATTGATGTCCGTGACACTTGTCAGGTCGATACGCCCGCCGGCCGTGAGAAGGCCCTCGGTGCCGATGGCACGATCCTCGATCCAGGCTTCAACGCCAAGCTGCGCGCCCGCTATCTGGGTGGCCTGGTCACCTGGGAATACTGGGTGCTGGACCATGCGGAGGACTACAGCTGGTTCATCTCCGCCGACCCGACATTCGACAAGCTTTGGATCTACACGCGGGAGGTTCCCGACGCGACGGAACGCGCCGCACTTGTCGAGCGAGCCCGGGCGCTGGGCTATGACGTCACGCGCCTCGAATTTCCTGCTTTCTGAGGAAAGGGAACCATGATCCGCACCCTGCTGCTGATGGCCGTCTGCTCCGCGACGCTGGGGCTCGGTGCCTGCGGGAGTGGACCGCTTGCACCTCCGGGGTCGACCTTCGGGCCGAACCCGGAACTAGTGGCCCCGCACCGCAATGTCCTGGCCCCCACGGTGAACATCGCCCCGGCCGTGGGATGGCCCGACGGCGTGATACCGACCGCGCCCGCCGGCTTTGTCGTTCAGGCCTTTGCATCGGACCTCGACCATCCGCGCTGGCTCTATCGCCTGCCCAATGGCGACATCCTCGTGGCCGAGACCAACGCGCCGCCCAAGCCAGAGGGCAAGTCGGGCGGAATCCGCGGCTGGATCATGGGCCTCGTCATGAAACGCGCGGGCGCAGCGCCCCCCAGTCCGAACCGCATTACCCTGCTGCGCGACGCGAATGGCGACGGCGTCGCGGAAATACGGACCGCCTTTCTTCAGAACCTGACCTCGCCCTTCGGCATGGCGCTCGTCGGCGACCGGCTGTTTGTCGCCAATGCGGACGCCGTGGTGGCCTTTCCCTATCAGCCGGGCCAGACGGTGATCAGCGCTGCACCCACGACGATCAGCGCCCTGCCCGCCGGGCGCAACCATCATTGGACCAAGAGCCTCGTCGCCTCGGCCGACGGGACCAAGCTCTATGTCGGCGTCGGGTCGAACTCCAACATCGGCGAGAACGGCCTCGAGGAAGAAGTCGGCCGGGCCGCCGTTCACGAGATCGACATCGCCACCGGAGCGGCGCGGATCTTCGCGTCCGGCCTGCGAAACCCTGTGGGCATGGCGTGGCAACCGGACAGCGGAGCCCTGTGGGTCGCGGTCAACGAGCGCGATGAACTCGGCAACGACCTGGTGCCGGACTATATGACATCGGTGCGGGACGGCGGCTTCTACGGCTGGCCCTGGAGCTATTTTGGACAGATAGTCGATGCGCGGGTGTCCCCACGCAATCCTGAAAAGGTCGCCGCCGCCCTGGCCCCTGACTACGCCCTCGGCGCCCACACGGCATCCCTTGGACTGACCTTCTACGATGGCGCGGCCTTCCCCGCCGCCTATCGACACGGTGCCTTCGTCGGGCAGCATGGATCCTGGAACCGTGAGCCCAAGGCCGGCTACAAGGTCGTCTTCGTGCCCTTCCTCGATGGTGTCCCGTCCGGTGCCCCCCAGGACTTTCTGACCGGCTTTCTGAATGCAAAAGGAGAGGCCATGGGCCGTCCTGTCGGCGTGGAACTGGATGGCACCGGCGCACTTCTGCTGGCCGACGACGTCGGCAATGTGATCTGGCGCGTCTCTCCAGCGAGATAAAAACGGGGAAAGACTTGGGCAGTCGGGGGTCGTGAGCGTCACAGGACCGGGGCGTAGGCGCCACTCCCGTCGGGAAACGCAAAAGACTGCTGTTCGAGATTCGCCCGCCGGTTGACCCGGCCGCGACGCTTGTTCATCACCTTGATGACTTGCGCATGAACACGGAGCGACTGCGACCATGGGTCTGGCGGCCAATATCCGACGAGACCTGACGTTTGCGGCCGGGCTGCGTCGGCTGTTGCAGCGCATCAAGCCGATCGCGCTGGATAGCGATGTTCTGGTCTGTGACGACTTCGAGGAAGCCGTCGATCGCTTCGCTGACAACATCGCCATCGAGGATGAGCATCGCTCGCTGACCTATCGCGACCTCGATGCCATGGCCAACCGCTACGGCCACTGGGCCCGGAGCCGGAATCTGCGCCGGTCCGACGTTATCGGACTGGTGATGACCAACCGGGTGGAATACCTGGCCGCCTGGCTCGGTTTCTCCAAGGTCGGGATCGCAACGGCCCTGATCAACACCAATCTCTCTGGCCATGCGCTGGCTCACTGTCTGAACATTGCCGGCGTCGCCGTGGTGGTGGCGGACGAGGAGACCTGGCGCCAGTGCGAGGAGGCCCGGCCCTTCGTCAGCCGGACGATGGTCCTTTGGGTCTTGGGCCTCAGGGAAGCGGATGAGGTGTCCGAACGCCGCGGCCTGGACAACGGGGTGCGCAGCGGCTCGTCGGTTCGACCCGCGCGCAGTATCCGCGCCGGCATCACCAATCGCGACACGGCGCTCTATATCTACACGTCGGGCACCACCGGCATGCCCAAGGCGGCGCGCATCCACCACGCGCGGGCGCGAACCTATATGCGCGCTTTCGCTGGAGCCACCCAGTCCACGCCGCAGGACCGGGTGTTCAACGTGCTTCCGCTCTACCACTCCACAGGTGGCCTCGTCGGCATCGGACCAGCCCTGCTCAACGGCGGACGGCTCATTTTGCGGCGCAAGTTTTCGGCGTCGTCCTTCTGGCGCGACGTCAATGCGACCCGGGCGACGCTGTTCGTCTATATCGGCGAGCTTTGCCGCTATCTGGTGAACTCGCCCGGGCAAGAGGGCGAACAAGACCATTCCCTGCGGCTCGCCTTCGGCAATGGACTACGGCCGGACGTCTGGCCAGACTTCCAGGAGCGGTTCGCCATCCCCCGGATTCTCGAATTCTACGGTTCGACCGAGGGCAATGTTTCGCTGTTCAACTTCGACGGCAAACCGGGCTCGATCGGCCGGGTACCAAAGTTTCTCAAAAAGCAGATCAATATTCGCCTTGTCCGTTTCGACATGGACACCGAGGAGCCCATGCGCCTCGCCAACGGCCTGTGCCAGGAAGCACCGACCGGCGAGATCGGCGAGGCCATCGGCATTATCAGCGACAATATCCGGCACGACTTCTCGGGCTATGCGGACAAGGCGGCTTCCGAAAAGAAAATCCTGACCGACGTTTTCCAGCGCGGCGACCGCTGGTTCCGGACCGGTGACCTGATGCGTCAGGACTCAGAGGGCTATTTCTATTTCATCGACAGGATCGGGGACACCTATCGCTGGAAGGGCGAGAATGTCTCGACCGCCGAGGTCGAGCAGCGTCTCGCTGGCGCGTCGGGCGTCAGGGAGGTCATCGCCTACGGGGTTCCCGTGCCCGGGGCCGACGGCAAGGCCGGCATGATCACCCTGGTGGTCGACGGGCGGTTCTCGGCCAAGGATTTCGCAGCCTATGCCGATGAGCAACTGCCGGCCTATGCCCGGCCGGTTTTCGTTCGCCTGGCCAAGACCCTGGAGACGACCGGGACCTTCAAATACCGCAAGATTGATCTGGTGGCCGACGGGTTCGACCCCGGCAAGGTCGACGGAGCCCTCTACGTCCGCGGCGGAAAGTCAGGATATCAGAAGCTGTCGCCCGAGGCTTTCCTCGCCATCCAGAACGGCTCGAATCGGCTCTGATCGCAACTGCCCCTTAATCAATAACGGCGAAGGTCCCAGCCTCACCCGCTCAGGACGGCCGGCTCTCCATGTTCCAGATTATCGGCATCGTCCTGCTGTTTGGCATGGTGTTCGGCGGATACACCATCGCCGGCGGCAAGATGGGCGTGATCCTTCACTCCCTGCCCTATGAGATGATGATGATCGGCGGCGCTGCGGTCGCGGCCCTGGTCATGTCCAACTCTCCGTCGACGCTGAAGGCGCTTGTCGGAAGCTTCGGGCTCATGTTCGGCGGCAACAAGTGGAAGAAGCAGGACTACAAGGACCTGCTGAGCCTGTTGTTCGAGTTAACCAAGACGATGAAGTCCAAGGGCGTCATCGCCCTGGAAAGCCACATCGAGAAACCGGCCGAGAGCACCATCTTCCAGAAATATCCCAAGGTTCTGAAGGACCATTTCGCCACCGACTTCATCTGCGACACCCTGCGTATGATGACGATGAACCTGGAGGATCCTCACCAGATCGAGGATGCCATGGAGAAGCAACTGGAGAAGCATCACCACGAGGCCCTGGGCCCGGCCCACGCCCTCTCGAACATGGCCGACGCCCTGCCGGCCCTCGGAATCGTCGCGGCGGTGCTCGGGGTGATCAAGACCATGGCCGCCATTACAGAGCCGCCCGAAGTTCTCGGCGGGATGATCGGGGGAGCCCTGGTCGGCACCTTCCTCGGCGTCTTCCTGGCCTATGGGCTGGTGGGCCCCCTGGCGGCCCGCCTCAAGGAAGTGGTCGACGGCGACAGCGCCTATTACAAGATCATCCAGTCGGTCCTGGTCGCCCACCTGCACGGAAACGCGGCACAGATCTCGGTCGAGATGGGGCGGGTCGACATTCCGAGCTCGGCCCAGCCGTCGTTCATGGAAATGGAAGAAGCCCTCGCGGCGGCACCGGCCAACGCCTGATCCTTTCCCCGACCGACCCCGGCGACGTGCCACGGCCCCGGCAAGACCAGCAAACAGCCATGCCGACCCGGCGGTCCGGCTCAGCCTTTGGGGCCCAAGGCGCGGGGATCGCACGCGGCGAACACAAACGATCACGAACGCGTGAGGATTTCGCTTGCGAAACCGCTCACGATCCCGTTATCTCCCCTCAGCGAGGATTCATGACCTCGCGTGAACCCTTCTGAAGGATACCCACTATGCGCATCGTTGCTCTGATCGCCGCCTCGGCCGCCGCTCTGACCCTGGCCGCCTGCCAACCCGCCGCCGAAGACAAGGCCGCCGACGCTGCCGGTGAAGCCGCCGTCGCCGCCGACACCGCCACGGACGCTGCCGCCACTGCCGACGCCGCTGCGACCGACGCCGCTGCCGCCGCTGGTGAAGCCGCCGTGGCCGCTGACGCTGCTGCCGTCGCCGCCCCGGCTGCCGACGCCGCGATGGCCCCGGCCGCTCCGGCCGCTCAGTAAGACCTGACGGTCTTATGAGGTTCGGACGGGTTCGCCCGTCCGTCGGAAAGGGGTCGCCTGCGGGCGGCCCCTTTTTTCGTGCCCGCGATCTGCCGCCCGGAGCGACGCGGGTATAGGTGCCTGACATGAGCCCCCTGGACGACCGCGACCCCCGACTGATCTGGACCGAGGCGGGCGAGCCCCGCTCGGGACGCTTTGACGACGTCTATTTCTCCGCCGGCGACGGCCTGGCGGAAGCCCGGGCCGTGTTCCTCGACGGCTGTGGCCTGCCGGGGGCCTGGGCGGAACGACGCAATTTCACGGTGGGCGAACTGGGCCTGGGGACCGGCCTGAACCTCTCCGCCCTGCTCGACCTGTGGAAGCAGACCCGACCGCCACAGGGCCGGCTGCACGTCTTCTCGGTCGAAGGCTATCTTCTCCCTGCAGCCGACGCCCGGCGCGCCCTGGCGGCATGGCCCGACATTGCGCCGACGTCTGCCGCCCTGCTGGCCCAATGGCCCGCAGCGACCCCGGGCTTTCACCGGATCGATCTGCCCGATCTCCATGCCGTGATCGATGTGGCCATCGGCGACGTCGAGTGGGCACTGGCGGAATGGAGCGGCCGCGCCGACGCCTGGTTCCTTGACGGGTTCTCGCCGGCGCTGAATCCGGCGATGTGGTCACAGTCCGTCCTCGACCTCGTCGCCGCCCGCTCCGCGCCGGATGCGCGGCTTGCGACCTTCACCGTCGCGGGCGCAGTCCGACGCACGCTCGCCAACTGCGGCTTCACCGTCGAAAAGCATCCCGGCCATGGGCGCAAGCGCGAGCGGCTCGAAGCGCGACGGCCCGGACCGCCACCGACACCCCCGCCCCCGCCTTCGGTTATCGTCATCGGGGCCGGCATCGCCGGGGCTTCGGTCGTCCGCGCGCTTAACGCCTCGGGTCTGTCGGCACTGCTCGTCGAGGCAGAGGGCAAAGGGACGGGAGCGTCGGGTTTTCCATCGGCCCTCGTGACGCCCCGCTTCGATCTGGGCGACGCGGCGATTGCCGCCCTGTTCGCCCAGGCCCTTGAACGCGCCGACGCCCTCTACAGCCCCGTGCCCGGCGCGGTCCTGGCCCGGGGCGTGCTGCAGCTGACCGCCACGGACAGGGACGCGGCGCGGTTCGCGCGGATTGTGGCCCAGCCTCTGTGGTCAGAAGGTTGTCTGGGCCTTGTCGATCCCGTCGGGGCGTCGGCCCGGGCAGGCGAGACTGTCGCAGGCCCCGGCATGGACATGACCCCGGCCTTCACCCTGGCCCCGGCGGCGGTCCTCACCGCCTGGCTGGAGACCGTCCCGGTCAAGCCAGGCCGCGCCAGCCGGATCGAGCCCGCGTCCGGCGGCGGCTGGCGCGTCATGGACTCGGACGGAGGCTGCGTGGCGCAGGCCGACGCCGTGATCGTCTGTGCCGGAGCCGGGACCTCGGCGCTCCTGCCCGGGATTGCCCTGTCTCCGGTTCGTGGCCAGGCGGACTGGGTGACCGGATCAACCGCGCCCGCCATGGCCTGGGGCGGCTATGTCGCGCCGACGGCGGACGGCCTGCTGTTCGGCGCGACCCATGACCGGGGCGACAGCGATGCGACCGTCAGGGCGGACGACACCGTCCGCAATCTGGCGACGCTCGCCGCCCGCCTGCCGGACCTCGCGGCGCGCCTCGACGGCGCAACGCTGCAGGCGCGCGCCGCCGTCCGGGCGACCACACGCGACCGGCTGCCGGTCGCCGGTGCCGTGTACGGACACCCGGGGCTGTTCGTCCTGGGCGGACTGGGATCGCGCGGATTCTGTCTGTCGCCCCTGCTGGGCGAACATCTGGCCGCGCTCGTCATGGACCGGCCTTCGCCCCTGCAACGCCATGTGGCCGAGCGGATCTCGCCCGGGCGGGCGGCGATCGCGCCGCTTGCGCAACCCGCTGCTCTGCGGGACGCTTAGACCGGGTAAACCCTCAGGAGATCGCCCATGCCGCGTCTCGTCGCCGTTCTGGCCTCTGCCGTCGTCCTCGCATCCTGCGCGCCTGCGGGGACCGGGGCACCGGGCGTCCAGGCCGCGACGGGGGACCATACGCTCCGACAGTGTTTCCAGCCGCAACGGGTCATCAACTTCCGCCAGGGTGAGGCCCAGCAGGTCAATCTGCGCGTGCTGGGCGGCGACGTCTATCAGATCAGCTCCGCCGGTTGCCAGGACCTCGGGTCCACCAACGGCCTGACCATCACGCCGGCGACAGGGGTCGGCGACAGGCTGTGCGTGGGCGATACGGCACGGATCACCGTGCTGAACCCCACCTTCCCCCAGGGCGCGTGCCTCGCCCGCATCGATCGCGTCTTGACCCGGGCCGAGGTCGAGGCCCTGCCCTCGCGCCAGCGGCCCTGAGTTCAGGTCTTCTGGGCGTAGCCCAGCCGCTGGTTCAGCTTCTCGATCAGGTCGATGGCCGTGTCGGCGATGACCGAGCCGGGCGGATAGACGGCGGCGGCGCCCATATCGATGAGGGTCTGGACGTCGCCCGGCGGGATCACTCCCCCTACGGTGATCATGATGTCCGGCCGCCCCAGCTTCTCCAGTTCGGCCTTCAGAGCGGGCACCAGCGTCAGATGCCCGGCCGCCAGCGAAGAGGCCCCTACGACATGAACGTTGTTGGCCACCGCGTCGCGCGCGGCCTCGGCCGGGGTCTGGAACAGCGGACCGGCCACCGCGTCCAGCCCCAGATCGCCATAGGCGGTGGCCACCACCTTCTGGCCCCGATCATGCCCGTCCTGGCCCAGTTTGGCGATCAGGATCCGGGGCGGTCCACCGTCGTTCTCGACGAAGGCGGCGACCATGTCCCGGGCTCTGGATATCTTCGGATTGGCCCCGGCCTCGCGGGCATAGACGCCCCAGACCGTCTGGACCGTCGCCACATGGCGTCCGAAGGCGGCCTCCAGCGCGTCCGACATCTCGCCCACCGT
>Ga0105047_10015387_pt1 | contig 12046 bp, 9 predicted proteins | sample MAT04_FD_78384 | JGI IMG/M metagenome (GOLD analysis project Ga0105047, IMG submission 78384) | Freshwater microbial communities from Lake Fryxell liftoff mats and glacier meltwater in Antarctica - MAT-04 (megahit assembly) | ecosystem: Environmental > Aquatic > Freshwater > Ice > Liftoff... | reverse complement strand
TGAAGAGGGTTTGGGCTATGAGCTGGAGTTGGCTTGCCTGGTGGTGATTTTGCGGCGCTGGGGCGAGATGAAACAGCGCGGGCGCCTGTTCATCAACATCAGCGCACAGGCCTTGGTGCGGCTGATCACACAGGCGGGCATGCAGCCGGTGATGCGCCTGATGCGGCGTTGGGGCATCTCCAGCCGGCAACTGGTGTTGGAAATCACCGAGCATGAACGCGTGCTGGACATGCCCGCCCTGGTTGACGCGGCCAAAGCGGTGCGCCAGCTCGGGATTCAGATTGCGCTTGACGATTTTGGTGACGGTCGCTCCAGCCTGCGCCTTTGGTCGGAGGTGCGGCCCGAGGTGGTCAAAATCGACAAGTACTTCACCAAAGACATCAGTTCTCACGCTGACAAGGTCAAAACCATCGAGGCCCTGCAAAAAATTGCCGCTATTTTTGACTCCGAGCTGGTCGCCGAAGGCATTGAAACAGCGGATGACTTGCGCTTGTTGCGCGATCTTGGCATCACCTACGGGCAGGGCTATCTGCTGGCACGCCCCAGTGATGCGCCACGCACCGCGGTGCAGCCGGAGGCCGTGGCGGTGGTGGTGAATCGGCAGGTGGCGGTTTACCCTGAGGGCAGGCAAGGCGCGCAGGCCAACATCTTTGACCGCTTGCAGGTGATGCAGGCACCGACCATTGAGGTCAGCACCCACAACGACCATGTGGCTGAGCTGTTTCTGACGCATCCGCACCTGCATGCGTTGCCTATTGTCGTGGGGGATCGCCCCATTGGCATCATCAATCGGGTGAACTTTCTGAACCAATACAGCAAGCTTTATTACCGTGAGTTGTGGGGCAGCAAGCCCTGTTTGCAATGGGCCAACATGCAGCCGCGGCTGATTGAAAACAAGCACAACATTGACGACCTGCTGGGCATTCTCACCTCAGATGACCAGCGCTACCTGAACGATGGTTTTATTGTGGTGGAGAACGGCCGCTACCGCGGCCTGTGTCGGGGTGACCAGATCGTGAAGTCGGTCACCGAGACGCGCATTGAAGCAGCGCGCCACGCCAACCCGCTCACGTTTCTGCCTGGCAACATTCCCATCACCCAGCACATTGACCGCATGCTGGCACGCGGCAGCGAGTTTGCCGTGGCTTACCTCGACTTGAACCATTTCAAATCGTTCAACGACCGCTACGGTTATTGGCGGGGCGATGAAATGATTCGTCTGGTGGCCAAAGTGGCGGCCGCGCACATTGAAGAGCGGCGCGATTTTTTGGGCCATGTCGGCGGCGACGATTTCATTGTGGTGTTTCAAAGCACCGGTTGGGCTGAGCATTGCCACCACATGATCGAAGAATTCAACGCGCAAGCGGCCAATCTGTTTGACCCCGCTGACCGCTTGAAGGGTGGCATTGAGGCCGAAGATCGGCAAGGCTTTGCACAGTTTTTTCCGTTGACCTCCCTGTCGATTGGTGCCGTTGAGGTGCTCCCGGGGCGTTTCAAGGATGCCGAGCAGGTTGCCAATGCTGCCGCTGCAGCCAAGCACGCGGCTAAAAAATCAGTCTCTGGTTTTGCTGGGAATGGTCAGCAGGCTGCGGCCCCTGGCGTCTGAAACTGAAGGCCTTGTTCTGTTAGCAACCCGAGCTTTGACTCGGTGCTGCTGGGAGGCATGGGCCTGACCGCCTGTGGTGGTGGCGACGACGCGGTGGTCGCACCGGCCGCGCCCTCATCCACACTGCTGGGTTTCAGCGCCGTATCCAAAAGCCTGACCGATGCTGTGTTGGTACCAGCCGGCTACACCGCCAGCGTGATTTATGCCTTGGGCAATCCGCTCACGGCTGCAACCCCGACTTTTAAGAACGACGGCACTGACGCTGATTTTGAAAACCGCTCTGGTGACCACCATGACGGTATGGAATGGTTTGGCCTGGATGCGTCTGGCAAGCCCTCACTCACGTCTACTGACCGTGGCCTGCTGGCCGTAAACCACGAAGCCACCACCGACGAAACGCGCAGCTCTTTCTTCCTGCATGCCAATGGCGGTACCAGCACGCTGCCGCGCCCAGCCGCTGAAGTGGACAAAGAAACCGCCATTCACGGTGTCTCGGTCGTTGAAGTCAAAAACACCAGCAGCAAGTGGGCCACCGTGCCAGCGTCGACCTTCAACTTCCGCCTGACCGCCCTGAGTGAAAACATCCAACTCACCGGCCCAGCACGCGGCAACGCCCTGATGGTGACCAAACATTCCACAGACGGCACCAAGACCCGCGGCACGCTGAACAACTGCGGCACCGGTAAAACGCCCTGGGGCACCTTCCTGACCGGTGAGGAAAACTGGGCGAGCTACTTCACCCGCAGCGCCACCGACGACACGACCCGTGCTGATAAGAGTGTGGTCGCCCTCAAGCGCTATGGCCGCAACGCAGGTTCGGGCAGCCTCCACGGCTGGGAAAGCGTGGTCTCCGCCGAGGACAAGTATGTTCGCTGGAACATCAGCAAGCTCGACACCAGCACCGACGGCAGCGACGACTACCGCAACGAAATCAACACCTTCGGCCGCTTCGCGCATGAGAGCGCCGCGTTCGGCAAACCTGTCGCGGGCCAGCCACTGGCGGTCTACATGGGTGACGACTCGCGCGGCGAGTACATCTACAAGTTCGTGTCGACCAAGGCCTGGGCCGCAGCGGATGCCAACCCGACGGACCGCATCACCACCGGTGATACCTACCTCAATGCCGGCAAGTTGTACGTGGCCAAGTTCAACAACGACGGTACGGGTAGCTGGATTGAGTTGACTACCACCCATGCGGCCATTGCTGGCTTTGCGACTTACACGTTCGCCGACCAGGCCGATGTGCTGGTCAATGCCCGTCTCGCCGCCGACGCAGTGGGCGCCACCAAGATGGACCGCCCCGAGTGGTGCGCCACCAACGTGGCCAACGGCGAGATCCACTTCACACTGACCAACAACAGCAACCGTGCGGTCAATTCCACCACGATGCCACCCGACAGCGCCAACCCACGCGTCTACAGCGACATCAAGAACGGCAGCAGCACGCAAACCGGTAACCCGAACGGGCACGTGCTGCGCGTCAAGGAAGGCAGCGCTGGCAATGCCGCCACCAGCTTCAGTTGGGATGTGTACGTGTTTGGCGCGGAATCCAGCGCGGCACCGGGCACCGTCATCCTGTCCAGCCTGACCGGTGACCAGGATTTCTCCAGCCCCGACGGCCTGGTGTTCAGCCCATCCACCGGCATCATGTGGATCCAGACTGACGACGGCGCCTACACCGATGTCACCAACTGCATGATGCTGGCCGCCCTGCCGGGCACCGTGGGTGATGGCGCCAAGAAGACGCTGACCTACGCTGCGACCGCAGGCACGCTGGCTGTGGACACCTATGTCGGCAAGGCGCCGACCGCCGACAAGCTCAAGCGCTTCCTGGTTGGACCCAAGGCCTGCGAAATCACCGGCCTGTGAGAAACGCCTGACGGTAAGGCGCTGTTCATCAACATCCAGCACCCGGGCGAAACGACCGCCATGGCTGACATTGCCGACCCGACCAAGTACACCAGCCAGTGGCCGAGCAATGCCGGTTTCGGTGCTGGCAAGCGTCCCCGTTCGGCCACCATCGTGATCACCAAGAACGACGGCGGCAAGATCGGCACTTGATCGTCATCACAGCGGATTAAGACGTAAAAAGCTCGGTTCCCTAAAAGGAACCGAGCTTTTCTTTTAAACGCGACAGTGATGCGGTCAAGTTTCAGGTAGCAGTTGCCTGTGCCTGCGTGAAGCCACGGCGTGAGGTGTTGGCAAGCATGCTGCCTGCCCAATGCACGATCTCCAGTTGCCCATCATGGTGCTCCACCAGTGCCGAGCAGCTCTCAACCCAGTCTCCATCGTTGCAATACATCACACCGTTGATGTCGCGGATTTCAGCGCGATGAATGTGGCCGCATACCACACCGTCGTGCCCTGCACGGTGCGCCGCGCGCGCCACCGCTTCCTCAAAATCATTCACGTACATCACGGCTTTCTTCACCTTGAACTTCAGGTAGGCCGACAGTGACCACGAAGGCAAGCCCATGCGGCCGCGCCAGTGGTTGATGTGCCGGTTGAGCCTCAGCGTGAACTCATAAAGGTTGTCGCCCAGGTAGGCCAACCACTTGGCGCACTGGATGACACCGTCGAACTGGTCGCCGTGAATCACCCACAGGCGTTTGCCCTGAGCCGTGGTGTGGACGGCATCCGGGGCAACCTCAATGCCGCCGAAGTGATGGCCCAGAAACTCCCGCGCGAACTCGTCGTGGTTGCCTGGAATGAAGGTGACCTTGCAACCCTTGCGCGCCTGGCGCAGCAGCTTCTGAATCACCACATTGTGCGATTCAGGCCAGAACCAGCGGCGCTTGAGTTGCCAGCCGTCGATGATGTCGCCCACCAGGTACAGGTGGTGGCAGGAATTGGTCTTGAGAAAATCAAGCAGCCGCTCTGCCTGGCAACCTGCCGTGCCCAGGTGCAGGTCAGAGATAAATACCGCACGGTACTTTGCGTCCGGCTGGCACGCACGCGGGCCTGTGGCGTGTGCCGGAGCGTTGCTGTCACTGGCGATGAACGTGTTGAATTGCGCGCGCATGGGAGTTCTCCTGTGGCGGTGGCCGACCTGTACCAACTCACAATGATCCAGCCGTTGCATGACAAGAGCGTGTCGGTCCGGTGTCAGTTTTTTGAAGAACAAAGCCAATGTCAGCCACCACAAGACCTCTTTCATGGCATTTGTTAGCTACTAAAAATATAGCTGCTAACGCTTTATAAATGAGGGCTAGAGCCTAGTTTTGCATATGAAATCGCGGTAGCTCATACGTGCATGCCGATCGGGTAGATTCGCCATTCGTCACAAGGGTGTCACACAAGCGCAGTATGCTGGTGCTTGGGTTTGGTGGGCTACAGCAACGCCGCCATTTAAGCAACCATTGGCCACAGGATCAGCAGATGGATCGAGATCACGACAAATTGGTGCAGCGCCTGCGGCGCGATCTGGCAGACAACTACGACGAAGAGTTTGAGCTGGAGCTGGAAGACCGCAACCTCGATGACATGATCGAGAGCGGTGTGGATACCGACTCCGAGGCATACCGGGCCAGCCGAAAGCTGTATTTCCGCGAGTTGTTTCGCATGCAGGGTGAACTTGTCAAGTTGCAGGACTGGGTGGTCAAAACTGGCCAGAAAATCGTGATTTTGTTTGAAGGGCGTGACGCGGCCGGCAAAGGTAGCACCATCAAACGCATCACCCAGCGCCTGAATCCGCGCGTGTGCCGCGTGGTGGCCCTGCCGGCACCCAATCTGCGCGAGCAAACCCAGTGGTATTTCCAGCGTTATGTGGCACATCTGCCGGGCGCGGGAGAATTGGTCTTGTTTGACCGCAGCTGGTACAACCGCGCCGGCGTTGAACGCGTCATGGGCTTCTGCACCGATGAACAGTACGAGGAGTTCTTCAGGTCTGTGCCAGAGTTTGAAAAGATGCTGGTGCGATCGGGCATCAAGCTCATCAAATACTGGTTTTCGGTGTCGGACGAAGAGCAACAACTGCGCTTTCTGGCCCGCATCCACGACCCGCTCAAGCAATGGAAGCTCAGCCCGATGGACATGGAGTCGCGCAAACGCTGGGAGGAATACACCAAGGCCAAGGAAGTCATGCTGGCGCGCACCTGCATTCCCGAGGCGCCTTGGTGGGTGGTCAATTCGGTGGACAAGAAAAAAGCCCGGCTCAACTGCATCCACCACCTGTTGAGCCAGATTGCCTATGAAGAGGTTGAGTACACGCCGGTTGTTCTGCCACCGCGGCAGCGCCATGAGGACTATGTGCGCCAACCCGTGCCCAATGAGCTTCTGGTGCCCGAGATTTACTGAGGCGCTTACGCGCCCGATCGCAAACCCAACATACGAGAGGCATGAAATGTCAAGACGCAAAGACAATCTTGAAAGACTCTGCAACAAACTGGAGCGCCGTTTCGGCAAGACCGATTCGCTCTTTGTTCAAGCAAAAAATGAACTTGAAATGCACCAGTCTTATGGGCAAATGAGCCCGCTACGACACGACTGGTCTAAGCCGTACGATGCATTCATCAAAGGTTGGATTGCAAACAGTGTGTCTGAATCACGCCACTGATCATTTGGGGTGAATTCAACCCTCCAGAACCAGTCCGTGACCGCGTCTCTTGAAAAAGTCTCGGACTTGCTCAAGAAGCAAAAGCGCGTTGAGGACATGGTCCACAGTCAGAATGTGCCGCGCCAGGCCATTGTCGAGACCCTGGTGCAGCGGCAGCATCTGGCTGAGCTGCACAAGCTGCTGGCCCAGTTGCCCGCCGGCGAAATCGGCAGCCTTCTTGACGTCATGCCGTTTGAAGACGCCCAACTTCTTTGGGCGCAGATACCGGCCAGCAGGCAAAACGATGTGCTATGGGAAATGTCAGATGCCTGCAGGGCGCTGCTGGCGGGCGACCGTGAACCCGCCTTTGATGAAAGCCAGATGAATGCGTTTGTGCTGGCTGAGGGGCGCTTGCGGCAGATCCCCATTGAGGGTCGAAAGAACCTCGAAGGTGTCAAGCCAATCTGGATCGACCTGCTGGGTGCCAGCAAAGCGGAGCGAAGTTATGTGGGCGCGCATTTTGGCCTGACCTTGCCCGACCCGGACGAGGTTACCGATCTGGCGGTGAGCTCCCGTTACCTCATCGAGGAAAGTGGCGAAATCCACCTGCACTCCAATTTTTTGCTCGACCGTGAGGGCAATTCGCGCAGTGTGTCCGTGGCGTTTGTGTTGCACCAAGGAATTTTGTTTTCCTTGCGCAACGAAGAGCTGCCAGTTTTCCGTTTGCAGCGACGGCGCGCCCGCACGCAGCCCGGCTACGTGTCGGATTGCACCGATGTGTTGCTGGACCTGTACGGTGCGGATGTCGAGTATTCGGCCGACTCGCTGGAAGACATGTACACGACTCTGGGCAAAGTCGGCCGTCAGGTCTTGAGTGAAGCCATCAGTGACAAGGAGGCCGCTGCCATTTTGGGCGACATTGCCGAAGAAGAAGACCTGAATGGTCGCATCCGGGGCAATATCCTTGACACCCAGCGCGCCATCAATTTTTTGATTCGCAGCAAAATCATGTCGCCTTCACAGCATGAAGATGCCCGGCAGATTTTGCGCAACATCGATTCCCTGAACAGCCACACCTCATTCTTGTTTGAAAAAATCAACTTTCTGATGGATGCCACCATTGGTTTCATCAACATCAACCAGAACCGGCGCATCAACCAGTTGACGGTGTTTGGAGTGGTGTTTACCCCCATCAATATTCTGGCTGGCATGGGGGGCATGTCAGAGTTTTCCATGATGACACAGGGCATTCCCTGGCCACTGGCCTACGGTGGCTTCCTGGTGGGGGCCGCACTGATTGGCGTGACGACCTATTCTGTGCTGAAGCATCTGGAGCGTCGCAACGTCAAGGTCAAAAAAATGGCGCTCACAAGATAGCTTGCGCCCGGCTATTTTCCCGTGTTTGCGCGGCCTTTCATGGGGTCCCGATGTCATGAAACCGTCACCAGGCTGACCTATGATACCTAGGGTTTCCCCTATGAATTGAAGTCATCCGTCTCTCGCAGGCCGGTCATCCTGAAAGTTGAGTCGACCATGTCACACCTGAATTCACCGCGGTCGCTAGGTTCGTCTGGCTCATTTTCCCGGCAGATCATGTTGGTTTTCGCCTTGGTGCTGGCCGTTGCCATGCTGGGTTCCACGATTGGGTATTGGTCCCTGCACCGGGTCTCGAATGACACCGAGCACATGGTGCGCCATCTCATGTCGACCGAGCGTCTGGCGGGTGACCTGCAGCGCCATATTCTGGTCAACGTCGCACGTTCCAAAGCTTTTGCCCTGAGCTCCGAGCCGCAGGTCGGTGATGCCCTGATGCCAGAAATCAACCAGACCACCGGGCAGATTGATGCCCTGCTGCAAAAATTGGGCAGCGTGTTGACAAACTCCGGGGATGTGGCGATTCTGGCGCGCATGACGCAAGCCAACACCGTATTTGTCAAGGCCCGCCAAGAGCTCACAGCGGCGCGTGACGGCGGTTTGACGGCCAACATCGAGCGGGTCTACGCTGAACGGTTCACACCGGCCGCTGCCGCTTTGCAGGCGACGGTGACGCAACTCGGTGAGGCCCAGCGTGCCAACATCGATGCATCGGCACAGGAAGTCAGCAGCCTGAGCCTGAATGCACGTTGGGGGTTGGTGTTGTTCAGCCTGTGTGCGCTGTTGCTCGGGGGCGTTTTATCGGTTTGGCTGGTCAGAAAAATCAGCTGGCCTATCCAGCAGGCGGTAGACACCGCCAACCGTGTGGCCGCGCTGGATTTGACGTTGCGCATTGACGGGCATGACCGGGATGAGGCGGGCAGATTGCTCATCGCTTTGGGTCGGATGCAAAGCTCCCTGCACAATTTGGTGGCGCAAGTTCAGGGCGCCAGCCACAACGTGGCCGAAGGCGCCACACAAATTGCTGCGGGCAACCTCGACTTTTCCAACCGAACTGAAATGGCCGCGTCATTTCTTCAGCAAACCTCAGCGTCGATCGAGGAGGTTGCGGTGACCATGGACGCATCGCTGCAGGCCGCAGCGCGGGGTGAGGTGCTGGCGAAATCCGCGACGCAGGAGGCCACCAGTGGCCGCGCCATCATGTCCGACGTGATGCAGACCATGGATGACATCAGTATTTTTTCCAGCAAGATTGTGGACATCACCGCTGTGATTGACAGCATCGCGTTTCAAACCAACATCCTGGCGCTGAATGCGGCGGTAGAGGCCGCACGTGCAGGTGAGCAGGGGCGTGGTTTTGCGGTGGTGGCCGCCGAGGTGCGCACCCTGGCCAATCGGTCGGCGCTGGCCGCCCGCGAGATCAAGGCGCTGATTGGCGCCTCAGCCGAAAAAGTCAAGCTCGGCATCGTCAAGGCGCATCAGGCGCGTGAGTCCATGAACCACATTGTTGAATCGGTCGGGCGAGTGACTGATGCCATCGGAGAAATCCACGTGGGCAGCAATGCCCAGAGCAGCAGCATTTCAAGCATCAACATGGCCGTCAGCAGCCTGGACCAGATGACTCAACAAAACGCTGCCGTGGTTGAAGAATCAGCCGCGGCAGCACAAAACTTGCAGGATCAGGCGAGAGGACTGAGAGACGTGGCGGGCAGGTTCAGATTGCCCACGCTGGCCTTGGCGCTGCGCTGACTTGCCGCGAGTTTCTCAGTTTTTGGCTGGCCGTCCGGTCTTGATGGCTGGAACGGCCTTGAGGGCGGCCAGCAAACCGGCATCTGACATGGCGGCCAGAGCCTTGATGCCAGCGCGAATCAGTTCACTTTTCTTGATCGCATTGCCCAGCTTGCCACTGCGCTGCTTCAACTCTTCGAGAATGAGGTATTCCAGTTTGGGAATAGTGAAACTGTCGCGTACCAGCTTTGGCTTTTTGGTCTTGAGCAGTTTTTCGATCTTGTGTTTGGCAGTTGTTGCGATGACCGCCTTCGGTTCGGCTTTCATGGGTGACTTGGCGTCGACTCGGGCTGCGACAGCGGGCACCGCTTTGACGGCGGGTTTGGCCACGGTCTTTTGTGCTGCTGTTTTTGTTGCCGGAGTTTTGGCCGTTACGGTTTTGGCGACCGGCCTGGTTGCCGTTGGTGATTTTTTCGCCACCGATTTAACAACTGGTTTGACAACTTCTTTGGTTGCAGCCTTGACGGGTTGAGCCACCTTTTTTACGGGTGTTATTGCGACTTTTTTTGCCGGTGTTTTGGCTGCTGCAGCGGGTGCCAACGGCGCTGAGACTGTGCTGATGGTGTTTGGTTGCGCTGCTTGCGACGCTTCAGGTGATGTCGCAAGGGTGGCTTGGTCGTTGGATGTCATTTTTGATCTTTCTTGAATTAAACGAGGTATACAGTTTATATCGTTTAAAAAGCGGTTGTCAAGAATGATCGCCACGACCTTGTGTGCACCTCATGCGTTAGCCGGTTTCCTGACCCAGCATCACCCGCGTGACCAGCGTCACGCCTGCCTCGGTCACGTGAAAACGGCGTGCATCTTCTGTCGGGTCAAGGCCAATGTGGGTGCCGTCGAGAACGCTGCAATTTTTGTCAATGATGCACTTCTTCAGGATGCAGTTCATGCCGATCTGCACGTTGGACAGCACAACGCAATCTTCCACCACCGAATGGCTGTGGACTTGAACATCGGCAAACAGCATGCTGCGTCTGACGGTGGCACCGCTGATGATGCAACCGTCGGCCATTACCGAGTTCAGCGCCGCGCCCTGCCGCGCAGGTTCGTCATGCACAAATTTGGCGGGTGGACTCTGCGGCTGCCAAGTCCAGATGGGCCACTCGTTGTCATACAGATTCAGGTGCGGCGTGATTTGCACCAGGTCCATATTGGCAGCCCAGTAGGCATCAAGCGTGTTGACATCACGCCAGTAAGCCGGCTTGTCCAGGTCACCCACTCGGCTCTGCGCGTAGTTTTGTGCATAAACACGGTGGTTCAAGACACAGTGCGGAATCACGTCCTTGCTGAAATCGTGTTGCGAATGCGCGTTGTTGGCATCGCGCTGCAGTTGCTCAAACAAAAAGTCAGCGTTGAACACATAAACGCCCATGTTCACCAGTGCCATGCTCGGGTTATCTGGCAACGGCTGGGGATGACTGGGCTGGTCATCAAACGTCAGCAGTCTGTTTTCACTGTCGATTGACATGACACCAAAGCGTTGCGCGTCGTGCAAGGGAACCTCGATGCAGGCCATGGTCAGGTCGGCATCTTGTCGGGCGTGTGCGGCCAGGATACGGCCGTAGTCCATGCGGTAAATGTGGTCGCCCGAGATCACCAGCACATGGTCTGGCGATGCGCGCCGGATTTCACGCAGGTTTTGAAACACTGCATCGGCACTGCCCCGATACCACTGAGATTCATTGAGTTGTTGTTGCGCCGGCATGATTTCGATGAATTCACCGAGCCGGCCGTCCAGAAAGCTCCATCCAAGTTGCAGGTGCCTGATCAAACTCTGCGCCCGGTACTGGGTGGCCACGCCAACCCGGCGCACACCCGAATTCACGCAGTTGGACAGCACAAAGTCAATGATGCGGAACTTGCCCCCAAACGCCACCGCCGGCTTGGAGCGCCAGTCTGTCAGCTCATTGAGGCTGCTGGCGTGCTCGCCCTCCAAAATCATGGCGAAGGTGTTGCGGGTGAGTTGGCTGACAAAGCGTTGTTCGCGTCTGCTGTTGTCTTCGGTTTCGGTCGCATGATCAGCCGCCATTTTTTGTGCTCCTCTTCATTCATGCTGACAAAGTGCTGCCGTTGCAGGGATGGCCGTCATTAGCAGCTTGTCATGACATTTCAATGTAGATCGTGCATGTGTCAATCTCAAGACAGATGGTCAGTCCAGGCCGGGCAACTGCTGGCGCTGGGTGTTGGTAACATGCCTGCCTTGCGATCTTGGCCGGGAAGCCCATGGAACACACATGCTGGATGCCGGACGTGCTGGCTGGTTTTGAACAAAGCACCCTGAGTGGACTCAAATTGATGGATGGCTCTGCCGAGTCCGTGCTGGTTCGCCGGCGCTGCGTCAATCCGTCCACCGCACCATCTGCCAAAGCAGTTCTGTACATCCACGGCTATGTGGACTACTTTTTTCAGACCCACCTCGCGGACTTTTACAACCGGCAAGGCCTGCATTTTTATGCGCTGGACCTGCGCCGCCATGGTCGAGCCATGCGGGCCGGCCAATTGCCCAACTACACCCGCGACATTGACGAGTATTTGCAGGATGTGGATGCCGCTGTGCAGCTCATCAGGGGCGAAGAACACACCGATTGGCTTCTGCTGAACGGGCATTCAACAGGCGGGCTGGTGGCTGCACTGTATGCCCATCGTGGTCCACAACGCTCGGCTGTGAACGCGCTTTTTCTCAACAGCCCCTTTCTTGACATGAACCTGCCGGCGTGGCAGCAATGGACCCTGGAGCCGCTGTT
>Ga0105047_10015386_pt1 | contig 12047 bp, 14 predicted proteins | sample MAT04_FD_78384 | JGI IMG/M metagenome (GOLD analysis project Ga0105047, IMG submission 78384) | Freshwater microbial communities from Lake Fryxell liftoff mats and glacier meltwater in Antarctica - MAT-04 (megahit assembly) | ecosystem: Environmental > Aquatic > Freshwater > Ice > Liftoff... | reverse complement strand
GTATATTTTTAATGATCTCAAACAGCTTTAACACCGCTCTTTTTCTTCACTGTGATCAGCGAAGCCTTGAATTATGACACGTTTTTAACGCCCTTGTCAAAAAACTTGAAACTTTTACGTTTTCGTTTTCTTTACCGCTTGCATCAAGTCGATGCGCGTTGATGAGCGCATCGGTTTATAGCATCTTTCGCACTTACGGACAACGACCGAGCGACTGCTTAACGATCAAGCTACGGAAACTAAACCCGATACCTGTCCGCCGCACCGCTCAACCTAGTCAGGAGCGCTGTGGCGATCTCAGTCAGAGGCAGCACTTCATCTGCGGCACCGTGAAGAATCGCCTCACGGGGCATTCCAAACACGATGCAACTGGCTTCGTCTTGCACAAAGTTATAACTGCCCGCATCTCGCATTTCCTTCATCGCCCTGGCACCGTCGTTGCCCATCCCGGTCAGCATGATTCCGAACGCGTTTCGCCCAACAAACTGAGCCGCCGATCGGAACAACACCTCGACCGAAGGTCTATGCCTGTTAACCAACACGCCATCTTCGACAATACAAACATAGTTGGCACCACTTCTGTCGACCCGAAACTGCTTTCCTCCTGGAGCAATGTAGGCGTGCCCAGGGAGAATCCGGCCCCCATCAACGGCCTCTTGAACGGTAATGCGGCACAGGCCATTCAATCTAGCGGCGAAGCTGGCTGTAAAACCAGGCGGCATATGCTGCGTAATGACGACGCCAGGTGAGTCGGCAGGCAGGCATGTCAGTATTTCCTTGATTGCCTCGGTTCCACCTGTTGAGGCACCAATGAAAATTAATTTTTCAGTCGACACACGCCCTAAACCTGAAAAACCAAACTTTTGCCTATTTTCGCGGAGCCCGGCAGCACCCCCACCGCTTGAAGACGGCTGCGGTATCCGTCGCACATGGGCTGTAGCGGCGATTCGAATCTTGTCGACAATTTGCCCAGCAAGTACGTTGATGCCGTCCACCAATCCGATCCTCGGTTTGGCCACAAAGTCCACGGCCCCAAGCTCCAAGGCGCGCATTGTCACTTCGGCTCCTCGCTCAGTCAGCGTGGAAATCATCAAAACTGGCATAGGACGCAATCGCATCAGACGTCCCAGGAAGTCGATCCCATCCATCTTGGGCATCTCAATATCCAGGGTAAGAACATCCGGATTCAAGTCACGTATCAATTCCCTGGCGATCAAAGGATCGTTCGCCACTCCAACACATTCCATGTCTCTCTGCCGATTGATGATTTCGGACAACAAGCTTCTGACCAAGGCGGAATCATCAACAACGACAACACGAATCTTCTTCAATCTACAGTCCTAGAACAAATCAACAGAACCGCCCGCAGTGGACTTTGCTACAGAAGCAGCATTCCCTCGCCGCTCCTCGACCGCAAGAGTCTCAGGATGCGAGTGCGCGAGCCGCTTAACCAATGCCTTTCCCGTAAGTGGGAAAAAACATACCTTGCGCGGGTGAATGTCGAGAACATCCTGAGACACCACAGGAATCCGCTCAGTCGCCAGGTAATTCAACACGAACTGGGTATTCCGCTCTCCCACATTCATCGTTGTGAAACCAGCCATTACCTGCGCCCCCCCAAAAATCTTGGCCTGCATCGTTTCACGGCGGGCACCCAGCTTCATCATCTCGTTAATCAACAGCTCCATCGCGTAGGAGCCATATCGACCAGACCCCTCAGCGTTGTCACCATCAGGCAGCATGAAATGATTCATACCACCCGTGCGCGCCTTGCCATCCCATATACAGGCAGCAATGCATGACCCCAAAACGGTCATCACCACTAAATCTTCGTTGGAGACGTAGTATTCACCAGGGAGCACCTTGACGGCGTCGTACTGAAAGTGGTGATCCGCGTAGAAAAAGGACGCCTCGCCTGGCTTGCGTGCTTGCGCCTTCAATTGATCAATGCGGGAAACTCTCCCGCTCGCCAGCACTTTTGCGGGCGGCAAGTTGTTCGCGGGCCCGCTCGGTAAAGACCAGGACGGAGGTTGAGGCAACTTCATGTTCGCCTTGCCATCAATTAAAGATACACAAAGCAAAACAGCCAACTTTCAGCATCCTGATCCTAGCGGCGCTCATAAACAGTTTTTCCGTTTAGCACAAACAAGTCCCGAGAATCACTGAAATTTTCCGCATGTCCAACAAAAAGCAGGCCCCCAGGTTTCATAACTCTATGAATGCGTTCAAGCACCTTCCGCTGCGTCTGTGAGTCAAAGTAGATCATGACATTCCTGCAAAAAACAACGTCAAACGGATCCCTAAAGGGCCAATCGTCTTTAATCAAATTAACAATAAGGAATTCGATCCGCTGCGCCAGTTCCGACTTGATCCTAACCATCCCCTCATTCGCGCCCTTGCCCCGCAAAAAAAATTGCTTCAACCGTTCAGGACCAACGCCTTTTAGTCCTTCGAGTCGATAGGCGCCCTGAGATGCAGTCGCCAACACTTTTGAATCGATGTCACTGGCCTTGAGTGAAAAGTTGCCGCGCTGCCCTAAAGCCTCCAGCGCCGTCATGACAATTGAATAGGGTTCCTCCCCCGTCGACGCGGCGCTGCACCAAACGTTCCAAGAAGTCCCTGCGGGCTTCGTCTTTAAATATTCTGCAAAAATATCAAAATGGTGGTGCTCACGAAAAAATGAAGTCAAGTTCGTGGTCAGCGCGTTGACGAACTCCTGCCATTCTGGACCCTCTGTCGCCTCAAGCCAAGTCAAATACCCGCTGAAACTTTGGTGCCCCGTATCCCGAAGCCTTCTGGATAATCTGCTATAGACCATTGCATGCTTCCCATCATGCAAACTGATCCCCGCACGGCTATAGATCATCGACTGCACTCTATCAAAATCCGCGTTGGTCCAAGCGAACTCCCGCCCCTGCATGTGCGCGGAGTCATTGGAGCCCGCTCGCTCCGGTAACGTGCCGTCAACCCGCATCAATCCGAACCACCCACTAATCCCATGTCAGCCGCTGACATCAAGCGCTCAATGTCAAGCAGAATCAACATCCTGTCACCCAGTGAACCCAGCCCCAGCACGGCTCCACTGTCGATAACGCTATCCAACTCGGGTGCTGGCTTCAGGCTCTCAGCCGGCAATTCCATCACATCACTGACGGAGTCAACCACTATTCCTACAATTCGGTGTCTAAGATTAAGAATGATTACTACGGTAAAAGCGTTGTATTCAGCCTTGGAACAGCCGAACTTCAGCCGCATGTCCACAATTGGAACGATCGTACCCCTCAAATTCACGACACCCTTAATGAAATCTGGGGCATTTGCCACTCGGGTGGGATGTTCGTAGCCGCGAATCTCTTGTACCTTCAATATGTCTATTCCGTACTCTTCCTGGTCCAACCGGAAAGTCAGGTATTCGCGAGCGCCTGAGGCTGCCAATTCATCGAGTTTTTCCATCATGCCCATGCTGCTCTCCTTCAATTTACTGGAATCAATGCCGAGACCGTCGAACCAAAGCGCCCGTATCGAGAATAAGCGCTACTTTTCCGTCCCCCAGAATCGTGGCACCGGACACATTGGGCACTTTTCGGTAATTGGATTCCAGATTCTTAACCACTACTTGCTGCTGACCTAACAACTCATCGACGAGCAACGCCACGCGACTTCCATCCGCCTCAACGACGACCATGATGTCACACGCTTTGTCGAACTCAGATCGGGGAATCTGGAATACCTTTTCCAGCTCAATGACCGGCATGTACTCGTCACGCACTTTGATGAGCTGGGACCCCTGTCCTACGGTGCTCACTGCGTCAGCCTTCACCTGAAAAGACTCAATAACAGACGACAAAGGAAGAATGTAGACCTCTTTACCTACCCCCACCGACATGCCATCCATAATCGCCAGCGTCAACGGCAGGCGAACTGAAACCTTCATGCCATAGCCCTCAGCGGAATCAATTTCAACTGTCCCATTGAGTGCGGTGATGTTTTTCTTCACAACATCCATACCAACGCCACGACCAGACACGTCCGTAACAACTTCTGCGGTAGAAAAACCAGGCGCAAATATCAAACCCCACACATCGGTATCTGACATTTGGTCAGAAACGTCCAGACCCCGCTCACGGGCCTTGCTCAGGATTTTTTCTCGCGACAAGCCTCGTCCATCATCACGTACTTCAATCACAATAGATCCACCCTGATGCGAAGCGGAGAGCGTTATGGTCCCTGTTTCAGGCTTACCAGCAGCCAAACGATCGGCTGGCAATTCAACGCCATGATCACAACTGTTTCTTACCAGATGCGTTAGCGGATCGGTTATCTTTTCAACCAGTCCTTTATCCAACTCAGTTGCTTCACCCTGAGTCACAAAATCAACCTTCTTACCCAGTTTTCCTGCCAAATCGCGCAACATCCGCGGGAACCGACTGAACACGATTGACATCGGAATCATTCGTATGGACATAACAGACTCTTGCAAGTCACGCGTATTGCGATCCAAGTCGGCCAACCCGGTCAACAGCTGTTGATATAAAGCTGGATCCAGTGCCCTGCTATTCTGGGCAAGCATGGCTTGGGTGATCACCAATTCGCCCACGAGATTTATAAGCTGATCTACCTTGCTAATAGCCACTCGAATGGTTGCAGCTTCTGGCTGGGCAATAACACCAGCGGTTGCCGTCTTGGCGGGCGCTTTGACAACAGCGGTGGATTCAACAGCAACGCCCACGCCGGTCAAGGCTACCGATGACGGAACGGGCGCGCCTGGAGCACCATCAAAGAAACCAAATCCTGGCAACGGAGCCAGAGGTGCGCCCGGCAGAGGATCATCCAAATAGCCCATTGCCAGTTCTGGAGAATCATCGTCGCTGATGGTGATGTAGTCCCGCGAGACATGAAACGCAAAGAGGTCAAGAAGATCTTCGTTAGAGGACGTCGTGGTCACGGAAAAAACGCGGGTGTCCTTGCGGTCAGATGACATGACGGTTATGCCCCCCAACCCCGGAATGTCCCGGAACAGCTCCCGAATCGCATCTGCCTGCTCCGGCAACTCCAGTGGGCCAATTCGAATAGTTAGCGATCGAATGGATTTATCTCGCGGCACGAGAGGTTGAGCCACAATATCCACAACAACAGCTTGCACTATTGGAGCTACGGCGACGGGTGATTTACCGGCTGCCAACTCACTGATCCGCCTGACCAAGTCAGCAGTCGGAATTGCCTCACCTTCACCGCCGGCTTGGTGGCGGGCCAACAAGCTACGTGAAGCATCGGCAGACTCCAACAATACATCGACCATTGCGGCATTCGGCAGTAGTTCATGCCTGCGCAAACGATCCAATAATGACTCCATTTGATGGGTCAATTCCGCCACATCAGCAAAACCAAAGGTTGCAGCACCGCCTTTTACTGAGTGTGCACAGCGAAAAATACCGTTGAGCTCTTCATCGTCGGCAGTTTCCAGATTCAAATTAAGCAGCATCTGCTCCATCTGATCCAGATTTTCGCCAGCCTCCTCAAAAAAGATTTGATAAAACTGGGTTAGATCGAAATCACTACCCCCACCACCGCTATCTTGATGCACCTCAGCCATACCCAACTCCTGTTTTCGTTCTAACAAGCCACTATCAAAAATCTATTTGATTACCTTTTTGATCACGTCCAATAGTCTTGCCGGATCAAAAGGTTTCACCAACCACCCAGTCGCACCGGCAGCCCGTCCAGCTTGTTTCATCAAGTCACTTGACTCAGTGGTCAGCACCAGAATAGGGGTTGTCTTGAATTGCGGATGTTCGCGCAGTTTGCGCGTGAGGCCAAGACCATCCAGACGAGGCATATTCTGATCAGTCAAGACCAAATCAAAATTCTGAGCCTGGGCCTTCTCGTAAGCATCCTGCCCGTCTACTGCCTCCACCACCTGGTAGCCAGCACCAGTTAAAGTAAAAGACACCATCTTTCGCATAGATGGTGAATCGTCAACAGCGAGAATTAAAGGCATGTGAAGCTCCGACTAGTTCAGTTTGGACAATTTCAGTTGTCAAGATTCAAAAAAGCTCAATGGATCCCGCGTCCATTTCATCCTGGGTCACTGGATTCGGACGCTCGGGCACTTCCTCGACAAAAGGAACCGCCTCCCCATCCTCCGACCCCATGGACTCAGAAGCCAAGCGATAAGCACAACCCTGAAGGATTTTTGAAGTATGAACGATGAGTTGCGACGCCATGTCTTGAAACTGCAACTCGGTCACAGCTGCACGCAAGGTACTTCGGACGACGTCAAGCGCCTCGGAGTCCATCAACGAAGGATCAGCAAGGTTCGCGCTCGCGCTCGTAAAACGCTCCATCAAGTTCTCCATGGTGTGCGCAAGTAGCCCGTCGAGCCGAGTCAAGTCGTGCACCACCACTAACAGCGAGTCCTGAACTTCCGCCACAAGCATGAGGGGCAATTGCACAGCAGGCGCGGCGGTTGTTGTTGATGATTGCTGCATCGTCATTTGTCCTCATAACCACACTTCAATTCAATCTCCGTCGTATCTTTCTCCCTCAACCCATGGATCTAGGTTAGCAGGAATACCTGGTACCGGGCAACTTTCGGCCCGCAATGGTCAACACGTTTCGGCCACCCTTGCCTCCCTCGTCCCCAAGCATTCATAATACGTTGTCAATGATAACTTCGAACCACGTGGGCGGTCCACCGGATAACCCTATGAAGATACTCCATCTTGAGGATTCTGCTCTGGACCACCAACTGGTCTGTCACGCATTAAACAAAGCGGGACTTGGAGCTGAAATAAGTCGTGTTGATACGCTCGCGCAATTTTGCACAGCGGTGAATCAAACATCATTTGACGTCATCCTGGCAGACTATCGATTGCCAGGATTTACTGCTTTGGACGCTTGGTCAGCACTCTCCACACTCAGTGTTCGCCCACCGTTCATTCTCCTGTCTGGCGCAATCGGTGAGTCGGCTGCCGTTTCGGCGATCCATTTGGGCATCAGCGATTACCTGCACAAAGACGACTTGGGCAAACTCGCCAGGGTCATTGGTCGCGCTTTGGAAATGAATCAAACGCGTGCAGCCAAGGCAAAGGCTGACTTGGAACTGGCAGCGTCAGAAAAACGGCTTACCGAGTTTGCGGGCTATTTGCAATCGGCTATCGAGCGGGAGCGCGGGGCTATTGCAAGGGAAATTCATGATGACATCGGCGGCTCCCTCGCTGCAGCCAAACTCGATCTCGCATGGGTTACCCGGCACGGCTCTGACCCAACAATTCAAGCCCATATCCAGGCAGCCACCGAAATGTTGCAGCACGCCCTTGGCGCCAGCCAGCGGATCATGATGAATCTGCGGCCCTCCATTCTGGACCAGGGCCTCTTTGCGGCCATTCAATGGCTCGCTACCAGCTTCGAGAAGCGCACGGGTATTCAAACCAGCCTGCGAACCAATAACGAACATCTGACTCCCTCGAAGTCCATTGAACTGACAGCCTACCGCACCGCACAAGAAGCGTTGACTAACGTGTCTAAGTACGCAAACTGCAAGCGGGTGGCTATAGAAATATCGGACGCTGAAGACGTTTTGACACTGGAAGTGACGGACGATGGCAAAGGCATCTCTGAGCACGAACTGAAAAACCCAGACGCCTTTGGCATCCGCGGATTGCATGAACGCGCCAAGACGGTCGGGGGCTGGCTGGACGTCAGCACCCGACAAGGCGTCGGTACATCCATCATTCTCTCAGTTCCCCTGAGTCCCGCTAGCCAGCCATTACCGCAGGAGCAGTTCTAATGATCCGAGTTGTTCTTTGTGACGACCATGCCATGGTCCGTCGCGGCATTCGCGATACGCTGGCTGACGCCGTTGACATCCAGGTCGTTGCAGAATCTGGAAGCTACGCCGAAGTCCGGGAGGTTCTGCGAACGACCGCATGCGATGTGTTGCTGCTGGACCTGAATCTCCCTGGCCGTGGCGGGCTTGAGGTCCTTGCGAGCCTGCGAGAAGCCAATTCGCCTATCCGGGTCTTGGTCGTTTCCATGTTTGCTGAAGACCAGTACGCGATCCGGTGTTTGCGCGCCGGTGCCGATGGGTACCTGAACAAAGCAGGAGATCCAGCGGAACTGATCCCCGCCGTGCGCGCCATAGCCAGTGGTCGCAAATACGTTACGCCCGAGGTCTCCGAAATGCTGGTGGGGAATCTGGCTTCCCCAAGCACCCAGACGCTGCACTCCATGCTGTCTGAACGCGAATTGCAGACGCTGCTCAAGATTGCGTCCGGAAAGCGCTTGTCTGATATCGCCGAAGATCTGATGCTCAGTCCGAAAACTGTGAGCGTTTACCGCTCCAGGTTACTGGAAAAGCTGAAGTTGACGAACAACGCAGAGCTCACCGTTTACGCCATTCGCAATGAGCTTGTGTAATGTCGGTTGCTAGTTGTTAACAAACACTTCAACCGCTTTCTCCATAAGAGCCATGAAGGGTTGGTCCAGCATGGGCAAAGTCACGGTGATTCCGACCAAACCCACAACCAAGGTAATGGGGAACCCGACGGCGAAGATGTTCATTTGCGGTGCGATCCGGGAAATGATTCCCATGGCCAGGTTCGCAAACATCAGCATGCCGATCATGGGTAGGGCAATCCACAATGCGCTCGCAAACAAGTCCGCCCCGAGGCGTTGCAATTTCATCTGTTTTAGCGTTTCCAGAAAATTCTGATCCAGCGGGAACGAATGAAAGCTGCGGGTGATGGCCATCAGCACCATGAGGTGACCGTTCATTGCCAAAAAGAGCAGGGAGGTCATTTGACCAAAGAATCGGGCGACAGCGCTGGACTGTGCGTTGATCGTCGGATCAAAAAACGCCGCAAAGTTCAGCCCCATCTGGAACCCCACCACCTCGCCAGCCAGCTCTACTGCGGAAAAAACCAGTCGAATGGCAAAACCGATCGCCAGGCCAACACCCACTTGCTGCACCACGACACCCAGAACCTGCGGATCGCTAAACCCAATAACTGGCATGTTCGGCAGACTGGCCTGGGTGGCCAACGCCACAAAAAAAGCCAATGCGACCTTGGCCCGCACCGGGATAGCCCGCATGGAAAACACAGGCGCCGTGGTGAACACCGCCAGAACACGCAAAAACGGCCAGAATATCGGCGATATCCATGCCGCAAGCTGCGCTTCAGTTATAGATATCACGTTTGGGCCTGCATCAAACCACCGAGCCGGGAATCGCCTCGAACGTGCGTCGAATGTACTCCACCAGCATGGTGAGCATCCAGGGTCCGGCGATGGCAAACACGGCGATGACCGCAATTAATTTGGGTACAAATGCGAGCGTTGCTTCATGGATTTGCGTAACCGCCTGAAACAGGCTGACCAATAAACCCACAACCAGGGCGGTCCCAAGAACGGGCGAGGAAACCATCAAGAGCATCAGAAGGGCATCCTGGCCCATTGTCAAAACCATCTGCGCATTCATGGCACCGAGGCCTCCTCAAACAACAAAGCTGGCGGCAAGAGAGCCGATCAACAAATTCCAGCCGTCAGCCAGCACAAAGAGCATCAGCTTGAATGGCAGCGCAACCAAGACGGGGGACAGCATCATCATGCCCAGTGACATCAGTACGCTCGCCACCACAATATCGATGACCAGGAACGGGATAAATATCATGAACCCGATCTGAAAGGCTGACTTCAACTCACTGATGACAAATGACGGAACCAGCACCCGCAATGGGGCTTTTTCTGCCGTTACGTCGGGTGCGAGCTTGGCAAGTTTTGCAAACAGAGAGAAGTCGGACTGTCGCGTTTGCTTCACCATGAAACCACGAATGGGCGACTCCGCCTTTTCCAGGGCCTGCTCAAACGAAATCGTACTCTTGGTGTACGGGACGTAGGCGTCCTCGTACATCTTGTCGAGCGTCGGACCCATGACAAAAAACGTCAGGAATAACGACAGACCCACGATAACCTGATTGGGGGGCGCAGATTGGGTCCCCAAAGCTTGACGCAGCAGCGACAGGACAATCACTATCCGGGTAAACCCCGTCATCATTAACAATACTGCCGGCAAAAATGAAAGCGCTGTGAAGAACAGGAGCGTTTGAACGGGGACGGAGAAACTCGTTCCAGCCGCGCCCGTTCCAATCAACAGCGGCAATTGCCCGGGCGTCTGCGCAAAGACTGCCCCATGAAGAAAGACCGCACACAATCCAATCAGAGATTTGCCAACAAAGCCCATCCGGCTCACTCCAGCACCAGGAACAGCCATCCAACTAAGCACTCTCATAAGCTCGTCACCAAAGAACTGGATGTTTCCGAGGCACTTGAACGCGTGGATGGATCAATATGCGCACTATGCAGGCAGGTAATTGACTGCGGGGTAACACCCAAGGTCAACCATACGCGTGCGCCTTCCGGCCCCACTTCAACGGTCACGACTCTTTGATGGGGCCCCACCGCAACAGCCGAAACAAATCTTGACTGCCCGCCCACCTCCCGCACGTTACCCCGCGAACGGCTCTTCACCCATTTAATGGCGAAAGGCAGACAAGCGAGCAAAGCCAGAAACAGGCCCACGGAGATCAGCGACTGGGTCATCCCAATCCCTCAGTTCTTACTGACGCGGCGCAAGCGCTCAGAGGGTGTCACCACATCGGTCAGGCGGATGCCAAACTTGTCATTCACCACCACCACTTCACCCTGCGCGATCAAATAACCATTGACCAGGACGTCCATGGGTTCTCCGGCAAGCGCATCCAACTCTACGACCGACCCTTGTCCCAACTGCAAAATGTGCTTGATTGGAACCTTGGTTCGGCCCAGTTCAACAGAAAGCTGGACAGGAATGTCCAGCACCATGTTGATGTCGTTGATCGGCGAATCGCCGCCCAGCGGCATGGATGAAAACGGCTTGGGAGCGCTACCCTCCAGCACCCCACCGGGTTCACTGGACGACTCCGTTGCCTTCTGCTCCAGCAGGGCCTCGGCCCAATCAGCCATGCCGTCATCCGCGGCTTCATCGGGTTTGTCTTCAGATGCCATTTCTTTCTCCCAACCAATTTTGGTCATTGCCCCGCAAGGCTTTGTCTATGCGAATAGCGTACTTGGCATTGTGTGTGCCGTAGTGGCACTCAAAAATAGGTACGCCGTCTATCGTTGCCTGAATCTTCGGCTCACGCTCTAGCTCAATGAAATCGCCCTTCTTCATGGCCAACAGTTGCGCCACAGTCGCATCTGCCCGAGCCAACTCGGCTACCAGCGTCACTTCTGCGGCTTGGATCTCACGCGTCAACACGGTTACCCATCGGCGATCTACCTCAATCGAATCGCCCTGGGTGGACGAGTAGAGCACATCCCGAATAGGCTCCAGCGTGGAGTACGGAAAGCAAAAGTGAATGGCACCGGAGATGTCACCAATTTCAAGCTGGAAGGACGTGGAGATCACAATTTCGCTGGGCGTTGCGATATTGGCAAACTGCGGCTGCATCTCGGACCTTTGATACTCCAACTCCAGCGGATAAATCCCCTTCCAGGCCTTCTTGTACTCCGTGGTAATCACATCCACCAAACGATTGATGACGCGCTGCTCAGTCGCAGAGAAGTCACGCCCTTCAATCCGGGTCTGAAATTTTCCTATGCCCCCGTACAGCGTGTCAATCACGCCAAAAACCAGTGCGGGCTCACATACGATCAATCCGCTTCCACGAAGCGGCCGAATGGCGACAATATTGAAATTAGTCGGCACCGCCAGCTCACGCAAAAAAGCGCTGTACCGCTGCACCGCCACGGGTCCCACGGATATTTCCGGGCTTCGACGAATGAAGTTGAACAGCCCCACGCGCAAATTGCGCGTAAAGCGCTCGTTGACGATCTCCATCGTCGGCATACGCCCGCGAACGATGCGCTCCTGGCTGGAGATGTTGTAGGCACGAACTTCGCCGTACTCCGCGGCCTCTTCAACCGTCTTCTGGCTCTCTCCGGTCACACCCTCCAGAAGGGCGTCGACTTCCTCCTGGGAAAGAAATGACTCACTCATACATGCGTAC
>Ga0105047_10015382_pt1 | contig 12050 bp, 8 predicted proteins | sample MAT04_FD_78384 | JGI IMG/M metagenome (GOLD analysis project Ga0105047, IMG submission 78384) | Freshwater microbial communities from Lake Fryxell liftoff mats and glacier meltwater in Antarctica - MAT-04 (megahit assembly) | ecosystem: Environmental > Aquatic > Freshwater > Ice > Liftoff... | reverse complement strand
GCGGCCGGGGGGGGGCGGGTGTTTGAGGGCCCCCCCCCCCCCCCCAGCGGACCCGACCGGACGGCCGCGCCTGCCTACGGCGGTGGAGGGGGCGGGCGATCGACGCCCAGCCAATTGCGGACGGGCGCATAGCGGGCAGCTGGAGCCGTGGCGTTGTTGAGGCGCGCCTGCGCTTGCGTCAACTGCCGCTCCATCTTCTCCGTCTCGCGGTCGTACCGGTCGCGGTCGCCCCCGGCTCTCCTGGGAGGGCGGCCACCTGCCCGCTCTTGGACGCTCGACTCCAGTCGCGTCACCTCAGATTGGATGACGGAGGGATCCTGCTGTCGGACCCACTCGAGCGCCTTGGCGAAGTGGGCGCGCAACTCCGCTTTCCACACGTCGGCGGTCTCCGTGTCTTCCGAGGGGACGCCCCCCTTCAGGCGACCGTGCAACTCAAGGAGGTACTTCGCACCCTCCACCCCGGCCGTGGGGGCGGATGCGAAGTCCCAGCGGATTCGACCGCGAGGACCGATCTCCGCGCGGCGCCGAGTTGCCGCCTGACTTTCGGCGGCACGACAGGCCTCGGGCGATGCGGCAGGGAGTAGCCAGGCGTGAACTGCCTTGGCTTCGGTGAACTCTTTCGAACTTAACTGCATGTGCTTTCGATTCGCGTCGCCGTCGTCCATCGGCTTTGCGCACGCCTTCAGATGCGAGATCTGTGCTGAACCGGACCACCCTCCGGGGATCTGCTTCCCCGCGGCCCAGTCCTCTGCGGCATCCACAAATGCCTTCCGACACTGGTCGATCGGCACGGGTTCGCCACCCATGCTCCGGACGTCGTCGTCCCGGGTCACGCGCAGGACGGCGCTCCCGTAGCCCAGCGAACGGGCACTTCCGAGGGTGTGCCGAAGTGTCGAATCGCTCCCAAAGTCCATGGCCCACAGCAGGGCGCCGAGCTCCTTGGGTAGAACGTTGTGAAAGCGGATCCGGCCCGTGAATCTGGATCCGGAGGTCAACGGTCGAAGGTCGGTGATCTGCCGCTCGTTGACCCTGGCCGGCAGCAGGGGCGCCACCGGAGACCGATGGGGGCGGTACCGCTTCCATCCCCGGGCCTTTGCGCCCGCGTCCATGTAGGTCCAGTACTCATCGGTGGGGCCCGGCTGTTCCAGATAGTTAGGGTAGTACGAGGGCTTCGGCGACCCGAGGATCACGCGAGCCGGAGCCTCCGACTTCGGCGGCCCCTGGAGGGACGCGAGGCCGATGCTGACGCGGCCGCGGAGAGCGCCGTCGAACTCCGACGAGTCGCCGCCTTTGCCGGTCCGACGGTCCCGGACGAAGCCGAAGAGGAGGTCTGAGAGATCGGATCGCGGGTCCTCATGCTCCGGTTGGGCGTTCCGCACGACATCCTTCGTCGTGAGCCGATTGGCCAACCGGAACATCATCGCGAGGCCGAACGCGCGGACGCTTCCGTCCTCGTTCCGGAGGAAGAACACGGGGACCGGAATTCCACGATCGAAATCCTGCTTCCAATACTCCCATTCGTCGTTGGGGTGGTCCTCGGCTCGACCCTGCTGTCCGCTGCCGCGGTGGACGAACTCGAAGTCGGCAAACGTCCGCTTCGGGACATCCAAGGCGTTCCCCTCGCAGGCCCCGCGATAGAACACGAAGTCGTGGTGCTTCTTGTGCTTGTCGCCCTCGCCTCGGTCCTGCGGTTGGCCCGTGAAGACCAAGGTCGCGGTGTGGGTCGGGGACCCGTCGTAGACCACGCCGAAGTCCCCCAGTCGCCCGTGAGCGCCGGCGCTCGTGAGCGTCTGCACGGCGACCGTCACCTCACGACTCGCGGACCCCCAAGCCTTGTACTTGTCCGTCGCGCCCTGTCGGCGGTTGGGGTCGAAACCCAGTACGCTTCGCGAACTCGCTAGAATTTTGAGGCGGTCGTACTCGATCTTGGCGAAGGACGTCGGCGCAATCTTCGCGACGACCGTATCGGGGTCTGCTGCCGGGTCGTCGTCCCCGTCGCGACGCTCCCGCGTCAACCATCCGGCGTCGACGAGCGGAACCGGTTGTCCGTTGCGGATCTCGGCCATGTGACTCGTGTACAGGTCGCGATTTTGGAGGTCCCGGACCCCATACCGGAACGCGTTGACCCGACTCAATTTCCCGAACGCGGCGATCTCGACGACGTTTCGGAGCATCCCGCGGACGGACGAACCTGGGATGGCGAACCGACCGTCAGGAGTGCGGAACGCCGAGTTGTCGTGCCCGCGGACGAAAATCGGTGTCGTTGCTTCGATCTCATACTCGAGGGTCCCGCACAGTCCCTCCTTGAAGGGGACGTCGTGGCTCACCGACACGCCCCATCCCGGGAACCAGACGTGGGGTGAGAGTGGGACGAAGTTGTAGGGCGCGTGAACCATCGTCGCTTTGTCCGTTCCAGGCATGATCTACTCCGCCCAACCGACGTAGCGGGATGCGAACGGCCTCAGTTCAACGAGACCGTCCCGCGTCGTCGGCGCCCACCAGGTCCGATACGAGGCCCGTGGCGCACGCCCGCCGTCGGCTTGGCGTGCGAGCGTCGTCTCGAAGCGGTCCAGGAAGCCCCAGTGGTCCCCAGCCTCGTCCACGGTCTCTCGGAGAACGGCGACCTGCCATCCGCCGCCCTCCGCCCGGACGTGGACCGAGGTCCCAGCCTCCTCGAGGGCCACTTCCGCGGCGACGGGGCGCCGCTCGACGTCGGTGGACGGTGCCCAGCGCTCGACACGGTCCGTCCAAGCGACCCACCCCGCGCCGACCCACTTCGCCATCAACTTCCGGAGCTCTGCGGGCTCGGCGACGAAGCTGCGTTCCACCGCCAAGCGGCCTCGAACGCCCCCCACGTCGCGCAGGACTGCCTCGATGGGCGTCATGCCTTGCCTCCGATCCACGTACCAGCATCCGTCCATGCGAGCGTCCCCCGAAAGTACCCGTGGCCTCGGTTGCTCCCACCCCCGAGGGCGAGTCGTCCTTCGCAGAGGTCCGCGAGCGCGCAACTGAGCGCCTCGCGGGCACGCGCGGTTGCATCCTGATCGAGTGGGCGCCGTGCGAGGGACCCCGAGGCGACGTCGACGGTGAGTTCCAGGGGACCCCCGCCGAACAGCGGGGCTTCCGAAAAGAGCATCCCGCTCATCGGGCCCTGGGAGAATCGATCGAGGCTGACGTGTTGCAGCAGTCCGTCCTTGGCCTGGCTCACGTACAGGTCATCCACGAAAACGTGGCCGGCCGCCGCCGCCGCGTCGTTCTCGGTCTTGGGCGGGCGCGCATGCCCGAAGAGCCACTCCACCTCCTCCGGTTCCGACGACTCGCCGGGCCTCGCGTTCGGGTCGGCCCAGGTCCCGGCGAGTCGTCGAACGTGGAACGCAACACGATGCCGGAGGGCGCCCTTGATGGAGGACGCTGCCACGAGATTCTCGCGCGCTGCCACGCTTCCGCGCCCCCGGTTCCACACGAGAAACGGCTCCGTCACGGGGATCTGGTCGACCGACTTCTCTCGAATCAGGTGGCCGGGCCGAGAAGGCTCTCCTCGGCCGAAGATCCAGAAGTCCTCGGGTTGTAGACGGATCGTCGCTCGTATGGCGTCGTCGGCTTGCCCTCCCGTGGCGGTGGACGCAGTGCGTGGCGAGGGGGACGTGGCGCGCAGGATCCCCGGCGGCACCGGCAGCTCCAGCGCGTGTGGCAGTCGCGCCCAATCCGACCGGTCGACGGGTTCGCACAGGTCGAAACGACGGGTCTCGCAGCGAACGATGGCCACCCGACCGAATCCCCGACGCGTCCGCCCGCCCAGCCGGAATCCAGGGCGCATGAGGAGGCGCAGCAGACCGTCCAGGTCACCTTCCTCCGGATCGACGACGACGAGCTCGAACGTGAATCTCGCGCCGCGCGGCACGAGCGTCTCGTCGAACTTGCCGTGATCGTCGGCCACGCCGCGCTCGTTCAGTCGAACGTGGTCTCGGATCACGCCGAGCGACAACAGCGCGAAGAACTCGCCTTCGATCTTTGCCCCCCGAAAGGGAAGGGGGCAGTCGTCGGGGCCGTGAACCTGGGCCCAACTGACCTCGGCGCGGGAGGCGCTGCCGTCGTCGCGGTCCTGGTACCCGAACAGGCTTCGGCACGCCGCCGATCGATGGGCGCCGTCGGGTCCGGCGAGGGCATGTCGGAGCGCACCGGCAATCGAACTGCCGGGAATCGCGGGAAGTCCGTTCGCGTCGCAGACGCAGAGCGCATCGTCCAGATCCGAGCCGAGTCCTGTGCCCACCGTCAGCGGCGTCTGTGCCTCGATCGTGATTCGCGCCAGGTCGAAGCGGAGCCCTCTCATCGCGCGGTCTCCTGCGAGCGTGTTGCACTCAGGCGCTTGCGCCGAACGACATGGGATGCCAAGACCTCGATGGCCATCGCGGTCGTCGGACCGTCGTTGGTCGCCCCGGCGGGCCCCTCGGTCGTCTCGGCGAGTTCGGCGAGGAGTTCCCCGACGGTGAGACCACCGGCGCCGGGTGCCGGGGCTCCCCAGCGATCTCGGAGTTTGCGTGTCCCTTGGTGGAAGAACTCCCGCAGACCGCGGAGGAGCGCGTCCCGCGACTGATGGCGCAGCGCCCGCGCGATGCGGCGGACCTCGCCCCACTGGCTGGCGGGTAGGCGGGCCCGCTCGAACTTGGGAACCCATGACTTCCCCAAGGCCCAGGCGCGCTCCGCCCGTTCGGCGTCCGAAACACGTGCCTGGAGCCAACGGCCGACATCATCGCTCGGCATCGAGGGGTCGGGGGGGGGCCGTTGTTGCACCGGCGCCGACGAGGAACGGACGGGAACCGTCGTCGCGAGGACGTCCGGTTCCCAGAGCACCTGGCCGAGGCCGTCCTGTCGCCAGACCCCGACGCCGGCGGCGACACGGGCCCGGATCGCGGGGACGTCCAGCGGCGTCGAGCCTGCGCGGAAGTAGATGACGCTGCCGCCGATGAGGACTTGGCGCTCCACGTCGTGTCGCATCCACGTGGAGTTGAACGGCGAGTACCGACGGGAACCGAGGAACGACCGACTCGGGTCGAAGGTCCAGTCGGGAGGGAGCCCGAAGTGGAGCGGAGAGGGCCTAAGCGTCACGTCCCCGGTTTGAGGATCGCGGAGGCCGATGTCGGAAACGCACCAGAAGAGCGTCCCGTCCGGGCCGGGGGCCACCTGCTTCGGCATCGCCGGCGGCGCGACCGTCTTGGCACGGACACGGCCGAACTCGGCACTGCGGGACCTTCCGATCCGAATCTCCGTCCCGTCCGGAAGGGCGCGTCCGACCACGCCGAGGAGGTCGTCGGGGCCGTCGATTCGCGCGTAGCAACGGAGACCGGCCGGGAGCGCCGCGATCGTGAAGAGAAACCCTTCCCGTGCCCGCCCGTCCGACCCGACCGCGGTTCGCATGCTGACGTGATGGTGGACGGATTCGAGTCGGAGGTCCCCGTCGAGCAATCCCGACCGCAGGGGCTTCCAGTCGACCTTCGCGTCCGACAGACCCCGAGCGAGATTCCGGACCGCATCGGAGAGCTGCGGTCGGCCGGGGGTGTCCGTCGTCGCTGGCGCATCCTTCGGCCGGTGGAGGCTCAGCGGGGCGGGCAGCGAAGGGCCCGCGCTCCCGAGCGCGGGGAATCCGTACCCGAAGCGAACCTCCTCTCCGTGGAAGATCCGCCATCGGACTTCCGGGGGAAGGTCCCCGTAGACGCGGTGCGCCACGGCGCCGAGCAGGGCGCGGCCCGGGATCCACGACAGGGACCGGTGGCCACCGACGCTCGCGCTGGATTCAGTAACCGCGACGTCGGTGAGCAGTTCTAACTCGAGGTGGAGGCTCATGACCGCTCCAAGCTCACCTGAACGCGACCGAGGCCGCGATGACGGTCGCTCCCGACGCCACGAAGCAGGGGAAGGACGGACGCCAACTGTTCCTGCCAGCCCTGCGGAGCATCCGGGAAGTCGACGTCGGCATGGAGCGGGACGGGCACGGCCACCTCGATCGCGCGCAGCGTGCCCGGCTCGGCGACGCCGGTGTCGCCGATCTGCGTGCTGGCGAATCGGTCGAGCAGCAACTCCCGCTCGTTCGGATGTGCGGCGGCCCACGCCTCCCACCGCGCGCGCTCGTCGGGGCTCCGCCCCAGGAGCGCCGACCCGACGCGAAGCATGCCCGGTCGCGTTCGGTACCGCGCCTCCTCGAGCCGTTCGACGCGGGTTCCGCGATCCCCGGACCCCGTCGAGGGCGCCGCGGCCTCGACTGCGGTGCCGAACCACGTCTCCGCGGTCCCGGCGGCGAGCGCGCCGCAGGCCTCTCCGAGTTCGGTGGCCTGCCGCAGCAGTCCCTTGACCGTTCGGCCCGGGAGGAAGGGGAGCCCTCCCGGCGTGCGGGCGACGACGGCGTCGACATCAGCGCCACCGCCCCGACCGGTACCCGCGTGCCAGAAACTCAGGAGGTCGAAGCGAACGGAGACGTTCATGCGGGCGTCCTCAGAAGCGGGTCCACTGTGGCGTCCCCGCCCAGCAGCGCTGACCAGGTCGCCGCGTCGGCGATCGGCGTGGTCCCGTTCTGGCGCCACCCGGTCATGGGATCCGCGCCGCACGCCTTGAGTGCGCGGTCCAGGCCCGCCCATGCGCCGCGAGTTCGGCTTTCGCCGACCTCACGGATCCGCGACCAGGCGGTGTCTGCGCGGGTCGGTTCCCCTTGGGTCAGCCGGAGCCATTCGCGGAACGCCCCCCGCGGCAGGTCGCGCAACGCGGTGACGAGGTCTGCGAGATCGGCGACCGTAGCGGCCGTGGCGCGGCGCCCAACCGTCCATGGTCCTCCGACCAATGCTCCGGCGCCCTGCGCGCCGTTCGCGGACAGTTCGCCCTGGACGATGCCGTCCCAGGGATCCGCCGCGGCAACGGTGACCCGGTGGAACAGGAGGCCGGAGGGCGTGGGTTGGTCCGCGCGCCGCAACCGGCGCTTCGCGTCGCGGCAGAGTTCCTCCGACAGTCGGTACGCCTGGTGGAACGGATGGCCGGACTTGACCCAAGCGATCCCGGCGCACGCCGTCAGGCCCTTCGTGACTTCGAGTTCCCGCAGCCCGGGCGCGCGGAATGCCCGCTCGGTCTCTTCCTCGAAGATCTCGAGAAACCGGTGAACGAAGGGGACGGCTTCGGTCGCCCGCGTGATCACCGTCAGGTCGTCGCCGCCGAGAACGATCGGGCGGAACGGGGCGTCGTCCCGCGTCTCCCACCCCGCGCGTTCGGCGAGGTCGGCTACCGCGCGCTTCGCGGCGGTCTCGGTCGCCGTCGAGAGTGCCGTCGAGAGCGCCTTCGTGTTCCCGAGGCCGACGGCGCGTTGCACGAGGCGGCCGATGTCGTTGCCGTCGGCGTGGACGACGGCCAGGTAACCCTCGCCGAAGGCGTCCGTGTCCCGCGTGAATCGCGGGACCCGGGGCGACGAGAGTCGGGATCCGAGGGCGTCCTCGGCGCGCTCGTCGGCCTTTGCCTCGGTGGCGCGGTCCTCAAGACCCCGGCGGCCGAGAGACGTCGCCGGAAGCCCGGTCCGGCCTGCCCGCGCCACACAGGGACCGGCTTCCGGAAGGTCCGGCCAGACCTCCTGCCGGGCCTGCCGCAGACGCGCACGAACCGTCGCGAAGGCGGCCTCCTCACCGCCCTCACCGACGGGCGCCCACCCCTGGACGACGCGGAGGCCGGGCGCCGTGCGGTCCACGAACAGCGGCCAGGCCACGACGTGGCGGGCGAGCGACGCTTCGTCGGCAAATCGGACGGTCGCAGAACCGGCCGCAGCCATCAGGACTTCCGCGTTATCGGGCAGCAGGCCGCCGCCGACCTTCGAGGCTGGCACGTAGGAGCGGGAGAGGCCCTCGACGAGCGCGCTCGCGCCCGCGATCTCGCGCAACCGCTCCGTCGCCAGCACGAAGGACTGAATGCCGCGAGCCTCGTAACGATAGATCCAAGTTCCCGCCATGGACGTGCCGCTCCTTACGTGTCGTACACGAAGGGAACACGTTCGGGCTTCGGGAGTCAAGAAGATCTGCCGCGGCCCGCGGTGCCCCCGCGGGGGACGCGAGGCCCGGGCGCAGGGCAGCCGGGGTACCCAATCGATCTCGACGGAAGAGACCGGCGCGGTCCGGCGCACGTCCGACGCGTTGGAATCCGAACAGCGGTTGCTCGGTGAGTCTCCACGCAGGGGCCTCGCCGTCGCCAATCATGGTGGATGGTCGTCGGTTCGATCGTGGTGGACGGCCGTCGGTTGGTAGGGGTACAGTCGGCCCCGCGCTGGTCGCTGATCGCCCGCGACCGTCCGACACGCCGTCGGTCGAGCGGGTGCGAGGCCGGGCGCCACGTTTCGGGGGCTACGGATGGCGGATCGTCGGGCGACCAAGTCTCGGACGGCATTGGTCCTCACCGTCGGGGGGGGCGATGCGGATCGAGTCGAGGAGACCCTGCTCGCCCCGATGAGAGCGTCGATCGAGCGGGGTCGGTGGGACCTCGTCGTCCTCGTTCCGTCGAAGCCGACGGAGCCGAACGCCGAACGCCTGCGCGAGAAGTTCCCGAAGTCCGAGATGCGCGTCGAGCCCTTGGCGCGCCCGGGCGACGAAGACGACGCGGACGCCTGCTTCGCGCACGTCGACGATCTCTTTGAGCGCCTGGAGCGCGAGGGATTCTGCCCGAGTGCCGTGCACTTGGACTTCACCCGAGGCACGAAGGCGATGAGCGCGGCGGCAGTGCTCGCGGCGACGAAGCACGGCGTCACCGCGTTGCGCTATGTGACGGGACGGGAACGAGACTCCCGCGGGTTCGTTCGACCGGGTACGGAGATCGTGCGGGAGTTCCAGGCGCTCGAGATCGCGCTTCGCTGGCAACTGGCTTCCGCCTGCCACCTGCTCTGGGCGGGCAGCTTCGCCGCAACGCTCGAGATCCTCCCCGGGATCGGGCGGCTGACGGTGTTGCCGGCCGACGTCGAGCGCCGCGTGGTTGCCGTCCGCCAGTCCGCCGAGTTCTTCGCGCGTTGGGATCGATTGGACTACGTCGCGGCAGCGGCAGCGCCTCTGCCGTCGGTCCAGGACCTTCCCGCGGAGGTCCATCCCCTGTACCCCAAGTCGGACATCGTGCGCCACGTACAATTCCTCGCGGAGCCGATGCCTTCGCCGGTCGAACCGGAGCGCCGGCAGGAACGACTGTCGGCGTTGGTGCTCGACCTGCTCGCCAACGCCGAACGGCGCGCAAGCCAAGGGCACTTCGAGGACGCCCTCCTGCGTGGATACCGGATCCAGGAGCTCATGGCAGAGTGGGCGCTGCTGGGCCACGGCCTCAATTCGAGCAACCTGCCCAGGGACCACCCGAAGGTCGCAGGTCTCCTCCGCAAGAACGTACTCCGGCCGGGCCGGGGCGGTCGCATCGTGTGTATGCGGGAGGGCGGGGCCGCGTTGCTCTGTAGCCTCGGGGATCCGTTCGGTGACGTGCTCAACCGACTGGGGAACCGCGGTCAATTGACGGCAGCACACCGCAACGAGAGCCTTCTCGTTCACGGGCACTCGAGCGTCGGCTTTGAGGACGACGGCAGATTGAAGCGCCTGTTGAGCGACCTCGCCGACGCCTTCCTTGAACTTGACGGGAACGCCGCCCGCCACCTACATCGATCGCGGTGGCTCTCGTTCGCGGATCGGAGATCCGCGTCCTCCGGGTCCTGACACGACGCGAGCGCGGTCGTACACCCACGGGCGCGGACCTTCGGGAGGGCCTCCGCCGGGGTCAAGGCGCCGGCGGACCCACCCGGTCGGCCCAGACGTTCGGGAACCGGTGCCGGGCGCGGAGCGCGCCAACCGCGACGGCGTCCAGGCCCTCGACGACGCACATTTGGTGGAAGAGTTCGGTGGTCACATCGTGGAGGAGTCGCACGCTGGTCTCTGTGGCGGTCTCGAGGCCGTGTTCGTACAGGATCATGTTGCGGACCTCGCCCGACGCCGTGAACCGTCTCGGATGCACTTCCCCCGCGACATCGCCGAGGCCGAACCCGGCGCGGAGCATGCCGAACGAGCGGGCGCGATCCCAGAGGGGCGGTAGCGGGCGGTCGCCGATTCGATGCGCCGGCGGCGCGTCCTTGTCGTACGCCGCCACGAGGTCCGCCGAAGTCTGTCCAGTTCGGGCCTCGACGACCGCCCAGTCGACGTTGGCCGTGTCCACGCCGAACCGGGCCGCGATGCGTCGCTGGAGAATCAACTCGCTCGCCCGATAGAGCAGGAGTGCCGCGAGGTCCCAGGCACGCCGTTCCATCAAGCGACTTCCGGTCTCGACCAACATCGCGACGAGGTCGCGAGTGTCGTCAGACGCGAGGACGGCGACTTGATTTTGGCCGGCCTTCTTGGCGCCGCGTTGGGCTGCCGCAACACGGCCGAGCGCCGCGGTTCCCTCGGCGAGGCGGGAAATGGGCTCTTGGGCGCGCACGACCGCGTCACCGGGATCGCGGTGGTGCAGGTCGGCGAGGCGACGAGAGAGCGCGCCGAGCGTGGAAGCAGCCCGTTCGAACTCCAGTCGGTCGTGGGCGTCGAACGCATCCAGGAGGTCCGCTCGGATCTCGTGGTGCCACGGTTCGTCCGACTTCCGGGCGATCCGGCGGAAGAGCGCCGCCGCTTCGCCAAACCGGTGGGCGATCGCCAACTCCCGCGCAGTTTGCTCTTCGACGACGCCGAAGACACGGAAGGGGTCTTGCACCGTCATCCGGCGGGCGCCGACCCAGCGTCGGGTGCCGTGAACTTCGATTTGGTCCGAATCGATGTAGACCGCCTCGACTCCGAGCGCGCTCGCAGCCATGGCGGCCGCGGCGCTCATGGTCTTGAAGCCGCCTGTCATGTCGATGGCCATCGAAGTCGGACGGTTGCGCCGACCCCACTGTTCGTACACGGTGCGGTAGACCTGCAACTCCGTGGATCCTTGCGGAAGTTCGACGAGGGTGGCCTCGTCCGCACCGAGTCCGAGCGTTCTCGACACGGTCCGGGCCGCTTCAGGGCTCGGGGGTTTGGCGGTGTGGACGAGGACGACGTGGCGGGCCGGGGTGGCCAGGACCGACAGGATGGGGGAGTCGGACTGGCCTCCCACCAACACGAAGACGACGTCCACGGGGCTTCGGATCGAGGCCTCTCGTCGAACGGACTCACGGACCGCGGGAACGATCACCTCGCGCTCGAGTTGGTCGGCCACGGTCGGGCTGGGCGCACCGCGTAGTGAATCGATGGCCTCGTTCAAGTGCCGCCCAAGTTGGGCGACGCTGAGGTCTTCGACTCCCGTCGTGTGGTTCATGGTTCGGTGCGACTCCCGCTCAGGAGCATAGACGATACGGACGTCCTCGTCCCCCCTCTGCGCCGGAGATCTCGCTGCGCCGCCCCGGACCCTCGCGGAAGCGTGGGGATCCGCGTCCATAGTCTCAATCCCCTTGAGCGTGTTCACGCTCTCTGAGGTGATCGCGATCGCGCTTTCTGAGGGACTCGGGTGCTGGTTCCCAGTTCCTGTTCCCACGCGCTGTAGGGAAACTGGGAACGGGAACAACCTACGACGAGCCTCCGAGGCGCTGGCCGCCGCTCGCAACGTATTCTCCGAGCGCAGCTTGCGAGCGCAGGGTCGCAACATGCGTCGGAGCCCTACTGGAGGCGGAGGTGTTTGGATCTCCTCAAACGGGAGTGGGTAGCCGAATTGTCGGGTCTTGACGCGTCGACCGCGTGGGATGTGTTTTGGAGCAGAATCGGGGAGGGCGGAGGGGGGAGGCACGGAGCAGAAGGTGTTGAAGGGGAAGAACTTACGGCGGCGGGCTGGAGTGCACATGGCCCCCATGGTCTTCTGGGGTTGCGACACCAACCAGGAGGTCCACAAAGGCCATGCGCGTCACGACTGTACTCCGCCGGGTGCTTGGCGTCAGCAGGGTCCATGGCCGGTGAACCCCATCCCGGGGGTGTGGATTTCCGGCTCGGGTCCTGAGGGGCTTGACCTCGCTGGGCGGCGTCAGGCCGCGGCGGTCTTCGCCGCGCGCTCTCGCGCGGCCTTCCACT
>Ga0105047_10015380_pt1 | contig 12050 bp, 11 predicted proteins | sample MAT04_FD_78384 | JGI IMG/M metagenome (GOLD analysis project Ga0105047, IMG submission 78384) | Freshwater microbial communities from Lake Fryxell liftoff mats and glacier meltwater in Antarctica - MAT-04 (megahit assembly) | ecosystem: Environmental > Aquatic > Freshwater > Ice > Liftoff... | reverse complement strand
GCCGTTGATGGTTTGAGGAAGCTGGAGGCCTTCGGCGCTGGTGAGTCTACCTAGATCTAAATCGCCGTTGATGGTTTGAGGAAGCTGGAGGCCTTCGGCGCTGGTGAGGCTATATAACCCAAGATTGCCGTTGATGGTTTGAGGAAGCTGGAGGCCTTCGGCGCTGGTGAGGCTACTTAGATCTAAATCGCCGTTGATGGTTTGAGGAAGCTGGAGGCCTTCGGCGCTGGTGAGGCTACTTAAAACAAGACTGCCGTTGATGGTTTGAGGAAGCTGGAGGCCTTCGGCGCTGGTGAGGCTACTTAAATATAGACTCCCTATCCAGTGTTTATGCTCGGCAAATATTTGGTTACAATCCTTTACCTCATTTCTAGCTGCAAGCAACTCGTTAATACGTGGATCGTGTGTGTATCCAAAACCCCCGATTGCTGTATCTAGCTCATGTAAAAAAATCAGTTCTTTGGAGGTAAGCTCTGTATCGGGGTTTTGAGTAATCCGGCTCTCGAGCTCTGTTAGCTGTTTCATGTTTTCGAACCTCTCGGTATATTGCTCGCCTCCAGGTAACTCTTGTAGCATCTCGGCAGTGATGTCCGCCATTACAGGCTCAAGCTCTTGCTGGGCACTAACACCCCTTACCTCTGCAACACTGCCACCCTGCATTCGAATAGCAATCCGTGGTACGGCCTCTTTGCCGTCTCGATCTTTAGTGTAATAAACGTAAAAGTCGCCGTTCTCTAGCTGGCTGGCTGCAGTACTTTCACCAGCGGTACACCATCCGGTACCATGACCCCTGAGCGACTCAGCCAAACGTCGAGCAATTCTTGGGTCATCAGTCTGGTTAAATTTTTTCCATGCGCCCTCTATAGATTTTTTGGATTCGGGAGAGTCTGGCGTCACCTCGAGCGCTGCGTGAACGTAGAGCTTGCCAAAGTTACCAACCGCAATTAGTTGGCGCAACTCTTCGTCATCTACATCTACAACTTGGTCGCCATTAACGCGCGACTTATTAAGTGAATCATACACATAAGCAAGTGCTTCACGATTCAGTTCGGGATATGGTGCGGTGGTGCTCTCGCTACGTTTCCGGAATTGATTTTTTTCTTTGTCAAAAGTACCGAGCTTGGTTACCGATTCCCAAGCGTACGTTTTGAACCAATTTGGATAAGCACCATCGTCGCCTCCCAAATATTCAACCCATTTCTCAAGTCCAGTACGCTGATCAGTCTGCAGCACCTCAACGATTTGATGCCGCATATCTGGAGTTATTGTGATATCTCCGTGGCCTTGCTCGCGGGCAATACGACGCTGTAATCCAAAGTAAGCTTCCGGAACAGCGCCCTCGTCTATAACATGAGCTTCTACTTGTATTCGTACGCTAGTTTCGTTGCCCGTAAGAATACCATCGTTAACATGGTCTTTGTCGGCTAAAAATCCCAAATAGGACTCAATTTTTGCTTCAGGGTTATTCGGTATTCCTTCACCGTTGGCTCGTAAATAATCTACAGTAGCCTCAACACCCTTTGAGTGATGTAAGTTTGGGTCGCGTTGATGTAGAAATTGATATCCTGGTTCTTGCATATTTTTTGTTTTAATATTTGATTAATATATAACTACACAGATAGTAGCACAAAATTAAATAATTGTCAAGGTTTGTGTCTGTTGCAGATTAGCTGTTGACGCGTTTTTGTTGGGCTGAGCGTTGTGATTTCAACACTATGCTTTGGAGCTCTCGGAAGATCGGGAACTGCTTATTAGTAGAGTAGACCTTAGTGTTGCCTTGGCGTTCGCTGACGAGGAATCCGACCTTTTCGAGTCGCTTGAGTTCTCGCTGAATATTGCCTGCATCTTCTTTGATAAGCTTAGCTAACCCCCGTACGTGAGTTTTAAAGTCTGGGTACTTGGCATAAATCACAATGATCTTGCGGCGTACTCTTGAAGTGATAAAGACGTCTAGCATACTGATTCTCCTGAACCTCTTATTGTTATCCACACAACGTTAATTTAAAGTATAGCTCGCGACTAGGTCTTTGGCAATACTCTTTTTGAAGGTTCTAGGTTATAGGTGTTAGGTTTTAGAAGCGCGCTCACTAGAGCGTCTACCCCGGAACTATAGACCGGAAGGACGGACCTTCCGGGTTAAGATGTTAGATTCATTAAGTTTTAATGGTCGACGCTAGAACCTAGCCCCCATAACCTGTACCCTGGAAGTATGTATTATTACTTGGTTTGGGTGCGCAGTAGCCGCTACCACGGGAGTGAACCGCTCACGTACACCAGTGAACAAAAACTGGGTCTCGGTGCTGTTGTGCTTGTCGAATTACAACGTCAAACAGTGATGGGCGTGATTAGTGGCGTTACGACTGAACCACGATTCAAGACCAAGCCAATTGTTGAGGCGCTCGATGTTCCGGCGTTACCGATAACTCTTCTCAAGCTAGCCGGCTGGCTACAATCTTACTATCCTGCCCCGCTTGGGATGCTCACCCAGCAACTGATTCCAGCCAAGCTATCTGATAAACGTATTAAGGATTCTGGTGACTTATCGTTTGATAAACCAACTCTCGACAAACTACCTCCACTTACCAAAGAACAGACGAACGCACTCGAAGCCATGACCGAACGCGACACCTATCTATTGCACGGCGTAACAGGTAGCGGGAAAACTCGCATATATATAGAGATGGTTGCTCGCTCATTAGAAAGCGGTAAGTCTGCTATTGTTCTGACTCCAGAAATTAGCCTGACAACTCAGCTGGCAAACAGTTTTGAATCAGTCTTTGGTAAACGCGTGATTGTGATGCACTCCCAGCAAACACCGGCCGAACGCGAAAAAGCTTGGCTACAAAGCCTGCGCGCTGAAGAGCCAGTCGTGATTATCGGCCCTCGATCTGCGTTATTCAGCCCCGTACAAAAGCTTGGTCTCATTATTCTCGACGAAGCACACGAATCTGCCTACAAACAAGAGCAAGCGCCGCAGTATCAATCCGGACGTGTTGCCTCTTATCTGGCCAGTATCAGTCGCTCAACACTGATCCTCGGCTCCGCCACCCCTGCAATTAGTGACTATTATCTGGCTCAGCAAAAAAAGAAGCCAATCATCGAACTAACAAAACTCGCCACCCCCTCCCGGCATCCCGAAGAAACTAAGAGATCTCTCGACACCTCTCGAGATGACAAGACGAAAATCAAAGTAGAAATTATCGATAAAAAAGAGCATAGCTTATTTTCTCGCTCGCCTACTTTCAGCCAACCTCTGTTAAAAGCTATTGAAGTTGCGCTGTCCAAAGGTGAGCAGACGTTACTTTATCTGAATCGCCGTGGTACCGCTCGACTCGTGATGTGCGAGAATTGTGGCTGGCAAGCCACCTGCCCACACTGCGATCTACCCCTGACCTATCACGGCGATCACCACGAACTCCGTTGCCATAGTTGCAGCTATCATGCCAAGTCACCCGGTAGCTGCCCGTCGTGTAAGCACCCGACCGTAATGTTCAAAACCGCCGGCACCAAAGCAGTTGTTGAGGAGATAGAGCGCTTATTCCCCCAGGCCAAAGTCGCCCGTTTTGACACAGATAACACCAAAGCCGAACGTTTCGAGCAGCACTACGATGACGTCCGCGCCGGCAAAGTCGATATTTTGGTCGGCACGCAACTACTGGCCAAGGGTATCGATCTGCCTAAACTGAGTACGCTTGGTATCATTTTGGCCGATACCAGCCTGTATATGCCGGATTTCTCTGCGCAGGAACGCACCTTCCAACTGATTAATCAGGTGTTAGGCCGGATTGGTCGTGGGCACGTTGCCGGCCACGCCATTATCCAGACCTACCATCCAGAGCACCCTGCTCTAGCGGCTGCTATCTCTGGTGATTATCAAAGTTTTTATAAGTCAGAACTCGAAAGCCGCAAGAAGTTTTTATTCCCACCGTTCTGTTATCTCTTGAAGATAAGTGTCCGCCGCGCATCTATTAACGCTGCCGAATCTGCAGCCGAGAAACTGAAGGACGACATCCAGCACCAAGGACGTCGTGTACGCATAGAGGGTCCCGCTCCGTCGTTCTACGAGCGCTTCCAGAACAAGTACCAATGGCAACTCGTCGTCAAAGCCACAGAACGCTCAGAACTCCTCAAGATCATCGACGATCTCCCAGCCAACTGCTCGTACGACATCGACCCAATGGATCTTCTCTAAAATATTACAGTACAGAGCACTTGGAGTTTATGCAGTCTCGCGCCGCACTTCTTCAACAATGCTCAAAAGATCCTTGTCTCTCTCGAGAAGTTCTTCATGAGATATTTCGTCTTGCATAACGCATGTATAGCCTATGGATTCTATACGGTCTTTTCTATTTGGGGGCCTAAAACTAGCGTACCTGTATACGTTTTCCTCCCCGTCAGGTCTTACATTTATGCGAAAAATTGGATCAGCCATTCTATCTTCGTTAAGTTCGATTGATACGTTGTGTCCATTTTCAAGCATAACGAAAGGAGTTACTCTGCCCTCACTCATGACTTCTCTCGCCTCGTTCGCATCGCGTATTTTCAGAATACTGAGAGTTGTAGCGACCACTTTACGCGACTGTACGCCACGTTCTTCGCGCCGTTTTTGCTCTTGAGAGGCTTTTTCTTCATGCTGTTTTTGTTTGATCTCATCAACAAATCTACCGATTAGCTCACTCATAAAATTCTCCTTTTCGTCAGTATGACTTGAGTGTTATTAATCTGCAAGCATAAGCAATTACTGATTCGTATCTGTTATGTAAACAATAATTCAGGTATAATCTTGGGAATGACTAAAGACGATATTATTGCTCTGCCCAATCCGCACCTCCGCCAAAAATCTAAAAGAGTTGGCATCATCACTGATGAAATTAAGAAGGTTGTGACCGAAATGACAGACGCCACAATCGACTGGGATGAAAGCCGCGACCATGAAGTTGGTGTAGCTTTAGCAGCAGTTCAAATCGACCGTTTGTATAAAATCGTGATTGTACGCGACAATTATGATGACAAAGAAAACCATGATTTTACGATTTTTATCAATCCAGAAATCACTAAATTCGAAGGCGAGCAAGTTGAAGATTTTGAAGGCTGCTTGAGTGTTACAAATATCTACGGTAAGGTCCCGCGCTACACAAAAGTCAAAGTCAAAGCCCTTGATTTAGAGGGTAAAGAATTCCGGGTAACAGCCACCGACTTTTTAGCTCGAATTTTCCAGCACGAGATCGATCACACCAACGGAATTGTATTCATTGATCACATTAAAAACAAGCCGGAAGCATTCTTTGAACTCGATGCGGACGGGAAACTCCAGGCTTTAGATTACGAGAAAGAAATTGAACAAAATACTGTTCTTTGGCAATGAGCGCCTCGGTACTGGGCTGGCTACAACCGCCCCGACCTTGCGAGCTCTGATTGAAGCTGACTACAAAATTACAGGGGTTGTGGTTGCTCAAAACGAAATTGGTAAGTCTCGCCAGCAAAGAGAACAAGAAGTTGTTCAGTTAGCCAACCAGCACGGTATTCCAGTATTCGCCCCGTCAAAATTGGCCGATATAGCTGACGATTTGTCTGCTATGAAGGCTGATGTTGCCGTCCTGGTGGCGTATGGCAAAATCGTACCGCAAAGCATCATAGATATTTTTCCGAACGGCATTGTTAATATCCACCCTTCGTTATTGCCGAAGCACCGCGGCCCGACGCCAATTGAGAGTGTTATCAAAAATGGCGAGTCCGAAACGGGAGTTTCGCTGATGCAACTTGCTGCCAAAATGGACGCTGGCCCAGTCTATGCCCAACAGACAATTACGCTCACCGGAAACGAAACAAAACAGGCCTTGGCAGACCAGCTTCAACTGCTCGGTACAAAAATGCTGTTGCAAAATTTACATGCAATTCTAGACGGTTCGCTGACGCCAACCGAACAAGACGACACCATTGCAACATACGATCAAAAGATCTCGAAGGCTGATAGTATCCTCGATTTTAATAAGTCTGCGAACGATCTCGAACGCCACATCAGAGCCTACGCTGGTTGGCCTCGTACCCGTACCACCATCAACGATATAGAAGTTATCATCACCAGTTCACACATCAGTCATACAAACGGTACCAGTGGCAGCCTGTGGCTCGAGAATCGACAACTCGGTATTCACTGCAACAAGGGCACGTTGATAATTGACTCCCTTATCCCTGTTGGTAAGAAAGAAATGTCCGCCCAGGCCTTTCTGGCTGGCTACAATCCCTCTTAAATGTGAGCTATCGCGATGCTAGCTGCTTCAGCAGTTAATCTCTCTGTTCTAGGTATCGCTTCTGCACCGGTTTCACCTGGAGGTTGGTGGTTGGGAAGTAGTACTGCGTAGTCGCCACCATCCGGACCGGGCCGAATATCGCCATCACCACCGATCGTAACCTTTCCGGCCAAAACCATCTTGGATATCTTTTCGTATACACCTCCTGGATCACCATGCCTAAGACCGCTCTCAAAATTCATACCCGCCATATTGCTACCCCTATTTACATATAAACTTTAGCGCTTAGTGCGCATTGGCGCTGTAAAATATTTAGCTCTTAGGGTGTGCTAAAGATTACTACTGGTTCTGTGGTGGACCAGCTGGAGGCTGTTGTTGGAATTGCTGCGGCTGTTGCGGTTGATAAGACTGCTGTTGCGGTTGTTGTCCCTGTTGCGGTTGCGGTTGCGGTTGCGGTTGCGGCATAGGATTTGATTGTTGCTGGTACTGTGGTTGAGGCGGTGGTTGCGCTTGTGGTTGTTGTTGGAATTGCTGTGGCTGTTGGGGCTGATACTGAGGTTGTTGGGCGTATTGATCCGCTACCGGCTGCTGCTGAGGCATAGGATTTTGTTGAGGTTGCTGCATAGGCTGAGGCATTGGCTGCTGTTGCTGCATTGGTTGCTGTAGTGGCTGTTGACCACCTTGAGCTGCCTGAGCCTGACTAGCTGCCATAATCTGTGGAGCAGTCTGGGCAACTTCCGCTTTCAACTTATCAAACTCTTGCTGAACAATCTCTTTATAATTCGGGAAATTAGTCTCTAGCCATTTGAATGCGCCGGCGTCATCTTTGGCTTCAAAATAGCGTTCAAATTCATCGAGCTGTTCGTTGGACATCTGATCAGCCAGACGAATACCAACCCGCATCTCAAGGGTCTCATAAATATGCTTCAGAAAACTATTCTTCTCGGCTTCAGGTAGTCCTGACAGTCCAAGTTCTTGTAGTAAGTTATTGTCTATTTTTAACATAACTATATTGTAGCATCCCTGACCCCGTAACATCTAAGTCTGCGTCCAGTTTGGGATGAGACACGAAGCCCGCTAGCGAGTCGTAGTAGTGGTACGACGAGTGCGGACTGGAGTGAATCGCCCAGAATGTGCCAGACTGAGGTGTTACAACGTCCGTTGAATCTCTTCGCGGGTAAATAGTTCGATTCGGTCGCCTTCTTGCAGATCAAGACGTTTGGTGGTCGCTAGGCTCATACCGCACATTTCGCCTTCAACAATCTCTTTGGCCTCTGCTGGACCACGCTTGAGACCTGTTACTTCTACTTCGGCTAGCTTTTCACCGTCTCGAGTGACACGCGCAAGTGCTGGAACAGTTAATTTACCTTTGTTGACTTCACCACCGCAGATAACTGTGCTCTTGGTGGTATTGAATATCCCTTTCACTACGAGGCGCCCGAGCTCAGTCTCAACAATTTCAGGGCTCAATAATTCTGATAATTCACTCTTAACATCGTCCATAAGCTCGTAGATTACACGGAAAAGGCGGACTTGGACTTTGTCGCGTCCGGCTTTTTGGCGACTGCTGGTCGGTAGCTCTACGTTAAAGCCGTACACAATCGCGTTTGAACTCTGGGCAAGATGCAGGTCGTTTTCGCCTATAGCACCGACGCCGGCGCTAACAATGCGAGTAGAAACTTCGTCGGTGTCCATAGATTTAAGACTATCAATAACAGAGGTTAGTGAGCCTTGAACGTCAGCTTTGACAATGACGTTCAGCTCCTGCATTTTATTGTCGCGGTTGATGAGGCGGATCAGCTCAGAACTACCGATACCAGAACGACCGCCACTTGCCTGCTTAACGTCCGCGGCCGCGCCGGACTCGGCGCGAGCAGTTTTTTCGTCTTTGACGACGATAAATTCATCACCAAATTCTGGTAATGTCTTAAAGCCCGTGATTGCCACCGGAGTTGAGGGACCAGCGACTTTGAGCGCCTTGCCACTAGTACTCTCTAAGTTACGCACTTTGGCGTAACTGCTACCAGCAACGATAAAGCTCCCTGGCGTGAGTGTGCCGGCCTCTACAAGTGCTTGAGCCACAGGGCCACGACCTTGTTCAACATGTGCTTCGATAACCAGGCCGCGAGCTGGCACGTCGGTGTCGGCTTTTAGCTCTTCTACATCGGTAACTAAGAGGACCATGCTCAATAGATCAGGGATGCCGTCTTTGGTTTTAGCAGAAACAGGTACAACAATGGTGTCGCCACCCCACTCCTCTGTTAATAATTCATGTTCAGATAATTGCTGTTTGAGGCGGTTAACATCGGCGCCTTCTTTGTCCATCTTGTTGGCTGCAACGATAATCTTGACGCCAGCCTTCTTTGCAAAACGAATTGCTTCGATTGTTTGAGGCTTGATGCCATCGTCGGCTGCTACAACTAAGATCACGATATCTGTTAATAATGCGCCGTGCTCCCGGATTGCGGCAAAGGCTTCGTGACCTGGGGTGTCGAGGAAAGTGATTGCCCGACCATCATGATCAATCTGATAGGCCGAAATGTGCTGCGTGATACCACCAGCCTCGCCCTTAGCAACATCAGCACCGCGGATGGCATCGAGTAAGCTGGTTTTACCGTGGTCAACATGACCCATCACCGCTACAACCGGAGGACGGACCTCCGCTTTGTCGCTGTTAGTTGGCTTCTGACGAACTGGAAGATTAGCGTCTTCGCTAGCTTTGCGAGTGATAGCTACGCCCAGATCAAGCTCTTCTACGATAATCTGAGCAGTGTCGAAATCAATCCGTTCGTTGACAGTCGCCATGACACCATTCTTCATCAACTCGCCAATCAGGCGAGTCACGGGGATCGACAGCCGTTCAGCAAGAGTGCCGACGGTGATCATATCTTCGATTTCGATTGTAGTAATCTCTGCTTTCTCTGCTTCTGCCATCGTCAACTCCTTTCTGACCTTGCGGTCGATTCCAATTAAATTCGCATGCTGGTGGGACCATGTGCCATGTCACAGTTAGCATGTTTCATAGATGTCTCATGTGGCATATTGCAATTTATTGAGTAATTTTTTGATTGAGTAATTACCTGGTAATTGCGACCTGCTACATCTGTGCTCCATGCTAAATGATTCATGTTAATCCTAGTCTTTCTTGGCCTTTGCTGGGGTTTTAGCTGTCTTAGCTTTGGCTGCCTTGGCTTCTTTGAGGCTGAGAGCAATCTTACGGCTCTCGGTATCGATATCGAGTACCTTGAACTGCTTCTTTTCGTTGAGCTGGAATAGCTTTTCTGGGTCAACAGCTTCGTCATCGCTCATTTCTGAAACGTGCACGAGTGCTTCAACACTTGGGCTCAGCTGAACGAATGCACCAAATGGTGTGATTCGAGTAACTTTACCTTCTACGACTTCACCTTTTTTGAAAGCTTTGACTTGCTCGAGCCATGGGTCTTCGCTCATCTGCTTCAAGCTCAGGCTCAAGCGATCTTTGTCGATAGCGATGATCTTAGCCTTCTTAGTGTCGCCAACTTTGACGTAATTGCGAGGATTATCGACACGTTCCCAAGAAATCTCAGAAATGTGGATCAAACCTTCGATACCATCAACATTGATGAATGCACCGAAATCGATAACGCCGGTTACAACGCCTTCTACTTCGTCACCAACCTTAAGTTTGGCAAAACGATCTTGCATGTCGTCTTTAACAGCTTCCTTCTCGGAGAAGATTAGCTTGTTATCCTTGCGACTCACATCGAGTACACGAACGCGTAACGGCTTGTTTGTAAGCGCATTAAGCTTCTGTAGGATTTCGTCCTTATCGGCACCACTCACACGTGGGTAGTGACCAGCAGCCAACTGTGACACCGGTAGGAAGCCACGAATGCCTTCCATCTCTACCAACAGACCGCCACGATTGGCGTCATATGGCACGATTTCAACGATATCGTTGGCTTCGTGAACTCTTTGGAGTTCATCCCAACCACGATCCTTGACTGCTCGCTTCATGCTAAGCAGAATATGACCTTCTTCCATTTCTGGATCGATCACACTTACGGTGACAGTCTGATCTTCTTCGAGTTTTTGACCGTAGCCAATCTCTCGTCGCATAACAACTCCGACGCCTCGGGCGCCCAAGTCTATCCAGACTTCATTTTTCTTTATAGAGGTAATCTTACCTTCTACGACTTCGCCAGTAGTGACGTTTGAAACTTCACTTCCAGCTAATAGCTCATCCATAGTGAGCGCTTTTGTACTAGTACTTGGCATGTTCTTACGATGCCTCCTTCGAAATGTATTTTCTCAGTAGCAAACTAGAGTTTTTTGATCAAAACTTCCGCTTTTCACTCGAACCAGTTAGTTTGCTGACTTAAGATTACCCATAATTATAGCTGATCCTCCCCTGATAGTAAAGTGTGCAGATTATCGATTTGCCATTGGCTATGTGCGATACATTACCGATTTACGATGTGCGACTGGCGACAGTCCTTTGAACATAGTTAATTGCCAATCTATCGCACATCGTAAATTGCTTATTGCTAATTCTAGGTGTTACACTGGCGCTATGTATGTGGGTATTGATGTTGGGGGAACCAAGACCTTGGTCGCAGCGCTCGATGAGCACGGCGTCATCAAGGAACGTGTCAAATTCCCCACCCCTAAGAAGTACGAAGATTTCAAAACCGAATTAAGTAAAACTCTGCGAGGCATGAGTCATCAAGACTTCAAAGCCGGCGCGCTCGCGATACCAGCAACTACTATTGATCGGAAACATGGCATAGGCGTCAATTTTGGCAACCTCGACTGGAAAGATGTGCCAATTAACCGAGATGTTGAGAGGCTATGCAAGTGCCCGATAGCACTCGACAATGACGCCAAATTAGGTGGATTATCTGAATCAATGCTCCTTAAGGGTAAGTACAGCAAAGTTTTGTACGTCACTGTGAGTACAGGAATCGGCCTGGCATTGGTCGTTGATAATACTATTGATGACAACATCCTCGACGGTGGTGGCCGAACCATTCTTCTCGAGCACCAAGGTAAATTAGTACCCTGGGAGACTTTTGCATCTGGTCATGCCATCGTAGAGAGATATGGCAAAAGGGCAATGGATATTACAGATGAGGTGACCTGGAAGAAAATTACTCATGACTTATCCCTCGGTCTCATCGAGTTAATAGCGATTACTCAACCAGATATAATCATCATCGGTGGTAGCGTCGGAACGTATTTTGACAGATACGGAGAGCTCCTCGAAAAATCATTAGAGAGATTCCATTTGCCACTTGCAACTATCCCCCCAATCATTGGCGCTCAACGTGCCGAAGAAGCAGTTGTCTACGGATGTTATGATTTAGCTAGACAAGTTTTTGGCAAACAATAGTTCAAAAGCTATCGCGGGGTTTTGACAATGCAAGCACTCATCATTCGTAATCAACAATCAGTAATCAGTAATAAAATAGCTGATGTAGCTGGAATGTTATTTGCACGCGACTTATTATTTATTGTTTATTGTTTGTTCGGAGCGGGGCAACAAACATGCAAGACCTAATAATTCAGCTTCGAGTGTGTTTTCCAAACCTGCGTTTCAGGGTCGGCGATCAGTTTAGCTGGTCACCAGAAACCAAAGAAATTATCTACAAAGACGTATCGAACAAGAAGGCTACTTGGTCATTACTTCACGAGACTGGCCATGCGCTTTTGGATCATCAATCGTACAAAGCCGATTTTGAGCTCGTCCGCCTGGAGATAGATGCTTGGCAGAAAGCCCGTGAGGTCGCTCAGGACCTCGATATCACCATAAGCGAGGAT
>Ga0105047_10015377_pt1 | contig 12051 bp, 12 predicted proteins | sample MAT04_FD_78384 | JGI IMG/M metagenome (GOLD analysis project Ga0105047, IMG submission 78384) | Freshwater microbial communities from Lake Fryxell liftoff mats and glacier meltwater in Antarctica - MAT-04 (megahit assembly) | ecosystem: Environmental > Aquatic > Freshwater > Ice > Liftoff... | reverse complement strand
GCACGTTCGGCATCGCTGATCCGCGACGGATACGCCCGGTCCCTCTGCGAGATCGGATCCACCACCCGATCTCGCGGGTGATGGCGGTAGTGCCACGTCGACAGTGACAGCCCCGCCATCGTCAGTGCCTCCCGCTGAGATCCGGTCGCCGCCGTCAGCTCGATGACAAGCGTGTTATCGGCGTCGAGGAACCGAATGGACCTGTCTTCCTCGGGGTGACGTCGGGCTCTTGCCCGTTCATCGAGTGCAAGAGCCCGATAGCTTTTCCCAAGGCCTCGTTGGTGTGCTCAAGTTCACGCACCCGTGCGTTCAGCTTCGTGACCTCGGCCTTGTGCGCGGCGCGTTCCGCGGCACGCGCTCTCGCGATCGAGGTTCGGTTAGCCGGGGGAATGGTCATAGGACTACCCTCTCGCGGAATCAGCCCACGGTCGAGATCGCCCTCGACTACCGCCGCACGCCACCGCCGCAACTTCTCATACGCAATACCACGCCCCGACAGCCACACGGACTTCTGGCCATGCGGCTGGACCTGATACTCATGCACGAACTCGCAGATCTCCTCCGCGGTAAACCCCACACTGATCGACATCCTCGCCCCACCTCTCGCTGGCCATGAACTGACTCTCAGAATCGGGCCGGCGACGTTGGACCAGCAAGTGGGTGAGACCGTGACTTCATGGGGCGGTGTCGACTGGACGTCGCGCACCGAATTCGTGGCGCAGATCCACCCCAAGGCCTCCATCTCAGACCATTTCGCTAAGACGTTCTCCATGACTTGCAGCAGCGACCGCTACAACTAATCGGGCGACACGCTGGTCAATTCCGCCATCTCGTTTTTGCGCTCCCGTTCTGTTATGACTCTCACTCTTTCGCTTGAGCAGTAATGCTCCTTCACAATTTAAGGAGCTGCCGCAAGGCAAATGCTGCGAGCCGTTCCGGCTATTGTGCTTCTTCTCCGAGGACGGCTCAGCGCGGAGCGGGATGTTTATCTGACTGGGAACGATGCGGATGATCTTCAGATTGCAGAAGCGATAGATGACGTTGTGCCATGCGGCGACGACTCAAACTATCTAATGTTACTCAAACTATCTAATGTTAACGCGTGTACTTGATCGACTGGCGCCAGCGCTGCGGCTCTAAAACTGACTGTGCACGCAATGCGACGAAATCATCTGCAAACTCTCTAGGATTGCGCGCATAACCTTCTGGCAGCGTATTTTTGGAATGTGGTCATCTCGAGCTGAGGGGGTCGAGCCCCGTGACGGATTCAGCATGTGGGTTGAGCCATTGACGGCGGCGCCTGTGGAGAAGCGGGATCGGCGGCTACGCAAGTTCGCCAAGCGATGTGCGCAAGAACTTGCCCACTCCCCTGTGCCGATGTGGCGATCTCGGTACCCTCGTAATGGCGCGGATTCGTATCGCGATGCATTCTGGGTCGTCTCGGTTGACGTCGACGCGGCCGACCGTTGCTTTTGGCAACTTGAACACAGGAAGAATAGATGGGTCAAGCGGAAGGAGCCCGAGTTCGGTGGTGCTATTCGCGGGGATGCCCTAATTCTTACTCGCCTCGGTGGCTTGTTCAGTACAGCCGTCGAGATGTGGTTTCCTCCGTCCGGTGATCATGCAGAGGGAAATCTCGACTCGCTCTTTCATTCGCCATCTGACGAACACTTAGAGCATTCGCCGTGGGCCGGCCTGAACATAGGACGGTGGCGTCTTCGACCAGATTCGAAGGTGTACGGCGTGGTCGCCGCGACGTCATGCTCTGAGTACAAGAGCCATTATCCGCCTGGCGCATTCTCAATGGATGATCCTGGCAAAGGATCATCCATTGCGCTGAGCAAGTTCATGAAGTCACACCGTACCCAGTGGCCGCGATACTTCGGCGAGTTCTACGGGAGATATTAGAGGGACCCCGGTCGCGGGCCAGACCACTTTCGATCGAGCGCGCATGGGCCGACACCCGTAGTGACTGCCCAGCAGTGGTATCCTCACCAATATCACTCAAGCTTGAGGAGCGAAATGCCCGATGTGCCTGCCGATTACCGAGCAGATTTCGCCTATCTAAAGGGACTGTCGGACAAAGGGTCGCTCCTGCAGACCAACGCGGTCTGGCAGAAGCTCGATAGAAAGGCCAGCGTTCTCCCAGGACTTCGCAGTGCAATGAACACGTTGAACGTGAAGTACGTCTGAGCCGAGCTGGCACTGAGGCAGCCGCCCGCTGAGGGTCGCTTGCGCCGACGCTTGGAGCGAAATGGCCTCGCTTACTAAGTACTGATATCCATTGTTTCGGTGACCGACAACAACCAGAGTTTCACTCCGAGCGCCATTTCGCAGTTCAGGGAGCGATGCATGGCCATCGTGGCGGGTCATCGCCCAGATTTTCCGGTGACCCCATGCCGGATGCACCGTCGCGTACTTCACCGCGAGATCCCTCGGGGTAAGGCGCGCTGGCTGCGGCCACGGACCCTGCGGCGGCCGAGACGTGCGCGCTTTCGCTTGCCACCGCCGCCAGGTGCGTTCGGGCATGTCGAGTGGAGTTCACAGAACCTCGCGGTCGACATGCCCGCGTCTAAGCGGATCACCTCGAGGGCCTCGAAGGGCCCAAGCGGCCCTCGGCGCTCTTCTTCCAGACACGGATCTCGACCGCCGTCTCTCCCAGAGCCTGGGTGAGTTCGGCAACTTCGTCCTCGAGCGGCTGCTGACGGGTCGAGCGCTTCGACTTACCCGCCTCGATACCTGCTTTGCCTCCCTCGAGGAATTGGCGCTTCCAGTTCCCGATCGCCTGCTCGGAGAACTTCTCACGACGGGCGGCCTCCGCGACCGTGACCTCACCCTGCAACACGGACAACACAATGCGGAGCTTCTTCTCCGCCGGGATCGTCGGTGGACGACTCACGATGATTCAGACCTTTCGGCTAGGGCGTTGCATCAGCAACGAACTACCCCTGCCAAATATTCTGACGGGAGACAGCCCCATTCGTCTTGACAGATTCCGAGCCGACATCGCCGCGTCGCGAGACCTTTCTCGAATTCATGTGAGACTTGCGATTTGCTTTTTGAGTTGGCTCAAAGCGGGGTACCCAGGCTCGTCTTGGTACGCGCTGATCAGCGAATCAAGCACGGGGGTTATCAAAACTTTCGGAGGCTGTGCTGGGTGTTCGTGGCTAAACTGCTCAGCAATTATTAGAGCTGGAACCACCCTCTCTGCAAAGGTCAGCAGCTTTCGACGCTTCTTCGGATCGCTCGATTCCTTTTGTAAGTTCGCGGCGTCCTGGGTGTTGAGCGCTTCGATCGCCCATTGTCCAGCCTGGGTTGCGTTCTGTTCCGCGAGCAGTGGATCGCCACCGTCGAGTTGCCATTTGGCGAGGCGTGTTAGGGCGGCCGCCCCGACTTGGAGTGCGGTGCGAAGCCCGTCGTCTCGACCCGTGGACTCCGCGGCTTTGCGCCTGCTCGGAATTACATCGTCGATGAAGAGAGTGCGAGCGATGTTTAGCATCTCGCCCTTTGCGATACCCGCCGGGACATTGTCTTCGCCAGCGAAGCCGGCATAATTGTGCAGATGGTAGCCCATGTTTTTCACACGGGGATCCTTGCGGGGCACCTGCAAAGCGCGTGAAAATGTGTCCCAATATTGCGTGAGTTTTGTATAAATCTGCGCATGCATTGTTTCGTCGAAACCACCTAGCTCAATCCAACCCTTCCGTATCGAGTTCAGCGCTACGCAACCTCTGCTGAGTACCTCAGATGCGTATCCCACTGACCCCGACCCACGCAACAGTTGCTCGCGCAGCGAATCTAACGCCGCAAAAAGGCTGGTAACTACGGAGTCGGTCGGCAGAATACCGTGATCGGGCGTTCCCTTGACCAGTTTTAGGAGCCAGCCAACCTCCGCACTGAGACGAACCGGGTCGTCCTGCATCAGCTCCGCCCTGGCCAGCGAGACTACCTTTTCCAGCTCAAATAGGCCTCCTTGCTCCCCGCGGTCGTCGAGCCACTCGAGCACGTTAGCGGTGACCTCAACGTAGAGACGTTTGGCTCCAGAGGTCAGAGCTGCAATCTGCAACGAATCGGCGACAATGGGAACGATGGGCAGTTCGTTGGTATCTAAACCAATGCTCGAGGATCCCGGACGGAAGCTCGGCAGCGCTCGTTGAATGAAATCAGTCAACACCCGTCTCTTTTGGAGGAAAACGTCAACCGTGCGGTAGCCCGGAGTATTTTCTACCGCCCAGATCACCGTGGGCTCGGATTCCTGTGTGGCCCCGAGGCCGTTGAGGACATGGTCGAGCACGGCCGTCAGAAGGTCCTCCTTTCTGGACAGCGGCCGCTCTGACCCGGGATTCAGTGTCGCCGGCAGTGCGCCAGTTGAGGGGCCAATACCTAACTCACGAAGTGTGCTATCCAGAACTTCGAGAGTCATGGGCGATTCCCCGCGGAAGGAAGATTGACTTCCATACTCACTGTCGTCCAGGTCGACTATCAGACCCTCAGGAACTGCCAGGTGCCAGCCGCTCATCCGTTGCAAAGCTCGGGCCTTCAACGCTGTCGCCATCATGAGTGGATAAGAGCGATAGAGAGCTAAGTTGCCCGCCGCCCAAACTTGCAGAAGGGTGCCTTCGGATAACTCAGGATTGAGATCCCGGGTGAGTTTAATCACTGCGGACAGGTTTGCCGAGAAGTCCCGGAACAGCGTATTGGCCCCTATGAGGGTATTTGCAGCGCGCACATCAGGGCCGGCTCGATACAGGGTGGCAGCGGTAATCGGGCGTTCAGCTGAGCTGACTTGGCTGGTCGGAGTGCCCCGAGAGAGGTCAGTAAGCGTGACCCGATCGAAGTCGCACAGCCAGGATTTCTGATGCGGCGAATCGGACGAATCGACCCCGAACATTGGTGCAATACGCCGCGCCAATGCCGCTGGCACTGACTTTCGCATGGACTCAGGACGAACCGGCAGTGTCAAAGGGAAAGTATTCATTCCTAGCAGTTTACTCTCTGAATAAATAAATGCAAACACCCGTTGCTATACATATGTATATAAGATACCTTCCATGTACATAGAGCAAACAAGGAGAAAGCCATGGCCCGCACCACCATCCACCAGCACAAGCTCCCCACCTGTCCTTCTACCGGGCTCGCTCGCTACCGGGACCGCCACCAGGCCCGCCAGGGCGCGAACGCGACGCGGAGCGGGGCTCACGACTTCGAGGTCCACGCCTTCGCTTGCCCGGCCTGCAACAACGGCTTTCATCTTGAGAAGACGTACCGCCGGGAGCCCGTTGCGCTAGACCTGGCGTTCGAGCCGACCGCGGAATTCACCGCATCGCTCCCTTTCCGCAAGAAGCGCTACTTCCTCGTCGACACGGAAAATCTGACGCACGGTGCGAAGGGAACCTGCGAACAGACCGCGGCCCTGTGGAGCGTTCTTAAACAGGCTCCCGGTATCGCACCGCACGATCACGTCGTGGTCGGTGCAGGCCGGTACGTGGTCCGCAAGTACCGCGCCGTGATCAACGGCGCCAACGTCAAGTGGGTCGTAGGGTCAGAATTGCCTAACGGTGCCGACCGGGCGCTACTTGCCGCGATCGATCTTCGCCGCGTCGCTCGGGACTACGACGAGCTGGTAATCGCCTCGGGTGACGGTGCCTTTACCGAGCTTGCTCGCCGGGCGAAAGCGCTGGGGCTCACGGTTCACGTCATCACGACCCAGCATCCGGAGCAGCGGTCGATGCTATCGCGCGAGCTCTCAGCGGTCGCTGACTTCCACACGCTGATCCGTCTCGAATCCCGCACCCAGAAGAAGGACAACCTCACCGCGATCGCGAAGGTCACTAATAGGACCCACCGCCGCGTTCACGCTGAGTCCGTCGCGGCCTGATCGAATCGGAGCCAAAGTCATGAAAAAGTTTCTGACAACCATCACCGTCCTCGCCGTCATAGGGCTTCTCAGCTGGATGAACGGGGACAAACTCGCACCGATCGTCGGGCCAATGCTCGGAGCGCAGGGGGCTCCCTCGGTCGCGGCCACCAATGGGCCGGCGACTCTCAGCGCAGCCCCAGAACAGCAGTACCGTTTCGCGCTAATCGACCCGACGACCTCCACGAACTCGTCATTTCGCGAGTCGATGAAGGGCGACATCATCGCCGCAGTCCAAAGCCTCGTTCCCGCAAAACCAAGCGACACGAAAGCAGGCGTGCCTGCTCTCACAGGGCTTCAGCTCACAGTTCGGCTGGTCGCGACGAACAGCCTCGCGTACGGTCAGCAAAACGCTGCCATCTCGATCCCGAGCATTTCTGAGCTACCGGCCCGCCCGGACATGACGGCGCCGGGCGCGCTGGACCCGGGTGGCCCCTACGATACCTGGAAGCAGTCGGAAGCTCAGTGGTCGATCGAGTACGACACAGCTCTTGCAGCTCGAGACAGTGCCGTGCAAACGCTTCAGGCGATCAACCTGAACGTCGACGAGTCCGAGTCCAGCGGCATCACCGCAGGCGCCGCAGCGCTCACGCTCCTCGCGCCGGCACATGGCGACGTGGCATTTGCGGTCATGTCCGATCTTGACGAGAACCGTGGCCAGCAGCCCGCCACCTTCAACGGCCACCCGGTTCTGGTTGTTCAGCCCGACCCGATCGGCGATATCGGTCGATGGGACTCCCTCTTCAACAACTTCTCCTCCTGGGCAGCAACCAGCGGCGCGGGTCAGATCACCCGTGTCCGCCCTGAGGCCGCCGTCCCCGCCATCAACACCTTCATTACCGGAAAGTGACGATCATGCTCATCCCCATCATCACCACCGTCGGCGTCGCCGCACTCACCTGCTGGCTCGCCTACCTCGCTCTCCGATACCTGCTCCCGCGCGTCCCGAACCCGATGCAAGCCCGCCAGGCAGCACGCGATCGAGTTTTGTCCGACCCGCTCGACTACGTCCGCGCCTGGATCGTCCACATCGCGCCATCAAGACTCAAGCTCCAACAGCAGATGCAAGCGACCCAGGCCAAGGTCAACCGGGCCACGGAACGCGAACAGCACATCATGACGAGCTTCAAGGACGGCAAAGAGCCCACCTTCGGCTTCAAGGTGACCGCGATCACGCTTTTCGTGCTCTGGATAGTGGCGATCGTCTCCGCGTTCATGATCGATGTACCCATCATCAATTCCGTGTCGGGCGGCAACGTTCTCTTCGGTGTCCTCGGCACGATTCTTCTACTCGGGATGCCCATAATCGCATCGGTGCTCCTCGGCCACTTCTTCGGCAAGCGGCGTGCGGGAGAGATGGCACCGATCTGGTTCAGCGTGGCCGTGACGGTCATCCTCGCCGTCGTGGTCTCGATCGTCGCCATACTGACTTCGCTGGCGCCCATTCGCGCTGAGGTCGAGTACGCCGACACTATCCGCAAGGCGCAGCAGCAACTAACCATGTACAAGGAGGACGGGGATCAGAACGCGATCCTCTACGCGGAGCAAAATCTCAAAGACCTGCAGGCGCAGCAGCAGCGCTCTGCCGAGTGGAACCAAGCACTGGTCCCGATCGCCGCCACTGCCGAGTTCGCCGCGGGGTTCTTCTTCCCCCTCGCGCTCCCACTTCTTCTGCTCGTCGACGCCCAAGGGTCAAGACGCAAGTCGCAAGCGTCGCTCGCCGCATCCGCGAACGCCCTCACAAACCAGCGCGCCCGGGAGTACGCGCGACTTTCCGCGAAATTCCAGCGCCTCGGTCTAACGCAGCTCGCGCTTCAGCAGCACCTCGCGACGGTGAATGCGGAGAACACCGGAGACGCCGCCCCTGCGACGGCGATAGGGGACGCTCGCGGCCAAGTTGCCGAAGAGCTCCTGGCCCAAGCACCCGTGACCCGACCGCAGGCGGAAGGCCCGTCCGGTGGTGAGGACAAGGCGATCACAGCAGAGATCGTGACCACGGGCGAGCACCAGCCTGTCGCGCCCGCTTCCCGAGAAGAGGCACCTCGTCGTGGACCGGCCCCGGCCACCCAGCAGGCGGCTACACCCTCCACCCCTGTCACCCTGCTCGAGCGCGATAGCGATCTCCCCGACCGATCCTTCGACCTCTCCTAAGCACAACCAACGAAAGGCACCACATGTCCACCTACCGCTCCTCCACGACGGCACTCAACGCGAGTGTCGCCGGCGCGTACGACCTCTTCGAAGGTCAATACGACGCACTTCTGGCCGGGATGTGTTCGACCGACGTCGTCGAGCTCGCCCACACTCTCGAACGAACCCCCAGTGCCGTCGATGCGTCCGCATGGTCGCGCGTTGAGGCAGCCCTCCCGAGTTGGGCCGAGCACCTCCCGGCCGCATCGGCTGGCACAATGGCTGCGGCCCGCGCTGGCGACATCGCGCTGCCTACGGCCCTTCACGCGGTCGCCTTCGATCTCGCCACGATGGAACGCCTCGCCGTCGCCACCGCGTCTGTGTCCGCATTAACCGATCTCGGCTACTCGGTCCAAACGGCGGAAGGCCGGCAAACCAGTGCCGTCGAAGCACGCCGTGGGCACGAAACCTTCCTCGTCGTCGTCGGTGACCAGGGAAGAATCGAAACCGATCACGTCGGGCTCGCAGACGACTCCTGCAACGACCGGCAGCGAGACTTCGTCGACGCCATGGGCCGCCGCGGAGTCATGTTCGATGAGAACGTTACCGTGCAGCACCACGATCCTCGCGGTGGTTCGCCCGTCGCCAACGCTGCACGCGCCGGTGGGATGTCCCTGGCCGAGGGTGCCGTCATCGACGGGGACTCCCGCCCGTCGGCCTTCACAACGACTCTCTACGAACCGAAGGCCGCGTCCAGCACTCGTGTCGCCGAGGGGGGCCAGCGATGACCGCCACCACGAAGATCGGTGACCTGCAGCTTCGCGCAACGGCCCTCACGGACGCCTTCGATCGCTCGCAGATCGACGGGACCGTTATTGCTGTCAACGATCAAGCCGGCGACGTGCTTGTCCACGACGGTGCGCTCCGAGATGGCCGCCGCGTGCTCGCGGCCCATGCCGCCACCAAAGGTATGCCGACCATCTCGTACAGCCTCGCCACAGGAGTCCGCGTCCTAGCTGCACCAGGTGGACCCAAGGCGGCCCTGCCCAGCGGCATCGGGGACCGCACCCCGCCAACGGTGGCGATCGATGGAATCCGCGATCACATCCTCCGCAGCTCCACATCACACCACGTCCAACTGGACTGGATCGACCACGAGCTCCCCGTAGATCAACTCGCCACAGCGAGTGGTGACATTGCCCGGATCGTTGAGCAACTCGCCGACATCGCCACGAACCCCGAGATCCGCACAGGCGGCCACATCGTGACCGTCTTCAGCCGAGGCAGCCTTCTCGGCCAGCAGGTCGCCCAGCTACCGGGGTTCAACGTCGTCGCTCTGGGTCTGCCACGGCAGACCGAACGGCGGATCGCGATTGAACAGATGCAGCGCAGCGATCGCCACTCGCTTGTGCTCGCCCCCGGATTCGAACCCGAAGATGCAGCCCGCGCGACCGGCGCCCTCCGCATCCACGACATCAGCGTGATGCGCGAACACACCTCGACCGAGGTCCCGCTCACCCCGGCAAGCATCCGTGAACGAGCCCAGGCCGAGTTCGCACGTGCGCTGCAGGGAATAGCCCGGGTCGACAGCACGCAGATCGTGATCGGTCAAGACCTCATCGGCCTCGCCCCGCTACGCCTCATCCTCGAGGACTACGCGCGCGATCCGGACATACCGCTGCGCCTCGCATTCGTCGGCTCACCTGGGACCGGCAAAGGGTTTGCAGCCCGCGGTCTGGCAACCAAGCTGGGCATACCCCTCATCCTTCCCGAGACGTTGAAGGAACAGTGGGTAGGCGCCAGCGAACGAAACGGTGCACGTTTCCTCGAGACCCTCGAGTCGCTCGCACCGGCCGTGACACTGATCGATGACCAGAACGATGGCCTTGCCGCAGACCGGGAACGCTCCTCCCACGGCGACGCAAACGGTATCTCCGGCTCGCTGACGGGCCTCTTCCTCGATCGGTTCGGAGACCCGACCGGGATGAACGGTGTGCATCTCGTCATCGCCTCGAACTATGCGAGGCGCATTGACCCGGCGATGAAGAGCCGCGTGAAATGTGTGGCGTTTCTGCCGCCGGACGCAGACGAGCTGTCAGCGCAGATCGAGGCGATGGCACGCACGCGTGGTTGGGAACTCGAGCCTGGCGTTAGCCTTGAGGCGCTGCTTGAACATCCTCGACGGCTGAGCAGCCGCGACGGAGTCACGCTGCTCGCAGCCGCTCGTACACGGGCTCTTCGTGGTCACCGTTCACAGATCACGGGCGTCGACTTTGTCGACGCGCTCGTCGATTACAACCCGGGAATCGACATCGCAGTCGAGCGCCAAACACTCGAGGCGCTCGAGGCGACAACGTTCACGAGCCACCTCCCGTGGATGGCTGCCCGTCACTTCGGTGAGGCGGCAACCCAACCGCCGACCTACCTGCGCGACTTCGTGCGCTCAGACGGGTCCCTCGACCGTGACCGGATCAGCGAGCGGATCGATGAGCTGGAGTACCGGCGTGCTCACTGACCATCCCGACCGCGAATGGCTCACCGGTATCGCCACGGGCATCGGCTCGTGGCTCGACGAGAAGGTTTCAACCCCGACCAGTCAACTCACTGGAGGCGGCGCGATCGCACGCGGCGAGCAGCAGCTCTCAGACCTCCACGACGGAAGACCGGCGATCCTGATGCCAAGCGCCACATACGCGCTGTGGGTCGCGCTTCGTGTCCTCGGCGTACGCGCCGGTGACGAAGTGCTCATCCCTCAATATGACTGGACATCCAGCCTGGCTGTCGTGCTGGGACTGGGTGCTCGACCCGTGGTTGTTCCAACAGATCCGACGACACTCACCATCGATCCCGCCGCCGCAGCAGGACTACGAACCGCGAAGACTCGCGCAGTGATCGCGACGCACCTCTTCGGCATCCCAGCGGACATCCCTGCCCTCCAGCTTGCGCTTCCAGGGGTGTCGATCGTCGAGGACTGCGCGCAGGCCCTCGCGTCGACCCTCGACGGCAGGCCCGTTGGATCCCTCGGTGATGCCGCGGTCTTCAGCTTCGGTCCCGGAAAACGCATCGATGTCGGTGAGCTTGGCGCGCTCCTGCTGCGCGACGACGACCTCCTCGAGCGAGCACTATTGCACAGCGCCCACCCGATCCGCCAGCAAATCAGTGGGATCAGTTCCCCAGCTCTATCGAACCTATCGATCCGCCCCCACCCGCTCGCAGCGGTCCTTTTGAGCATCGCCCTCGATCTCGACGACCCCCGGACGCTGATCGACAGTCGGCAGCGAATGGCGGAGCCTCTTGCGCTCGAAACAGGTCTGCCCTTGATCGGTGTCGACTGCCGCCGGGGTGTCGCCAACGCGGTAATTCCGGTCCTCGCCGACACGGCGAACGAAGCAATGCTGCCGGCTGAAATCGCGAAAAGCCACGGAGACGTACTGGACATTGGATCAGTCAACCGCGGCGCCCCGACTACCCTACGATTGGTCTTCCTTGGGGCCACGCATCATATGACGGAGGTTCGCTGAAGTGGGAGTCCTCGAACTGGTCATCGTTCTCGTGGCGTTGTATGCGGTGTTCGCGATCATGTTGCCCTTCCTTCGACCAGGCCGCCTTCTCGCGGGAATCGCACGGCTAGTCGCCGCGTGGCGACCGACTGGGTCTCTCACCATGACGACCTGCAGAAGTTGCGAATTGTCACCCGAAAAATGCCACATGAGCTTGTCCACTCGCTTGTTCAGGAGCTCGAGCCGCACATCACAGCTCTGTTCCACGAACTCTGCGGTGAGCAGGAATGGGCAGCAGGTCGAGTACCTGAGGAGGGAACCCCGATAGTTCGTGCAGTAGCTTGTCAGCGCTCTTCGAAATCTAGGCCAGTAACGCTCGGCGAAAAGTAGGCCACCCAGACACGATTGGGTGGGTGATTAACTTGCAGGAGTGGGCAGAGATTCGGCATCTTCACGTCAGTGAGGGGTTGTCGGCAAGGGCGATATCGAAACGGCTCGGGTTAG
>Ga0105047_10015374_pt1 | contig 12052 bp, 9 predicted proteins | sample MAT04_FD_78384 | JGI IMG/M metagenome (GOLD analysis project Ga0105047, IMG submission 78384) | Freshwater microbial communities from Lake Fryxell liftoff mats and glacier meltwater in Antarctica - MAT-04 (megahit assembly) | ecosystem: Environmental > Aquatic > Freshwater > Ice > Liftoff... | reverse complement strand
GCGAGCGGCACGAGACAGGATTCACCTATGAAAACTCGTGAAACCTGGCCGTCGCAGGACGTGAGATTTGCGAAAGTACCGCTAGCATGAACCCAGGCATCGCGCTGCTCGGCGATCTGCACGGCGAACCCCAAGCCCTCGTTCGACTCGATCAGCAGTTGCCGCCGAACATCCCGATTATTCAGGTCGGTGATTTCGGCTGGTATCCCGATCGCGTAGCGGCATGGGCCGCGGTCGGTACGGCATTGTCGCGACCGGTGTACTGGATCCGCGGAAACCATGAGCACTATCCATCGATGCCCTGGTTGAACGCCACTCATCCCGTGGTGGTGGCGCCCAACATCTCGTTCGTGCCTGATGGACAGATTCTCGAAGTCAACGGCCATCGCATTGGCTGCCTGGGCGGAGCGGCGAGCATCGACTATCGGTTTCGCACACTGAACAGGGACTGGTTCCTCGACGAAAACATCACGGCCGAACAAATTGCGCGCACCGAATCCTGGCAGCGGATCGATCTGATGATTACGCACGTCCCTCCGCAGCGCACGATCGGCGAATCAGCAAACCCCCTGGTGCGACATCATTTCGGCGTGCCGGCCGACTGGCGTGACAACAACGCGGACGTCGTGGAATCGGTCTGGGAGCGCATGTCGCGCCCACCACTCGTGTGCGGACACATGCACTATTCCTTCGCCTCACCAGAGGGTGTCCGCGTGCTCGACATCAACGAGTCCATGATCTGGGGACAGCAAGTGGGCCGTGAGTGATACAGCCGCACGAACAACCGCTTGTGGCTGCAACGAATCGACGGCGTATCGGCGCACACGCTCGATCCCCATGAGTCCGGCCTTCGACGCGCAGGACACCGAGGGGGTCCGCGCCTCTTTTGCGTATCAGTGCTATTCTGCGTGATCCGCCTTGTCCGTGTTCCAGCTGTTGCGGATTTTGCGGAACCGCACGACTAAGCAAAAGCGCTGTTCGGTGCCAGCGGGCTCAGTGCGTCAACCGATCGATCCCATCGCTCCCGGGTAGCTCACTTACTCGAGCTTCCCGGTGTCCACGTCATAAATAAATCCACGAACGGTGACAGCATCCGGCCCGCTGGGCACCGCCTTCACAAGCGACGTTACGCCCGAGGGACCGCGTTCAACACACTCGCCACGCTGGCGATCAGCGCGGCCGGATCGAAGGGCTTCTCGATCAGCAAGCGCTGCGGTTCGTCCGCCCCGTCGTACTCGGCAGCACCGCCCGCATAGCCGGACATGAAGATCACGGGGACGGCTGGCCATTTCTTGCGCACCCGATGCGCGAGTTCCCGCCCGCCCATTTCCGGCATGCCAAGGTCGGTCAGCACCAGTTCCGGCGGTCCCAGTCGATCCATGATGTCGAGCGCCTCGTTCCCGCTGTAGGCCAGCGCGACCTTGTATCCTGCCCGCTCCAGCACACGACCCGTCACTTTGCTGATGGCCGGCTCGTCATCCACCACGAGGATGGTGGTTTCCGACGGTATCCGCGTTGGCGGACTGACTGGTGCACCGACGACCGGTGTGTGTTCTGGATCGGTCTGGGAGCTAGCCGGCATCAGCGGGAAGTACAGCGCAAACGTCGAACCCTCGCCGAGGGCGGTCTTCACGGTGATGTGCCCACCGTTCTGCGCCATGATGCCCGCCACGGCCGCCAAACCAAGCCCGGTACCTGCCCCGATCAATTTGGTCGTGAAGAACGGCTCGAAGATGCGCGCTCTCGTGGCGGCATCCATGCCGCTCCCCGTATCCCGTACGGAGAGGATACCGTACCGACCAGGCATCATGTCGCGGCCCTCAGTGTCGAGCGCTCCGGGTACGATCTGGGACTCGGAGGCAACGATCGCAATCGTGTCGTCATCCGTGGTCGCGTGGCGCGCGTTGATGATCAGGTTGACCACCAGCTGTTCAAGCTGTCCCGGGTCCACCCACACGAAGTGCGACGCGCGGGCCGAGACATCGAGCCGCCGTTGCTCGCCCGCCAACCGGCGAATCACTGGTAAGAGTTGCCGTACCATCGCGCTCAGGTCTACCGACTGCGGATGGTGCACAGCATGGCGACTGAACTCGAGCAACTGACGGGTAATCGCCGCGGCATGGTTCGCCGCCGTGATGATCTCACGCACATTGGCCAGTGATTCCGGGGTCACCTCGCGCTCGTCCAGCAGCAGCGTGCCGAATCCCAGGATCACCTGTAGCATGTTGTTGACCTCGTGCGCCACGCCGCCGGCGAGCGCACTGACCGCCTCGAGCCGCTGGGTCGCCTGCACCTGTGCGGCGAGCTCGCGCGTGACGTCTTCCGCCGCGAGCCGCTCCGTGATGTCGCGAATCACCAGATGGGCCGACGGCTTGCCGCCCTCGATGAAGACCTGCGCACGGACTTCGACCTCCACATGGCCGCCATCGAGGCGATGCAGGGTGTCTCGCACGGGCGGCGCAGGCTCCGCCGGACTGGTATCGCTCGTGAGCTGTTGCGCGATCGCCTTCAGGTGTGGCGGATGGAGCAGCATGTCTACCGGCTGTCCCACGAGTTGCTCCTCATGACTCGCGCCAGCAAGACGCACGGCGGCGGCGTTGGCCGACAGGATCACTTCGCCATCGTGCACCAGAATTCCGTCGGGCGCGAGCTCCACCAACTGCTCGTAACGCCGGTCCCGGTCGGCATCGTGCCGCGATGAACCGAGGGATGTCATAGGGCCATCATATCGATTTCATCAGCGGTCGTTCATCTCCATTGATGCGTGCTGCCGAGAGGGGTCCGCCGCGCGCAGCTGACGAACAGGAAGTCCGGTGACGACTCGGTCGTACTCTCGAAGCGTACTCCCAAGGACAATGCCGGTGGAGGTCGACTCGTAGGAGCGGAAGTCGCGACTGTGATCGCTCCCACGCATCTTCACGATGAGTAGCGCCTTGCGAAGTTCGCCCTCGATCTCGACGAACCGCTGGCTGAGGATCACGTCGGTGAGGAACGACACCCCCTGCCCGGTGATCTGGAAGCGCTCCTGGTCCATCACCTCGACCGTCGAGTACATCGTGACACCGATGCCGGTGAGTGTCCCGATGAGGCGGTAGAGTGATTCCCGGAAGTCTTCTCGAAACGTGGGCGCCAGCGCCATCTCGAAACCAGAGATCGAATCGATCACGACCCGCGAGGCACCGATCTGCTCCACCGCTTCGCGGATCTCTTGTAGCGTCTCATCCACGGACAGATCCAGCGGCCTCAAGTAGATCACGCGGAGACGGTCGGCGTTTGCGGCTTCCTGCAACTTGACACCCATCGAGTCCGCCCGGGCGAGGTAGATCTCCGGATGCTCCTCGAACACCGCAATCACGGCGCACTCCCCTACGCGAAGCCCCTCGGCCACGAACTGAACCGCAAACGTCGTCTTTCCTGAGCCCGTGGGACCGGCGAGGACCACCGAATCACCAGCCGGTATGCCGCCGCCCATGAGTTCGTCGAGGCCGGGGACACCCGTGCCCAGCCGTTTACTGTCCGCGGTGCGTGATTCCTTGGAACGGCTCGGGACTCGCGGATACACCCTCACGCCGTCGTCGGTGAGCTTGAGCGTGTGCAGTCCGGGCATATGGGCGAGCCCGCGCGCCTTGACGACCTGCAGCTTGCGCACCACGGAGTTGCGATCAACCGCTTGGGTAAGCCAGATGATGCCGTCAGCCACCGTGAAGACTGGATTTCTGGTCTGATGCGTCTCGTACTCCCCAATCAGCAGCGACGTGACTTCCCAAGTTGTCAGCTGAAGGGCCAACTGCTGCACGAACCGTTCGATGCTCGTCTCCCCAGTACCGCCAGCGCCGTGCAGCAATGACCGAAAGGAATCGACCACCACGACGCCTGGTCGTAGTCTGCCGACCTCCGCCTCTATACGCTGCAGCACGGCTTCCAGGTCTCCTTCCAGCGCTTCTTCACTGAGGTTCAGGAAGTGCACGGCACTGCCCACCTTCTCCGAATGGAAAAAGGAGAAGCGCTGCTGATAGCGTAGCATCTTGAGCGACGTCTCACCGAGGAGCGTGATGAAGAGGCCGGGTCGCGCAACGGTGGCATTGGCGAACAGGAACTGCATGCACAGCGTCGTCTTTCCCGCTCCGGGTTCACCAGCGATCAAGTTGAACGAGAATTCAGGCAGTCCGCCGCCCAGCACTTCGTTCAATCCCGGCACTCCGGTGTCGAGCAGGGTGAACGTCGGCAGGTCACGCCGCATGGCGATACGATCAGTGGACTTGATCATCGGGTTTTTCGTGGGTGACGTTACCGCCGGTGGGGTTCGGGCTCGGTGCTCCGGCCTGGTCGACGAGGCGCTCGGCCATCTCATCGCCGACGATACGGCCGAGGAGTTCCATCAAGACCTCCAGTAGTGCGACCACGCCGCTGGCGAGTGAATCGGTTGTCGCCGACGGCTCACGCGGCGTGCAGGGCCGGAATCCATCGATCGTCAACACAGCGCTCAGCGCCGGGTGCGCAGGAAGGGTCAAGCGCCCCGCGTTGAGCAGCAATGCGCGATATCCTTCAGAGCCGATCCATCGACTCAATGCGACCTCGAGGTCGTTCAAGAGCCGCAGGGCCGCCGCGCACGAGGCGTCGGTGGAGTGCGCGTTCGGGCGCGCATATGGTCGCGCGTGCGTGTCAGCACTCGCGGCAAGCGCCCAGAGACGCTGGGCGACGTCTCCAGCGGTCGAGTGCGTAGGGGTCACCGCCAGACGGTGCGCGTAGCGCTCGACACTCGCGCTGACAGAACCGACATGAGGAAGGCGGGGTAGGAGGAGCGAACGACGTGAGGTTCCTCACAGAGATTGCGAATCCCGTGCCGCAGGAGTGCTCAAGTCATTGCCGCATACGACCCGCCACCAGAGCAACGGCGCGAGATTTCCACTGTTGAGCTTCGCGATCACGGCCGAAGGACAACTTTGGTACAGCCGTCCTCTTTGTCCCTGAATGTCCGATACAAGGCCGGTGCCTCAGTCAGCGGGGCACGATGAGAGATCACAAACGACGGATCCAGCGTGCCGGCCTCGATGATCTCGAGCAGCTTCTTCAGGTACGCCTGCACGTGCGTTTGACCCGTCCTGATGGTCAGGCCCTTGTTCATCGCGGCACCGAACGGAAACTTGTCGATCATGCCGACATAGACACCGGGCACTGAGACGGTGCCGGCCGTGCGGCAACACATGATCGCCTCACGCAGCACGTGTGCGCGATCGGTGCCAAGCCGGAGCGTCTTCTTGGCCGCGTCGAGTATGGAGTCGATTGCTCCGTGGCCGTGCGCTTCGCATCCCACCGCATCGATGCACCGGTCGGGACCACGGCCATCAGTGAGCTCATCCAGACGCTCCTTCACCGGATCCTTCTCGAAGTTGATGACCTCCGCGCGGCCGACGCGTTCCGCCATCGCGAGCCGCTCAGGTACGCGATCAATCGAGATGACGCGACCGGCGCCCATGAGCCATGCGCTTTGGATCGCCATCTGGCCGACAGGGCCCGCGCCCCAGATGGCGACAGTATCTCCCGCTTCGATGCCGGCATTTTCCGCGGCCATCCAACCGGTCGGAAAGATGTCGGAGAGAAACAGCACCTGCTCATCCGGTAAGTCGCTTTCGATCTTCAGCGGACCGACATCCGCGTACGGCACACGTAAATACTCGGCTTGGCCACCGGAAAAGCCGCCAAGGAGGTGTGAGAAACCGAACGCGCCGGCGGCCCGATGCCCGACGGCCTTCGCCATCATGTCCCCATTGGGATTCGAGCGTTCGCATGCCGCGAAAAGTCCCTTCTCGCAGAAGAAGCATGCCCCGCATGCAATAATGAAGGGCACAACGACCCGATCTCCGCGGGCAAGTGTGCGCACCTCGGAGCCGACCTCTTCGACGATACCCATCGGCTCGTGGCCGAGAATGTCGCCTTCCTTCATGCCAGGTTGGTAGCCGTCGAGCAAATGCAGATCTGAACCGCAGATGGCGGTGGCGGTGATGCGTACAATGACATCGGTTGGCGCCTGAATGACAGGGTCGTTCACCGTATCGATTCGGACGTCGTCTACTCCATGCCAGACGAGTGCTTTCATGTCAGCCTCTCAGATAGTGTGGTTACGTTCATGGCGTTGCACCTCCGGATGTGGTCGTTACAGCGGACGCGAGACCGCCGTAGCAGCCGAGCACAGTGCAGTTCGCCCCGCGACCAGCCGTTGTTCTTCCAGCTCGTCGAGGTGACGCGACGCGCGCGCAGCGAGTGCTTCGAAATCGATGTCGAGCGGTACGCTCTCATGCACCACGGCCAGCATTCTGAACAACGACATTCGCCCGAAGAATCCCATCGCCAGCGCTTCGAGCGCCTCGAAGAGCATCAGACCACTCATGTCGTTGTCGCCGGCGCCGATTTTGAACCTGGCGAACTGCTCACCGACCCAGGCGAACGCTTGTGCCACGTGACTCTCGGACGCGTCGAGCGCACCGAGCAGTTCCCGCAACAATCCCTGTTCGTACTCGAGATCGGCGCGCAGACGAAGCATGAGAACGCCCAATGGCTCATCGGCGTGCGCGTCGCCTACTCTGCTCATGAGCTTGAGCGCAGCAACCGATCCGGCGAGGTGATCGTTGAGATATTGAGCGAGCGTCGACCGGTCCAATGTCGGCTCCGGTGAAACGCTCGCGCTGTTACGGGATCGTGTGGTTCGCTCGTTCATCGCTCCGCCTCGTGACACCAAACCTGCGCGAAAACTCTGTCGACACGGTGGGCAAGTTTCACACCGCGTTCACGATGGCCGGTCGCGTCGGGAAGTCCCACACCATGCGTGCGATGTGCGCTCTCTGGCGGCGACATGTGTGCAATTGGGCACGGTCGCATGTCACACACCGCCAGGAATGGGCTCTGGAATTGCAATCCATACCGAGTGTATCGACGCTGCCGGCACCGCACGCCGCGATGTTGCCAGCAAGACATTGAAACGGAGCAATCGATGTTCACGCTGCAGTCAACCGTTCGACGCGCGCTGATGAGTTTCGCACTTCCGGCGATGCTGGTTGCGTGTTCCGACGATGATAAGACAACCGCACCTCGGGCGACCAGCGTTACCGCGACGAGCGGTACAGGACAGACGGTGGTAACGGGAGCTACGACAACGGCGCTCTCCGTCAAAGTCATCGATCAGAATGGCAAAGCACTGTCTGCCATTCCCGTAACGTTCGCCATCAGTTCCGGTGGCGGCACTCTGAGCACAACCGTCGTGTCCACCGACGCCAGTGGGGTTGCGTCAGCGACGTACACGGCCGGAACGGCGGCCGGCACATCGACGATCACGGCATCAGTGTCCGGCGCCAGTCCCGCGAGTTTCACGGTGACCGTGGCGGCGCGCACGGCAGCCACCCTGACCGCAGCCAGTGGGAGCGGCCAGACAGTCGTGACGGGCGCGCAAACGACCAGCCCGTTCGTCGTACGCGTGGTTGATCAGACGGGAATGCCGATGGCGGGTACAACAGTCACGTACGCGATTACCAGTGGCGGTGGCACGCTCGGATCGGCCTCCGCGATAACCAACGCGTCAGGCAATGCGTCCACGACCTTTACCTCGGGCACAACCGCTGGTGCCTCGACGGTGACGGCATCGGTTGCTGGCCTCCCGGCGATCACGTTCTCGACGACGGTTGCGGCGCGAGTTGCCACGACGCTGACCATCAACGGTGGCAGTGCACAGACCATCGTGTCAGGGGTGCAGAGTGCGAATCCCCTCTCGGTCAAGATCGTCGATCAGGCAGGGACACCGGTCGTTGGCACCACGGTGACGTTCGCGACGGTCACCGGTGGCGGGACGCTGGGGAGTACCACGGCGACCACCGACGCATTGGGCATCGCCTCAACGACGTACACCGCCGGCATGACGGGTGGTGCAGCGACGATCACGGCGACGGCCGGCGCATTGGCGCCGGTCACCTTTACCCAGACGATCACCGCGCGCGCCGCAACGACAGTGACGGTATCGAGTGGTGGCGGGCAGTCGGTGCTGACGAACAGCGCCGTGGGCAACCCGTTTATCGTTCGGGTTGTTGATCAGACCGGCGCCGCTGTGGCAAACGCCACCGTGACCTTTGCCATTACAAGCGGCGGTGGCATGCTGTCGTCGACCACGGCCACCACCAATGCCACTGGTCTTGCTCAGATCATGTACACGGCGGGCGGAACGGCTGGCGCGGCGACGGTAACCGCGACCGTTGCGGGACTTACGCCGGTGACATTTACCACCACCGTGACGACATCGGCCAATGTGCTGTCGACCGTGAGCGGCAGCGCACAGATGGTGATTGCCGGCACCGCCGCCACGAACCCGTTCATCGTCAGGGTTCTCGATGCAATGGGAGCTGCGGTGGTTGGCGTGCCGATCACGTTCGCGGTCGCGACCGGCGGTGGCACATTGAGTACGTCGACGGTCAATACGAGTGCAACTGGCACGGCACAGGTGATCTACACGGCTGGAGCAACGGCGGGTACGTCAACGGTGACGGCAACGGGACCAGGATTCACTCCGGTCACGTTCAGCTCCACGGTGCTGGCGGCAGTCAACGTGTTGTCGGTGGTGAGCGGCGCGGCGCAGTCCGTAGGTGTGAGCACACCCGCGGCAGCATTCACCGTACGGGTTGTGGACGCACTCGGCGCTTCGGTTGCTGGAGCGACGGTCACGTGGACGGTTGTCTCGGGCGGCGGCACGTTGAGCGCCGCTTCATCGACCACCAATGCGATGGGCAATGCGACGATCACGTATACCACGGGAGCCGCGACCGGCACATCGGTTGTGACTGGTACGATTGCGGGTGGTGGGTCGGTCTCCTTTACGACGACAATCACGAATTGACCACGATCCGTGCGTTTGCGGGTTGAGTTGACGTGCAGTTCTGCGGGCGCCTACCGAACACGTAGGCGCCCGCTCAGCTATCGTGCACGGTTCATCAAACGCGCTGCAACAGACGCGCCGCCACGGTAGCGAGACTCACGACGGCCGCGATGATGAGCCACCATGCAACGTCTGGTGCACCCCACAGCAACGCATGCCATGAGAGCCCCGCCAATCGCGGAATGACGAATGCAACCGCAGCCACGAATGCTATGTCCAGCACCATTGCGATGATTCCCCCGCGTGATGCACGGTCGCCGCTGCTCCGGCCGCGCACGATGCGCCGCATACCGCGCAGCTGACTGAGGGTGACCAGCAGCATCGCGGCACCGATCGCGCCGAACAGCCACCGATGTGTGTCGGACGGCTCTGGTAGCGTCACCCCGATGAGTGCGGCGGCGATATCATCGGCCATCACGTGACTCGTGGGCGCGATCGGCCACGGAATCGCCGACGAGACATTGGTCAGTACCACGACGCCAAGTTGTCGATCGGGAAGCATCACCATCTTGCCTCGAAAGTTCGGCACGATGCCGCCATGATGCACCGCGTGCTCGCCGGCGATCGTGCCATCACGCCAGCCGAAGGCGTACGAAAATCCGTCTGACGGCGCGCCACCGGTGTGCATTTGCGCGAAACCGGCCGCACTCAACAGCGCGCTGGAATCCGTGCGCAGCTGTGCCACGAGGAAGCGTCCCATGTCGGCAGCGCTGCTGATCAACGCCGCCGTCGGCAGTCGGTCCCCGTCGTGGGGCAGCGTGCGCGCCACAGGAAAGCCGAACACGTACACATGTCCGCTCGACAGGCGCCCCGGCGGCTCACGCTCGAGCGCGCTCGCCTGTTCGACGTGGCTGTCGCGCATGCCAAGAGGTGTAAAAATCGACGCCTGTACATACGACGCGTACGATCGCCCGGACACCACCTCTACGATCGCGCCGAGCACCAGATAGTTCGGACTCGCGTACTCGTGCACCGTACCCGGCGGGTTGTTCAGCGCCACGCGAGCGAGGGCGCGGACCTGATCGGTGAGCGTGCGCGACGCGCCGGTGGCTCGCGGGGCATTGGTGGGAATGCCGCTCGTGTGGTGCAACAGCTGGCGCACCGTGATGCGTGCACTCGAGCCGGCGTCGGCCACGCGGAACCACGGAAGGTACCGCTGCACCGGCGCGTCCAGCTGCACCAGATTCCGCTCCACCAGCTGCATGACGGCCAGGGCGGTGACCGACTTGCTCATCGACCCCAGCACGAATCCAGTGCGCTCGGTGACCGATGCCCCGAAACCGTCGGTGCCGAACCCTCGCGCAAAGATCACCGAGCCATGCGACACGATCGCGACCGCCACACCCGGAATACGATTGCGCTGCATTTGTTGCGCGACGTAGCGTTCGATGGCTGGAATGTCGGCTCGAATGTCCGGTACGGCGGTGGCCGCCGGTTGAGCGAACAATGACATCGGGAGGGCGGCCAGGGCGAGGTGACGCGCCAATCGCGGAGAATCTCGGAGCGGTGAGGGCATCGTCATTAGTACGTAGACGTCTCACCGGCAGGTTTCGCGTTTCGAGCCCTACCGCACGCCGCTCATGCAAAAGCTGCCGGTGTCCGCTACTGGCAGCATCCGGCTCAGGCGGTGACCTTCCGCCGGAGATCGGCTCGGCCAGTCTCGCGACGCTCGTGCTCATTGCCGACTACAGCAGCAAGCGCGGCGCTCAGCCGAACGCACGCAATTCGACGTGGATCTCGGCGCCGCCAAGCAGTTGTCGCAACGCATCGCGATCAAACTCTACCACGGTCTCCGGACGGGTGGGTGCACGCACTTCAAGCGTGCTCCACCCGTTTCTCTTGGCCCGACCCACACGCAGCCGTGCACCGGGTTCGCGCAGCGTGACGAGTCGTGTCATGTGGGCCGCCCAGGCCACCTGATTCGTGAGCCCTGGCACCGCAGACGTGGTGGCTGAGCCGATGGCTTCATCGGTCGTCGCCTCGGCCTGTTCAGTGCATGCTGCCGGCTGCCATTCGAGCGCCCACGTTCCGGGCACGGCCAATCGCTCGTGGACGGTCGTCATGACGACTTCGCCGCTCCAGGTACCGCGCAGGTGGCGGGCCTGCTCCCGAGGGCGCGCCTCGACTTCAATGGCGCGCGCCGCGGCACCCTCCAGCGCGCGCGTCATCACACGACGGGCGCGACCAGCACGACGTGTCGAGTCAGGCGCAGTGGAGCCGCGCAGCAGCATGGCCAGCAGCGAGGTCAGAAAGCGTGACATATCGGAAACATAGTAGGACGTACGCTCGTCCCAGAGCACTCCGCTTCCCCCTCGTGAATCCCTCGCCAGCGCCCCATTCTTCCAAGTGTCACGTAGCCCCTGCACTATTGCTCGAGCCGTCCCCCAGCCGTCCCCCAGCCGTCCATTCGCGCTATACGCAGCTTGAAGCCTCTCGTCGTCACTCCCTCCATCGCCTTCCGCGCCGGCCTCGCCATCCTGCGCGGCGTTCCGGCCGCGCGCGCGCCTGACTGGCTGCGACACGATCCGCGACTCGACGCGTTGGTCGCGGCTGGTGCGCGATACCCCGACCTTCGCGACTGGGCACACGCGAACGACGTTCCGGAAGCGACGTCCGCGTCCAACGTGTTCGAGGCCCCGCTGCTCGATCCGCGTACGCCGCGCGAGGCGCAGCAGGAAGCAGTCACGCGCTGGATGGCTGCGGGGCAGCGCGGCAGCGTAGTGCTGCCCACCGGTGCCGGAAAGACCCTCGTTGCCCTGCTGGCGATCCAACGCACCGGCACCAACGCCTGCATCATCGTGCCCACGCGCGCGCTCGTTTCACAGTGGTTCACGCAGCTTGCCGACGCGTTCGGGGCCGAACATGTCGGGGCATTCTACGGTGACGAAAAAGAAGTGCGCGCCCTCACCGTGACCACGTATCACTCCGCCTTCACGCTGCTCGAGCGGTATGGAGCGCAGTTCACGCTGCTGATCTGCGACGAAGTACATCACCTGGCCGACAGCGCGACCGGCGAAGCACGCACCAGACTGGACGCACTCATCATCGCGCCGGCACCGCATCGCCTGGGCCTCACCGCCACGTATCCCGACGGCCAGGACAGCTGGCTGGTGCGCGCACTCGGGCCGGTCGTGTATC
>Ga0105047_10015373_pt1 | contig 12052 bp, 14 predicted proteins | sample MAT04_FD_78384 | JGI IMG/M metagenome (GOLD analysis project Ga0105047, IMG submission 78384) | Freshwater microbial communities from Lake Fryxell liftoff mats and glacier meltwater in Antarctica - MAT-04 (megahit assembly) | ecosystem: Environmental > Aquatic > Freshwater > Ice > Liftoff... | reverse complement strand
GGCGCTGGTCGAGCGGGTGCTGGGCGTGATCCAGGGGTTTGACCCGGTGGGCGTGGCGGCCCGCGACGTACGAGAATGCCTGATGATCCAGCTGAAGGATCAGAACCGCTATGATCCCGCGATCGCGGCCCTGCTGGACAACCTGGCCCTGCTGGCGAAGCGCGATCTGACATCGCTGCGCAAGGTCTGCGGGGTGGATGACGAGGATCTGCGCGAGATGATCGCCGAGGTTCGCGGGCTGACGCCAAAGCCCGGTGCGGCGTTTGGCGGCGAACCCTCCAGTCCGGTGGCACCCGACGTGTTTGTGCGCGAGGGTCTGGGCGGGATGTGGCTTGTGGAGTTGAACTCCGATGCCCTGCCACGTGTACTGATGGACCAGCGCTATCATGCCCAGGTGTCAGGGCAGTCGCGGACGGATCAGGAAAAGACCTTTGTCGCCGATTGCCTGGCCCAGGCCAGCTGGCTGATCAAGAGCCTGGACCAGCGGGCGCGCACCATCCTCAAGGTATCCTCCGAGATCGTGCGCCAGCAGGACGCGTTCCTGGCGTTTGGCGTCCAGCATCTGCGGCCGCTAAACCTGAAGACGGTGGCCGAGGCCATCGGTATGCACGAATCGACCGTCAGCCGGGTGACCTCCAACAAGTATCTGGCCACGCCACGTGGCGTGTTCGAGATGAAATTCTTCTTCACTTCGGCCATTGCATCGTCAGAAGGCGGCGAGGCGCATTCGGCCGAGGGGGTTCGCGACCGGATCCGCCGACTGATCGAGACTGAGGCGCGAGAGGCCGACGTGCACTCCGATGACGCCATCGTGGACCTGTTGAAAACCGTCGGCGTCGATATTGCCCGACGCACAGTGGCGAAATATCGGGAAGCCATGCGCATTCCGTCCTCAGTCGACCGCCGGCGCATGCTGAAAGAGCCCGCCTGACGAAATTCCGCCACGTGCCACTTGGCGCGGTGCAGATGAGACGCCAGATGGAAAGTCTATGCCAAGTTCGTCCATCGACCAGTTTCCGCTTTCCAGTGTCCTGACAGCGATTGCCGCCCATGAAGCGCCGGAAATCTCCATCGCTGACCTGACCCGCATGTTCGGCGGGCGGGCGATCGGGGCATTGCTGTTTGTGTTCGGGCTGATCTGCACCCTGCCGCTGCCGCCGGGGGCCACGACGATCTTCGGGTTTCCGTTGCTGTTGCTGGCGCCCCAGCTGGTGATCGGGGCATCCGCACCCTGGCTGCCCAAGAGCGTCAAGGGGCGCACCATTGCGGTGGCCGGCCTGAGGACCGGATTGCCCCGCGTGATCCCGTGGTTGAAGAAGATCGAGGCCATCTCGCGGCCCCGGCTGGTATTTCTGTTCAATCCGGTCGGCGAGCGGTTGATCGGGGTGCTGTGCACCTTGCTGGCGGTGGTTCTGATTCTACCCATTCCGTTGGGCAACATTCTGCCGGCATTGGCGGTTACGGTCCTGGCGTTCTCGCTGATCCAGCGGGATGGGTTGATCGCCCTGGCCGGGTACGGGATCGCGATTACCAGCGCGAGTGTACTGGTCCTGGCTGCGCACATTCTCGTCATCACCATTCAGCAGGTGCTGGCGATGTTTTCACCGACTTGACACCAACCAGCTGACGGAGCGTTGATCAACACATGCAAGTTCATGTCACGGGTAAACACGTGGATGTCGGAGACGCGCTTCGCACGCGGGTTTCCGACGAGATTTCCAGCAACATCTCCAAGTATTTTGACCGCGAGGGCGGGGTGGCCGATGTGGTGGTCAGCCGAGAAGGCAGCTTCTTCAAGGTTGATTGCGCGGTGACGCTGGCCTCAGGGCAGCACCTGACGACCCATGGCCAGGGCAGCGACGCGCACACGGCGTTTGATGCGGCAATGGACCGGATGACCAAACGGGTTCGCCGCTACAAGAACCGCCTCAAGAGCCATCACGGGCAGGCGCTGGCCAAACAGGCCGAGAGCGCTGCCTATTTCGTGATTGCCGCATCAGACGACGGCGACGATGCCGACCTCGAAGCGCCTGCAGCCGGTCAGGGCGAGGCCATCATCATTGCTGAAACCGAGCGGCAGCTGCAGTCTATGACAGTGTCTCGCGCGGTCATGGAAATGGACGTTTCCGGCGCTCAAACAATCGTGTTCCGAAACGCCGCGCATGGCGGACTTTCGGTGGTATATCGCCGCCCCGACGGGAATATCGGGTGGATTGATCCGGAACGCACCAAGGTTCGTACTGGAGAGAGGGAGGGGCCGGGTCCGGCCCACTGACGGTTTTTTACGGCCCGCAGATCCGCCGTCTCCCCGGTGGTGCTGCGGATTGGGGTTCGTGTTTCAGATCATGAATATCGGCGAACTTCTGGATCGCACCGCTATCTCACTGCGCGTAGGCGCGACGGACAAGCGCAAGGCGTTGGCGGTGATCGCCGAGATTGCCGCGCGCAACTTCAGCCTCGACGCTGGCGACATACTGGAGGCGCTGACCGAGCGTGAGAGCGCCGGGTCGACTGGTGTCGGCTACGGGGTGGCAGTACCGCATGCCCGGCTTGAGGGACTGAGCCGGATGCGCGGGATTTTTGTGCGTCTGGAGCATCCAGTGGACTTTGGTTCGGTTGACGACCAGCCGGTGGACTTGCTGTTCGCCCTGTTTGCCCCCAAGAACGCCGGGGCAGAACACCTTCGCGCCCTGGCTAAGGTCTCACGGCAATTGCGCCAGGCGACGCTGCGTGAGCATCTGCGGACGGCGCGGTCGGCAGATGCCTTGCACGCCTTGCTGGTTCAGGAAGCTGTCGCGCGGCCATCGGCGGCCTGACGCCTCAGTGCACCGATACCGGGGCCAGTTCGTGGGCCAATGCGGCGGCCATGGCGGCGTTCTTGTCGGTCAATACGGCCAGTCGCTCTCCATTTGCGCGGTGAACGGCATAGAGGATCTGGTCAGGCACTAGGTCGCCTTCGATCTGGATTGAGGGGACGCTGGCCAGAATTTCAGCCGCCCGGATCGGACGCACATAGACCAGGTCAGGCCCACCAAGCGCGGCAAAGGCTTCGGTTGAAAGCATGGGTGTCATCAAGACCACCTCCATTGAAACTCAAAAACTGCTTTGACGTGACTTCAGGCAAGCGTGCGGATCGGAATGGCGTGGATACGCTTTTGTGACTCGGGTCGGGCCAGATCAATGTGCAGCAGGCCGTGTTCCAGTGTGGCGTCCTCGACCTCCATCCCGTCGGCTAAAACAAAGCTGCGAATGAAGCCTCGGGCGGCGATTCCGCGATGCAGGAAGGCGTCATCGGCCTTGCCCTGGGCAGCGTCACGTTTGCCGGCGATCACCAGCTGGCGGTCCTCGACTGTCACCTGCAGCTGGTCGGGCGAGAAGCCTGCCACGGCAAGGCTGATCCGCAGGCCGCCGTCGCCGCGATCCTCCACATTATAGGGCGGATAGGTTTCGGCAGCGGCCTTGGCGGCGCGCTCGATCAAGATGCGGGTGTGTTCGAAGCCCAGCAGAAAGGGACTGTCGAAGATCAGGCCACGGTTCATCGAAAGAGTCCTCGAAAAGCGACTCTCCGATCAAACCGCCCGGCGTTGGCACGGTCTCATCGGATCACGCCTATGTGGGGACCGGGTCGGGTCTAATCAATGCGCTCACTGCGGACGTTCGGCGACCAGCAGGATCGAGACCCCGAACGGCAGGTCGGTGACCTTGAGCAGGTGCTGCTCCGTGGCGAACAGCCCGCGCAGCAGGGCATTGACGGCGGGCGACGGGTGGGCATCTTCATCGCCGCCGGGCAGACGCGCCACCGCCTTGGCCAGGCGCGCGGTGGCGATCAGCGGGAACAGCACGGTGTTAAAGTGCGAGGCGCGGTGAACCTTCAGACCCGCGGCCTCGAACAGAGCGCGGTAGTCCGCCAGCCGGTAGCGGCGCTTGTGGTGGTGCTGGGCGTCGTGCTCGCTCCACAGCCAGGCGTTGGCCGGGACCGTCGTCACCATGAAGCCGCCGGGCTTCAGCTGTCGCGCCAGCGCCGCCACGGCCCCGACATCGTCATCCACGTGCTCGATCACATCAAAGGCGGCGACCAGATCAAAGGGCTCGCCCAGGTCGGGCAGCCCGTCCGGCAACAGGCCGTTGTGGATGGTGAGGCCGGAGCGCGCGGCAGCGTAGGCGCGCGATTCAGAGTCGGGTTCGACGCCCTGAACCTCGCCAAAGCCGGTCAGCAGGTCCAGATTGCCGCCGGCACCGCAGCCGACCTCCACGATTCGGGCAACTTCAGAGAGTGGCAGCCGCCGGATTTCGCCTGCCAGGATCTTCCGCCGGGCGGCGTACCACCAGTGGGTTTGTTCGAGGGCGCGCATACGGTCGTAGGTGTGGCGTTCCATGGCTCAGCTCCGCGCCTGCGGCCAAACGGCCAACAGGTTGCGATAGGCGTCGCGGTGGGTGAACCGGGTCAGGAACCCGTCCAGATCGCCGATGGGCCGCTGCGTGCCATCGGCCTCGTCCAGCTCCGATACGACGTAGCCAAGATCGAGCAGCCTTTTCAGCATGTGCTCGGGATCATCCCCTGCCAACCGGATGCGCACCGGCGCGAATTCGAACAACAGAGCAGGATGATCACGGGCCAGCAGGCAGGCCATGCCCAGCAGCACCTGATCCTCCCAGCCTTCGACATCGATCTTCACCGCGTCGACCCGGGCGAGTTTTCGGCTCGCGACTACGTCATCCACGGTCACCAGCGGGATTGTCGTTACTTGCTGGTTTGCCCCATCACGGACGAGGGAGTGTTTTCCCTTGTTGTCGGGGTCGAGGTACAGGGTCGCGTCGCCGGTGATGGCCCCCGCGCCCGCGTTGATCACCTGCAGATGGTTGAAGCCGTTGGCTCTGGCCATGGCCTCGAGGATGCTGGCATTTCGCGGCTCCGGTTCGAACGCGATCACCTGACCCCTGGCACAGTGATGGGCGGCGATCAGGCTGTAGAGGCCGATGTTGCCGCCGATATCCAGCACGGTCATGTCCGGGCGCCCCAGCAACGCTCGCCATGCCGCAAGGGAGCCAGGTTCGTAGACGCCCAACGCCAGGGCACCCGACACCACGGGATCTTGCTGGTTCAGCAGCAGGGTGCCTTCCGGCAGCGTCAGTGTCGGCGGGATCAGCGTTTTCAGCAACCGGTTGGCCAGCGCCCGTAGCGGCCGCGGCCGAAGCACTACGGTGTAGATCCAGGCCGGCGCAGAGGCCGGCAACAGCCGCAACAGCGCCGAGACGCCGCGTCTGACCCCTGAACCGGCGGGGTGGGTCACTTCAGACGGCGACACGCCTGGCCCCTTTGCGGAAAATCAGGAAGCGCATGATGCAGAAATTCCAGATCGCAATCAGGATGGCGATGAGGAGTTCGGAGAGCAGATAGGGCGCATGCAGGTGCTCCACCATCACAAACAACAACCCCGCATTGATCGCCGAATTGGCCAGGAACAGCACCACGAAGGCCACCAGCTGCGGCAACGCCGCACCCTGATCAACGTCGCGAAAGGTCCACAGGCGCTGCAGGCCGAAACTGACGAAAAACGATACCACGGAGGCGATCAGCACCGAGTGGATGTACCAAAGGCCCGCGAACTCGGTCAGGGCATAGAGCGTGCCCACCAGAGTGCCTGCGGCCGCCAGCCCCGACACGCCGAAGCGCAGCATCTGGCCCAGGGTCGCGGCATATTGCTGCGGCACGAAGCGGTGCCAGGCGCGGCTCAGAAACTGCATCACGTGTCGTCGAACCCGACCCGGTCGCGGACCAGATAGATGGGTCGGCCCTTCACCTCCTGATACATGCGCCCGATGTACTCGCCCAGCACCCCGAGCGCGATCATCTGCAGCGCAAAGCCGAACAGGATCACCACCATCAGCGAAGCGTAGCCCGGTACTTCGCGGCCACTGACCAGCACCTGGACGATGATCACACCGGCAAACCCGAGGGCCAGGAATGCGGCGGCCACACCAACCCCGGTCCAGACCTTCAAGGGCAGGGTCGTAAAGGCGGTCAGACCATCAATTGCGAAGCGGATAAGGCCGAAATAACGCCAGGACGTCTGTCCCACCGCACGCGCCGGGCGCACATAGGGCACGCCGACCTGTCGGAAGCCGACCCAGGCGAACAGGCCCTTCATGAACCGGTTGCGTTCGGGCAGGCGGCCCAGCGCGTCCACCACGGCACGGTCCATCAGACGGAAGTCGCCCGTACTTTCGGGGATCCGGAAATCCGACAACAGATTGAAGAGGCGGTAGAAGGCGTTGGCACTGACACGCTTGGTGGGGGTGTCGCTGGTCCGGTCGGCGCGGACGCCATAGACCACGTCATAGCCTTGCTCCCACAAGGTTACGAACTCGGCGATCAGCTCGGGCGGATCCTGCAGGTCGGCGTCCAGCGGGACGACCATGTCACCACTCGCGGCCTCGATCCCGGCGGTGAGGGCTGCTTCCTTGCCGAAGTTGCGGCTTAGGGCCACCAGCCTCAGGCGCGGGTCAGTGCGGGAGCGCTCGACCAGTTGCTCACAGGTTCCGTCCTGGCTGCCGTCGTCAACGCAGATGATCTCCAGATCAAGACCGAGAGGCGCTACCGTCTCGTCGATCCGGCGGAATAACACGTCCAGCCCGGCGGCCTCGTTGTGCAGGGGTATCACCAGGCTGAGCTTTCGGCCGGATCGGCTGCGTGAAGGCCCGGGTGCGGGTGTCATCTATCGCCTCGCAGGCTGCATCATCAGCCCCAGGCTCGCGGTGGCGATCAGCAGGCAAAGGATGTTTGAGGGGAAGATGTAGCGCGCGTCGGCGGCAGGGCCCGCAAAAAACAGCAACCCGGCGTAGCCATAGGCACCCGCCAGCAGGGCCAGGATCAGCCAGGCCTGCGCTCGCGCGACACCCGCAGCCAAAAGACCCAGCACTGTCGCCAACGCATAGAGAACCCATGGTCTGCGGGGCGTCTCGTCGGCGTGTTGCTTGATATAATCGACGACTATATGCGACTGGGTCGGATGTCGGAGAGCCAGGCCAAAGCTGTTGGGATCAATCAGTCCATGGGTGGGATAGAAGACCTCGCCCTTCGCCATACCCATCTGTTCAACGGCCACAGCAGCCCGGTGGGCGGCGTAGCAAGCCGGCTCGCCCAGGATCACTGGCACCCAGTTTCGCTGGATCTGACCGTTCGCGTCGGTTTCCAGCATGGCGGGAACACCTGGCTTGGGTGCCAGTGTCATCAGCAGGTGGCGCGGGTCATAGGCCTTGCGGATCTGGGCCACGGTGATCGGTTTGCCGTTGGTGATCGCGCGCGGCAGGTAGTTGTAGCCAGCGCAGGCGGACACTCCGATCAGGTCAAATTGCTGTGTTGCCGCGAAATTCTGGGCATTCGGCAGGGGCAGGCCATCCGGCAGCCGCCACTGACTGGAGGCCCAGACACTGCCGAGGCCCGCGAGCACCATCACCAGCGCAGCGATGCGGGCGGGCCACGCCGGACCAGCATCCAGAAACGGTCGCCAGAGCATCAGCGCAATGGCCGGTGCCACGAGCACAAAAGCGTTGTACCGCAGGCCGATGGAAAGGCTCATGGCCACGACGCCCAGCATCAGCAGCGGGATCGAGCGCGCCTGCGCCGCCGCCAGCCAGAGGCCGATCCCGAGCACTGCGAACCCCGCCGTCGGGACATCGCGCCACTGGGCCAGCAGCGTGCCGAGCAAGGTTGGAAAGTAGATCAGGCCACCGGCGAAAAACAGGCAAAGTGTCCAGGCCAGCACCCGCCGGGGCGTCAGCACATGGATTGTCAGCCCTGCCCCGAACAGCAGCACAAAGGTTTGGACCAGAAACAAACCCCAGCTCTCGGCACCGATCATCCGGCTGACCTGGAACATGTAGGAATGCAGTGGCGGCCACAGCGCGGTGCGCACGCCGTAAACGGCCTGCTCATAAGCCAGCAGCGAGTCGTAGGACATGTACCCCGGCCAGCTGGGGTAACAGGCGAGTCCCGTCAGCAGGGCGGCGCAGATCGCCAGGGCCAGCCAGGGTGGCCTGCTCAAATTAGGGCCCAATCCCGACACGCCAGCTCAACTCCCAAAGGCCGCCGAAGGTTCCGCAACCTGACTAGAATTCGATATGCCCCAGCACGCAGACGCTGTCGTCTCCGGTGACGCCGTAGCCGTCGAGCGGCCCTTTGGTGATCGCGATATTGGCGTTCCATCCGGTGTTTGGATCTGTGATCTCCGGCACGGCAGTCGGGACATCGGTGCGGCTCACCCCGCCCTCACCGACGCCGACAATGCGGAAAGTCTTGTCGACCAGCAGTACCCGGTCAACGCGGGCCTTGCGGCCGGTATCCCAGCCCCAACCGTGGATCTGCACGCCGGCGGGCTCGCCAGTGAACTTGCGCTGGACGATATCGGTATTGCCCCTGCAGATCCCGGTGCCGGGAAAGGCCGCGCGCAGGTTCTTGCCGATCAGCGCCCGCGCCCAGGCGGGTGCAGGGGGTGTACCTCCGGCGTCCACCAGGTTCTTTTGCGGCTTCGGCGCGTTGGCCCCCGCAGGCGGCGCGGCGGTATCGCGAAACTTGGGTTGATCGCATGCTGCCAAGGCGAGCAGGGCAGCGAGCACGGGCAGGGTTGTGAGCGGGGCATGTCTCATAGGCCACATTTACGCCGGGCGATGCACCGGGCGCAACCGGGGTGTACCCCGGACCGACGACGTCCGATGGCATCAACATCAGGCGCTCATGTGGGAACCCGCCCGCCCCGACCTTTCCCCTGATTGTCAGAACCCTGTCGATTGTGTTCTGCAGCCGAGAGCGGCGCACGTTATGGGCCTCGGGGCTCTAATGCGAGAGCATGAGCGGCACCATGGGATTGTGCAACATGTGCTCGGTTGCGCCGCCAAGCACAAACTCGCGGAACCTGGACTGGCCATAGGCCCCCATCACAAGCAGGTCCGCAGAAGACTCGACGACATATTTTTCGAGAACTGCGCCGATCCGATCTCCCGCGGCATCGATCTCGACCGCCCTGGCCTCAATGCCGTGGGCCTTGAGGTGGCGCACCGCTTCCAGGCCAATGCCGGCATATGTGACCGACTTCTCATTCGTCACCGACAGCACGACCACGTCCTTTGCCTTCGACAGCATAGGCAGAGCGTCGGCCATCGCGCGCGCCGCCGCACGGCTGCCGTCCCAGGCGAGAACGACAGTTCCAAGCTCGCGGGTTGGCAGGTCGGCTGCGCCCGTCCGGAAGAGCAGCACGCTCCGCCCCGATCCAAAGATCACGGTTTCAGCGACACTTCGCTGGCCGTCAGAAAGCTCCGCCAGCGGCACAATACAGAAATCCCGGGTCCGGGCCTGTTCCGCGACATTCGCTCCGACCAGGTAAAGGTCGGCGCGTCGGGAGACGACCGCCCCGAAGACGCCCGCCGCCTTCGCCTGCGTCGCAAAGTAGTCGAGCCGCGCCCTGCAGGCCTCCGCGCTCTTGCGCTCTTGATCCTGCGCCATACCGCTCAAACCGATCAGATAGTCGGCGACCCGGTTGCTGACGGCTGGAATGTCGACCTCGATGGCTATGGCGCTGATCGTCCCGCCAATCACCGCTGCGAAGCTCACCGCCTGATCGATGGCGTCTGTCGGTGTGGGGTCCGGATAGCTGTTGATCTGAAGCAGAATATCCCTGAACGACATGGTCGGCTCTCCTTTTCCGGCCTCGCGGGCGCCCACCCTGATCCCATGTCGCGGCGCGCCCGCCATTGATCGACGTCACATGGCGCGCCACATGACGCTTTACAATACCTCCCACACAGCCTAGCCCGGACCCGCTCTCGGGGAGTAGCCGTCCGCGCAAAAGCGGAGCGCACGTCAACATACTTGGCCCTGCGGCCATGGCGGGCGAGACGGATCGGGTGATCCGGATTGGCGAGACCGACGATGCTGACCTCCGGCTAAAGGGCCCGCGGGGGTATGGCGTCGTCGTGTCCACATGGCCCCGGAGACTTCTCTTGGAAACCATCCTTGTTTCGTCTGGCATCGTCGCCCTCGCCGAAATCGGCGACAAGACGCAACTGCTGGCGATCATCCTTGCCGCCAGGTTTCGAAGACCGGTTCCCATTATCCTCGGGATCATGGTGGCGACCCTGCTCAATCACGGGCTGGCGGCGACACTGGGCTTTCTGGTCTCGCAGTGGCTCCAGGGGACTGTGTTTCAGACCCTCGTGGGCGTGGCCTTTATCGTGATGGCTGGCTGGGCGCTGATCCCGGACAAGGAGGATGACGGCGGGGTGGGAAATACCGTGCAGAACGGTGTGTTCTTGACCACCCTGATCGCCTTCTTCCTGGTGGAAATCGGCGACAAGACCCAGATCGCCACCTCGCTGCTGGCAGCGCGCTTCCACGACATCGTGCTGGTCACTATAGGCACCACGCTGGGCATGATGGCGGCCAATGTGCCAGCGGTATTCCTGGGTGAGGCTGTGACCCGTGTGGTCCCGCTGAAGTATGTGCGGATGGGCGCGGCGGTAGTGTTTGCGATCCTCGGCGCCTGGGTGCTGCTGGTGACCTACAAGGTTTTGTGATCCGGGCTGGCCCCGAAAAGGCGAAGGCCCGCAGCGGTTACTGCGGGCCTCCATGGTGGAGCTTAGCGGAGTCGAACCGCTGACCTATTGCATGCCATGCAATCGCTCTACCAGCTGAGCTAAAGCCCCGGGGTATTCGGGTCGACCCGAGGGGCTGACCCCTCGGGAAGGCGCGGAACCTATTCAAAGCGTCCCCTGCGATCAAGCCCGTATGTCAGGCTTTTTTTGTCGCAGGGGCCCTGGATCCCAAAATCAGCGGTCTTCGTCGCCGTCTGGGAGGCCTTCGATTTCCGATTCATCGAAGTCATCGTCGTCCTCGTCCTCAAGGAACGGAACGTCGGCGTCGTCCTCGACTTCTTCCTCGTCGGTGAATTCGCCGAGGTCTTCGGAGACGGCGGCGGGTTCGGCGGCGTCGTCATCGTCATCGGAGTCGCCGGCCAGGGTCGGGTCGTTGACGACCTCGTCCAGCTCGGGCGTGACGGCACCTTCCTCTTCCTCTTCGTCGTCGTCGGTTTCCTTCTCGACAACCTGATCTTCGGCCTCATCGGCCTCGGGCACGATGGTACGCGCCCGGACGCGGCGGTTGCGGACGGCCTCGTCCGGATCGAATTCGTGGGCGCATTTGGGGCAGTGCGCGGGGCGCCGTCCCAGATCGTAAAACTTGGCTTGGCAGTTCGGGCAGATTTGCTTGGTGCCCAGTTCGGGATTGGCCAAAGGCGGCGACCCTCTAAAAATGCATGTGTTATGCGCGGAAAAGCGGCGTCCCTTGCCACGCGCGAAGGCGGCTGTCAAAGCATCCCCGCTCGGCTTTTCCCCTTTCCCGGAGGCGTTTTTCGCAGATGACGGCGGCCCACCTGACCGCCAGGCGCGCGGGTCCCCTCAAGGGGACCGTCCGCACGCCGGGGGATAAATCCATCAGCCACCGCGCGCTCATCCTGGGCGCGCTGGCCAACGGCGTGACCGAGATCGAGGGTCTGCTGGAGGGCGACGATGTCAAACGCACAGCCACCGCGATGGCGGCATTCGGTGCGGGCGTTCAGCGCCTGGGCGAGGGCAAGTGGCGCGTGGAAGGCCGGGGTGGCTTCTCCGAACCCGCCGATGTGGTCGATTGCGGCAACGCCGGCACCGGCGTGCGGCTGATCATGGGCGCTGCGGCAGGGTTCGACATGGCGGTGACGTTAACCGGCGACGGGTCGCTGCGTGGGCGGCCGATGAACCGGGTGTTGAAGCCGTTGGGCGAGATGGGGGCCAGCTGGATCTGTCGGCACGGCGGGCGGCTGCCGCTGACGCTGCGGGGCGGAAACCTGAAGCACATCGCCTATCGGCTTCCGGAACCCTCGGCCCAGGTGAAGTCTGCGGTGCTGTTGGCCGGTCTGCATGCGGCGGGCGGGGCCGAGGTGATCGAGCCGGAAGCGACCCGCGACCATACCGAGCGCATGATGCGGGGCTTTGGCGCCGAGATTGACGTGCACGACGCGGCTGG
>Ga0105047_10015369_pt1 | contig 12053 bp, 10 predicted proteins | sample MAT04_FD_78384 | JGI IMG/M metagenome (GOLD analysis project Ga0105047, IMG submission 78384) | Freshwater microbial communities from Lake Fryxell liftoff mats and glacier meltwater in Antarctica - MAT-04 (megahit assembly) | ecosystem: Environmental > Aquatic > Freshwater > Ice > Liftoff... | reverse complement strand
ATCGACTGCGACCGCGAACTCGAAACCGTCGGCTGATCGTCATCAGGAGCTGGGTCACGGCCCGGCTGCTCCGGCCGTTGCCCAACGGCCTTTCCGACTACCCCAACAACCCCTACCCCAATAACCCAAAGAACCCCAACCCACACAGACCAATGAAAGGCATCACGTGAACATCAGCCGTCCAACCAGTATCAAGGTCAAGCGCATCGTCGCCTCAATGACCGCCGGCACGATTGCGCTGCTCAGCAGTTGCACAGCAGCAGTCGACTCTTCGCCGACAACGAAACCCGCTATCTCATCACCCGCATCGACCACAAGCTCCAGCACGACGCCGACCACCACCGTCGCCCCGTCGCCGCCGGTGGCCGGCGCGGATGGAGTCGGAGACACTCTGTTCCCAACGGCCGGCAACTCCGGCTACGACGTCGCGGACTACAACCTGTCCATCGACTGGGACCCAGCCTCGAAACATCTCGACGGTCATGAAATCATCACCGCAACGACCACGGAGAACCTCAGCAGCTTTGGGCTCGACTTGTTCGGCATGGACGTGGCCAGCGTGGACGTCAACGGCGCAGCAGCGACCGTGAACCGTGACGGGTCGAAGCTACGCATCACCCCCAGCGCACCGCTCCCAGAAGGCGAAGTCTTCACCGTCGACATCTCCTACGCCGGCACACCGGCCGGCGAGGTCGGACAGATCGGCTGGCTCAGTCTCGAGAACTACGTCGCCGTGATGGGCGAACCCGGATCACCGAACTGGTTCCCAGTCAACGGCCATCCCAGCGACAAGGCCACCTACACCATTCGCCTCACGGTCCCCGAGGGCACCACTGCCGCGGCCAACGGTGAACTCACCCAGCAAGCGACGACTGACGGGCGAACGACGTCGACCTTCCGCATGGCCCAGCCGATGGCCAGCTACCTGGCGACCGTGGTCATCGGCCCGTTCACCATTGTGGACGGACGAACGACCAGCTCGGGCGTCAAAGTCCGAAGTTACGTCGCCACCTCGCTGCTGGCCGAAGGAACGCAGCTCTTTGCCCCCACCTCCGACATGATCGAAGCTTTCGAGAAGATGTTCGGTGCGTTCCCGTTCGCCACATATGGCGGTGTGCTCATCACCGACAAGCTCGGCTTCGCCCTCGAGACGCAGTCGCTGGCGGTGTTCGCCGGTAACTTCGCTAGCGGAGACAACTCCTGGTCCGTCGCCCACGAACTCGCCCACCAATGGTTCGGTGACGACGTCACCCTCGAAACGTGGCGCGACACCTGGCTGAATGAGGCCTTCGCCACGTATGCGGAGCTCCTGTGGGCACAATCGCAAGACCCCAGCATCGACGTTGCCGCCTGGATCCGCCACACTGTCGAAATGGGCGGGCCAGGCATGAACCACCCCCCTGCGAGTCCGGCTACTGCAGCCGACATCTTGGAGCCCGCCGTCTACCAGCGAGGTGCGCTTGCGCTCCACGCCCTTCGCATGGCCGTCGGTGACGACACCTTCTTCAAGATCCTTCAAACCTGGGTGCAGCGCTTCGGAGGCGCAAACGCAACTGCCGAAGAATTCATCGCCCTCAGCGAAGAACTCTCCGGGCAGGACCTCACCGACCTCTTCCAAACGTGGCTGTACGCCGACCGCCTGCCACCATCACTCGATGGCGTCGACCTCGTGGTACCGGCGCCCAAATAGGGTTCCGTGCGAAGCGCTATCGGCTGATGAGCCGTCTGGCTTCGCGACCGTCGATGCGGTCCTCGTCGACGACGTGATGCCAGGCGGCCCCCATCAGGGCGTCCGCTTCGGAAAGAAGGCTAGCCGCAAGTGGTGTCTGTCCGAGCTCAGCATGCATTCGAGCCAATGCGTCGAGGCACAACAACTCGACCTCGACGTCGTCAGCAGCACGCGCGTCCGCGAGTACAGATTCGACGCTGCTGATGCTCGCATCGCTGTTCGAGTCCGTGTTCAACGAGGCCAGCACGCAATCGGCGAGCCGAGCGCCATCGCCCCCGCCCGAGGCGCGATACCAGGCTTGGGCGGTGCTGATGGTTGTTCGCGCCGCAGCGGGGTTGCCCTGCGCGCGGAGCACGCGGCCCAACCGGACCTGCGACAGAGCGACGACCCGAGGGTCACCAGTCGACCGGGCGGTCTCGATGGCCCGGTTCAAGGTTCGGGCTGCGCAGTCCAGTTCACCGTTCAGCTGCTGGGCTCGACCGAGGTTGGCCAGGTGATACGCCTCGGTTGCGGCGAAACCGGATTGGTGCGACTGGACGGCGGCACGCCCAAGATGTTCACAGGCGTCGGCGAACCGATGCTCGCCTTGGGCGACTCCACCGAGCATGCCTTCAGCGTGCACCATCAGCCACGGATCACCGACCCGAGCAAGCAGCGTCGCGGCCTCCCAACATGCAACACCGGCCGACGCAGGATCTCCTACTGCGATTGCGCTGTGCGCGGTGAGCACCCAACTGGCGGCCTCCTCCCACTCTGAGCCGAGTTCGCCGAACACTGCGCGCGACGCTTCCACCACAAGTGACGACTCCACGAACCGGCCCTGCTGAGCGAGCACGTACGCCAGATACCACTGCGCCTTGGCGTGCAGGAAACGGTCCTTGCCGGGCTCGAGTAATTGCAATGCTTCGGCGATTGCACGGTGGCCGTCCTCGACATTTCCGGCAGACGCGTCGAGCCACCCCATGGCCAGCAGTCCGCCAAATCGTTGTAGGGGTGATGCGACGGCTTCGCTCGCTGTGAGCGACGCTCGCACCCGGTTTGCGCCGAGACCATCACCGAGCACAACCCAGACCCAGCCAAGATCTGTGGCAATCGCCAGCGACACCAGCGGGTCGTGGACGTTTGCCCAGCAAAGTGCCGAGTCAATGTTGGCGCGCTCGATCGTCGCGAATGCGAGTGGCCGCGGCTGCTCGCCGCTGCGCACCTCGTCGGCAGCCAGAGCCGCTCGGGCGGCGAACAAGGCCGCGTGAGCAGCTAGCGCGACCTGGGCACATCCGCCCTCGTCCATGCGGTCGAGAGCGAAACTGCGCACGCTGTCGAGCAGCCGATAGCGAACCGCACCGTCGGCTGCGACCGCGCAACTCACCAGCGACCGATCCACCAGCCGATCGACGACGTCGACGCACACCTCGGCAGGGATGTCCATCGCCCTCATCACGTGCTCGACGGCGGACAGAGAGGCCCCGTCGACGAAACACGCCAGCGCCCACAGGCCCCGCTGATCATCGGGGAAGAGCAGCTCGTAGCTCCACGCGATAGCGGCATACAAGGCTCGTTGCCGCTCGGGTCGCCGGCTCGTTGGATCGCGCAACAGCGCGAAGCGATCGTCTAGGCGTCGTGCGATCTCGTCGATCGTCAGAGATTTCGTTCGCGCCGCAGCGAGCTCGATCGCCAACGGGAGGCCTTCAAGAGATCGACACACGTCTTGCATCGCTGGAATCGACACACTGTCGAGCACGAACGTGTGGCCGTGCTCGCCTGCACGTTGCGCGAACAGGGCGACCGAGTCCTCAAATGCCAATGGCTGCAGGCCGTAGACCGCCTCGCCCGCGATTCCCATCGGCAACTGGCTCGTTGCCAGCAGCCGCACACCAGGTCCGGCACGCAGCAAGGGTTCGACCAGATCGGCGACCGCGTCGATGACATGTTCGCAGTTGTCGAGCACGATCAAGGTGTTGGTGCCACGTAGCCGCTCAGTCAGTGCACGTTCCGATGCCGTCCCAGCGTGAAGGGCCTCCGCCACAGTTTCTCGGACGGAGGCCGCAGTCCGAGCGCTGTCAAGACGAACGAACCACACGCCATCGTCAAAGTGGGCATCGCGGCACACTTCGATCGCAAAGCGCGTCTTGCCGACACCCGCCGAACCGACCAGCGTGACCAGCCGATGGGACATCATCAACTCCGCCACCTCGACCAGTTGCCGATCACGACCGACGATCGACGACGAGAGCAACGGGAGATTTCCCTCGACCAGGTAGTGGTCGGTTCGAGCAGGGTTGTGCTTCGGCGGGTCCAGCAGCGGATCCTGCTGCAAAACCAGTTGCTCCAGCTTGCGGAGCTCTGGGCTGGGGTCCAGTCCTAGCTCTTCTGCGAGACGTGCTCGAACCCATGTGTACGCGGCAAGTGCATCAGCCTGACGTCCATCGCGATACAGGGCAGTCATCAGCAGAGCGGAAAGGCCCTCGCGCAACGGGTGGACTGCTACGAGGGTTTCGAGCTCGTCGACCACCTCTCTGCCAGCCCCAAGGTCCATGCGCGAACCCACGTGGTCCTCGATCAAACGCAACCGCAAACCCTCCAGCACCGCACGGTGCGGAGCAAGCCATTCGGCATCGCTGCCATCGAACATGGTCTCACCGCGGAACTTGGCCAAGGCAGCGGCACTCGACTCCAACGCCGCCGACGCATCGCCAACACGCCGAAAATTCGAGGTCTCGTCCGCAAGCCGCATCACCTCCAACGCGTCGACGCAGCCCGGGTCGACAGCGAGGCTGTACCCCCCTGTGCCGCCGACGACCAAGGTCGAGTCGCCCAGGGCGCGCCGAAGCTGAGAGACCTTCGACTGCAACGTATTCCTGGCAACCCCTAGCGCCTCGTCGGCCCACAGTTCATCGATCAACCGCTCAGCACGCACCACCGTTCCAGCCGCCAGGGCCAAACGCATCAACAGTTCCGTAGTCTTGCCAGCCGGAACTACAAGCTGCTTGTCGTCGTCGTGCACAACGAGCGGGCCGAGCAGCGCCACAGAGATCATTTCGATGACTGTAGACCGCTCACGATCGGGTTGTGCTAGGGCCCGGTCTGTCGCTCGACGCTCAGCGAACGGTCGATCGGGGTGAGAAGGACGCATGAATCCGCCGGGGCTTTGCGTCAGGTTCTCAACCATCCTCAAAGGATTCAGAGATGCCGAAGATGTCGAAGATGTCGCAGTACACGGTTGAGCTCAAGGATCAGGCGGTGAGGTTCATGTTCGACGAGATTGGGCCAAACGAGTCCCGTAAGAAGGCGTGACGTCGGTTGTCGCCGAAGGTGAGCGCGAAGGAAGTGGAGGCCGAGCAGGCAGACACTCAGAATCGACGAATCATGGGCCAGGTTTGACCCCGCAGGAGCGGGCACCCAAACCATCAGGCGAGCGTCAGTGCCCCATCAGCGGCCGAGCCCACCCTGGAGACACACCACCTCGCACACGCGAAACCGCCAGCACGATCCAACCCAACAAGTCGCACCAAGGAGCCACGTCCATGTACACGCATCCCTACATCGTCATGACAGTCGCCAACGATCGGGTCCATAGGCTCCGCGCCATGGCCTCGGCGCACCGGCTGGTTCACACGACCCGGGTGGATTCCAACGCCGCCCGCATCAACTGGAGCTACCGCCCTGCCGCATCAGCGAACAAAGAGCAAACGCGCTCCTGTTCGGTCGGGCAGCTGACGACTGGCGGTGCATCATGATCAAGGCACACGTTCACCCGACCAGGCGGGCCTTCCAGCCGATCCTGTGGGGCCTCGTGGTCGGAGGCATCCAAGCCGCGTCGCCGGTCGCCGTTCGATGGCTCGACCCGGCCGCCCTCCACGCGCTGTACATCGCGTTCATCGCAGCCATCTACATCGGTTTCGCCGTGGCCGACGGCAGAACAAAAGTGATCGCCGTTGAGAGCATGGTCGCCGCCACCTTCTTTGTCCTCGCGTCCGTCGGCGTCTCCGGCTCAGCCTGGCTGCTGATCGCTGGCTACGCAATGCATGGCATCAAGGACCTCTGGCAACACCGAACTCACTTCGTGAGAGGCACCCGCTGGTGGCCACCCTTCTGCGCCACCGTCGACTTCGTCGTGGCAGCGATCCTCACCGTTGAGGTCGCCTACGGAATGTCGTTCCGATGACTGGGCGAGCCCAGCGCAACGGACGCCATGGCCGTCAGGCCATCGTCAGACGACCATCAGGGCGCCGGCTCACCCTGATCGACATGAACACCTCACACACACGGCGCGCAACAATCCGGCAGCTCGCCGGTCGGACCGTAGCCGCAGTCCTCCTCGCAGGAATGGCGGCGTGCGGCACCTCGTCATCACACGACGTGACATCTTCCTCGCAGATCGACCCTGGCCCGACGAACGACACCGCGGCGCCGGCGATGCCGGCGACGACGATCCCCGCCACACCGGTCGACAAGCCAACGACCACATCCCTGGCGACACGACCGTCAGCCACGACCGACGAGGTCGTTGCCATCAGCGGCGGACATCTTCACATCCGCTGCAGTGGCAGCGGCGCAACCACCGTGGTGCTGATCGCTGGCTGGAATGACGACCACACATCCTTCAACACGATCGACACGACGCTCACAGCGTCCACACGCGTGTGCTCGTACGACAAGTTCGGGACAGGCACCAGCGATCCCGCACTCGACCCGCAGCGCTTCTCGACACAGGCCACCGATCTGCACGAACTGCTGCGGCTGGCGAACGAACCCGGACCGTACGTGGTCGTCGGTCATTCATTTGGCGGCGACGTCGCCGTCACCTTCGCGTCCACGTTTCACGACGAGGTGCGTGGGCTCCTCCTGCTCGACGCCACTCCGACGACCTGGAACTCGGTCTTGTGTGCCGTCCCCAACGACGGCACGGCCTTCGCAACTGGGCTCGCAGGGGTGTGTGCGATGCAGGCGGAGACGAGCAACAACGCTGAAGGAATCGAGGGTCCGTCGGCGTTCGCCGAAATGGACGGGATCGCCTCGCTCGGCTCACTCCCACTGATCGTCGATACCGCCGCCGACCTCGGCTACTCCGACCAAGGGGCAAGCCCCGAACTCGCCACCCAACTCACTGATGCCTGGAACGCGGGCCAACAGCACTGGGTGTCGCTGTCCTCCCAGGGCGAACTCGTCGAAGTGCCCGACACCGGCCACTACATCCACATCGACCAACCCGGCCTCGTCGTCGAGCAAGTCACCTCCTTGCTCTCTTGACACGATCCGCCCAACACCAACCACAACCGAACCTCAACGGAGGACACATGAACACCGCAGAACCCAACCGGCCACAGCTCATCTCGGCCTGGACCCAAGAACGACATGCATCGACAGAAGCATTCCGACGCGGCGACCTGCCGACGGCCTGGGCTCACCTCGAGCGAGCGCACATCGTCAGTCAGCCGATGGCTGGTCGTCACGTCCGCACGCACCTCGCCATGCTTCGCTTCGCCGTCCACAGCTTCCGACCTCGCGAGGCTGCCGGTCAGTTGTTCCGCACCCTGGTCGCGGCGCCTGGCACGTGGTCTGGTCGCTACCCACTCGGGAACACCGGTGGCGCCAACGTCAGCGCCTTCGCCACAATGTCCGTGCCCGCCGATCTTCAGCGCCTGCTCGCGTCGGACATCGAGGAGGCGCTGTGAACACCGTCAAACGCCTCGGCGTGTTCGGCGTCGTACTCGCCGGCATGTTCGGAATCGGACTGGCCGCCGGAGCGGTGCTCGGTCCCGAGGCGGCGTCCACACAGGCCATGGCACCGGCGCCGATCGGTGAGGGCGTTGTCTCCACCAAGGGCGGATACCGGTTCGTGCCGGCGACGCACCAGCTGGCTGCAAACGGTGGCATCTTCCGCTTCCTCATCGAGGGCCCAAACGGCTCACCAGTGCTCGACTTCCAGCAGGAGCACGACAAAGACCTGCACTTCATCCTCGTCAACCGCGACCTAACCGTCTTCCATCACGTACACCCGACCCGCGCAGCCGACGGCACCTGGTCGATCGACCTGCCCGCACTACCCGCCGGCTCCTACCGTGCCGTGGCCGACTTCCATGTCGCCCACGGCCCGCGCCTCGCACTCGGCACCGACTTGTCGGTCGCCGGTGACTACACGCCAACAGCCCTCGCCGAACCAGCGACCATCTCGGAGGTCGATGGCTACGAGATCACCATGGAATCGGAAATCGGCGACGGCGGCGAAGTGAAGATCGCCATGACCGTACGCAAGGACGGCCATCTGATCACCGACCTCCAGCCGTACCTGGGCGCGTTCGGTCACCTCGTCGCGATGCGCTCCGGTGACCTCGCCTACGCCCACGTACATCCCGACGACTACCGCGACGGCACCGTTCACTTCGACGCCGAGCTGACCTCCGAAGGTCGGTACGGCTTGTTCTTCGATTTCAAGTACGGCGACGCCGTGCACACCGCAACATTCACCTTCGATCAAGGCCTCGTCACTGGCGCCCCAACGATGGACCACTGATGGAGCGGACAATGACATCAACAACGACCACCCCCGCTACACGCACGGTTGCACTCGCGATCGGCGGCATGACCTGCGCATCGTGCGCCGCAAGGATCGGCAAGCGGTTGAACAAGATCGACGGCGTCGAAGCCGGCGTCAACTACGCCACCGAGCAAGCCACCATCACGTTCACCGACAACACGTCACTGGACGAACTGATCGGTGAGATCGAAGCGATCGGGTACACGGCAGAGCTGCCACGCGGGCCCGACATCACAACCGACAGTGGCCAGAACGCCGACGACATCGAGGACACGGCAACGCGGGCGCTGCACATCAGGTTGATCGGGTCGACCCTGCTCACCATTCCTGTACTCGTCCTCTCGATGATCACACCACTGCAGTTCAACAACTGGCAATGGCTGGCATTCGCGTTGGCATGGCCCGTGGTCTTGTGGGGTGCATGGCCGTTTCACCGAGCCGCATGGATGAACCTGCGTCACGGTGCGGCGACGATGGACACCTTGATCTCCGTCGGCACGCTCGCTGCGTTCGGATGGAGCGTCTATGCACTGTTCTGGGGTACGGCCGGCATGCCGTACATGAAGATGTCGTTCAGCTTCACGATCGAGCGAGGAGGCGGCCAAGGCGAGATCTACCTCGAAGTCGCCTCTGCCGTCACAGTGTTCATCCTCGCCGGCCGGTACTTCGAATCACGGGCCAAGCGCCGCTCCGGCGCGGCATTGCGGGCGCTGCTCGACATGGGGGCCAAAGACGTTGCCGTGCTACGGGGCGGCGTCGAGGTGCGAATTGCAATCGGGCAGCTCGTCGTCGGTGACATGTTTATCGCGCGACCCGGCGAGAAGATCGCCACAGACGGAATCGTCGAGGAAGGGTCCTCGGCCATCGACGCGTCGCTGCTGACGGGCGAATCGGTGCCAGTCGAAGTCGCACCCGGCAGCCCCGTCACCGGCGCGACGATCAACTCCGGAGGACGACTCATCGTTCGAGCAACCCGCGTCGGCGGCGACACCGCCCTCGCCCAGATCGCCAAACTGGTCACCGAAGCACAGAACGGCAAGGCCACAGTGCAACGCCTCGCTGATCAGATCTCCGCCGTGTTCGTCCCCGTCGTCATCGCCCTCGCCATCGCAACATTCGGATTCTGGCTCGGAACCGGCGACACAGCATCAGCCTCCTTCACCGCAGCCGTCGCCGTATTGATCATCGCCTGCCCATGCGCACTCGGTCTCGCGACGCCGACAGCACTACTCGTCGGCACAGGACGCGGCGCGCAGCTCGGGATCCTCATCAAAGGACCCCAGGTCCTCGAGTCCACCCGTCGGATCGACACCATCGTGCTCGACAAGACCGGCACGGTCACCACCGGTCAGATGACACTCATCGATGTCGTCACCGTCGACGTCACCGACCGCGACGAAGTGCTCCGCCTCGTCGGTGCGATCGAGGATGCCTCCGAACACCCCATCGCCAAAGCAATCGCCAACGCAGCCCGCGACCACTTCGGCCAGTTGAGCCCGGTCGACGACTTCGCCAACCTCGAAGGACTCGGTGTCCAAGGCATCGTTGACGGCCACGCCATCATCGCCGGCCGAGAATCACTCCTTGCCGACTGGGCGATGCCGATCAGCGCCGAACTACGAGCTGCCAAGGATGAAGCCGAAACGCTCGGCCAGACCGCGATCCTCGCCGGATGGGACGGGCAACTCCGCGCCCTGCTCGTCGTCGCTGACACCGTCAAGCCCACCAGCGCCGAAGCCATCACCCGCCTCCGCGAGCTCGGTTTGAACCCCGTCCTGCTCACCGGCGACAACAAACGAGCAGCACGAGCCATCGCCGAACAAGTCGGAATCAGCGAAGTGATCGCCGAGGTCCTACCCGCCGACAAGGTCGCCGTTGTTCGCCGCCTACAGCAAGACGGCAAGGTGGTTGCCATGGTCGGTGACGGTGTCAACGATGCCGCAGCACTCGCCCAGGCAGACCTCGGCATCGCCATGGGAAGCGGCACCGACGTCGCTATCGAAGCGAGCGACCTCACGTTGATGCGCAGCGATCTTCTCGCCGCGCCCGACGCCGTGCGCCTCGCCCGACGCACTCTCGCCACCATCAAGACCAACCTGTTCTGGGCATTTGCCTACAACGTCGCAGCAATCCCGCTGGCCGCCGCAGGACTGCTCAACCCGCTGATCGCCGGCGCCTCGATGGGCCTCTCAAGCATCTTCGTGGTCACCAACAGCCTGCGACTCCGCCGCTTCAAGTGAGTCCCGAGAACCGTCGCCCCAACGAGCATCGTGTGACCACTGCGAAATGTCCAGCGACCTTCGGGTTCTGCACACGAAGGGTCGCAGCCCCCAAACCAACGACTAAAGATCCGCATTACCGAACCACTACAGAAAGCGAAATCCCATGCCCACCACATTCGGACTCTTGTTGTTCGACGGCGTCGAGGAACTCGACTTCGTCGGCCCCTGGGAAGTCTTCACCGCCTCGTCAATGCTGCGCGAAAACACCGGCGAAGCTGCCGACACCATCGTCACGATCGCAGAACATGACCGCCCAGTGAAATGCAGCAAGGGCCTGCGGGTGCTCCCGGACCACACATTCGAGAACCATCCCGCCCTCGACGTCATTCTCGCCCCCGGTGGTTTCGGCACCCGCACCGAAGTCGACAACCCGGTCCTGATCGCCTGGCTCCGCAACGTCGCAGCCTCATGCGACTGGGTCACCAGCGTGTGCACAGGTTCCCTACTGCTCCACGAAGCCGGGCCCGGCCGCAACCGACGCCTCTGCACCCACTGGGGCTTCGAAGACACCCTCGAAGCACGCGGAAACTGCACCATTGTTCGCGATCAGCGTTGGGCCGTGGACGGAAACGTCGTGACCAGCCAAGGTGTCTCAGCCGGCATCGACATGGCGCTCTGGCTCATCGGACAGATCTACTCCCCGGACCACGCCCGAGGCACACAGCGCTACATCCAATACGACCCCGCACCCCCGTACTCAGAGAACACCAACAACCAACCCCACGACACATGACGCCTCGCCCGCTCATGAGGTTCCCCCTCAAGTCCACCAGAAAAGGAACGCCAAATGACCAGCTCCCTCGTCTCGACCGGTGTCGAACTCGAATACGAAACCTTTGGATCACCCGACAACACCGCCCTGGTGCTCATCGCAGGCTTCGGGGCACAGCTCCTGTCATGGCATACAGACCTATGCCAGACCCTGGCTGACCACGGCCGATACGTCATACGCTTCGATAACCGCGACGCCGGCAAATCGACCATGTTCGACCAACACACAGTCGACCTACACGCGATCATCGCCGCCGCCTCTACCGGCGACCTCGACACGGTTCGAGCGTCAGCCCCCTACTCCCTACACGACATGGCCGACGACGTCGTCGGCCTCATGGATGTGCTCGAACTTCAAAAAGCTCACATCGTCGGCGCATCCATGGGCGGCATGATCGCCCAGCTCGTAGCCATCCGACACCCCGAACGCACCCAAACTCTCACCTCCATGATGTCCTCAACCGGCGAAGCCGACTACGGCCAATCAACACCCGACGCAATGGCCGCTCTTCTCTCACCCCTACCAGCGGACCGATCGAGTTTCATCGAAGCGTCAGTGAAAGCGACACGTGTGTGGAGCTCACCGCGCTATTTCGACGCCGACGCCGTCGCCGGACTTGCCGCCGCGAGCTATGACCGATCCTTCAACCCTGCCGGCACGACGAGACAACTCGCCGCCCTGCTCGCAACCGGCTCCCTGGCGGACCAGCTCACCGAGCTCGCGGTACCAACGCTT